>VFQS010003102.1_pt1 | contig 12886 bp, 13 predicted proteins | sample 3512361 | NCBI WGS metagenome assembly VFQS01 (sample SAMN10412375, study PRJNA504923) | tailings metagenome | isolation source: Relicate 1 Philex TSF3 active mining | place: Philippines
GCGTGAGCGCCAGGATCACTTCGCTGATGCCGTCGCGATCCACCCGCTCCACCAGGGGTTGGATCTGCAGCAACTCCGGGCCCACCCCATCCATCGGTGAGATCAGGCCGCCGAGCACGTGGTAGCCGCCTCGGAACTCCCGGGTGCGCTCCAGCGCCAGCAGGTCGCGGGAGTCGGCCACCACGCAGAGCACGCCGGTGTTGCGCTCCTCGTTGCGGCAGATCTCGCAGAGGGGTTCGGCGGAGAGGTGGTAGCAGCGCTGGCACTGGCCCACCTGGCTCTTGGCCGCCAGCAGTGCATCGGCGAAGGCCTGGATCTGTTCGCTGGGCTGACGCAGCAGATGCAGGGCAAGCCGCTGGGCCGTGCGCGGACCGATCCCCGGCAGTCGCTCGAACTGATCGATCAGTCGTGCCAGGGGGCGGGTGAAGCCGCTCAGGGCGCTGCCAACAGCTGGGCGGAATCTAGGTGGGCCGGCCGGGGCGGCGCGCCAGAATGACGCCAGCACGCCCACGCCCAGCCGCATGTCGCATCCGAACGCCCGTTCGATCCGCCGCCGGGCACCGCTCTCGGCGCTGGTGGCTCTGCTGTTGGCGGTGGTGTTGAGCGCCTGCAGCGCAGCGGCTGCCGGGTTGAATTCTTATCAGAGCGCAGACGGGCGCTACGCCTTCCTTTATCCCACCGGCTGGACCCGGGTGCAGGTGAGCGACGGCCCTCAGGTGGTGTTCCACGACCTGATCAATGCCGATGAAACCCTCAGCCTGGTGGTGTCGGATGTGAACAGCACCAACAGCCTCGAAAACCTCGGCAGCGCTGTGGCCGTAGGCGAGAAGCTGCGCCGCGTGGTGATTGCCCCGGAAGGCAGCGGCCGTGAGGCGGAACTGGTGGAGGCTTCCGAGCGTGAGGACGGTGGCCGCACCTTCTACGACCTGGAATACACCGTGCATCTCAACGACCGTGACCGCCACGAGCTGGCCACGGTGGTGGTGGATCGCGGTCGCCTGTACACCTTTGCAGCCAGCACCAATGAGGTGCGCTGGCCGAAGGTCGAGGGTCTGTTCCACCAGGTGATCACCTCCTTCACCCTGCGGATCTGATGCAGACGCCTCCCGCCGGCGTGGTGATCGTCGGCGGGGGACTGGCCGGATCGCTGCTGGCCCTGGCGTTGCGGGACCAGGGCGCAGCCGTGACCCTGATCGATCCTCCTGTTGAATCCGGTGCCGTCAGCAGCTCGGCCACCGAGATCAGCTATGGGGCTTTGCCGGGCTGGCCCCTCGCCCCCACTCCCCTGGCGCGCTTCGCTGCAGGGGCTTCTCGGCAGTGGCGCCAGCTGCAGCAGCGCCACGGTGATCTCGGTTGGCGCCCTCAGCGGCTGCAACTTCACGGTGAGCGGGCTGTGTTGAGCGCCGTGAGCCGTTGGTTGCCTTTCTCCCAGGTGGACACCGCTGTGTTGATGGCGCGGCTGCCGGTGTTGTTGGCCGCGGCGGGGGTGCAGCTCCGCGCGACTCGGGTTCAGAGCCTGGCTCCAGCGCCAGCGGGTGAGGGCTGGGACCTGAGCCTTGACGATGGTGCCACTTTCCGCGCGCTGTGTGTGGTGCTGGCGGCGGGAGCGGGCTGCCGCACCCTCTGGCCGGTGTTGCCGGAGCGGTTGCGCAGCAGTTGGGCGGCCGTGCTTGAGCTGCCGGCGTTTCCAGCTGCGTTGGGACGTGCCGCGGCGTGGCTGCCCCAACGCTTTACGCGGGTGGAGTTGGAGCGCCGTGCGGCGACTCTCGAGCAGGTGGATTGGGTGGTAGATCCGGGCCTGGTGCCGCGCGGATCCGGAGCGTTGCTGGGGCAGCTGAGTCTGATTCGGCCCGGGGGTGCGTTGGAGCAACCACCTCTGCCTGCCCACAGCGAGGACCAGCTGCGCTCGGGCTTGGCCTCCGACCCCTGGGGTACGGCCTGGGCCAGGCAGCCGGGGCAGCTGCGACAGGCGCCGGTGGCCTTCTGCAGTGGCGGCGTCCCGTTGGTGGGGCCCGTGCCCCAGGCCCAGGGGCTCTGGGTGTTCAGCGGTTTCAGCGCCGGCTTCGCTCAGGTGCCGGTGTTGGCGCCGCTGTTGGCGCAGCGGCTGGCGGCAGCGCCTGAGCCGGCTGCCCGGGCTGAGCGGCGGCTGCAACAGCTGGGGGTGTGGCCTGTGGGGGGCTGACAGCGGCGAGCGCTTCCTGCAAGCTGGCTCCCATGACCCAGGCCACGCCCACCGCTGATCAGCCCTGGTACCGGCGCCGGGCGCGTCAGCTACGGCAGCGCTGGCAGGGGCTCAGCGATCACAACCAGGTGGGCGTCTGCCTGGCTGGGGTGAGCGGGGCAGTGGTGTTCTGGGCCCTGTTCTGGCCGGTGCCCACCGAAGTGCAGGGCACAGGCGTGCTCATCTACCCCGAGAACGCCGGCATCCTCAACGCCCGCTCCGGCGGCCAGGTGCAGGAGGTGTACGCGCGGGTGGGGCAGCGCGTGAAGCGCGGGCAGCTGTTGATGCAGCTCTATCTGCCGGTGCTCGAGCGCCAGTTGGAGCAGCAGCGCGGCAATCTGCGCCAGTTGGAGCGCCATAACGAGAAGCTCGACTACCGCGACGCCCAGCGGCTGCTCACCGAGAAGCGCGCCTTGGATACCGCCCTCGCCAAATACGCCGACGATCGCCGTCGCTACGGCCATCTGCAGTCGACGTATTCGAGCAAGTTGCGCAACCTTGATTGGCTCGCCAAGCGCGAGGTGGTGGCGCCGCTCTCCACCGAGGTGGTGTCGGCGGAGCAGGGGCTCACCAACACCAGCGTCAACCTCGACGACGTGAAGATCTCCGAGCGCAACGTCGTCACCAACTACCAGCAGGTGAAGCTCAACATCGAGACCCAGGCCCTGCAACGCCGCTATCAGATCGACGACCTGAAGCGGGAGATCGCGGTGACCCAGGCCAAGATCGCCTACGACGGCAAGGTGCAGGCGGAGCGCGATGGCACGGTGCTCGATCTGCAGGTGATCCCCGGCCAGACGGTGAGCACCGGCCAGCGCCTGGGCACGATCGGCAGGCCAGAAGCGCCCAACGCCAAGGATCGCCCCCTCAAAGCGGTCGCCTACTTCTCCCCCGCTGATGCCCGCCGCCTGCCCTTGGGTTTGTCGGTGGAGGTGGTGCCGCAGTGGAACCAACGGGGTCGCTTCGGCGGGATCGTCGGCAGGGTGACCCAGGTGCTCACCCTGCCCGCCACGGAGGACGACATCTCCACCACCATCGGCAACCCGCAGCTGGCCCAGTCGCTCACCAAGAACGGCCCGGTGATGCGCAGCGAAATCGAACTGGAGCACGACGCCGCCAGTGTGGATGGCTACCGCTGGACCCTCTCGGGTGGCAGCGGCGTCTTCCCGATCCGCGATGGCCTCACCATCTCCACCCACGCCTATGTGGAGTGGCGCTCGCCGATCACCTATGTGATCCCCGGCTTGCGCTCCCTCACCGGTGGCTATCGCACTCCCGGGATCGACCTGCGCTGGAACCTGCCGTTCCTGCGTCAGCCCAACACCATCCAATGACCCCACGCCTACCGCCCATTCGCAATCAGCTGCTCCGCCAAGAGCTGCCCTGGCTGGTGGCCGAGGTGGTGCTGCTGTTGATCCTGTTCAACGCCAACCCGCCGGAGTTGTGGTTCTGGCTGGTGGTGTTGATCGTGGTGTTGCTCTACCGGATCGAGCGCTGGTGGTCGTCGCGCCCCAACGCCTGATCAGGAGCGCAGCAGCGTTCGCCAGCGTTGCTCGGTGCTTTCCATCACGTGATGGATGCGATTGAGCACCACCAGCCGGTTGGCAACGCGTTGCAGCTGCGGGGGGCTCAAGTGTGCGAACGCTGCCACCGCCTCAGGACTCTGCACACTGCTGAGTGGCAGAGCGGGCAAAGGCTCCTGGGGCGGCGGCTGCAGCTCCATCGAACGCCGGAGCACTGTTTGCCAGGCCAGTAACCGATCGGCGCTGGCGGCGCTGAAGACCAGCGCCGCCTGATGTTGAGGCTCGAGCCCCCAGGCTTGCCAGTCGGGGTCAGGTAGCCGGCGCAGTTCATCGAGGTCAAGGATCAGGTTTTCGCAGGCGTGATCCAGAAGCTCCCACATCTGGGCTACGGGGTGCTGTGGCGCTAAGGGGCCAAGCTCCCGCAAGGCGTTCACGCGCTGGTCGCGCAGGCTGAGCAAGCTGCTGCGCAGCGTCTGCAACCGCTGGGTCAGCCGCCGGCGCCGCTCTGCCTGAGGGATCTGCTGGTGGAGATGGTCTTGCAGGGTGTGCCCCAGATCCACCAGTAGTTGCAGGAGGCCCAGGCGCTGCTCCATTCGCGCCTGGGACGGCCAGAACAGCCGCAGGCTGAGCAGCGCCATGATCACTCCGAAGGCTGTCCAGAACAGGCGCAGCGGAATCCAGGCGCCGAGCTGATGCTCGTGGGTGAGCCAACCGGTGATCACCACAAAACAGCACACCGTGTAGCCCACGGTGAGTCGGAGTGAACCGGCGATCAGTCGCGCCAGCAGCAGGACCAGGGGCAACGCCACCAACACCGGCAACTGCCCCCAGGCCCGGTAGCCGAAGAACACCACCGCGGCTCCGATCGCGGTGCCGATCAGGCGCTGACGCCCCAGCTCGAGCGTGTTGCCGTAGGTCCCCACCGTGACGCTGAGCACGGCCAGCGACGCGTACGTGGCGAAGGCCAGCCCCGTGAGGGTGGCAAAGCCGTTGACGACAGCCACCGTGAGGGCCAGCCGCAGGGTGTCGCGTAGAGCTGGGGTGCTCATGGGGTGTGCTCGATCCCGTCCCTGATCAGTGCGCGGCTGTGGAGCAGCCGTTCCAGCTGATCCAGCTGTTGAGCGATGGCGAGCACCAAGGGCGCTGAGCTGTGGCTGGTGTGGGCCTCTGCCAGCCAAACCTCTGCCGAGGCCAGCTGCAGGGACTGCCGCCCTGGCGCTGGGTTCAAGAGTCTGCCCTCCATGCCCTGAAGCCGCTCCTCCAACAGCCCACCGGCGGGCAGCGGGGTGGTGAGCTGCAGCAACAGCGGTTCGGCAAGCATCCACTGGCGCAACATCTGGCGCCAGATGCTGCCTGTTTGCGCCCAGCGAGAGCTCAACCGCCGGACCCGGGCGGGGGTTGGGGTCTGGCGGCGTTGGTCGTGCAGTTGTTGGAGCAGCAGGATCTGGGGCAAGAGCTCCTGGGAGCGCAGCGAGGCTGGTGGGGTGCCGCCGTTGATCAACCACTGCCGCATCAGGCTGATCTGGTGGCTCAGTTGTTCGGCGAGGCGGTGCTCCAGGAGTGGCAGTTGCTGGAGGGAGCGCTTCGGCCAGAAGGCCCAGGTGGCGAGCTGGGCCATCGCGATGCCCACCACCACGCTGAAGGCCAGATCGAAGATCAGGGCCCAGGTGAAGTGCCTGCCGGTGCCCATGATCTCGAGGGCCCAACAGCCCGTGTAGCCCATGCTCAGCCCCTTGAGCAGGCCAAGGCCGCGCACCAGGGCGCCGGTGATCAGCAGGCCGAGGGCGGTGACCAGCCAACCGCTGGTGAACGCCTGCAGCACCACAGCCGTGAGGATGCCGATCAGCGCCCCTCCCACCATCTGGCTCACAAAGCGCAGGGGGGTGAGCTCGTTGTCGTTGATGAACAACACCGCCACCAACAGCCCGAGCAGCATCACGCTGGTGCGGCCCGACCAGAGCATGATCCCGATCGTGAGGGTGGCCGCCAGCCAGGTGCGCAGGCTGTTGCGCCAGAGCGGGCTGAGGGCAGGCAGGGCGGTGGCCATGGGGTTGGCCGCGCTCAGCGGGGGGCGTTGGAGAGCTGGAGCTGCAGTTGCGGTTGGATCCGTTGATTGGGATCGCGCGGCATCGGCAGCAGTTCGCGCAGCAAGCGGGCGTAGGTGACGTTGACGTTCACCGTGGCATTGAGCCGTTGCACCAGGCTGCTGATCAGCCGATCCTGGGTGATCGAGAGATCAATCTCGCTCGAGAGACCCGTGAGGTAGCGCAGGCGCACATCGCGGAACGCTTCCTGGGCTGCAGCCACGCCGCGCCGGGCTGAGCTGAGCTTGGCCAGGCTGGCTTCGTGATTGAAAAAGGCCTGCTCGAGGCGCAGGCGGATGTCGTTGCGGGTGGCGGCGTATTGCTGGGCGGCTGCCGCCTCGCGTTTGGCCAGGGCGCGGGCCTGGCCGGCGGTGGTGCCCGCATCGAAGAGCAGCCAGGTCATGGTCAGCCCCACCGACCAGTCCCAGGCATTGCTGGAGCTCAGGGGGAGAACCGCGGAGCCGCAGCAACCGCCGCCCATCAGCTCGAAGTTGCCAAGGCTGGAGAGGTTGCTGCTGCCCCCACCATTGGCAAAGAGCGAGAGCTTGGGCAGCAGTGCGGCGGCGGTGGCCTGCTTCTGCTGGGCCAGGGCGGCGCGGGTGGCCAGGATCGCCTCCAGTTCCGGATTGCCCCGGTAGGCGGCCAGCAGGCTCTGCTCGAGATCGAGGGGCCAGCGCGGTTGCACCACGATCGGATCACTGGCGCTGGGAGTCACCGCCGCGGGCAGGTTGAGCAGTACCGCCAGTTGCCGGCGTGCCACGGCCCGGTCGGCGAGGGTCTGGATCAGGATTTCTTCATCCGAGGCCTGGATTGCGCGGCGCCGCAGCACATCGAGGCGGGGCACCAACCCCGCCTGCTTGAGGTCGAAGCTGTCCTGGAGGATCACCAGGTCGTTGCGCACGTTGGCGTCGTAGACGCGCACCAGCTGATCCTGTTGCTGTAGCTGGTAGTACGCCTCGCTCACCTGCAGCTGCAGCGTGCGCAGCTGGTTGGCGTAGCTGTTGCGCTGTTGCTCGAGGTTGGCGCGGGCGGCGCGCACGTTGGGGGTGCGGGCGAAGTCGAGCAGGGCGTAGTTGAGCTGCAGTCCGCCTTCGAAGGCACCGGTGCCGCTGGTGAGCTTCGCGGAGCCGCCTTCAGGAACGTAGAAGGAGCCTCTGTTGGTGGTGTACCCCGGAGGTTGGCTACTGGGCGTGAGCAGGCCGTTGCTCTCGAACAAAGGGCCGAAGCCCAGGGTGTCGTTGGGGCTCAGGGAGGTTTGCGTGAGGCGGCTGCGCTCGTAGCCGCCGGAGGCAAAGGCGCTGATCGTGGGCCAGTAGGTGCCCATCGCTGCCTGCAGGCTGGCCAAGGCAGCCGCCACCTGCTCGCGCTGGGCCTGCAGGCTCGCGCTGTTGGCGAAGGCGATCGCCAGGGCCTGCTCGAGGCTCAGGCTGGCGATCGTGCCCTCAGCCAGTTGCTGCGGGGTGGGCAGATCGAGGGGCGGGGCTGGGTTGCTTTGCTCGGGCTGGAGCGGTCCCTGGGCCGGCTGGTTGGCGCGTAGCAGGTTGGGCGGCAGCTCCGGGGTGCTGAGCACATCGCGCACCGGCGGTTCGGGCTCCAGCGGCAGCAGTTGATCCAGGGCCCTGAGCTCCGCATCGAGTTGCTGCCAGCTGCGCTCCAGCCGTTCGGTGCTGCCCGGGCTGCTCAGGGGGGCGGACAGCGCTCCGGCCAGCGGGTTGGCGGCCTGCGGCGCGGCCATCGCCGGCGCCATGGCCAGGGCAAGTGCAAGCAGGACGGGCTGTCGCAGTGCCAACGTGTTGCCGATCAGCGCCTGATGCGCCGCAGTCTGGGGGACGTGCCCCCGGCCTGACGCCGGCGGTGTGCCGCCTTGCGGACGGCAGCCAGTTGCCTGGGTTTGCCAAGCACACCGGCAATCAGGATCGCCACATACAGCTGACCCACGATCGTGATGCCCACGCTGGCGCTCAGGCTGGTCAGGCTCTCGGGATTGAGCGCTGCGCTGCCCAGGGTGGTGAGGCTCCCGAAGGCGGCCCCGAGCATCTGCGGAGCCTGGGCGATGCCTGCAGGCAGCGCTTGATGGGCGCTGGGTGCCAGGTGGAACGCCGCCGGATCCAACACCAGCAGCGAATTGAGCATGATTCCCCCGGTGAAGCCGATCAGCAGGTAGCCCGCGGCCGCACCCATCAACAGTGATCCGTTGAACAGCGGCTCCTCCGCCAGCGCATTCATCAGTGACCAGAGCACGTAGAGCATCAACGTCAGCCACACCACGATGTGCAGCACGCTCAGCTGCACGGCCAGGGGCGGAGCCAGGACCAGCGCGGCCTGCCACACCAGCTCCACACCAGCGGCCACCAGCCAGCCAATCTCAAGCCAGCGGCGGCGTTTGAGTGCCCGCCGCAGGTTGTGATGCTCGCGCTGATGCATCACGTTGCCGCCGAGGTGCCGGGTCAGCCGGTTCTTGGGCAGGAGCGGTGAATCCATCAACACCCCCACGCCGGAAATCACCAGATACGCCACGCTCACCAGCTGCGGCACCTCCTGCAGGGCCCGCAGGCCAGCCAGGGCGACCACCTCGACGATCAACAAAGCGCGGTAGTAGCTGTGCCGCTGTTTCAGCAGCGCCTGAACAACGCTCATGGCAGCCTCAACCTGGGTTGATGATCGCGCTCCAGTTGGCTTCGGCATCCACCATCGCCTGGGCGGCCAGCCGGCAGAGCTGCAGCCGTGTGGCGATGCGCTCGAGGCGATCGAGGGAGGCGCTGTTGGCCACAGGGTCGTTGAGGTCGTCGTTGAGGGCTTCCCAGCTCTCGGAGAGTTCCAGGCCCTGGCGCGGCGGTTGGGGCAGGCCACGGCTGCCGCGCAGTTGCTGTTGCCAGCGCAACAGCTGGGAGGCCAGCTGTCTCAGCAGATCCGCCTCCGCCTGGTGCAGGCGCTCCACCAGCGGGGAGGGGTGATGGCTGGGTTGGGCCCGTTCCATGCCGCCCACCAGCGTCACCAGCCGTGAGGCCGCGGCATCCAGGTCGCTCACCAGCAGAAAGGCCGGATGGCGGGTGGGTTGCGTGCCCAGTTCCTGCAGCAGGGCGGGTCGCAGGCTGCGGGCGCTCTGCAGGGTGGCGCGCAGTTGGCGGAAGCGATGGTCGGGCTCTCCACGGCGAGGGCCCTGCTGCAGCTGCGTCGCCAGGGCAAGGAAGCTGTCATGCAGCTGCTGCGTGAGATCGGCGTAGCGCCCCAGGCACTGGCTGAGGCTGCGGGCCGGCCAGAACAGGCGCAGGCTCAGCAGCGTGAGCAACACCCCAAGAGCGGTCCAGAAGAAGCGCAGCGGGATCCAGCCGGCGAGGTTGCCCTCGTGCACCAGCCAGCCCATCACCACGATCATGCCGCCCACCTTGTAACCCACCTTCAGGCCCAGGGCGCCCCCCAGCAGCCGCAGGCTGCCCAGGGTGATCGCGAGCCCCACCGCCAGTGGCAGGGGGTGCAGGCACTCGTAGCCGATCAGCAGCAGGATCGAGCCGAGCACCGTGCCGAGCAGCCGTTGCCGCCCCAGCTCAATCGCTCCTCCATAGGTGCCGCTCGACACCGAGAGCACCGACAGGGCCACGTATTGGCCATCGGCCAGGCCCGTCATGCTCGCGAAGCCATTGCCGAGCCCGGCCGTGAGCGCCGTGCGCAGGGTGTTGCGGTTGATCACTGCGGTGCCAGGCGATTCAGGCCCCCGAGGCAGGCATGCAGAGGCCGCAGTTCCTCCGCCAGGGCGAGCAGCGGCAACAGCGGCAGCCGCTTCTGTTCGGCCAGCTGTTGCCAGCGCCGGGCATCCCGCCGCGGGGTGGCGCAGGGAGTGGCGGCCAGCTGCTGTTGCAGCGCCACAACCGAGTGGCGGATCAGTTCGGCCTGCTGCAGCTTCTGCTCCGGAAGGCTCTGCAGCAGCCGCTCCCAGGAGATCCAATGAACCTGCGCCAGCTGCCAGAGCCTCAGCCGCTGTTCCCATTGCTTGCGGCGCAGCAGCCGATGACGCGGACCGCTGCGCTCACGCCCCACCAGTTGTTCCATGCGCAGCAGATCGGTGGTGAGCGGTGCGGGGTTGAGGGGCGAGGGACGTTGTTGCTGATCCTGCAACCAGGCGCTGTAGCGCTGCAGTTGGCTGAGGAGGGTGCTGCGCAGGCGTTGATCAGCGGCGTTCAGCTCCCGGTAGCTGTCGCGAGGCCAGAACAGCAGCCCCACCAGGATCGCCACCCCGCAGCCCACCACCGTGTCGAGCGCACGGTTGAACACGTAGTTCCAGTCGAGAGCCACGTGGCTCGGGATCATCAGAAACATGATGCTGGTGATCCCGGCGGTGCCCAGGGCGCTCTGCCAGCCCAGGGCCTGCAGGATCGGGATCATCAGCACCAGTGACACCAGCACCCCCATCCAGCCCGAGAGGATGGTGTGCACCAAGAAGGTGATCAGGCCACCCATCACCGTGCCCAGGATGCGGGCGCTGGCGGCGCTGATGGTCTGATCATCGTTGTCGTCTACAACGATGATGGCGGCGAGCACCGGGTACCAGACAAACTCGATGCGCTCTGTCCACACCGCGATGGTGGCCGTGACAAAGACTGCGACGGTGAGCTTGAGGCTGTTGCGCAGCAACTCATTCGACACGGGCTGCGGCAGAGAGCGCTCGCCTGGAGCTTATGGCCGCTCTCCGGCCCATGCCTGGTGGCCATGAGCTGGATCCCTGCGCTGTCTCCCGATCTGGAGGTGTTGCTGCGCCTGGGCCTGGCCGTGCTCTGTGGCATGGCGGTGGGCTTCAACCGTGCCCAGCACTTCCGCCATCCCCAGCCCAGCCGTCTGCGCATGCATGTGCTGGTGGGTCTGAGCGCCTGCCTGATGGTGTTGGCCGCGGGGCCGGATCTGGAGGCCCGCAGCCGGGTGATTCAAGGGGTGGCCACGGGTGTGGGTTTCCTCGGAGCCGGCGAGATCCTGGTGGATCGCCGCGGCAATGGCCATGACGACCCCACCCCCCAGGTGCATGGCCTCACCAGCGCTGCCTCGATCTGGTTCACGGCGGCCCTGGGGGTGACGGTGGCTGCGGCCAGTCCGCTCCTGGCGGTGGTGGCCCTCCTTCTGGCGCTCCTGGTGTTATCGCGCCCCGGACATCCCCATGGCTGACAGCATCTGGAGTCACAAGCCCTGGTGGTGTCAGCCCTGGTCGATCCTGCTCACCGGTGCGGCGGCGGTGGGCGGCAGCTGGTGGCTGCTGCGCTTGTGGTGGATCAGCGCACCGCTGGCGTTGGGGGTGCTGCTCTGGTGGTGGCTGTTTCTGGTGGTGGTGCCCGCCGCCTATCGGGCTGAGCAGGAGGCTGCAACCCTGAACGGCTCCGCTCAGAACACCGAGCCGTAGCGGTCGGGGGTGCTGCCGGCGGCGGTGGCTTCGGTTGCGGATTCGGTGCTGGGCTGGGGCCACTCGGCTTCCCAGTAGCTGATGCCATCGCGCATGAACGGCCGGCCGCCCAGCCGCTCGGCATCGAGCTTGGTGCCGCCCATCGCGGTGATCAAGCCGCCGATCTCCATCGGGCCCAGGTCGGTCTTCATGTCCTTGCCGGCTGCGGCCAGCAGGGAGGGCAGGCGCACGAGGCTTTCCGGCTTGGTGAGTTGATCGAAGAGGGCTTTGAGCAGCAGTTTCTGGCGATCCAGTCGGCCGATGTCGCCCAGCTCGTCGTGGCGGAAGCGCAGGAAGCCCTCGATGTCGCGGCCGCGCAGCACCTGGGGGCCTGGCTGCAGATCGATGTGCAGGCCCTGGGTGTTGTCGTTGTAGACCATCCGCTTGGGCACGTTCACCTGGAGGCCGCCGAGGGCATCGCCGAGGCGCCGGATCACCGAGAGGTTCACCAGGATGTGGTGCTGCACCGGCCGCCCCAGGTGCTTGGAGAGCTCCTGCTTCACCGCATCGGGGCCGCCGAAGGCGTAGAGGGCGTTGGCTTTGAGCGGGCCGAAGCGGCTGGAGTCGATGTAGGTGTCGCGCGGCACCTGGGTGAGCTTGGTGACGCCGTTGTCCACCCGCAGCGTGTACATCACGTCGGTGTTGCCGCCGCCCACATCGGTGCCGAGGATCACCACCTCCTTCTCACCCATGCCCGTCCAGCTGCTGAACGGATTCACCACCTGGTGATTGCTGCCCAGGGGCGGGCCATTGAGCAGTTGGTTGAGCGGCGCCGCCAGCAGCAGGCCTCCACCGAGGCCCAGGGCGATGGCCATCAGGATCGGGCCGCGCTCATCGCGGGGGCGCATGCCGATGCTCTTCAGGCCTGGACTCTTCATTCTCACAACTTATTTCACGCCTCTTGACCAACCCTTTGCCAGTGCATAAGCAACGGTCAGTTTTTGGGCTGGCCGGCTGCTGGGCGTGAGCGATCAGAGGCGCAGCGCCTCATCGGCCCGCAGGCCGGCCTGCACCCGCCAGAGGTTCACATAGGCCCCGCCGGCGGCGATCAGGCTGTCGTGACTGCCCTGCTCCACGATCCGTCCCTGATCCATCACCACGATCTGATCGGCGTGGCGCACGGTGGAGAGGCGGTGGGCGATCACCAGGGTGGTGCGCTCGGCGGTGATCAGATCGAGGGAGCGCTGGATCGCCGCTTCGGTTTCGTTATCCACCGCGGCGGTGGCCTCATCGAGGATCAGCACCGGCGGGTTCTTGAGGATGGCCCGGGCCAGGGCGATGCGCTGGCGCTGGCCGCCGGAGAGGCGCTGGCCCCGCTCCCCCACCACCGTGTCGTACCCCTGGGGCAGCGCTTCGATGAAGCGTGAGGCTTCGGCGAGCTGGGCGGCCCGTTCGATCGCGGCGCGGGGTGCCTCGAAGCTGCCGTAGGCGATGTTTTCGGCCACCGTGCCGTGGAAGAGGAACACCTCCTGGCTCACCAGGCCGATGGCGCGGCGCAGATCCGCCAGCTCCAGCTGATCAATCGGCAGGCCATCGAGCAGGATCTCGCCGCCCTGGATCTCGTAGAGCCGCAGCAGCAGCTTCACGATCGTGCTCTTGCCCGAGCCGGTGGCGCCCACGATGCCGATGGTGCTGC
>VFQS010003104.1_pt1 | contig 12884 bp, 13 predicted proteins | sample 3512361 | NCBI WGS metagenome assembly VFQS01 (sample SAMN10412375, study PRJNA504923) | tailings metagenome | isolation source: Relicate 1 Philex TSF3 active mining | place: Philippines
GGCAGTCCTGGCCCTCCATCCGTTCGCCCTGAGCTTGTCGAAGGGTTACCCGCGGCTTCGACAAGCTCAGCCCGAACGGTGGTGGGAATCAACCCAAACGGTGGTGGGGATCAATCCAAACGGTGGAAGGGATCAACCCAAACGGTGGAAGGGATCAACCCGAACAGTATTGGAAATCATTGCCCGGCTTGACCGGGCCATCGATCAATCGGTCTTGGCGCCCGCGTTGTACCAGCGGGCGATCAGCTGGCGTTCTTCTTCGGTGATGTTGGTGGCGTTGTTCATCGGCATCTGGCGCGTGACCGAGACTTGCTGGTAGATGCCTTGTGCGTTGGCACGCACGGCTTCGGGCTGGTCCACGCGGATGCCTTTCATTTGTGCAGCCTCGCCGTGGCACATGTAGCAGCGCTGTTCCAGCACCTGTTTCACTTCGGCAAAGGAAACCGGCGCGGCGTTGGCTGCGGGCGCAGCCACGGGTGCGGGCTTGAGCAGAACGATGACGGCCAGGATGAGCACCGTGCCCACGGCAGCAAAGGGCCAGGGGTTTTTGGCACGGCCCAGGTGGTAACCGTGGCGCTGCACGAAGAACTGGCGGATCAGGGCACCGGCAAACATCATCACGAACAGCAGCACCCAGCGCTGCTCGTGCGTGTACAAAAAGCTGTAGTGGTTGCTCAGCATCGCGAAGATGACGGGCAGCGTGAAGTAGGTGTTGTGCACGCTGCGCTGCTTGCCGCGCTTGCCGTGGATGGCCAGAGCGGCGGCGTCGTATTTTTCGCCACTGGTCATGGCGGCCACCACCTTGCGCTGGCCGGGGATGATCCAGAAGAAGACGTTGGCGCTCATGGCGGTTGCAATCATGGCGCCCACCAGCAGGAAGGCGGCGCGGCCGGCAAACAGGGCGTTGGCGAGCCAGCAGGAGAAGGCCACCACGACGATCATGAGGCCGGCGACGATGAGTTCACCGTTCTTTTTGAAGCCGAACGCGCGACAGACCGTGTCGTACACGAACCAGAAGGCCACCAGAAAGCCCACGGCGGTGGCGCCAGCCACGGCGGGGCTCCAGTCCATGAGCGATTTGTCGATCAGGAAGGTGCCGGCGTTCCAGAGGTAAAGCACTGTGAACAGCGCGAAACCGCTGAGCCAGGTGGAGTAGCTTTCCCAGTAGAACCAGTGCAGCTTGGTGTGGATCTTCTTGGGGGCGACCATGTACTTTTGCGGGTTGTAGAAACCGCCGCCGTGCACGGCCCACATGGCCCCGTCCACGCCTTTTTCGAGCAGGTCAGGCGAAGTGGGTTTGAGCAGGTTGTTGTCCAGAAAGACGAAGTAGAAGGACGAGCCGATCCAGGCGATCGCGGTGATGACGTGCAGCCAACGCAGCAGCAGGTTGGCCCAGTCGAGGAGATAAGCTTCCATGAGGGTGCTCCGGACTGCTCACCACTGCGGGCTCTGTGGGCAGTCAGTCGGTCGCGAACCTGCACCGTGAACCGGTGTGGGCGCCGCTGCGACCAGTGCACCGAAGTGTATACACTTTCTGTCGTCAAATCCAGCGCCGAACCCCTACGGGCTAACCCGGGTAGGCGCCCTCACCCCGTTCGGGCTGAGCTTGTTTATCCCTCCGTTCGGTCTGAGCTTGTTTATCCCTCCGTTCGGGCTGAGCTTGTCGAAGCCGGGCCTGTCCTTCGACAAGCTCAGGACGAACGGGGGCAGGAAACCTTTCACCCTTCGACAAGCTCAGGGCGAACGGTGGGTGCTTGTCTGCAGCAGCTGCGCGGCCACGGCAATGGCGATCACTTCCGGCTCTTTGCCGGTGATGCCCTGGATGCCGATGGGGCAGGTGATGCGATCGATTTCGGCGAGGGTGAAGCCACGCTCTTCGAGGCGGTGGCGGAAGGTGGCCCATTTGGTTTTGCTGCCGATCAGACCGACGAAAGGCAGGTCACCCCGTTCGCGGATGCGGCGCAGGCAGGCGATGACGATGTCGAGGTCTTCGGCGTGGCTGAAGCTCATGATGAGCACGCGGCTGCCGGGGGCCAGATCGGCCACGGCGGCTTGCACCGGGCTGGAGTGCTCACATTCGACGCCTTCGGGCACGTCGGCCGGGAAAATTTCGTCGCGGCTGTCGATCCAGCGCAGGGCAAAAGGCAGAGGCGCCAGGGTGTGGACGAGGGCGCGCCCCACATGGCCGCCGCCAAACAGGGCCAGGGGCTGGCGCGCAGGGCTGAGCAGTTCACTGACCCGCTGGACATCGGCAGCGCCCACTTGCTCAAAGCCCAGCTCGACCGCGCCACCGCAGCATTGGCCCAGGCTGGGGCCCAGCACGTGGCGGATGCGCAGCTCCTGCGCCTCGCCGGTCAGGAGTCGACGGGCATGCGCGATGGCCTGGTATTCGAGGTGGCCGCCGCCAATGGTGGCCGCAAAACGGTCGGCAAAGACGAGCATGCGGGTGCCACTGCCGCGCGGGACGGAGCCTTTCACATCGAGCACGGTGACGAGAACGGCCGGTGCCTGGGTGAGGTGTTGCAGGGCGGTGCGCAGCGAGATCAAGGGGCTTCCTGTTGCAAGAGGTGACAAAGGGTGGCGTGAGCGGCGGGCGAAGGTGCCACAATTCACGGATCGGGTTTGCGGAGTATGCACGCGATGAGAGCCTTGAACCGATTGTCTGGTCTGACGTGGATGCCTGGCGCGTGGGCCGGCGCTTTGGCTTTGGCCGTGCTGGCCGTTTTGCAAGGCTGCAGCACGCCACCTGCGCCGCCCTCTTCTTCGCAGGCCGTCCCTGCACCTGCTGTCGCAGCGCCTTCTGCTGCCGTTTCGCTGGCACGCACCCCCAGGGATTACCGCCGCGACGCGGCCAGCCACCTGTATGCCCTGCAGCCGGGCAAGATCTACAAAGGCCGCCTGCCGCCCATGCTCTATGCCGTGGGCGTGCTCAACGTGGACATCGACCGCCGCGGCCAGGTGCAGGCGATCCACTGGCAGCGCGCCCCCAAACACGCGCCCGAGGTGATGGCCGAGATTGAAAAGATGGTGCGCGCGGCGGCGCCCTACCCTGCCCCACAGCACATGGCCAGGGTGACCTACACCGATGTGTGGCTCTGGCACAAGAGCGGCCAGTTCCAGCTCGATACGCTGACCGAGGGGCAGGATTAAAGCTTGGGCTTGACCGGGGAATCCAGCGTCACTCGTCCTTGACTTCGACCTGGTGGTGTTCGAGCTGGACAACGGCCGGTCGCCCCAGGATCTCGAGCAGAACGGCCACGCGTTTGCTTGAAACGCTCTGGATCAGCCCTTCCACACCACCCAGTGCGCTGTGCTTGAGACGCACCGTCTGGCCGGGCTTGAGGTTGCTCAGCTCCAGCAGGGTGGCCTGGTTGCGGTCTTCTTCGAGCTGACGGATGCGGCGCAGCAGTTCCTCGCCGATCACTGCGGGTTCAAAACCAAAGCGCACGATGGTGGTGATGCCTTTGGTGCTGCGGACCACCGAAATGCTTTGCCCGGGTTTGCCTGGACGGAAAAAGATGTACCGGGGAAACATCGGTTCGAAAACACTGACAGGCCCCTGCTCGGTCTTTTTGAATTTCTTGTAGAGCGGCAAATAAGATTCGAATCCCTGCTGCTCGAGGTTGACCCGGGCGATTTCTTCCTGGCGGGGTTTGGTGTAGGCCAGATACCAATTGTTGAGGCTTGTTTCTTCTTGCGGGAACATGAATATCGTCAACCTGGGAAATCTGCCGTTCGGCCCAGACTTTATCTACCTTTCAGACTGAGCCCGACCACCGTTCGGGCTGTGCTCGACCACCGTTCGGGCTGAGCTTGTCGAAGCCGTGGGCAACCCTTCGACAAGCTCAGGGCGAACGGAAAACGGAATCAAGCTGCTCAGGGCGAATGGCAAACAGAATCTGACCCGTATTGTGACCCAAAAAACAAACCCCGCCTGAGCGGGGTTGGGATCAGTGTGCTGCCCGGTGATCAGGCGATTGCGAACTGCGCGCGGTCTTTGCCTTCGATCCATTTGGGGGCCTTGCCGCGGCCGGTCCAGGTCTGGCCAGTGGCCGGGTCGCGGTATTTGGCGGCGACTTTGTTTCCGGTGGTTTTGGCAGAGGTGGATTTGCCGGCGCGGCCAGGAAAAACGTCCTGCACAGTCAGGCCATATTCGGCCACGATTTCGCGGACTTTGGTGACAGCGGCAGAAATTTCATTCTGGCGGGCTTCAGCGATGGCTTTTTCGAGGGCTTCGCGCTGTTGCAGCAGGTCTTTGAGGGATTGGGACATGAAAATATCGCTCCTGTGAATCAAGCGAAAGCGAATATATCAGAAAATACCCAAGGCATTTCAAATAATTTTTTGATGAATGTTTCTGATCATGTTTTTCTATATTTTCATATATCTGAAATAGAAAACCGATCAAAGCGATTTTTCGGATCCATTACCGGGAATCGCCGCCAGCACTTTGTCAATGCGGCGCCCATCGAGGTCGACAATTTCAAACTCCCAGCTTTCCAGCCGGACCTTTTCTCCGGTCTGAGGCAGGCGGCCCAGCACAAACAGCAGCAGGCCCGCCAGGGTGTTGTAGCGGCCGCGGTCTTCGGCCGGCAGCTCATTGAGTTCGAGCCGGGCCTTGAGTTCGCTCACGGGCATCAGACCATCGAGCAGCCAGGTGCCGTCCTCGCGCAGGGTTGCCCAGGCTTCGGTCTGGGTTTCGGGCTTGAGCTCTCCGGTGATGGCCTGCAACAGGTCCAGCGGGGTGACCAGGCCTTGCACATCGCCATACTCGTCGACCACGAACACCATGCGGCTGCTCTGGTCGCGCAGGCGCTCCAGCAGTTCCATGCCGGTCTGGGTTTCGGGCACAAAGTCGGCCGGCCTCGCAAAGTGCTCAATCGCACGCTCCTCGCCTGCGGGCAGGGTCAGCAGCTGCGCCAGGCCAATGACCCCTTGCACATGGACCAGTCCGTCGCGGCAGACGGGGTACCACGAATGCTGTTGCTGTGGCGGCAAGGCGTGGATGTGCGCCAGCGCTTGTGTGGGGGAAAGGCTGGCGTCGAGCCAGACGATGTCGCCGCGCGGCGTCATCATCGAGGTCAGTGGCCGATCGTCCAGATGGAACACGTTGCGCACCATCTGGTGCTCGTGCTCTTCGATCAGGCCGGCGGACACGCCTTCGGCCAGGCTGGCGGTGATTTCTTCTTCGGTGACTTCCTGACCGCGCTGGTTGTTGATGCGCATGAGGCGCAGCACGCCCTGGGTGGACAGCGAGAGCAGCTTGACGAAGGGCCCCGCCAGGCGGGCCAGCGTGGTCATGGGGCGCGAGACCCAGCGGGCCACGGCTTCGGGGTACATCTGTCCGATGCGCTTGGGCACCAGCTCGCCAAAGACGATGGTGATGCAGGTGATGAGCGTGACCACCACCGCCGTGGCCGTGATGCCGGCAGCGCCGGTGCTCAGGCCCCAGTCGTGCAGCGCACGCGCCAGGGTGTTGCTGAAAGCCGCCTCGCCCACGATGCCGTTGAGCATGCCGATCGAGGTGATGCCGACCTGAACCGTCGACAGGAACTGGGTGGGCTGCTCGAGCAGCTGCAGGGCGGCTGCGGCGCCTTTGTCACCCGATTCTTCAAGCGCCGCCAGCCGCGCCTTGCGGCTGGACGCGAGCGCCATCTCGGACATGGCAAATACGCCGTTGAGGAGGGTCAGGAAAACGATCAGCAGAACATCCATGCCAGCCATTGTGCCTGCGCTGTGCGAATACTCGACAATCGCCGCATGGCTGTTTACTTGATAGGCGATGTGCAGGGCTGCGACGAGGCGTTGGGCCGTTTGCTGCACAGGATCGATTTCTCGCCAAGCCGCGACACGCTGTATCTGCTGGGGGATCTGGTCAACCGCGGTCCCGATTCGGTGGCGGTGCTGCGCCGGCTGATGGCTCTGGACGGTGCAGCGCACTGTCTGCTGGGCAACCATGACCTGCATGCGCTGGCGGTGGCCGCTGGCGTGCGCCGGCCCAGCCGCATGGACACGCTGCAGGCCCTGTTGCAGGCCGATGACCGCGAGGTCTTGCTTGGCTGGCTGCGCCAGCAGGCCATGGCCTTGCAGGCGCATGGGGTGCTGATGGTGCATGCGGGCGTGTTGCCACAGTGGAGCGCAGCCGACACCCTGGCCCGCGCCGCCGAACTCGAGGCCGTCTTGCGCGGCCCGGACTGGGTCGGTTTTCTCTCGCAGATGTATGGCAACGAGCCCGCCCGCTGGAGCGACAAGCTGCAGGGCCTGGAGCGGCTGCGGGTGATCGTGAATGCGCTCACCCGCCTGCGCTTTTGTGCGGCGGACGGCACCATGGAGTTCGACACCAAGGAAGGCGCAGACGGCGCACCGGCGGGCTTCATGCCCTGGTTCGATGTGCCGGGACGGCGCACGGCGGGCGATGTGGTGGCGTTTGGCCACTGGTCCACGCTGGGCTGGCTGGACCGTGCGGATGTGATCGCGCTCGACAGCGGCTGCGTCTGGGGCGGTTGCCTGAGTGCGCTGCGTTTGCAGCAGGGTGTCCACCAGCTGTTGCAGGTGCGTTGCCCGCAGACGCAGGTGCCGGGGGTTTGAGCGGGTGCATTCGCGCGCGGGGGCGCGCTCCCACAGAGGAGCAGTTGTGCCCCTTGTGGGCGACCGCCGCCGCGGCCGATAGACAAACCCGGGTATAAATCAGGGCTGTGTCTGCCGCCCCGTCTTTTGATCCGCGAGAAGTGCCCGTGGTCGCCATCGACCACGATTGGCCCGCTGTGCCTGCCGAACGCCTGAACGCCCAGGCCCTGCGGGCGCGCTTTGCCGCGCCGCCGCTCTGGACACCCGAGGTGGTGCGCGAGCCGAAGTTTTCTGAACGGGCGCCCGCCGATGCCGCCGTGCTGGTGCCGCTGGTGCAGCACGACGACGGCCTGTCGGTGCTGCTGACGCAGCGCACCGCCCATCTGCCCACCCATGCCGGGCAGATCGCGTTTCCGGGTGGCAAGGTGGACGCGCAAGACAGCGGCGTGCATGCCGCTGCGCTGCGCGAAACCCATGAAGAAGTGGGTCTGCATCCACGCCATGTCGAGGTGATCGGCCAGTTGCCGGTGTACATCACAGGCACAGGCTTTCATGTGACGCCGGTGGTGGCGCTGGTGCAGCCACCGTTTGAACTGGCCCCCAACCCGGGCGAAGTGGACGCGGTGTTCGAGGTGCCGCTGGCTTTTCTGATGAACCCGGCCCACCACCGCCGACACGCCATGGACTGGCAAGGCCGCCAGCGGCAATGGTTTTCCATGCCTTATCTGCAGACCCTGCCGGAGGCGTCCGATCCGGTCGAGCGTTTCATCTGGGGCGCCACCGCTGGCATGCTGCGCAACTTCTACCGATTCCTGCTGGCCGAGGGCGCAGGACAGGAGACACGATGAGCTTTTTCGCCATCTTTCTGGCCCTGGTGCTGGAACAGGCACGCCCTCTGGGCCGGGACAACCCGATCCACCGCTTGATGGAGTCCTGGACCGGCTGGGTGACCCGCACACTGGACGCTGGCGTACAGCACCTGGCCTGGGTGACCTGGGGCATGACCACCCTGCTGCCGGCGGCGCTGGCTTTGCTGGTGCATGGTCTGCTGGACTGGGGTGTGGGCTGGTTCGCAGCGGCCCTGTGGAACGTGGCTTTGCTCTATGTGACGTTGGGCTTTCGCCAGTTCAGCCACCACTTCACCGACATCCGCGATGCGCTGGACGAAGGCAACGAACAAAAGGCACGCGAGTTGCTGGCCCAATGGCAGCAGGTGCAGGTGGGGGACATTCCCCGCAGCGAAATCGTGCGACATGTGATCGAGTTTTCGGTGATCGCAGCGCACCGCCATGTGTTTGGCGTGTTTTTCTGGTACGCGGTGATGTCGGTCATTGGTCTGGGGCCTGTGGGGGCGGTGGTGTACCGCCTGGCCGAGTATGTGCAGCGCCGCTGGCAGCGCGAGCAAGGCAGCGACAGCGGCGTGAGCCCGGTGCTGGCCCAGGTGGCCGAGCAGGCCTGGCGCCTGCTGGACTGGCTGCCGGCGCGTGCCACGGCGCTGGGCTTTGCCATCGTCGGCAGCTTCGAAGACGCCATGGACGGCTGGCGCAACCATGCACAGAAGTTCCCGCAGGACAACGATGGCGTGATCCTGGCCGCCACGGCCGGGGCCATCAATGTGCGGCTCGGCGGGGCCGGGCTGAGCGTGCCCGCCGATGCGGACGAACACGCCAGCGTCGCCTCGGGCAGCAGCACCCCGGGGCAACCGGCACAGGTGGGTCACCTCGCTTCGGTGGTGGGCCTGGTCTGGCGCAGCGTGATCATGTGGCTGGTGCTGGTGGCCTTGCTGACCATGGCCAATCTGCTGGGCTGATTGGTGGGTTGTCATTCCCCGGCTTGACCGGGCAATCCACCCTCACCAGCGCTGCTGGCTCAGCTCTTCAAACAACTGCGCGTAGATGCGGTGGCGCCGCTCGCTGATGGTGCCGCCCTGCCCTGACTCGGCCACCTGCGCCAGCACGGCGCAACCCGGCTCGTGCAGGTGGGTGCAGTTGTAGAACTTGCACTGGCCCAGGTACTGCCGCAGGTCGGGCATGCATTCGGCAAGCCGCGTCGGCTCGATGTGGTGCAGGCCGAATTCCTGAAAGCCCGGTGAGTCGATCAAGGCGCCACGTTGATCGGGCGCGTTGAGTGCATCGACCCAGTACCAGCGCGTGTTGGTGGTGGTGTGCTTGCCCGAGTTGAGGGCCTGCGAGATCTCGCCGGTTTCAGCTTGCGCTTCGGGTACGAGGCGGTTGATCAGCGTGCTCTTGCCGCTGCCCGAGGGGCCGAGCACCAGGGTGTGGTGGCCTCGCAGGGCGTCGATCAGAGCGGTCACGCCATCGTCTTGCAGACCTTCACTGCGAGGGGCCAGCCCCAGCGGCAGCACGGTGTAGCCCATCGCGCGGTAAGGGGCCAGGCGCGCCCAGGCGCGGGCAAAGGGCTCGCTCAGGTCGCTTTTGTTGAGCGCAATGATCGGCGTGATTTCTTCGGCCTCCGCCGCCACCAGGGCGCGACTGAGCTGGCTTTCCGAAAACTCCGGTTCGGCGGCGATCAGGATCAGCACCCGGTCGAGGTTGGCCGCAAAGGATTTGGTGCGGATTTCGTCTTGCCGATAAAACAGGTTGCGACGCGCCTGCAGGCGCTCGATGCTTGCTTCATCGCCGGTGGCGGCCCACAGCACCCGGTCGCCGACGACCGCCTGGTTTTTCTTGCCACGGGGATGCGCGATCAGACGCTGGCCGTCGTCGGTTTCGATCAGGCAGTGGCGGCCAAAAGCGCCAACGACCAGGGCAGACTGCAGTGCATCGGCTGCCACAGGGGCCTTGTCGCGTCGACTCACAGGGCGGCCCCAGGCAGGGCATCGGTTTGACGGGCGGCCTCGAAGTCCCTTCGGCTCAGGCCTTTGACATCGTGCGTGCGCCAACGCACCACGCAGTGGGCATGGTTGAGCACCACCTCAGGATGGTGGCCCATGCTTTCGGCCAGCCAGCCGAGGTGGTTAACGAACAGCATGGCCTGCGCGTGGCTGGCAAAGCGCCAGTCTTTTTCGATGGCCAGCGTGTCTCCCTCGCCATGCAATCGCCAGCCGGGCAGCTGCACCAGCGCCGTGACCACTTCGGTGGCCTGCATCGCGCGCATGTCAGTGGGCTCCTGCCAGGCTGCGCATGCGCGCCAGGCGCTCGCTGGCCGGCGGATGCGAGTAGTAGAACTTCACGAACAGCGGGTCGGGCGTGAGTGTGGAGGCGTTGTCCTGGTAGAGCTTGAGCAAAGCGCTGGCCAGATCGGCTGCGGGCGTTTGCGATGCGGCATAGGCGTCGGCTTCGAATTCCTGCACGCGTGAACGCCAGGACGACAGCGGGGCCAGAAAGAAACTGAACACCGGCACGACCAGCATGAAGAGCACCAGCGCGAGCGCGCTGTTGCTGCCGCTCATGTTGGGTGACACGCCCAGCCCGGTGTAGAACCAGACCTGCTGCGCCAGCCAGCCCAGCAGGGCCAGACCCGCCAGCGTGGTGACAAAGCTCACCGCCATCATCTTGACGATGTGTTTGTGTTTGAAGTGGCCCAGCTCGTGCGCCAGCACGGCCTCCATTTCGGCAGGGCTGAGCTGCTTGAGCAAGGTGTCGAAAAACACCACGCGCTTGCTGGCACCAAAGCCGGTGAAAAACGCATTGGAATGGGCCGAACGGCGGCTGCCGTCCATCACGAAAAAGCCTTTGGCCTGAAAGCCCGCACGTTGCATGAGTGCCTGCACGCGGGCCTTGAGCGCATCGTCTTCGAGCGGCGTGAATTTGTTGAACAGCGGCATGATCACATTGGGCGCGATCGCCATCAAAAACAGCTGCCACAGCACCAGTGCGCCCCAGGCCCACAGCCACCACAGCGCCCCCCCCACATCCATGAGCCACAGCACCAGTGCCAGCAAGGGCAGGCCCAGCACGGCGCCCAACAGCAAACCCTTGAGCAGATCCGTCACCCACAATGCAGGGGTCATCTTGTTGAAGCCAAAACGTTGCTCGACACCAAAGGTCTGCATGAGCGACAGGGGCAGACCGACGATGCCCCCCACCAGCATGAAGCCAACGATCAGGGTCATCTGCTGCACCAGCCCCGGCTGCATGAACGACAGCAGCCATTGGTTGAGGGCGTCCAGCCCGCCCAGCAGCGTCCAGGCCAGCAAAAGCATGGCGTCCAGCAGGATGTCCCACTGCGCCAGTCGGGCCTTGGCCAGCGTGTAGTCGGCGGCTTTGTGGTGGTCGGCCAGCGCAATCGTCTGCGCATAGGCCTGGGGCACGGCAGCGCGGTGATGCGCAACGTGCCGCACCTGGCGGGCATTGAGCCAGAGCTTGAGCACCACATGGGCCAGCAAGCCCACGGCCAACAGCAGGGTCAGTGTCAGAGACGGATTCATGTCGGAATTGTAGGCATCCATGGACTGCCGCGGGGTTTGCCCTCGGATTGACGGTATGGCTGCCCTGTCATCGCGAGCGCAGCGCGGCGATCCATCGGCGACAATCCCCCCATGTCTGAAGTGAATGCCTCCCCTGCCCCCGAAACCCTGGCCAAGTCGGACCAGAACCTCGTCTGGATCGATTGCGAAATGACCGGTCTGGACCCTGAAAAAGAGCGCCTGCTGGAAATCGCCGTCATCGTGACCGGTCCGCACCTGACGCCACGCGTCGAAGGCCCGGTGCTGGTCATCCACCAGAGCGACGAGCAGCTCAACAAGATGGACGCCTGGAACAAGGGCACCCACGGCAAGAGCGGTCTGATCGACAAGGTCAAGGCCTCCACATTGACCGAATCCGAGGCCGAGCAGCAAATCCTGGATTTCCTGAAAAAGTACGTGCCCAAGAGTGCCTCGCCCCTGTGCGGCAACACCATCAGTCAGGACCGGCGCTTTCTGGTCAAGTACATGCCCAAGCTGGAGGCGTATTTCCACTACCGCAACCTGGACGTGAGCACGCTCAAGGAACTCTCGCGCCGCTGGAAACCGGCCATCTACGAAGGCTTCAAGAAACAGCAGCGCCACACGGCGCTGGCCGACGTGCACGAGTCGATCGACGAGCTGGCGCATTACCGCGAGCACTTCATTCGCCTGTGATTTCAGGGAAAACCCGCACGAATCCCCGATCCGTGCGATAATTGCGGCTTCGCCATCCTCCGTGGTGGCGTTTTTGTTGCATCTCCCCTCATGCCTTGGCCCAGACTGTTGTCTGAATTCGGGCCACTCCCCTGAAACCGGAACCCGCGTTCCGCGTCCCTGGCGAGCACCGTTTGAAGGTTGATGTCTTTTTCAACCTGACGGTGCCTGCGGCTGCCTGCTGCAGTGCCGTGCGAGTGATTTTCATGACTGAACAAATCAACGACCTGCAGGCCGAGCACGTGCCTGCGCAAGACCTTTCCCTGAACGTTTCTGTGGACACGCCCGAAGCGGCCGAAACCATCGAAAGCCATGAACCCAACGGCTTTGTCCAACTGGGCCTGGCCGACGAACTCGTCAAGGCCGTGGCCGATCTGGGCTACACCCAGCCCACCGCCGTGCAAAGCCGCACCATCCCGCTGGCCCTGCCCGCCGACGACGAAGCGCACCACGGCTACAACGACCTGATGGTCTCCAGCCAGACCGGCAGCGGCAAGACCGCCGCCTTCCTGCTGCCCGTGCTGCACACCCTGATCCAGCAGCAGGCCGCGGCTGAAGCCCAAGCCAAGGCCGACTACGACCAGGCCTGCGCCGACGCCATCGCCCGCGGCGAAGAACCGCCCAAGCGCGCCCGCCGCAAGGACCCGACCAACCCGCGCAATTTCAAGGCCGCCGTGCCCGGCGCCCTGGTGCTGTGCCCCACGCGCGAACTGGCGCAGCAGGTGGCGCACGACGCCATCGAGCTGGTCAAGCACTGCCGAGGCCTGCGCGTGGCCAATGTGGTCGGTGGCATTCCCTACCAGATCCAGATCGCCAAGCTGCAAAACGCCAACCTGGTGGTGGCCACACCGGGCCGTCTGCTGGACCTGCAGCGCTCGATGCAGATCAAACTCAACGAAGTGCAGTTCCTGGTGGTCGACGAAGCCGACCGCATGCTGGACCTGGGCTTCTCCGACGACCTGGCCGAGATCAACCAGCTCACCGCCCAGCGCCGCCAGACCATGATGTTCAGCGCCACGTTCGCGCCGCGCATCCAGCAGCTGGCCATGCGCGTGATGCACGATGGTGGCTCGGGCGTGCACAAGGTGCAGATCGACAGCCCGCAGGAGAAACACGCCAACATCAAACAGGTGCTGTTCTGGGCCGACAACGCCGAGCACAAGCGCCAGCTGCTCGACCACTGGCTGCGCGATGC
>VFQS010003106.1_pt1 | contig 12879 bp, 12 predicted proteins | sample 3512361 | NCBI WGS metagenome assembly VFQS01 (sample SAMN10412375, study PRJNA504923) | tailings metagenome | isolation source: Relicate 1 Philex TSF3 active mining | place: Philippines
TTGCATGTTCGGTTGCATCGTCGGCGGTGTCGGCAGCGCGGGCGTCAGACGCTGCGCGCGAGCGTGCCCTCTTCGTAGTCGCGGAAGGCCTGCACGATTTCTTCGCGGGTGTTCATGACGAACGGACCATAGCGAACGACCGGCTCGCCGAGCGGTTGTCCGCCGAGCAGCAGCGCCTGCGCCACCACACCCGACTCGCCCGCGGCCGCCGCACTGTCCGCACGCGCCGCGCGACCGGTGCGCAGAGTGATCGAACCAGCCGAGCGCTCGAAGACGAACATCTGGCCCGAACGTGCCGCGTGGCCATTGGCGGAAACCTCGCCGTCAAACACGTGCACGAGAGCGGTGTGTCCGTCATCGGGCTGCCACGTCACCTCTTCGTCGGCACGCATGACGACATGGGCGTAGGTCATCGGGCTCGTCGTCTGCACCGAGCCAGTCGTGCCCATCACCGTGCCGGCGACCACGCGCACCTCGCCGCCGTTGGGCAGCGCGACGCGACGCAAATCGGCAGAGTCGAAACCCTGGTAGCGCGGCGCGATCATCTTGGCGCGCGCCGGCAAGTTGACCCACAGCTGAAATCCGTGCATGCGTCCACCGACGCGCAGGAAGTCGTCGGTCGGCAACTCGCTGTGCACCACGCCCGCGCCCGCCGTCATCCACTGCACGCCGCCCGGGCGAATCGTGGCGACCGCGCCCGTGGTGTCGCGGTGCTCCATCGCACCGTGCATGAGATAGGTGACCGTCTCGAACCCACGGTGCGGATGCTCGGGCGCACCAATCGCTTTGCCAGGCGCGTATTCGACCGGGCCCATCTCGTCGAGCAGGAGAAATGGATCGATGTGGCTCACGCGCGCGGTCGGAAACGGTCGTCGCACAACAAAGCCGCCGCCTTCGACCGTGCGCTCGCTCTCGATGACATGATCGAGGGGACGCGCGCGGCCCGTGGCGTTGCTCGTCTGCGTGTCGCTACTCATCGGCGCACCAACACGGGGATCGCGACGCTCTGCGCACCGCCCTCGTCGGCAGTGCCCACCGCCGCACCCGCTGCGCGCTTGGCGTGGTAACTCGACCGAGTCAGTGGGCTCGATTCCACGTGCGCGATGCCGAGCGACTCACCAACTTTGCGGTAGTGCTCGAACTCCGTGGGTTCGGCCCAGCGCACCACGGGAAGATGCTCACTCGTCGGGCGCAGATACTGGCCGATCGTCACGATGCGCACGCCGACGCAGGCTAGGTCGGCAAGGAGCGACTCGACCTCGTGACGTTCTTCTCCGAGCCCGAGCATGAACCCCGACTTCGTCACGAGGCCCGCGCGCTGCGCGCGGGCGAGCACCGAGAGACTGCGCGCGTAGCCCGCCGAAGGGCGCACGATGCGCTGCAAGTGAGCGACTGTCTCGATGTTGTGGTTGAACACGTCGGGGCGCACGGCGAACAACGCACCGAGCGACTCGTCGTCACCTTTGGCATCGGAGACGAGCGTCTCGACCTTCGCACCGGGATTCGCGCGGCGAATCTCGTCGACGCATCGCGCGACGTGTGCGAATCCGCCGTCGTGCAGGTCGTCGCGCGCGACCATCGTGAGCACGACGTGCGACAGACCCATGCGCTTCACCGCCTCTGCGACTCGTACCGGCTCGTCTGCGTCGGGGGCCAACGGTTTGCGCGTGTCGACGAGACAAAACCCGCACGCGCGCGTGCAGCGCTCGCCCAGCACCATGAATGTCGCGGTGCCGTCGCGCCAGCACTCCGACAAGTTCGGGCAGCCCGCTTCTTCGCACACCGTGACGAGACTCAGATCGCGCAGCGTCTTTTTCGTCGCGAGCACCTCCGCGCCGTGCTGCACGTGCGGGCGCAACCACTCAGGTTTCCGTTGTGTGATGTGCATTCCCGCCACGTCGGGTTCGTAGTCCCAGGCCACGTCGTGACGGTCGCCCGCGCCCCAGCGCTGCGCGGCGAGTCGCGCCACCACGTCGGCAACCTCACGCATCGACGCCTTGCAGCCCTCCTCGCGCAACGAAGTCACCGGCCACTGCGCGATGCCGCACGGAACGATGTGCTCGCGCATGTAACGCAAGTCGGGGTCGACATTCAGCGCAAAGCCGTGCATCGTGCGCCGTTGCGTCGAGCCGCGGGCCACTCGCACACCGATTGCGCAGATTTTTCGCGCGCGCGGCGTATCGGGTTCGAGCCAGACCCCCGGATACTCCGCCTTGCGGCCCGCGACGATGCCGAGTTCGGCAAGTGAGTCGATCACCAACTGCTCCACGCTGCACACGTACGCCGTCACGTCGGCGGGTGACGCATCCCCGTGCTTGCCCGGCAGCGATCGAATTGGATACACGACCAACTGCCCGGGTCCGTGATACGTGATGTCGCCGCCGCGGTTCACGCGCACCAAGTCGGCACCGACCGATGCCGGATCGCACTTCAGATTGGTCGCAAGGTCAGCCGACGCGCCGTAGGTGAACACGTGATGGTGCTCAAGCATGAGCAAGTAGTCGCCATCTGCGTGGGCAAACAGTCCCTCCTGCAGCGCGAGGGCGTCGCGATAGTTGACCCGCCCGAGCCAACGAACGCGCATCTAGAGCTCCGCCGACCAGTCCTGCGTTTCGAGGATCTGCTTCACCTTGGCGAGGAAGTTCGCAGCGTAAGCGCCATCGAACGCGCGGTGGTCCCAGCTCATCGCGAGGTTACCGACCGGGTGGATGGCGATGCTCTCAGTGCCGTCAGGCAATCTGACCGCGACCGGCTTGCGCACGATGGCGTCAGTCGAGATGATCGCCACCTGCGGCTGGTTGATGATCGCCATCGTCAGCACCGAGCCGGCAGAGCCGTTGTTGCTGATGGTGAACGTGCCGCCAGAGATCTCGTCGGGCGAGAGTTTGCGGTTGCGCGCACGGTTGGCAAGGTCAGACACCTCGCGCGCAATCGCCCGCAGTCGCTTGCCTTCGGCGCCGCGCACCACGGGCACGAGCAGACCCTGATAGTCGAGGTCGACGGCGATGCCGAGGTCGATGTATTTGTGCACGACGAGTGTGTCGCCGTCGAGGCTGGCGTTCATGTGCGGATACTCCGCAATCGCATCGACGATTGCGCGCGCGATGAACGGAAGATACGTGAGCGAGAAACCTTCGGTCGACTTAAACGAGTTCTTCACTTCGTTGCGTGCCACATCGACGTTCGCGTAGTCGACCTCGACCACGCTGAATGCGTGCGGGGCGGTCGACTTGCTGGCGATCATGTGGCTGCCGGTGAGGCGGCGAATCTTCGACAGCGGAATCACTTCATCGCGCGCGCCGACAGCGACTCGCGGCGCTGACGCGGCCGGTGCCGGTGAAGGCGCTGTCGCGGCAACTGGTGCAGGTGCTGCGGCTGGCGCAGGAGCGGGTGCTGCAACGGGAGCAGGTGCGGGGGCTGGTGCAGGCGCCGCGACCGGTGCCGGTGCCGAGACCGGTGCGCGCGTGAGACCGTGTGCGTCGATGTAGTCGAGCACGTCTTCGCGCGTGATGCGACCGCCAGGGCCAGTGCCGTTGAGTGCCGCAACGTCGATGCCGTGCTCGTTCACGAGACGACGCACGACCGGCGACAACAACACGTTGCTCGACACGCTGTTTGACACGTTGCTTGGCGTGGCGGCGCGCGCGGCGGGCGCTGGTTTCGGCGCTGGCGCGGGCGCTGGTTTCGGCGCGGGCGCCGGTGCTGGCGCAGCTTTCGGAGCGGGTGCGGGTGCCGGAGCATGCGCGGGTGCCGGAGCTGGCGCCGGCGCGGGAACGGCCGCTGGCGCAGGTGCCGGAGCCGCGGCTCCCGACGACGCGCCCACCACCGCAATCACCGTGCCGACTGCGACGGTGTCGCCAGCCTGCACACGAATCTCCGTCAACGTGCCCGCAATCGGCGACGGAACCTCGGTGTCCACCTTGTCGGTCGACACTTCGAACAACGGTTCGTCGGCGCGCACGGTGTCGCCGACTTTCTTGAACCACTTCGTGATGGTTCCCTCGGTGACGGTTTCGCCGAGTTGCGGGAGGGTGACGTCAGCCATGGTGTGCGGAACTCCTTTTCGAGTGCGATCTCTATGCGTTGATGCTGCGCCCGGTGAGCGACAGCACGGTCTCACCGAATAGTTCGGTGAGGCTCGGGTGGGGTTGGATGAATTCGGCGATCTCGTCGACGGTGGCTTCCCAGTTCACGGCGAGATATCCGCCCGACAACTGCTCGGTCACCCACGGTCCGACCATGTGCACGCCGAGCACTTGTCCGGCGCGACCGTCGCGGCCGCGCTTGGCGATGATCTTCACGAGACCGTCTGGCTCGCCAAGAATCATCGCGCGGGAGTTCGCGCGAAATTGGTGCTTGGCCACCACCACGTCGTGGCCGGCGGCGCGCGCCTCTTCTTCTGAGGGGCCCGCCCACGCGACTTCGGGGTGGCAGTAGATCGCCCACGGCACGCGGTCGTACATGACCGGATACACCTTCTCGCCGCGCATGTGCTTCACGGCCACGATGGCTTCGGCATACGCGACGTGTGCGAGTTGCGCAGTGGCGATCAAGTCGCCGACTGCGTACACGTTCGGCTCGCCGGTGCGGCAATACTCGTCGACTTCGACGAAGCCGCGCTCGCTGACTTTCACCTTCGTGCTCCCGAGCCCGAGTTCGTCGGCATACGGCCGGCGCCCGACCGACACGACCACCGCGTCGACTTCGAGCTTCTCGCCGTCGCCGAACGCCACCGTCGTACCGCCCGATGCGTTCGGTGTGTGTCCGGTGACTTTCACTCCGGTGCGGATGTCGATGTTCTTTTTCTTGAACGCGCGCACCACCACGTTCGCCACGTCGGGGTCGAGCCCGGGGAGAATCTTGGGCAGGCCTTCGAGAATCGTCACGCTCGCGCCGAGGTCGGCGAAGCACGATGCGAACTCGCACCCGATCGCGCCGCCACCGATCACCGCGATGCGCGAAGGCACCTTGTCGAGCGCGAGCACTTCGTCTGACGTCATGATCGGCCCGCCCGGTGCGAACCCGGGAATCGTGCGCGGCACCGAACCAGCGGCGAGGATCACATTGGCGCCAACGAGCGTGCGGGTCGAATCAGCGGTCTTCACCGTCACGGTTCGCTGCGCCCCGAGCGCGCCGGTGCCGAGAATGTAGGTGACCTTCTTGCTCTTGGTGAGCCCGGTCAGACCTTTCACGAGGCCGTTGACGATCGTCTGCTTGCGCGCCTGAGTGACCGCGAAGTTCACGGTTGGCGCCGTCGATTCGACGCCGAAGTCTTTGGCATGCGCGACATGGCGGAACACTGCCGCGCTCTCGAGGAACGCCTTGGCGGGAATGCAACCGCGGTTGAGGCACGTGCCGCCGATGGTGTCTTTTTCCACCAACGCGACATTCATGCCAGCGGACGCCGCGTAGAACGCCGCCGCGTAGCCGCCCGGGCCCCCGCCGACCACCACGAGGTCGAATTGTTCGGCGGACACGTTCATTTACGGTAGCGGTTGCGCGGGCTCACTCGCCCAACCATTGCCGTCGTTCATCACCTCGCACGTGCACGATGGTCGGCGTGCCGACCGACGGCGCAAAGACGAGCGTGCACGAAACATCGTCGGCCGCGCTCGGGCAGTCGGTGCTGCCGATCGGCTCGGTGATTTCGCCGTCGGCGAGCATCGACCAACCGTCGAGCGGAGATGCGCCAGCGAGCCCGGACAGCTTCACGTCGACGAGCGTTTTCTCGTCGGTCACCTGCACGTCGCGCACCGTCACACTGATTTCGTCAGACTCGCCGAACGTCGCGGTCGCACCGAGTTTGAGCAGCGAGCCAGTCGGCGCGTCGGCGGTGGTGCTCTGCAGCAGCTTCACGGTGCCGGCGACGAGGATGAGCAGACCGCAGATGAGGCTGGCCACGATGAGTTTGCGCGTGCTCACGCCGAACGAGCGTACGCTGGAGACGCCGCCGCGTGACTGCGGCAGCGGGCGAATCGAAAGGTGCGTGTCGTCACATGGGACTGCGTGAGTACTTCGCGCGAGCCGGCCGCGGCAAAGAAGAGATCATCGCCGAGCGACTCTGCGAGCAGTTCGCCGACTTGCAGATGACCCCGCTGGCCGAGATGCCCATGCGCGAGCGCGTAAACGTCTGTGGCGAGATTCGCCGCATGACCGTGAAGCCGCGCGGCGGAATCCCGGCCGTCGAAGTGGAGATCAGCGACGGCACCGAGCACATCACGCTCATCTTCAGCGGACGCAACTACATCCCGGGAATCGGCCACAATCGCGGACTGGTCGTGTGCGGCGTGGCGCACAAGGAAGGTTCGCGCCGCGTGATGCTGAACCCGATGTACCGACTGCTGCCCAAGCCCGGGCGCTAATCAGCCGACGAGCAGTTTCGACACCGCCATCTCGGCGTCTTCGGTGATGAGCGCCATCACCTCGTCGCCCGCTCGCAGCACAGTGTCGTCGGAGGGCACCATCACGCGCTCGGCGCGCACGATCGCGACGATCGACGCGCTGCGCGGCAGCACCAAGTCGGCGATCGCTTTGTTAGCGGCCGGTGAGGACTCCGCGAGCGTCACTTCGACCAGTTCGGCCTTGCCACCCTTCAGCTGCATGAGCCGCACGAAGTTGCCGACCGAGGTCGCTTCTTGCACGAGGCTCGTAATGAGGTGCGGCGTCGACACCGACACGTCGACTCCCCACATCTGGTTGAACATCCAGTAGTTCTTCGGGTTGTTCACGCGCGCCACCACACGCGGCACGCCGAACTCCTGCTTGGAGAGCAGCGAAATCACGAGATTGTCTTCGTCGTCGCCGGTCACCGATGCGACGACCTCTGCTTCGCGGATGCCGACTGACTCGAGCACGTTGAAGTCGCACGCGTCGCCGAAGCACCACTCGATGCCGCGCGACTCGTCCCTGCTCTGGTATTCGCGCAGCGTCGCGCGGTCGTTCTCGAGAATCGTCACCGAGTGGCCCGCCGACACCATCTCACGCGCGGTGTACCGCCCGACGCTGCCGCCGCCTGCGATGATCATGCGCATCGTTACTCCACCGGACCTTTTGCGATGAACGCATCCATGTCGGCGACTTCGGTCTGCAGCACCGCAAGATACAACACGTCGCCTTGCTGCACCAGAAGATCGTCGCTCGCGATGTATGCCTTGCCATAACGTCGCACGCCGACCACGCGAGCCGGACCGTCGTTCAGGCGTGTGACACGCTCGGTTACCCACTCGTCGGTGGCGACGCGCTCGACCAGCACCAGTTCGGCGCTCGGGTCGACCCATTCGACCGACGGGCGGTCGGCGACGATGCGGCGCATGATGCGTTCGGCGGTCCACTTCACGGTGGCGACCGTCGCGATGCCGAGTCGCTCGTAGATTTCGGCGCGCTTGGGGTCGTAGATGCGGGTCACCACGCGCTGCACCTTGAAGCGCTCGCGCCCGACCCGCGCGATCATGATGTTGGAGTTGTCGCCGTTGGTGACCGCCACCAACGCGTCGGCGCGATCGATACCCGCCGCCACGAGCACGTCGGGGTCGAAGCCGATGCCGACCACGGTCTGGCCGGAGAACTCGTCCCCGAGTCGCAAGAATGCATCGGCTTTTCGGTCGACGACGGCCACGGTGTTGCCCGACTCGCACAGTTCGCGCGCCAGCGAAGAGCCGACGCGTCCGCAACCTACGATCACGACGTGCACGAACTACCATCGTAACCGCGCCGAAATCGGCGCCACCTGTCCGACGACACGCCCCATGCCTCCGCAGAACATCGACGATCGCAACGGCTGGCAGCGCGTCAAGAAACTCCTCATCGGCGAGCCGATCGAGACGAAGTTCGATTCGCACCATCGCCTGAAGAAGCGCGTCGCGCTGCCGGTGTTCGCCAGCGACGCCATTTCAAGCACGGCTTATGCCACGGAGGAAATCCTCATCGTGTTCCTCACGATGGCCGCCATCGGCGCCACCGCGTTCGACAATCTCGTGCCGATCGCGATCATGGTGGTGGTGCTGCTCGCCATCGTGGTGAACAGTTACCGACAGACGATTCACGCGTACCCGCACGGCGGTGGCAGCTACATCGTCGCTAAGGACAATCTCGGCAAGTATCCCTCGCTCGTGTCGGGCGCCTCAATGCTCGTCGACTACATCCTCACCGTGGCAGTCTCGGTGGCCGGCGGCGTCGCTGCGATCGTGTCGGCGTTCAACGGACTCGCTCCCTACCGCATCTGGCTGTGCGTCGGGTTCATCGTGCTCATCACGTATGCAAACCTGCGCGGTGTGCGCGAGTCGGGCGCCCTCTTTGCACCGCCGACGTATCTCTACGTCGTGAGCCTCGCCGCTTTGATCCTCGTCGGGTTGTATCGCGTGTATTTCCAAGACCTCGGGCCCATCGCCCACACGGGTGAGGTCGAACGCGAACTGCTCGAAGGACAAAAAGCGCTCACGCTGTTTTATTTCCTGAAAGCATTCTCCTCGGGTGCGGTCGCGCTCACCGGTATCGAGGCGGTCGCCGACGGCGTGCCGGCGTTCGAAAAGCCCGAGCCCAAGAACGCCGCCAAGACCCTCGTGATGATGGCGGTCATCCTCGGCACCTCGTTCTTTGGCCTGAGCGTGCTCGCCCAACACCTCGAGCCGCTGAAAGACCACGAAGGGAAAATCAAAGACACGGTGCTCGCGCAGATGGCCGAGCAGGTGTACGGCGGCCGCAATATCTTCTTTTTCATCACCCAGTTCGCGACATTTGGCATCCTCATCCTCGCGGCCAACACGGCGTACGCCGACTTCCCGCGACTCTCGTCGGTGATCGCCAAAGACAGTTTTCTGCCGCGCCAGTTCGCCAACCGCGGTGATCGCCTCGTGTTCAGCAACGGCATCATCGTGCTCGGCGTCGCTGCAAGCGCGCTCGTCGTCGCGTTCGGCGGCATCGTGAACGCGCTCATTCCGCTCTACGCCGTGGGAGTCTTCACCGGCTTTACCATCAGCCAGACAGGCATGTTCGTGCGCCTCATCAAACGTAAAGAGAAGTCGTGGCCGCTCAAGGCGTTCTTCACCGGCGTCGGCGCGCTCACCACGCTGGCGGTCGCGCTCGCAGTCGTCATCGTCAAGTTCACCGACGGCGCCTGGATTCCGGCCGTAATCATCCCGTCGATGATCTTTGCGTTCACCTTCATCAACCGCCACTACGTGCGGGTGAAACGATTCCTCAGCGTCGCGCACCACCAGGTGCCGCCGTTCCGCACCCACTTCGTGGTGGTGCTGGTCGGCTCGGTGAATGCCGGCGTCGTGCAGGCGATGAAATACGCCCAGAGCCTGCGGCCCGACCGCTTGATGGGCCTCAGCATCGTCGGCTCCGACGAAGAAGGCGCGCTGCTCCTGCGCGAATGGGACGAACAGTTCCCCGGCCAGGAGTTGCAGACGCCGGTCGACGACTTCCGCAACCTCACCGACAAGGTGCTCAGCGAAATCGAGCGTCTCGACGGCTTGCAGCCAGACGACCTCATCACCGTCGTGATTCCGGAATTCGTCACGAGCCTGCGCTCGCAGTGGTTGCACAACCAGTCGGCGCTCGCGATCAAAGCGCGTCTGCTCTTCCGTCCGAACACGGTCGTCACCTCGGTGCCGATCGTGATTCCGTGACACAGCGACGCATCGGTTGCCGCGCGCGACGTAGCCTCTAGCCCGTGCGCGTCGTCGTCTCTGGTGCCAGCGGGCTCATTGGTTCGGCACTCGCGCCGCATCTCGCAGCCGCAGGACACGAAGTCATCCGTTTGGTGCGGCGCACCGCGCGCGCTGGCGAATCGCAATGGGATCCTGCGCGGGGCGTGATCGATGCCGAGCTCGTGGGCGGCGCAGACGCCATAGTGCACCTCTCGGGTGCTGGCATCGGCGACAAACGATGGTCGAATTCATACAAGCGCGAGATTCTCGACAGCCGCGTGAAGAGCACCAAGTTGCTCGCGTCGGTGATCGCCGGCGCCGCGCGGCGGCCGAGCGTTTTCCTCTCCGGCTCGGCGATCGGTTTCTACGGCGCTCGCGGCGACGAAGTGCTCGACGAGACCTCGGCGGCGGGCAGCGGATTTCTCGCCGATGTCTGCCGCGAGTGGGAAGCCGCAGCAGTCGGCGCCGGCACGCGCACCGTGTTCCTGCGCACAGGAATCGTGCTCTCGCCCAATGGCGGCGCGCTGAAGAAACAACTGCCGCTGTTTCGCGCGGGGCTGGGTGGCAAGTTCGGGCGCGGCGACCAGTGGCAGAGCTGGATCTCGATCGACGACGAAGTCGCGGCGATCTCGCATCTGCTCGCCGCCGACGTGCACGGCCCGGTGAACCTCACGGCACCGGCCGCGGTCACCAACGCCGACTTCGCGGTGGTGCTCGGCAAGGTGCTGCACCGTCCTGCGCTGTTGCCCGTGCCGTCGTTCGGGCCGAAGTTGCTGCTTGGCGCGGAACTCGCTGATGCGCTGCTCTTCACCGGCCAGCGCGTGATTCCGCGGGTGCTCTCGTCGTCGGGTTACCAGTTCGCGCACCCGACCCTCGAGATCGCACTGCGCGCGCTGCTCGCGCGATGACACGACGCGTCGCGCCGTGAGCCAGCTTCCCGCGCGCGTCGACGTCGCCATCATCGGCGCCGGACTCGCCGGACTCGCCGCCGCCAGGCACCTGCACGCCAAGTCGTTCAGCGTCGCGGTGCTCGAAGCACAAGACGACGTGGGCGGACGCGTACGCACCGACATCGTCGACGGCTTCCGGCTCGACCGCGGATTCCAGATTTTGCTCACCGCGTATCCCGAGGTGCGACGGCAAGTCGACCTCGACATGCTCGACGTGCAGAAATTCGATCCAGGTGCGCTCGTGATGCTGCGCGGCAAGTCATACGTCGTGAGCGACCCGTTCCGCGCGCCGCGCGAATCGTTGCGCACCGCGCGTGCACCAATCGGTTCGGTCGCCGACAAAGCGCGTGTCGCGCTCTTGCGCGCGCGCACCCTGCGCGGCGACCCGCGCGAGCTGCTGCGCGGCCAGGATCTTCCCACCATCGTCGCGCTGCGACGCGCGGGATTCTCCCAGACGATGATCGACAGATTCTTCCGGCCGCTCTTCGGTGGCATTCAACTCGATCCGTCGCTCGCGACGTCGCGACGGATGTTCGACATCATCTTCCGCAGCCTCGGCGAAGGCGATGCCGGCGTGCCGCGTCTCGGCATGGGTTCGCTGCCGCGCCAACTCGCCGATCGTCTGCCCGGGCTCGTGCATCTCGGCACCAAGGTCGCCGCGCTCGACGGTCGCACGGTCGTGACCAGCGACGGCCGTCGTGTTGAGGCTCGCGCGGTGATCGTGGCGGCCGACCTGCCTTCGGCGCGCGACATCGTGTCGCTGCCCGAGCGGGCTTCGCGGCGCGCCGGCGCGGTGTACTTCGCGGCCGCGAAGCCACCGACGCAGTCACGGCTTGTCATCCTCGACGGCACCGGCAAAGGTCCGGTCTTGAACGCGGCGGTGATGAGCAACGTCGCCCCGAGTTATGCACCCGCCGGGCAACATCTCGTGGTGGCCGCGATGCCCGACGTCGTCGACGGAGACCTCGAGTCGATGGCGCGCGACCAGATGCGCACGTGGTGGGGCTCACAAGTCGACGCATGGCGGCATCTGCGCACGTACCGAATCGCGCACGCCGGCGTCGAGCAGCGTCCGCCGTTTTCACCCAAGCGCAACATCGCGCTCGGCAACGGCGTCTTTGTGTGCGGCGACCACCGCGACACCGGGTCGCTGCAGGGGGCGTTGTTTTCTGGACGTCGCTGCGGCGAACTCGTCGCCGGCGCGCTCGCCTAGTCGCACACCCGGCGGCGCTCGCCTAGCGTCAACGCCATGTCGAACGCGTCCAACTCCCCTGCCCACGACCCGGCGCGCCGCATCATCTCGGTGTCGCAGTTCGTCCCCGCCCCTCCCGCTGCGATCTTCGAATTACTCGCGACTCCGGCGAAGCACTCCGAGATCGACGGCTCGGGCAGTGTGAACGGCAGTCTCAGCGGGCCCGCGCGGTTGTCGCTCGGCGCGAAGTTCGGCATGTCGATGCGCATCGGTCTGCCATATCGCATCACCAACGAAGTCGTGGAGTTCGAGGAGGCAAAGCGCATCGGCTGGCGCCACTTCGGCGGACACGTGTGGCGCTACCTACTCGAGCCGGTCGAAGGCGGCACTATGGTCACCGAGCAGTTCGACTACTCGACCAACCGTGCCAACTTCGTGTTGCGATTGATGCGGGCGATTCCGAACAACGAGCTCGCGATGCGCAAGACCCTGCTCAACCTCGCGAAGCGTTTCGCGTAAGGCAACCACCGGGTCGATCGGCATGACGCTGCTGCCCGACGGCTTCGTTGCGCGCGCGGCGAACTTTGGCATCAAAGACGACACGCTCGACTTCGTAGTGGTTGTCGGGGCGCCAGGCACGGTCGGCAGCGCACTCTTCACACAGAGCCGTTTCGCCGGTGCGAGTGTCGTCGTGAGCCGCGAACATGTCGCGTACGGCACGACGCGCGGCGTGGTCGTGTTGTCGAAGAACTCCAACGTGGCGACCGGAGAAGAAGGAATGCGCAATGCTCGCGAGATTGCAGCTGGTGTCGCCTCGCAGTTCGAATGCGACTCACGCGACGTGGTGATCGCCTCGACCGGCGTGATCGGTCGTCAATATCCGATGGAAAAGATCCGCGCTGGTCTTGCCTCGCTCGGTTCTATCGCCAGCACCAACGACGCCGCTGCCGTCGCCCGCGCAATCATGACCACCGACACCCGCCCGAAGATCGCCGAGGCGGGCGTGCGCGGCTCGCGTGCACGGGTCGTCGGCGTCGCCAAGGGCGTCGGCATGATCGAGCCCAACATGGCCACCCACATCTCCCTC
>VFQS010003107.1_pt1 | contig 12878 bp, 16 predicted proteins | sample 3512361 | NCBI WGS metagenome assembly VFQS01 (sample SAMN10412375, study PRJNA504923) | tailings metagenome | isolation source: Relicate 1 Philex TSF3 active mining | place: Philippines
TGGGCGATGTGGATGCGGTGCTGTTCGACAAGGACGGCACCCTCAGCATCAGCGAGCCTCAGCTCCTCACCCTGGCTTCGGCCAGGGTTTTTCTTTGCCTCGAGCTGGCTGCCCCGGCCTTGCCCGCGGCTGTGTTGCCTGATCTTCAGCACCTGCTGGAGCGGGCCTACGGCCTCAGCCCTGCCGCAATCTGCCCAGCCGGAATCACGGCCGTGGCCAGCCGCGATCACAACCTGATCGCCACGGCTACGGCCCTCGTGCAGGTGGGGATGGGCTGGCCGGAGGCCCTCGCCCTCAGCGAAAGCGTGTTTGCCCTGGCGGATCAGCAGGATGCGCGCCGCAGTCAGGGTTCCGGGGGGCATACCAGCACCACCACCGAGGGGTTGCGCCCCTGGCTCCAGCAGCTGCAGGCCGCCGGCGTGGTGTGCGCGGTGATCAGCAACGACGACATGGCCGGCATTAAGCACTTTCTCGCCAGCCATGGCTTGGACCCCTTTTTTGCTGGCCTGTGGAGTGCCGAACACCGGCCTCGAAAGCCCGATCCCGCTGCCGTGCATGGCTTGTGCGAGCAGCTGGGGGTGGCGGCGTCGCGCTGCGCCCTGATCGGCGATGCCAACAGCGATCTACGCATGGCTGTGGCGGCTGGGATCCCCCATCAGTTGGCTCTTGGCTACACCGCCGCCTGGAGCAGCCCGCCGCCGCTGGCTGAACCCCATCCGCGCATCCATCACTGGACGGAGCTCAGCCTGACCGGCTCCTAGGGTGGTGAGCTATTTGCCATCCAGCTGAGCGAATGAGCAGCACCGCCGGGGCGCCGTCGCGCTACGTATTCACCTCGGAATCGGTGACCGAGGGTCACCCCGACAAGATCTGTGATCAGGTGAGCGATGCGGTGCTGGATGCGCTGCTCGCCCAGGATCCCGCCTCGCGCGTGGCCTGCGAAACCGTGGTGAACACCGGCCTTTGCCTGATCACTGGCGAGGTGACCACCACGGCCCGGGTTGATTTCAACACCCTGGTGCGGGGTGTGATCCAGCAGATCGGTTACAGCGGTGCCCGCGCCGGTGGCTTCGATTCCAACAGCTGCGCGGTTCTGGTGGCCCTCGATCAGCAGTCGCCCGATATTGCCCAGGGTGTGGATGAGGCCGACGACCACGCCGGCGATCCCCTCGATCTGGTGGGCGCCGGCGATCAGGGGATCATGTTTGGCTACGCCTGCGATGAAACGCCGGAGCTGATGCCGCTGCCCATCAGCCTGGCCCACCGCCTGGCGCGGCGCCTGGCGGAAGTGCGCCACAACGGCACCCTGGGCTACCTGCTGCCTGATGGCAAAACCCAGGTGAGCGTGGTGTACGAAAACGATCAGCCCGTGGCGATCGACACGATCCTGATCTCCACCCAGCACACCGCTGAAATCGACGGCATCTCCGAGGAGAAGGCCCTGCGTGAGCGCATCTCCGCCGATCTCTGGCAGCACGTGGTGGAGCCCGCCACCGCCGATCTGAGCCTCAAGCCCGCCAAAGACAGCACCCGCTTCCTGGTGAACCCCACCGGCAAGTTCGTGGTGGGCGGCCCCCAGGGCGATGCCGGCCTCACCGGCCGCAAGATCATCGTGGACACCTACGGCGGCTACGCCCGCCACGGCGGCGGTGCCTTCTCCGGCAAGGACCCCACCAAGGTGGACCGCTCCGCCGCCTACGCCGCCCGCTACGTGGCCAAGGCCCTGGTGGCCGCCGGCCTGGCCCGCAAGGCCGAGGTGCAGCTCAGCTACGCCATCGGCGTGGCCAAGCCCGTGAGCATCCTGGTGGAGAGCTTCGGCACCGGCGCCATCAGCAACGCCGACCTCACCGCCCTGGTGCAGGAGCACTTCGATCTGCGCCCCGGCGCCATCATCGAAACCTTCGGCCTGCGCCAGCTGCCCCAGCAGCGCGGTGGCCGCTTCTACCAAGACGTGGCCGCCTACGGCCACTTCGGCCGCAGCGACCTCAACCTCCCCTGGGAGGACGTGGCCACCATCGCCGCCAGCTTGAAACAGGCCACCGCCAGCCGCGTTGCCGCCTGAACGCCTGGGCCTGGGCGTTGACCTGGGCACCAGTGGCTTAAGGCTGGCGCTGGTGAACCCAGCTGGCCAGCTGGTCGCGGAGCGCCAATCGCCCTATCCCGCCCCCTTTGCTGATCCCCTCGGGTGGCGGGAAGGCCTGCAGGCGCTGTGCCTGGAGCTCCCCGCCGAGCTGCGCGGTGCGGTGGTGGCCATCGCTGTGGATGGCACCTCCGGCACCCTGCTGCTCTGCCGCCCCGACGGCAGCCTGGGTCCCAGCCCGCTGGATCAGGCCCTGCCGTATCACCTGGCTTGCCCGGAGCAGCTTGAGGCGGCTGCGGCGCTGGTGGGCCCTGCCGGCACAGGCTTGCCCGCCGCCAGCGCCAGCGGCAGCCTGGCCCGCGCCCTGCGCCTGCTCGCCCAAGCACCGGAGCCCGGCCCCTGGCTGCTGCGCCATCAGGCCGATTGGCTGCTGGGTTGGCTCCTGGGCGATTGGCGTTGGGGCGAAGAAGGCAACAACCTGCGCCTGGGCTGGGATCAGCAGCGGGGCTGCTGGTGGGGGCGGATCGCCGAGCAGCCCTGGAGCAGCGCGTTGCCTGAGATCTGCCGATCAGGCCAGCTCCTGGGGCCCATCGGTGCAGCGGCCGCCTGTGCCTTGGGCCTGCCGCCAGAGTGCGCGGTGGTGGCCGGTAGCACCGATGCCAGCGCGGCGGTGCTGGCGGCTGATCTGCAACCGGGCGATGGTGTGGCAGTGCTCGGCACCACGCTGGTGCTCAAGCAATTCAGTGATCAGCCCCTGGAGGGGCCTGGGATCAGCTGCCAGCGGGTGTTAGGTCGCTGGTTGGTGGGCGGGGCCTCCAATGCTGGCGCCGGTGTGTTGCGCCGCTTTTTCACCGATGCCCAGTTGGTGGAGCTCAGCCGCCAGATCGATCCGCGCCGCAGCAGCGGGCTGGCACTGCGGCCCCTGCCGCGCCCCGGGGAGCGCTTCCCGGTGGATGACCCCCGGCTCGAGCCCGTGCTGGAGCCCAGGCCGGTGAGTGATGCGCTCTACCTGCATGGGTTGCTGGAGGGGTTGGCGGCCATCGAGCGGGCCGGTTGGCAGCGGCTCGAGCAGTTGGGAGCGCCGGCGGTGCAGCGGGTGATCAGCCTCGGCGGCGGTGCCCGCAATCCCCAGTGGCGGGCCCTGCGCCAGCGCCTGCTGCAGCGCCCGGTGCTCAATCGCCCCCAGTGCACGGCGGCGCTGGGTATGGCCAGACTGGCGCTCTCCGCTCTGCCCGCTCCATGAACACCCGCCTGCGTGATTGGTTGGCCATGGGGCTCTTTGTGGTGCTGGCCGGCTACGTGAGCTTCTCGGGCGTGCGTTTGGCCTGGCTGCTTTGGCAGCGCTTCGGCGTGGCCTGAGCCCCCAGAATCGGGCGCATCAGTCACCCCGCCGCCCATGGCCGCCGATCCCCTCACCAGCGCCGTTAGCGATCGCATCTGCAAGCACATGAACGACGACCACGCCGAAGCGGTGCTGGCTTACGCGCGCCATTACGGCGGTGTTGCCGCCCCGCAGCAGGCGCGCATGCTGGCTGTGCGGCCTGAAGCGATGGAGCTGGAGGTGGATGGGGAGCGCCTGGCTGTGGCCTTTGATCACACCCTCAGCGACAGCGAAGACGCCCACCGCACCCTGGTGGCGATGCTGCGGGCAATGCCCCAGGCCTGAACCAGCGCCGGCGGGGAATGCTCCCTGTAATCGCATCGCCGCTGGATGGGCCTCCATTTCTGGCAGCACGCCCTGGATCTGATCAGCACAGCCCCCTGCCGCAGCTGCGGTGGTGCCTGTGAGCCAGCCACCCCCCTTTGCGGGCGGTGCCTGGAGGCACTGGCCCTGCCGGAAGGCGGGCTCCAGGGGGATCAGCCCCTGCTGTGGTGTGCCCTGGCCCCCTATGCCGCTGAGCTGCGTGGCTTGCTGCTGCGCCAGCGGCCCAAACCGGATCGGGCTGTGGTGAGCCTGTTGGCCGCGCGGTTGCATCAATGCTGCGCCTCGGTGCTGCCGGGCGCCTGGTTGGTGCCGCTGCCCAGCTGGAAGCGCTCCGGCAATCCGTTGCCAGCGCTGGTGGCCCTGGCCTTGGCCGAGGCCAGCGGCGGCAGGGCGGCGCTGGCGCCAGCGCAGCTGCTGTGGCGAAGCCGCCCCACCCTGGGGCAGCACCACTTGGGCCGCAGCCTTCGCGCCCGCAATCTGCGCGACGCCTTTGGCGCAGCTCCGGCCGGCGCTGGCCTGAACCGGCCCCTTTGGCTGGTGGACGACATCCTCACCACGGGGGCGACGGCCTGTAGCGCTGCCCACGCGCTGCAGGCCGCTGGGCATGCGGTGCAGGGCCTGCTGGCCCTGGCGCGAACACCGGCGAGCGCCCCTCGGTGATCTACTATCCGCAGGTCGCCACGGCGACGGGCCGGGATAGCTCAGTTGGTAGAGCAGGCGATTGAAAATCGCCGTGTCCCCAGTTCAAATCTGGGTCCTGGCATTGCAAAGCATGAGGTATCCACACCTCATTGAGCCGATGCCCATTTCGATTCCGGACAAGCCGGGCCAGCTGTTCGACAACGCCGACAGCTTCGCGATGGTGTTCGATGCTGCTTGGCACAAGCTCCTCGGGAGCCCCGAGGCGGCGGTGATGAGCAACGACGACAAGAAGCGCGCGGCGCTTGAAGCCTGCGCTGATCACCCCTTCATGCTCAGCAATCCCGCCATGGCGGATCAGGTGGCTGATTTCCGCATCCGTCTGCTGGGGCTCTGAGCGGTTCCCCATAGGATCCGGCCCATTCCCCGCCATCAGCGATGTCCAGCCCCCTTGCTCGTCTGCTGCGCCAGCTGAGCGCTGGTTTCAGCAATCAGCAGCAGGCCTTCGACAATCCCCCCCTCTACGCCCACATCCTGGTGAAATTCCGGCCGCTGCCCCAGCTGGAGCCCGGGTCGCTGCTGCTCGATCAGTCGTACGCCATCAATCCGGCTGCCCCTTACCGCCTGCGGGTGTTGCGGGCGGAGCAGCGCGGTTCGGAGCTGATCATCACCAACCAGGCCATCGCCGATGAGCAGCGCTTCTGGGGCGCCGTTGACGACGCCGGCAAACGGGCTCAGATCAGCGCGGCCGATCTCAAGCCCTTGGAGGGTTGCGCCTACGTGGTGCGCGAAACCGCTGATGGCTTCATCGGTGAGGTGGAGCCGGGCTGCCGCTGCATGGTGGAGCGCAAGGGGGCCCTCTCGTATCTGGTGAGCAGCTTTGAACTCAGTGGCCGCGGCATGCGCACCATCGATCGGGGCCACGATCCCGCCACCCATGAGCAGCTGTGGGGATCGCTGGCGGGGCCGTTTGAATTCGAGCGCACCGACGATTACAGCCACGAATTACCTGCCGATTGGCTGGCTGCCTGAGGAGCGGCGAGGTAAGGCTGTGTAAGGGGCTGTGAGATTTGGCGGCGTGCCATCGACAGCTTCGCCGCCATCGGTGACCTGGAGGTGCTGCGGGTGCTGCTCACCTCGGCTGGCGCCATGCTCGGCACCGGCCCTGCCGGTTGAGCCTCAGGCGCTCAGTTCATCCATGAAGGGCTGTTCCTCGTCCTCCTCGGGGAAGGGGTTCAGCTCCAGTTCAGGTTCGTTGAAGCCAGCGTCTTGAGCGCTGGCTTCTGGTTGGGGCCTCTGCAGCGGATGCACGCTGGCGCGCTGGGGTGCGCTTTGCTCGGTGAGCAGATCCTCCAGCCGCGCAATCCGCTCCTCGGTGGCGGTGAGCAAGTCGGCTGAATCGTGGCTGAGGGTGTTGCTTTGCAGGTGCTGCAATCCCTCCAGTTGCCCCTCAAGAGCGCTCAGCCGCTCCTCCAGTTCCAACAGGCGCAGGGTGAGGGTTTCACTCACCAGGCTGAGGGCCTGCATCTGTTCGCTGAGCCGCAGTTGCAACGCTCCAGCACTGGGGGATGCACTCGCTGACATGCCTTGGGCCGAGAAGGATCTGGCCGGATGGTACCGATGCTGGCCCAAGCTGCCAGGCCTATGAGCGGCTTTTGGGCACAAACGAGGTCGATTCCGTAGATTTTAAATGGTTTAGCTGCTCATATCCGTTGCGCTGCAGTGAATCTGGCCTTTCTCGGGAGGCCCAAAGTGCAGCGCATCGACATTGCATTGTTTCGCCTTGGGGCTTGGCTGAATCAACAGAGTGTTATCCTGATTTTATTGGTTTTAGTCAAGTGACAAGCCTTGCTGGTGCGCTAACGCGAATGTTGTCGGGCAGTTTCAGTAATCAGGCTCAAGCTTTTGAAAACCCACCGCTGTACGGAAATATTCTCATTCGGATACGTCCGGTTCCTCATCTTCGGGCCTATAGTCTTCTGCTTGAACAGGCTTATGCGATTGCTCCAAGTGAGCCTTATCGGGTCAGGGTTCTGCGTCCCGCTTATCTCGAAGATGGCACGCTTTCTATTTTGAACTTTGCTATCGAGTTGCCTGAGCGTTTTTATGCTGCTGTTGAGGAGCCAGCAAGGCTCGCCGAGCTTGCTGAGGCTGATTTAAGGCTGCTGTCTGGCTGCACCTATTGGGTGGATCAGTCCAGTGAGGGATTCATTGGAAAGGTGGAACCTGGTTGTAATTGCAAGGTATTCCGCAAAGGTCGTGATTCTTATCTGCTGAGCGAGTTTGAGTTGACCCCTCAAACGATGCAAACCATTGACCGCGGCTATGACCCGGTGACCCATGAGCACCTTTGGGGCTCAATTGCTGGTCCATTCCGTTTTGAAAAGCTTTGTGACTGGAGCCAAGAGGTGCCGGCTAGTTGGGATTAACCTAATAAATAAGACTCTCGGTTGAGCCGTGAAGCGCCTGTTTGATTCCGAGATCGATCGACTCCGTCTCCTGTCTGGCGGCGAGCGTGAGCTGCGGTTTGACCGGGACGGCGAAGTCCTGCGGATTGATTTGCGTGAAGATTATATACAAATGTGGCAAGATGAGGCCGCTGTTAAGGGTAGCGCCTCCAATCTTTTCCTGGCCTGCGAAAATTCTGGCGGCAACCTTCAGGCAACAAAGTTGACTTGGGTTGTCGGCTCGGCCATTCGTCCTGAGTCTGTTCAAACTAAAGAGGAGTTCGTTGAAATCCTTTTGAAACTTGGAGTTTCCCGGAACCTTGCTTCCTTGACTCTTGAACATTGCCCAGGTTTGATTCGCACGATTGCCTGGGCCCTGTATTTCGAGAGGCACGGATGGTTAACGGCAACTCCGATCTGCAATCTCTGATCCTTCGGGCCAAGGTCTTTGATCCCGACCTTTTCATCGACCTCCCGGCTGACCTTCATCAAGCTCTCGTTGAGGCGAATAGCAGTAAACGTCATTTCAATGATGCTGAACTGACCCAATTCTCTGCTTATTTCAGGCTCCCTTCTGAGCAGTTGTTGGCGCTCAGGCGTTTGGTTGAACCGTGTGTCCGCGAGGCCCGTGCTGCGTTGGCCTCACAGCATCCGGAGTTGTTCGTTGCCGGTGGGGCCTTGGCGACCCCAGCGCGAGCCGAGGCTTGTTGGCGTGATTGTGAGAACTTTTTTCGAGTGGTGATTTATGCCGTTGCCGCAGCGCGCCCTCGCTTCAGTGATCAGCAGTCTATCGATGCCCTGAACGAGCTCTACGGCCTCATGGGCGTCCCGACGGAAGGACTCGCTTTTGCATTGAGCCAGTTGAGTGCGATCTCAAGTGCATCCTTTGAAGCGCTGTATGACCACTCCCCAGTCGCAGCCTTGCTTCAAGAATCTTTTGATAATTTGCGTGAACTGCTTTTTGGGGCTTCTGTAAAGAGCTGAGAAGGTTTTCTGGGGTCGACTGGGGCCGATTGCACAATGGCCGCAGCACATTCATGGTTAATGGCTCTCCCCCTCCTAGAGGCCCCCTGCTCCACCCAGAACTCTCGGGTCCCCCTCAAGGCTTCCTTGCAGGGCAGTGGTGCCTCCTTTGATCAGGAAGAGCGTAGGACTGTCATTGAAAAGTCGTATAAGCAGATCTTCTTCCATGCTCTGAAAGTTGATCGAGAGCCCTATTTGGAGTCGCAATATCTCAACGGCTCGATTACTGCAAAAGACTTTATTCGTGGCTTGCTTCTTTCTGATCGCTTTTTGGGTGACTACTATCAGTGTAGTTCTAATTACCGGATGGTCGACCAGGTCATTGGTCGAGTCCTTGGCCGGCAGGTTTACTCCAATGCAGAGCGGCTGCGCTGGTCGATTGTGATTGCTGATCAGGGCTTCCCGGCTTTTGTTGATCAGCTGCTGGATAGCGACGAATACCTGTCGAACTTCGGCCTAGATCTGGTCCCCTGCCAGCGGTCAAGGCTCTTGCCTGGTCGGTCTACTGGCGAGCTGCCCATCTATCAGCAATTCCCCCGCTATGGCGCGGACTGGCGCGATGTCATGGCCAAGCGAGCCCCGTCGCCAAACCAGACCTTTGTGCCTTCCGGTCAGGTTTCAGAGGCTTGGGTCAACGGTCAGCCTCCGGCCTGGGCCCTGAAGGTGTGGCTTGCCCTGGCCATCGTCGGCGGCGTCGAGATTGCCCGTGTGTTGCTGACTGTCGCTTTGGCCGCTCTGCGCCACTCCTGATCTCTTTGGACTCCTTAACATTTCGCCTTCACCTCACTGAACGCAGTGCTCGACCTTCTCCAGTGGCAGCCCCCGGAAGACCTGGTGCCAACCGTTGGTTATGAGGCGCCCCTGGATGCTCGAGGTGCCGATTGGAGTGGGCGAGACCTCGCTGGAATTGATCTGCGAGGGGCGGCCCTCTGCCGGACCGATTTGCGTGGTGCCGACCTCAGCGCTTGTGACCTCGATGGTGCTGACCTGCGTTTGGCGCGTTTTGACGTGTTCACTCGCTTCCCTGAAGGCTTTGACCACCGCTCGTCCGGAGCCGTTGGCCCTGGGGCCAAGCTGAACGGCGCTTTTTTGAACAGTGCGGACCTGCGCGGCTTGGACCTGCGTGGCTCCAACTTGATGGGGGCATATCTGAGCGGAGCAGACCTCAGTGGTTCTCTGCTGGATGGCGTTCGTTTGGTCGGTGCTGACCTGCGTCACGCTGTTTTGCGGGGTGCGTCCTGTGTGGGGGCCAGTTTCTCGGGCTGTCAGCTGGACTTTGCCGATTTCAGGGCGGCTGATCTGAGCTCCGCCCGCCTCGAGGGCGCTGAGGCGGTCTCCGGAGCTGATTTTTCGGGCAGCTTGGGCCTCGACTCCGAGCGCTCTGCCCTGCTTTCGAGGCCATACAAGGAGTTGGACACCTGGAACCCCTTGACCCGGAAGACGACGCGGACCAGCCTCGAGGCCTAGGGCTTTGTTGAGTCACGCAACATTGGGAAACAATTGGTTGAGCTTTGTGAAGGCGGGCGGCCCGGGGTTTTCTTTGGACTGAGGATGAGTCAGATGATTCTGTTCGCAGCCCATGCCCTTCGGTCCTGCCTCTCTCCTTGGGGTTGAGCGCTTTGCTCAAGAGAGTGAAGCCCCCCTTGAGCTCATCCCTGGAGATGACGATGCCAAGAAAGAACAGATCATCACGGCTGTTTACAAGCAGGTCTTGGGCAATGCCTATGTGATGGAGAGCGAGCGTCAGCTCGTCGCCGAATCCCAGTTCAAGCTCGGCGAAATCAGCGTGCGTGAATTCGTGCGCAGCATTGCCAAGAGCGAGCTCTACAAGGCCCGTTTCTTCGACGCTTGCCCCCGCTATCGCTACATCGAGTTGGCGTTCCGCCATCTGCTGGGCCGCGCTCCTGTTGATTTCCAGGAAATGCGGAATCACGCCGAGCGCCTGGACGCCAAGGGCTACGACGCCGACATCGACAGCTTCCTCGATTCCGACGACTACCAGAACACCTTCGGTGAGTGGACCGTCCCCTACCAGCGCGGTTGGAAAACCGAGAGCTGCGGGACCATGCAGGAATTCACCTGGAGCTTCCAGCTTCTGCGCGGCAATAGCAGCAGCAGCCTGAAGGGTGATCTGGCTGGCATCTCCAGCAAGTTGGGCGGCGCCGCCTTCCAGAACCGCCCCATGGCGGTTGTTCCTCCTTCTTCACTGGAGTCCCAGGGCTTCAGCTTCCGTCCTTCGAAGAACCTCGCCGATGCCTCAACCCGGCTTGGCGTGGGTGCGTCCGACCAGGGCAAAACCTTCCGCGTCGAGGTCACGGCCTACAGCGCGAACAACGTGCGACGCGTGTCCCGTTACACCCGCAGCAACCGCGTCTATTACGTGCCCTTCGACAAGCTCTCCGAGCAGTTCAAGCGCATTCACCGCGAGGGCGGAAAGATCGCCAGCATCACTCCGGTGAGCTGATCGTCAGGCCCTCGCTTCAGGGCGAGGGCCACCAAAAGCTGGATGGCTGAGCAGCGCCAACTGCCCAGTCATCGCAGGGAGTGACACCTGCCTTCTGAACAAGGATCTCCTCTTCCCATCTTCCCATGCCTACCAATCGTTCGAATTCCCTCGGCTTCGGTGCCACCCAACTGATCGAGGGTCCGGTTTCCTACAGCCGCACGCGCATGCCGGCCAGTGGTGCATCGCTGACCAATGGCTCCTTCCGCAATCAAGATCTCTCGCCTGCCCGCGACGAGTTCGCTCCAGACGATGAGACGGCCCTCGCCCTGGTGATTCGTGCGACCTACCGCCAGGTGTTTGGCAATGTCCAGCCGATGGAGAGCGAGCGCTGCATCAGCGCGGAGTCCCGTCTGCGCCAAGGCGAAATCACGGTGCGTGAGTTTGTTCGTCAGCTGGCCAAATCCGAGTTTTATCGCTCCCGCTATTTCGAGGCGGTCGGCCCCCATCGCTCTGTGGAGCTGAGCTTCAAGCATCTGCTGGGCCGCGGACCCTCCACCGAGGCGGAGATCACCGCTCAAGTGGCCCAGATGGCGACCGGTGGTTTCGACGCCGCGATCGATCAACTGCTGGATTCCGACGAGTACTTCGCCGCCTTCGGCGAGGACACGGTTCCCTACGCTCGCAGCTGGGGTTCGGCCGCCGGGATGCCCCAGGCCAGCTTCAACAGGATTGCTGTCCTCGAGCAAAACTTCGCCGGTAGCGATACTGCGATTGGAGCCAGCAGCCAGCTGCTCGGGAACCTCGCCCAGGGCAACCGGCTCGCCATCAAGGTCCCGGCCCAGGTTTACCGGAGTGCTGGCAGTGCTGGCGGCTTCTCGGGCACCGGCTCAGCACGCACCGCCTTTGCTGCGGTGAAGCGTGCCCTCTCCGACGGCGGCGACAGCGCTCCGATGCGCGGGGATCTGTATGTGGGCTTTGGCCTCGGTCAGCGGGAACAGGAGGTCTTTGCACGCACCTCCGGTGATTCCGCCGATCAGATTCAAGGTTTGATTCGCGCCGCCTATCGCCAGGTGATGGGTAACCCCCACCTGATGGAGAGTGAGCGCAACCTCACGGCGGAAAGCAAGTTCGCTGAGGGCGTCTCCAGCACCCGGGAATTCGTTCGAGCCATTGCTCTCTCTGCGGAGTACAGCCGTCGTTTCTTCGAAAGCAATGCTCCTTATCGCTTTGTCGAGCTGAACTTCAAGCATCTGCTGGGTCGTGCCCCCACCTCCCAATCTGAGGTCAGCGAGCACATTCAGCGCCTCGCCAACGAGGGCTACGAGGCCGAGATCAACAGCTACCTCGACTCCACCGAATACCAGCAGACCTTTGGTGAGGACACGATTCCTTACCAACGCATTGCAACGGAAGCCGGTCGCTCCCAGGTGGCCTTCAACCGTCATCTCGCGCTGTCCCAGGGCTACGCCGCCAGCGACACGGTTCAGTCCGCCTCCAGCCTGGTCGCATCGGTGGCCACGAACGGTGTCCCCAGCAATTGGAACTCCACGACCCAGCGCATCAACCGCTTCGCTGCCTTCTCAGGCAGCACCGAACCCACCGGCAAGCGATATCGGATCGTCGTTCACGCTCAGCCGGCAGGTGGTCGCCAGCGCACCCCGAACGCCAGCTACCTGGTGTCGGGCAAGGACATGACCTCTCAGCTGGGCTATATCCATCGCCGTGGCGGACGGATTGTCTCGATCACTGAGGTGATGTGATCGATTTCTGATCACTTCAAACAAGATTGCAAAACCCACCCTCTTCTTCGAATGACTGATTCCGCCGCCGTAATTCGAGCTGCCTATCGCCAGGTGTTCGGCAATGCTCACCTGATGGACGAGGATCGCTGCGTTTCAGCGGAAAGCCTCTACGTCAATGGCGACCTCACGGTGCAGGGTCTGGTGACGGCCTTTGCCCAGTCCGACACCTACCGGCGCTTGTTCCTCGAGAAAAATGGTCCCTACCGGTTCGTTGAACTCAACTTCAAGCACCTGCTGGGCCGTGCACCCCACAGCCAGGCTGAAGTGAGCGAGCACGTTCAGCGTCTCGCCAATGAAGGTTATGAGGCTGAGATCAACAGCTACACCTTCAGCGAGGAATACATCGCGGCCTTTGGTCTCGGTCATGTGCCTTCGATGCGTGGGGCATCCACCCAGCTCGGCCAGAGCAACCTGAGCTACACCCGTTCAGTTGCGATGGATTCCGGCTTCGCCGGTTTCGATGGCTCCAGTCAGTCCCGTTTGACCATCAGCATCGGTACAGCCTCTGCGCCGGCCGCTGGGCCGAAGCTTCCTGGCCCCGGCGGCCGAGACAGCAAGCGCTTCTCGATCAAGTGGACCACTGCTGCTCCGGTTGGTGTACGCCGTCGTTCGGTGCAGACCAGCACAGCTCCCTATAGCTCCTTGAGCATGGCCATCCAAGGGATTCAGCGCCGCGGTGGTCGCATTCTCTCTATTGCGAACACTTAACTCTTGAGGCTTTCAGCCTCAGTCCAGC
>VFQS010003110.1_pt1 | contig 12863 bp, 15 predicted proteins | sample 3512361 | NCBI WGS metagenome assembly VFQS01 (sample SAMN10412375, study PRJNA504923) | tailings metagenome | isolation source: Relicate 1 Philex TSF3 active mining | place: Philippines
CCCCAAAACCCCAAAACCCCGCATTATTCAAAAACAGTGATTAATAATCTTCAGTTTGATTCTTCAGACTAAAAGTCCTAAGTATACGTAGATGATGATTACTTGTGGCTCCGCTTTTCTTGACTCTCCTCGTCATATTCCTCATCATAATAATCATCTTCTTGATATTGTGGCTTCCTGCCCTTGCCCTTTTTGTAGAGGTTGTCTTGCGCCTTGGCAATCCACCTGCGAATGATGGCGCGCACATATGGAGGTTTCTTGGCCACAACTGCTTTCCTGTTGGCGAGAGTCGCCTCATCATCCAAAATTTCGTCGTCATCGTCCGAGTCTTGATCAGTCTCCTCAGCTAAACCAAGGCGACGCCGCTCCAGTTTTCTTAGAGCCTTTTTAAGCTCAACGTGGTGCAGTTCAATTTCACGGTGACAGTCTTGGCAAATCGTGCGAGTGCTACAATACTTTGCGAAGTATCGCTGCCAATCGACTATGCGGTAGGTAACCAAGTCAGCCTTCTTCTTTTTGAGGAATTAAAAGAACAGATCTTCGATATTTTGCATAAGCTCTACCTTCAATCCGTAGATAGTGCGGCAATATAGGCAGAATGGCTTGCGCATGTAATCGATAAGATGAGAGACTTGGATACGTACTTTCTACCTGAAGCGAGCTCGAATAATCCAGAACTTGATTATAGCACGAGTCATTGGTGTGTCATTGTTTTGGACCCACTATAGCTCCTCCTTCTTATCTCCTTACTTCTTCGCCTTTGCTTTTCTAAATTCATCTTCGTAATCCGAAACATCTTATAGTCCTGCTTACGAATCCTCCCCATCACTCGAAATATCGGGTTGCATGTTCCCCATTATCTTTTTGAATTGATTAAGGATTTCGTCTCTGTGCATAAATAGAGTTCTAGGCGTGAATATCTCATATATTTGTTCCTATACCCATGGTTTATTTTGCTTCATAAACAAATCTCTGAATGTCTCCGCGACCATTCTGTCAGTTTTGAGGTCCTTCATGTTCGCATCCTCCTCAACCTTTATCCTGTCCGCATTGAGCCACTTGTAAGAATCGAACTTGACTTCATCAGGCGTGTTCTTTAGCATACCAGCATTGTACTTTTTTGGCTCGAGCACCTTTCTAAACAATTCACCAATGTTCGTCTTGTCTTCTTTTATCTCGACCTTGTCAAGAGGCATCTAAACTTGCCAGATGTTCATTGCTTTGCCAAAAGCTATACAGATACGGTGCACAATCACACATAAGGCAGACATGAAAAGAACAAGAGGGATTGTGGCGATGTCACCGAAGATGTTGTAATCCTTAACTCCCAGCAGGATTTAAATACCCAGCACAATCTAATTAAAACCTGAGGCGCACAGAGTAATGATAAAGTAGTATTGTGATGAGAAACACATTTGATCAAGCGAACGAACTGATGATTCAATCTAGTTGTTCCTCTGATCTTCATTACCCTTCCATAGCAACTTCCTTTTTTTAAATTTGAAAGCCATAAAATCAGCATAATCGTGGGCTGGAAAACCATGAAACCACTCTTATAAATTGTAGAACATGATATCAATTGTACTTTAGAAAGGAATAATTACAAGATTGAACAGGAAATAGAAGATGAAGTCCTAAATACGAATACCATATAAGCTAGCCACGACTGTTTCATCATAGTAGACCCAAATAAGTCCTGTGAAAAAAGGCTGATAGATAAGAGACAATGTATCGTTGCAGTAGCCGCCATATGCATCGATGAGTGGTTCTACTTCTTCCAACTCGACATCATCCATCTTCACATCTTCTTCATCGTTTTAAGGTTTTTCCTCTTCCTTGTTTTCAGCCGCTTTTCCTTTTTGATATTCTGCAAACTCTTTCTCATGTTCCTTGGCTTCTTCTTCACCAGCTTTCCCCTTGAGATGCCTCTCGAGGTCTCTCTGCCTCTTTTCCTTAAGTTCCAATTCTTTTCTTTTCTTTTCTCGCATCTCCATGGAAACATCAACTGATGGAATATCCGAATCGTTTGCATTGAGCATTTGAAACAGCATCACATTTGGATCATCATCTAGAGACAAATCTTCCAAATTAGATTCAATTGAGCTGTCATCTGAGTACTTGATTTCAGAGCCAGACGATTCTTCCTCTGAGTCTTCTTCTTCCTCCTCTTTGTTCTCTTCTTCCTAATCAGAATTCTTTGCCTCTTCTTCAGCTGCTGCCTCAAGATCATTGTTTTCGTCATCTTCATCCTCATCCTTTTTGATATCCTCTTCGTCGTCCTTGATATCGACCCACTTAGCGAAGGCGCGACTGATCTTCGGGAAGTAGTCCTCGTAAGCGCCCTGCACCACCTCGAACACACTGTCGAAATAGGGACGCTCGAACATCGTAATGCCCACGTCGATGAAATAACCCTGCAGGAAATCCAAGAAATTAGCTGCACCGAAACCAGTTAGACCCAGCACGACAGCGAAAGATACCTGCAAAGGAGAGAGCATGAGAGCTTCTGACACTGATTTCTCTAATTCTCCTTCCACAACAATTTCGACTACTTTGAACACTCCCATCATCACCCAAGCATTGTTTCCATAAATATCTGAGAAAGAGAACTGAATGGTGGCAAGTTCGAAGAACATAAGGAAAACTGCTGTGAACATGATGTTTGAACGCTTCCAAATGAAGTACTCCCAGATATTTCCATCATATGCCTCTGAAACCTTACCAACCTCATTCTTGTCTGGTACTAGAATAAGCAGAGAAACAATAGTAACATAACCTCCCATTACAAGGAAAGCACTTCCGCATCTTCCAGTCCTAAGCACGACATAGTCGATGTTGACATTATTAGGATTATCCATAATGAGATCAAATAAAGTATAAATGCATGCAGAATCACCACCAGGATCATTGCAGCTGAATAAATGCGTTTCAATTGACATTAGATGGCCAGCAATCAAAACTGTGATGATGGCATTGCCGATGATGATAGGACCTAGGCCCAGAACGACACCATATGCTGCTGGTGAATACAATAGTTTTAGGTAGGAGCCGAACTTAAAACTATTAAATTAGTCACCTCTAGGTGGTCTTCCCACAATTCTATGGTACATCACAAACACAACAGTGATTATTGTAGCGATTGAACCCACCAAAAGATAAAGAATGATATAGAAACGTGATGTAAAGGCAAAGTTAATTGTTAAGTCCTTGTGAGATAGGGGCAAGAAGCTGAAAGTCAAATTATAGAATACATTTTCAGTGCCCTCTTCTTCTTCAGGACTCAATACTTTAAAGTTATCGAATGCCAATTCAGCCAATATAATTCTTTTTTTGCTATTGTCGACTTAATAGTAAGAGATCTTAAAATCAACAGCTCTTGGAACCATATCTGTGAAATCACCATCAAATGCAGGACTAATTTCGAGAATTTCTGTAGGATCGTAATCCATATCCCTAACTTCTTCAAATAAGAATGGCTCGACTGTTACTTGGAAAATAGGGGTGCCAGTAAGCACCTCAAACCATCTATCATTAGGCTGTCTCTCTTTGATTTTTTCATCGTACACACATTGAATCAATGCGTCATTACAATTGTCAGCGGTGGGCTTAAGACCGAAAGAATATTCATTCATCCATACAGTCTCGTTGTAAGGTACAAGAGTGCAAGCTTAATGTTGCTCCATCAAAGTCCAAAAAGGAATATACTTTCCGTATCCTTTACAATTCGAGAAGAAGGGAATAAAATTGAAATTTATACGCGGTCGATTACCCCAGTATAGGGAGGAGGGCACCCAGATGTTTCTGTTCTTTGTGCTCTTATGGATCAAAGGATTCCAGTCATTTCTGCTGTAAGCTAACGAGACAAGGTGGTTAGGCAGTGAGACACCATCATAAGCCAACTTAGGAATGTTATGAGGCAGAGTGATTTCGTAATCAAATACAATACTTAGAATGAATACTCCGTATTCTCCATAGGCTGCTCGATTAGGACTTCTGATTTCGACAGATGTTGTGTTGACAAACAGATGCCTGTAATTGAGAAATAATGAGTTATAAAGTAGAATATCCACTCGTAATTATACATTTGCTGTTGCAACTAATTAAAACTCGAGGACATCATTTTTTGTAGTAAGAGGATTTAAAAACTGCTCTGGCATTGGAACAGGATCAGATGGGTCTTCAATTGAAATCTTATCATGGACTGTGAAGGATATTTGATAATCTTCTCCATATGTCCATCTATAGTCCTCTTTTCTTAAGTGTCTCAAATCTAGTGTAATTAATGCAACAGAACTGGCAGGTAAATCAAATATCACATTTGGAATATTGGATTCCAAAGCATCATCTGATAATTATTCCATTAAGATATACTCACTAACCAAAGACATGTTCAATGGGCACCAACGCACAATGTAGTCTCTTTCATTGTTTATCTAACCTTAAATTGGAGATACATTCAAATTATTTGGTGACTCGATGTCTCTAATCCTATCTTTAACTTCTGACAATGCAAATTCAATCTCATATAGTTCTTTAAGCATCTCTTCGGCTTCTTTGAGTTCCTGTTAACTAATCAGCCCTCTACGCTGCCTCTACTTCCTTTAGTTGATACTAAATGCATTAATTGAGTCAGCAGAGAGTATTCTCGATGCCCTTGTGCTACTTCCTGCACCATCACTAGGGTTTTTATTACTCTGACCTCCGCCAGTATCTGCTGCCAAATCAGAGGCGGGCCTGATTGAAAGGTCACCCTCAAGCATTTTAAATAGAGGATTAATCGTGCACTACTCGATCTTGTTTTTTGTATCAGACCCGTCATCGCCTGTTCCATAAGGACAACGTGTGTAAATAGTGTCTGTTGCAAACTAAGAGTAGTCACTCGTTGTACCTTGAACAACGACAAAACCAGTACCTGGGGGACAATAATAGGTTTACGGGCATGTATCTCTGTTCTTTGTGGAAAACCCAGTTCCCACTCTACAGAAGAAACCTCTGTCACAGATATTAGTAAAGACAGTATCAGGCGTCGTCTAAGGTTCACAATAGTATCCTTGAGGACAAGGAAATGCTTATTTCATACCTGTCCCTGTTGCACATACTGCACCATCTGTGCATGCAATAGTCTATGATATATTGTAAAGACTTTCAGTATCACAAATTCGACCAGGAGGACATTCCAAGCACTCAAGTAAATCTCTAGCTCCTCTTTCAAAGCTAAATGTTCCACGAGGACATGCTAAGCACACATTGCTCTGAATAACTGATCTGAACATACCGACTGGGCATATTGTTGGCAGACGAGTTTCCTTCACCTTACATTCAAATCCGTTAGGGCATTGTTTACATTCAGTAGATCTATATTAATCAGCATATGTTCCAGGCTGACAAATCTGGGCTTCGACAGCACCAGGAGCACCAGTATATCTTCCTGGAGGAGCTTCAATCGGCTTTTCAGTATTTGGAGGGCAATAGTAGCCGATAGGACAGAGACCAGAGCCGATCACAGAATCAGAACCTTTTTAGCAGAAGGATCCAGTGGGACAACCGAAGGGTTGTGAGATGAGGCCTACACCTTCAATCATTGTATTAACTCCTTCAAGACATAATGATTTACCAGGGCAAAGTTCTTGCATGTAGTTAGTGTACATATTGTAAAAATATTTCAGAATTAGTTCTCTATGTTTTCTGACAGGAATCTACAGTTAATCCTCCTTAATAAATCCGACTTTAACTGTCCGATTGTAAGCCTTATCCATTATTCTTAAGCCGTCCCATAAATGAACAAATTGCTTATTTATAATGGATCCAGTTGTATTAATGATGTACGCGTAGCTTTAAAACATGTCTAATTGGTTATTTGCTTTCCCTAGGGCCACAATGTAGTTATGAACTTCGGTTCCGTTCATGCAGCATATATTTTCGCCATAGAAGTAATTCGGGAAGAAACGAGAAGAGACTTCTTTAAGGGAGACATCGTAAAAACGCCCATTTGGACAAGAAGAAAGCGATGATGCAATGAAGCAACTTCTCTTTTTATTATCTGTGCCAGTCATCACGCCACCCAAACAAATGTGACCGACTCTGCACAAAGTTTCCGGAAATATGAGACCCTCTTTATTGCATACAAAGCCTGGTGGACAATACAAGGGCATGCTGAGCCCTTCAACAGGGCAAATCCTACCCAAAGTGCATTAGGTGCAATTCTTTTATCCAAAGAGGAAGTTGAATGTGCCTCTGGGACATTTGATAGGGAAAGTATTTCCTCTCTCGGGGCAATAGTGCCGAGGAGGGCATGGTATTCCAGTAATATTAGGTCGAGGACAATAGAAACCAGCTGGGCAAGGACCATAACCACCTGAATCATAAGAACCTTCTTCACATACCATTCCTCTTTTGCAGGGAGATGGAGTGCTTGTGTTAGAATTGAACACAACTACACCAGTTTTCATTCCTGGTTTGCAATACGAACCGATTTGGCATTTATGAGGCATTGAGAAAAACAGTCCAAAATCGTTTATGTCATCAGTTTGAGTGCCAGGAAAACAATAAGAGCCTTTCACGCATTCGATATTTGGGGAATTCAACTTTTCTTTATCACAAATATGGCCTGGAGGACATGCAATAGGTTTATTCATTCCTCTGAAAGGGCACATGAATCCTTTTGGGCATGGTTTGCAAGTTGTAGACATTGCCTTATCTTGGTAATAACCGATTGGACAAGTCTTTGCAGACTAATTGAGTGCGCCTCCTGGGCAGTAATGTGCTCTGGGGCATTCCTGAATTCTATGATCCAAGCAAGAAAAACCCGGAGGGCATTGATTTACAATCGTCAGCAATACACTTGAATTACTCTGTGCTTTTAAATATGTTTGATAGGAAACTCTCACGTTGATAACTGCGTTTCCAAGGTCACTGTAGTTGGGAACATAGCACAACATCAAATTATTATTGAGTATCTTCCCAACAGTGAAATCTCTAGTGTAATTTACTCGCTCATTATCTGAAGTCTTGATTTCGAAAAGGCACTGGCAACCTTAAAATAAATGAGTGGCTTGCACCATTATCATTTGGTTGTAGCTAGTAGACAGGATAATCTTGGGTTAAATACCCACCACTTAAATTGAGTCGATAACTTTTAGTCGATCTGTTGCATTGATAAATTGCAGGCCATTGTTAGATACAAGAAGACTATGGTAGCCAGTGTCCGGCATATGAAAACTGCACAATATCTGAGTAGAGTCAACAAAATATATATTGAAAGCTTTTTGCCTCACATCTTGCCAATCTTAAAGTACACACGTCAATTCATTAGCTTTGTTCATGAAATTTTCACCAGTAAGCTAGACAACAATCTGAGACATTGATTAGATAAAGTATTTCTCTGTGAAATCCTTCAAAACTAAGGTAGGATAGTAAGGAATCGTGATTAGCCCATAAAATTCTTAAAAGTTGTATGTCAACCTTAACTTTACATCGGTATTTCCACTCAAGACCTTGTAGAAAGTTGGCGCCAAACATTCAAGGTGCATATCTGATATAACTTTTGCTTCAGAATTCACTTAAACTCTCCCAGGAATAATGAAGACGCAAAATATGGGAATGTTCATAGGGAAATTTGATCCATACACTGATAATGTAATTTAAGGTGGGCCAATCTGAATCATTTCTGGACGAATCTCAACCACGCCTGGCTTTTTGTGGTAAGTCAACAGAATTTTGCTATTTCCTCTTTAATAGTCGATTCCGTTATTAGACACCCAGACAGTGTGAGAACCTTCTTAGATTTAGTCTGTTGCTATAAATTACAAGTGTGTCTTGTCAATATATTTGGCATTAATGATGTCTTTGCTGACTCTAACTTTCAAGTTCGTGGAATCGATGAAACCCCACCCATAAAGATCAATTAATACTTGGTTGCGTCCGGCAAACAAGGATACCTGGGTTGGCTCAATTAGATTGATCTGACTGTCATAATAGTAAGTGAACTTCAATCCATTCTAGGTGATGTAGTTTAAATCGTTGAATGTCAATTCAAATGAAGCTACTCCCTGCTTTTGTCGAGGTGTCTCACAGATGCATGTGGTAGAGCTTATCAATATAGGCTTTACTTTGATCTTTCCGATGTAGCAAAATGTCTAATCGTCAAAATCAGTGCCTGTTACTGTCACCAAAGTACCTCCATTTGATGGACCTGTAACTGGAGAAATCTAGGTCAATCCTGAATAAGACTTGTAATAATAAACGATTGTCTCGTTAGTATATTTAATATCCTCATATTCTATGTAGAACTGCACTGATCTGGGAGAAGTAACGGCTGGCACTGTAAAGTTTATGAAGTATGGGGTGATCCTATTGTTGAAATTTGTGACAAAATTATCTCCGAATCTCACTTTGATATCTTTGGTGAAGAAGTATGAGAAGTTTCCAAATACAAAAACTTGATTTCCACCTTGTATAAAGCCTTCATTTGGCTAAATAGAATTGATCTGAATATCTTTTTCGAAGTTAAAATAGAGATAAGGCATCTCTATCTCGTAATTATCTTCGATGAGAAGTCTGACTCTGACTTTTCTTTCATAAGGTTGGGGTTTTGTTATGCAAACAATTGCAGTGGAATTCGACTCTGGCTCCTCTATTGAATAATTTATTGCCAATATTTACTTACTAATGACTAAATCTGCATCAAAGAGACATCCAGTAATATCTGGTCTAAAATAAAGACCTTCAACTACAATAGGCACTCTGCCTTTTAAATTAACTCTATAAAAAATGATGATAAGAACTTTATTACTAAGTTTTGGAAAGCCTAGTCATTTGTGGCTCCTCGTAAAAAAGGAAGTCGACAGTCTCCTGAGACCAATCCACTCCATCATTGAGACTCACATAGAATGTAGCCTTGCGATTTAGCTTAAAGCTCTGGTCCTAAACAATGGGCATCTGCACCACTATTGTCTCCTCATCTATATAGAATATATTCTGTCGGAAGTAAATAGTGTATCCAGTGGAGTCCAAAACTAGTTTGACCATTAGTGTGTAGAGATTAAGCAAGTTTTTGCCCTTGAGAGTGATAGATTACTGCTGTCTCATGTATGTATATGTAGGGAATGTCTCCATGAGTCCATAGTCTCTCACATAAGTAAACAGCAGAGAGTTCAATTGCCTAAATTCACCATCCAAGTCATTCACTGTGACATAGGCGTCTCTTTAGGATTCGAAATATTCATTGAAGGTATCAGCTATGCTCGGCGTCTTGCACGTTATATGCGTCATATTAAATCTCACAGCATCTACAAGATAAGTAGATTCAGTCTGCATAAAATTCAGAGAGAAACGGCACTGAGGGAAGTATTATACATCAAAGTCAGCTAAGTTTTCAACCCGGATCAGCAATGGCGTGCCTCCCATATGTGTCCCTCTTACCGGATAAAGATCAAGGAGTTTCAAGTATTCAACATAGTAAATTATATCTTTGAAGGTAGTCACCTTAATTCCTTTGTAGTATAATGAGACATACACAGAGTTTGAAGCATTTTATACTGATAGAGGAACGTTGCAGGTCAACATAGTTGTATTTATGAATACTGCAGTAACTATATTGTTTAAGAACCCTGGTGCCAAATATTCACTCGAAGACATGTTAGGGTGGAATAAGCATTTGTAAATTTCTCCATCCACAAAGTCTTTACCTTCAATAGTAATTGTCAGTGGTTATTTAAGCATCGTCTGAGTGGGATAGAATCGATAGCCAATTGGAGCTCTTATTGGTTAAAGCTAGCTTTTACAGTCTTTGGTATAATTCCTACCTCTGTTGATGCTTACTTCCACACACTCTGGCTGGAAATTGTAGAAATTGCGAATTGTGCACTAAATTTCATTTTGAGAGACCCAGGTCAGATTAGATTGGACCCACAAGTGCCTCGAACCTATTCTGCACAGAGTTTAATCTAAATATTTCTATTTAAACTAGCTCAGAAAGTCTTGGTTAAGAACGGATTAGAATTTGACCTTAAAGTGTGTGACATACACTTGGGAACTAATATCACTAGGAAAATGATGATCAGAGACTCTCGTGACATATGTATCCATGCTAGTGCTCATTATTGCTGGTCTTGGCAATACCATGATCTGAAGGATATTTTCATCGTTAACTTTATACATAGTCCCATTTTCATAGAGACTGATCAAAAAGTAACCGTACACATCAAATACAGAGGGAATTTGACAAGTAATGTACACAGATGACATAATCACGCAAGGCCTAGAGAAGAATTTTACTGATTGATCTGAAAGAGCAGTTAGCTGAGCCATCACACCCAATTTGGTATTATCTAAAAAGTACCCAGTAATGCCTATTATATCTCCTGGGTGGTTTATAACATCTATTTTCTAGGACATTAACGATGGCTAAATTGATGGATCCCCTCTATTTAATGCCTTGCTCATTTGAAATGTTTGAGGGTCAACAATAGCCACCAAATGTGAATAAAGAAACATATTTTCAATTGCTTTGTTCTTATAATGAACAGTTCCGTCATAGAAGAAGTCTTTGAGATTTGTCATTCCTGCAATCTGCAATTTCTTGAAAGTAGAAAAGAAGTACAAGGCATCTGAGAATCTACACTCAATCCTTCTTCTATCAGCCTGGAGAAGAAAGGATGGCAACTAATTGTAAAGGATTTTAATTGGTGCATTGATTCTCTCCTCAAAAATATAGAAGAAGCACAACCATTGATTCGACCAATTATTCAAATAGTGCCCAATAATCTCGCTGTCAATCATATACTGATTTGAGCTTTCTTGCACCTCTGTGTGATGTGTGATTGTAGGCACATGATAAACAGTCAACTAAGTGGAACATTTGCTGGTTTAATAGGTGCCAAGAGGAGTAGATATGTGTAGCTCAATACAATAATTAGTCTGGTAAAGAATTTATTTTCTGTAGAAGCATGTAATCTAATTGAGTGCCATATTGATGGTTACACCGTCGCTATATATCTGATAGAGTCTCCCATCTTTGACTCTAGTCACCATTACGCACTTGAGAGTTTCGATTCCAGCACTTAAATTATCAACGACTAATGAAAACTAATTCAGCCATGGTCCAGTCATTAGCTACTTAGTAGTCACTTTAACGAATTGTATTGCGTCAACTTTGGAAACAAGCAAATCATGATGTGCCTGCTTATCTTGCATAATCTTTGCATCCATGTCTTATTTTATCTAATTGAGATTCAAAGTCTGCTGATTGTTCTAGATAGCTAAGTTAAGGGTGTCTGGGAGGCGAGGTTTGACTATGAAAGGTTTGCCTGTTGTAAAATTTACTTGCTAGAAATAATTCATATCATTAGTTATGTGCACTGTAACATTTGCATTTTCAAAAACTAATGGACTCAAAGGACATTTCAGCTGTGTTGAGTTGATATAAGTGGCTTGAATCACTAATTTGGGAATGTTGTCTCCAAATATTACGCAGGAGAGTGCTTAAGTGTTTACTATGTAATTTGAGTTGACGAGTATTTCCTTATTTGTCAAATGAATTAGGTTTGATGCCGGATCAGTTGATATTATTTGAAGGTAATCATAATAGTTATACATCAATTTTACATCGAATCGGAGTCGATCATTTATGATTAGCCACAATCTCACTCTCTTAAAATGCCTCTTATTATTGTAAGCTATTCCACACCTTATTAAAGATTGAGATGGTTAGATACTACAAGGCTTTATTTCAAGACCATCATAGTCAAGCTCAATTTTATTGATTTTGGAATATAACATCATGTTTGCTTTTAAAAGATCCATTGTCTTTGAGTTGATATACAGATCATTGAAATAGTTAGTTGTGTCAGTGCTAAATGGAAATGAAGCTAGAGACATGTCATCAATCATGATGTCATTGATATAGCAAAGCAATGAGTCCTAAATGTTCCTTTATCCTTGTGCCTAGTATTAGTTTCCTTTCTAATCTTTGATGACAATCTATCCACATCCCAACATTTAATCAGTGTGAATATACTTGAAAGTCCACTGAAGTGTTTCCTTGTCAATAAACTATGCCTTAGTAAATTGTGGAACAGGCTGTGATTGATTATGAGGCATAAAGGAACACAAATAGTCCTCATCTTATTTGAAAGCGATACCTCTTATTGTTATGAAGCTCTGAACAGTAATGACTTTTTCATCTATTGACATTATTGACGGTGGAGTCTCCTAGGGCTATTACTAAATTACTTAAGGGGAAATTGGCAACGGCAAAGGGAAAGTATATTAAGCTTGGTTGAACTAATCCACATTAATCTTTAAAATTCCTCTAATTTATTGTTGTCTATTCATATCAGGTATTATGAATGTGCTATAACCTCCCTTTACTGGGAAGAACAATTCGAAGCAAGTTATCACATCATCATCGGTTGTTGAAATATTGCAAAAACTGAATTGTTCATAGTTTCCTCGCTGAATTTTAATGCCGATTGACATTAATTGCTTGAAGTTCATGCCTCTAATCACAAGATCATATTTAATGCTTGATTGAAGCTGAGTGGGTGATTCCAAAAATCTAAACTAAGGTATTTCAGTTATAACTTGCACTGTGAATTCCTTGCTATAGGTGTTTCCATTGTCATTTGATATTTGAATCGTTAGGTCTTTAGCCACATTCATATCAATAAGACCCTTGAATCGGCAAATAACTTGCCCATCAGTCTCAAATACTGCATTGACTTTCACTGATTGTCTAAGGAGACACAATAAATTATGAGAGTTTTCAAAATCTCGCCCAAGAACTACAACTTGATTTGTCAGAGCAAGATTAAAGATTTTTGGTGGATAAATATTTGTTATCGTTGGCACTCTCATCATCATCA
>VFQS010003111.1_pt1 | contig 12862 bp, 12 predicted proteins | sample 3512361 | NCBI WGS metagenome assembly VFQS01 (sample SAMN10412375, study PRJNA504923) | tailings metagenome | isolation source: Relicate 1 Philex TSF3 active mining | place: Philippines
CAATATAGAGCAAATATTCAAAATTAAAAATATTTGCTATAATTATGAAAAGAGGAGGTTCTAAAATGGGCTATGCGGAGCAATTTAATCTACTTTCACCATGCTATAAAGATGGAGAACAACCAGCTGGATGGCATATGGGAGGCGTAAAGAAGACTAAAAAAGGAAAGACGAAGAAGCCTTCTACTACTAAAAAAGTTAAGAACGCTAAATCATCATCAAAAAAACAAAGGGGAGGCTCATCATGTGGCGCGTCTCCATCAGTAGCTGAAATGGGAGTAGTTGATAGACCAGCATCACTTCAAGCAACAGCATCCGAACTTGCTTGGGATAATAGAATGAGGGGAGGAGGTCCAAATGGAAATGTTGTTGTAAATAATAAAAAACAAGCTTCAATTGCTACAAATACCAATAATTTATTTTCAATAAATTCTAAACCAGTTGAAAATACTAAAAATAATGGTTCATTAAATAAAATTAAAAATAAGATTCTTCCAGAAGGAACTATTTCTGGATTAGCAATGAAACTTATAAAAATGAATAAAAATAATACAAATCATACAAAGGAGAAATATTCATTTGAAATTATATACAAAAAAGATGGAAATGATGAAATTAAACAATTGGTATTACCAAATATTGGATTCAGAGAGTTTTTAGACGAATATCTAAGGATTTCAACAGACGTATTTCCTCGTCCTCCAAAAACAAACGGAAAAAATACACAAGCAGTCGCAAAAGCAAACGCAGTCCCAACAGCAGTCCCAACAGCAGTCCCAACAGCAAACACATTAAGTCAATTAAACGGAGGTCGCAAACACAAAAAAAATCGCAAATAAATAGAATATGTTTTTCTCAAACAACAAATCCACTAATATATAACAAGTCCCGTATTTTCAATCCAAGGTCATTCTTTTCAATTGATATTCCATAAGTCGTAGAATTTCTGTAATATCTTAACGTAATATATTCGTTCTCAATCGTTTTAATATACGCATATCCATCGCAATCCTTTTGCGTATTATATATATAATAAACTCGATGGTTATTAACTATACAATCCCGAATTTGATAATTGTGATAAATTCTACTACCGCCACATAAAACATTTTTAACTGAATAATCATCATTATCAGAAGTATCATGGTCCCGAATAATAATCACTTCCAATGGAATATTATTTACAAGGAATATTGTATATAGTTCATAATAATCTTTCGGTTCAATCATATTTTGAATGATAATTGATTCCGCAATATTATTTTTCATAATTTCCTTAACAATTTCATAGTTGGCGCGATGACTGCGGTATGTATTCAATGGAATATCATAATATTTACTTTTCATTTTATCAATATGATATACAGACCCGTGATTTTCTTCAATTTTATGCTTGTAATACTTGTCAAAATTATAAGGACTTATTGTAAAAACCGTTTTTTCAGGATGTTCATTGCTTCCAACTATAATCTTCTTATAAACAAAAACATTATTATATCTCTTATAGCAAAAGAGGGCCATAACCGCAAGTAAAGAAGTAAAAATAGTTCCAATAACTAAAAATTCTAAGTTCTCATTATAAAATGCGGGGTCAGATTCATCATAAAATGGCATAAATTCGTCCATTGTAATAATAAATTATTATTACAATCTCTTTAAGCTGTTTATTTGAATTTGAATTTCTGAACTTTAAAAAAATTGAGAATTGATGGGAAAACCATCCGTGGATGTAATGACTTAGAATCGTAATATTTTATAAATTCATCATAAGAGATCCATTCTACAACTCTTTTTATTTTATCTTTTGTCTCAAATGTCCCAATCAGATTAAAATCCAGCTCATATTTGCTGTCATCGAAATAAACAATCTTCAAAACATATTTTACCATTGGTATAAATATTTCGATTTGAATATTTTCATCAATCATAGTTTTCAATTCATCAATTGTCAGTGATTTTTTAGTAGATTTGCTTAGGATTCCTTCGTTGGATTCCTCGTGTAATTCCCGAGCAATTGTGTCATCAATAGTTGAATCATCCATATCAGTTTTTCCTCCGAAGTCGCTATACCGCATTTTTCCATCATTTTCGAATACTTTTTGAATAAGAACCTCTTTCTTATCTTTTCCATGAACAAATAAAATCCCTCCTGCTTTTATTTCCATTTTCTTATCATCTTTATAATAGAAAACTTTCCTTGGAATTTTAGGTTTTCTCATTCGTTTTTCAACCATTATTTATTATATATAATAAATATAATAAAATTATGATAATAACGAATCGCAATTTTGTTTTAGAAGAGAACTACTTAGAGACGATTCAAACTACAAAGCCAGTAGAGATAACCCCGATTAATATACCCATAATCAAACCAACTAATAAAATAAAATACGAATATTTCATTAAAAAATATTATATTTGAGACATATCGTATCGATATTTCTCTTTTTGAGGAGTCCCCATTCCGGACCGCAAATCATCAGTTATTTTAGGATGCTTCTCGGAGACCTCCTTATACTGGTCAAAAAATGCGAATGAAGCGCCCATATTTTGATATCCGACCATCCCATCAATACTTCCACCGTTCATTGGAAGTTCATTTTTATATGACCAATAATCACTCTCCATAATATTTTCAGGTTTATTTTTATCAGGGCCTTCCAACCATGGGAAAGCATCTGCATTTGATCTGCGAAACATATCTCCATCATTATTTCCGGAAGTTTTTTCATCCGTCGGCGAACGGGATGATTTAGACGCCGGTAAATCATAATCGTAAAATTTGCGCAAATCTAACACATCCGTTGTAAAATTGGGAGTATTAAAGTTTTGTGTGTAAAAATTTGCGGGATTGACTTGTTTGTATAATTTTTCTAAATTGCCAGACACGCGATTCTTTTCCGCAACTGTAAATGACTCGTTTGTCGTATTTTTTAGAATTGGGGTCGTCTGATTTTTAACAAAACAGAACCAATATATTACTAAAAGCGCAATTATTAAAAAAAGAACAATAACAATATTAATCATTAATTTAATATTACAAAATAATTATTGTTAAATACTTAAAAATAAAAACCTATAATAATTTATGACTGATGTTATTATCGTAAATATCGAAGAACCAGCACAAAAAACGGAAGTCGAACTTACCACACAACATCCTGATGAAAAAGAAGTAGTTGATATTACGGAATCAATTGTTGAAATTGTTCCGTCAGTATCTGTTGAAATTTCTCCACAACAACCAGAAAATTCTGAAAAAGTAGATACTCAGCTTATTCCTGTTAAAGATGTTATTGAAGAAGAATCAAAAAAATGTTTAGATACGCTTATTGAGCGATTTTTAGATGATGGTGTTATTGACAACAATGAATTAACTGAGATTATTCGAGTAGTCATTGAATTAGTTGAGGAAAAAGTTGGACTGTCGGGAATCCAAAAGAAGAATTTAGCCCTTTCTATCCTCCGTCAATTTCTCGAATCTAAAATTCCAAATTATAACCAAGTTGAGACACAAATTAGCAAATCAATCGATTTTACAATTAAAGTATCCAAGGAAGGTTTCGGAGAAATAAAGATTATGTCTTCCACAATTTTGGATATTAAAACTGGATTCAATTTTATTTATTCATCAACAATGTCCAAAATAGAGGAAAAATACCCATTAGCAGACGATATTATTAATAACTTGTTCGATATAATAATTCATATCATGCGCCTAATTGAAGGCCAGACGACTATGAACGATAATGAGAAAGTAATCCTCCTCAAAAAAATAATTGTGAAAGTTATATCAAGTTTAGTAGAGTCCACTAAACTATCGAGGGAGAATGGGGATTTCTTGAATACGCAGGTCGATTCCACTATCGCAATTGCGCAGGTCAGTCTTCGCGCAAAGAACGGAGAGCTCCATATTAATCCCCGTGAAGTTGTATCAATATTTGAATGTATATTTGCGTGGTTTAGGAAATGTCGATCAAATAGAGGAACTGCTCAATAGATTGATTAGAAAACCCCTTCTTTTGTTCAAAAAAAATAGTGTATTGTTCGTTTTTATTATTAATATCCTTCATTTTAGCAAAGACGAGGTTTATAGATTCATTTAGGGGGAAGAAAATCTCTTGGTAGAGTTCTTCGATTTGGTATTTTAGAAGACCAGAGAAATCATCGCTGTGTATCTGTTGTTGGATTACTTTTCTGACTATAACCTGATTCTGTTTAGATATAGTTGTCTTCTTAATACAATAATTGAAACAGCTACCATCATCAAAGACTTTCATATACTTATCATCGATTCCGTATATTTTATATAAATTTTTGCTCGGGTGATGGGTTTTTGAAAGTTTGAAAAGTATTTGTTCAAACTTGTAGAGTGGAATCGTCAAGTTAGCGGGGTCAGTAGATAGATAGAATCGGGTTTTTTCCTCGGTTTTCTGAATAGTCATTATTATTTAAAGATGTTATGATATCTTTAAGTAGGTGTAAAAATTGAATTAAAAGCAACTTGATATATATAATATAATAAACTAAAATGGACACATTGAAACCAGAATATCGTAATAAAATAGTTGAAATATACGGACGGATCGCTTTTGAAGACGGGAGCCTACCGGCACGTATTGAGGGTATAATTTTTGAATGGGTTAAGGGAGAACTTGCGCGAAGGGGGGAAGTCTTTGATTGCGAACATATCCAATTCAAACTCCTCTATTTGCGCAAGACGGACCAACTCTTTCTCAACATAAATCCGGCATCCAATATTAAGAATGTTGTTCTCTTGGATAAAATAAATCGAGGTGAGGTGGAAATTGAGAAATTACCGTATCTCACTCCCCAAGAACTATATCCGGAATTATGGGAGAAATTGAAGGAGAAACAGAAGGCGAATGATGAGTTCCTTTATTTGAAGAAGCCGGAGGCGGCGACTGATGAATACAAGTGTAGTCGCTGTAAGCAAAGGCGCTGTATTTATACTGAATTACAGACGAGGTCAATTGATGAACCAATGACGAAATATATCACTTGTTTAGAGTGTAATCATAAGTGGCAGATCGCTGGATAAAAATTGAATTAAAAATAATATGATATGAATTAGTATTAAAATGACAACAGTTAAAACCGCTGAATTTATCCGTAGCAATACGGATGAGGATACACTATTGACAGTCAAGCCACGAATCTTCCGACGGAATATGGTTTTATCATATGGATATACAATCCGTGGAAATGACGACACTTGTATCAAAAGGAAAAAGATTGAGGTCGGTGATAGAGAGCCCATTTTTATTACATTTAGTGTAATAAAAGGAGCAACATACTTTATTAAATTGGATATTAATTATGTCGATGAATCGAAACAAAAATACCGGCTTTTTTATAGCGTTGAGGACGACTTTAATCAAGATAGTGAAAAAGAAGAAGAAGAGTTTTTTGAAGTTGAAAAAGAGGAGGAAGAAGAAGCAGAACAAGATGAAATCGAAGAAATTGATTGCGATATTGGAAATTTAGAAGTCAATTAAATTTTAATATCCATATACAATATATTATAAAAATGGGAGGTATTTTAAGTAGAATGGGATTACGAGACCAATCAAATGCTACACAACCGCTATTAGAGAATCCTAATCGCTCAACTGTTATACGACCGCGATTATCGAGTTATAATCCTCGCTCAAACATACATCAAAGGCGTAATTTTAATCCAAATGTAGGTGTTCACAATAATTTTAGTCCTTATAATAAACTACAAGTTCCAGCAACAGATACGGTGGGTCGAGCAAGAGCTACTGGTGGTCCGCCAAGAGCTAATGGTGGTCCGGCAAGAGCTAATGGTGGTCCGGCAAGAGCTAATGGTGGTCCGGAAACAGCTATGGAAGTTCCGGCAAGAGCTACTGGTGGTCCGCCAAGAGCTATGGAAGTTCCGGCAAGAGCTACGGCGGGTCCAGAAGGTCAAATACAGCAACCTCAACAACAATTAACAAAAGACCAAATAAAACTATTAGAATGTAAGATATATGAAGATTTTTTCAAAAAAACTAAAAATATTAAACAAATACATCAACGACACGCGACAACATGTGCGAATGTATTAAATAAAGGATTAGAAGCAACTGCGAAATTACCTACGGGAGCACCTTCTATTTGGGATATAAAAGAATTAGCACCGAATACATCTCTCACTGGTATTGGAATACAACAATGTATGCAGGTATCTGATTTCCTATTATATTGTAAATCAAAAAATGTAAATTATATAACAGATCAAGAATATTCCTCAATTGAACAATTAAACTCTCCAACAAACCAACAAAACTCTCAAAATCCAGAATTACGTCCAATGGTAATTTTTTGTTGCTCTGAATTATTACGCACTCAACAAACATTATTTATTTCATATTTCGATATTATTAAAGATTATCTAAAATATGGTAGAAAAGTTATTGTATTATTTTGGTTAAATGAACAACACTTTTCAAAAAGTGTTAATGCTGATAATTTTGTTGTATCTCTTGCTCATACAAAACAACAATGGAAATATTTTATAAACAGAATAAAAAATTTAGAATTAGATAAAAATTTTATGGAAGATATTGGAAGAGAGGTAGGACATGTAAAAATAGAAGAATTATCTGAAAAACTAAAATTGGAAACTACTGGAATAAATTATGAAGAATGGGAAGATATTTTTTATGTATCACCAATTGTATATTTTAATAATCCAGCACAAAATCGTCTTTTAGAAACATTTTCATTTGATAATAGACGTTTTTCCAGTGGAGGGAGAAAATTTCTTGTTGGAAAAAAAATGTATGATCCAGCAGAACTATATAAAGTATTACCGCGTATATTAGCTGAATATATTTCAAGAGTTGGTATAATTGGAGAAAATAAACGAGCTGATTTTTATGAAGAAGAACTCAGTCAGGATGTTAAAATGAATTTAGTGTTTGTTTCACACCATAATTCTTGTGAAAATACACTGAAATATTTAACTGGTGGTCAAAGTAAAGAAAAAGTATTTAATAAACAACAATTAATGAATGCTGAAATTGTTATTTTACCGAAAAGTGGAATTCTCTGGAGTCGAGAATATAGTTCTGTTTTTACTGATAATGATTTTAAAGTTGATAACATAAATATCGTAGATATGGTAACAACTGAATTACAAAAAATGAAAAATATGAATAATCTAGATTCAACAATAAAAATAGCAATAGATACTTTTTTTAATTCAAGTAAATCAAATACAAGTAATTCATCAACTATTTCTACATTACAAAAAAAATTATTAAACTTAAATAGAAACAATGATCCGGCCTCAAATAATTCAGTAGCGGCGGCCGCAAATAATTCAGCAGCAGCGGCCGCGAATAATTCAGCAGCAGCGGCCGCGAATAATTCAGCAGCAGCGCAAGAACAAACAAAAAATTTAGAAAAAATTAATACACTTCGACATGTAATTTTATATATTAGATATTTAACTAAACAAAATCAACAAAATCAACAAACTCCTGTTTTTTCATTAAAAAATCGTATATTTCCAGTTGGTTTTTACGATATTATATTACAAGAAAAAATTAAAAGAAAAAATAAAACAAATCAAATTAGAGAAATATATCCATTGTTTATTTTATATAATTCACAATTGGGTATATTTTTCACACCATTGGATGTTGTAAAACAGGAAGTTGCTATAATTTCAGAACTTGTAATGGCAGTAAGTAGTAGTAATTCAAGCGCACAAGGTAATCGTCAAAACTTAGGTAATAATCCAACCGCACAAGGTAATCGTCAAAACTTAGGTAATCGTCAAAACTTAGGTAATAATCCAACCGCACAAGGTAATCGTCAAAACTTAGGTAATCGTCAAAACTTAGGTAATAATCCAACCGCACAAGGTAATCGTCAAAACTTAGGTAGTAATCCAAGCGCACAAGGTAGTAATACAAGCGCACAAGGTAGTAATCCAAGCGCACAAGTTATTAATCCAAACGCACAAAGTGGAGGAATATTTGGTAAATTTAAACAAATTTTTAGAAAAAAAGAACAATCAACAAATACAACCCAAATACATAATAGAACAGGAATAGAAGCATCATCTGAAATATTCAGTTTATCATCACCATTTAGTATATTTTTAGATATGACATTGGAAGAATATATAACTTTTCTTAAAACATCAAAAGAAATACTTGAAAAAATTGATAAAATGTATAATCCACAACAATCTGTCCCGATTGTACCAGAAGGAGTTGCGTCTTCTGCTGTTGAACTTCCCAAGGGAAATACTTATTTTTATGATTATCAAAAATTAAGTAAAATAATTGATAGAATTAAACCAATAATTAGGGAGTATAATAAAAAACAAGAAGAATCAATTAAAAACCTACCACAATTAATTAATAAGCAAGACGGAAATACTAAATCAAAAGAATTAGCAAAAAAATTAGTTGAAAATGCGAAAAAAAATATTCCTTCAATAAAACTACTTGACTATTTAAGGGATAAATTTGATACAAAAACATTAGTTCATAATTTGGGACGGTGTTTGTTTGATTTTTGCGCAACAACTGAACCAGCAAGAAATAAGCTTCGACAGATTGTCAGAGAAAAATTAAAATTAGAAATTGGAGAAAAATATAGTTATTTATTTAGATTAGAGGTTATAAGACAATTACAAAAATTTATTGATGATTATGAAAAAGAAATTCGTGGAGTTTTAGAAAATAATAGTACAGAAAAAGTTATACCAATATCAAAAGGTTTATTTTCAACAAAGGAATCAAAAAAACAAATATTAGAAGATATTAATAAAATTAAAGAAATAATAAATAATCCAAAAAAGACAGAACAACAATTACACGACTTTATAGATGAATTTATATTACCATTATTTGAAATATATAAAAAATATAATATAATTGATAATTCTTTAATTCAAAAAATAAATAGTTTAAAAAATAAATCACAACAGAATATGACATTCCATCAAGGAGAAAATTTTAAGAAATATAAAGATGAAAAATTTATAGAAATTGCTGAAATGATTCACCCATATCAGAAAAAATTTTTGGATTCTATTATAAATAAAAATATAAGACATAAAAATAATGAAAAATCGGAACAAATACAAAATAAAAATAAAAATACAGTCAATATAACAAATACTCCGATACCATTGAAAAAATCAAAATATATCGTTATTAAAAATAAAAACAGTATTCCTCAAAATTATATTAAATATCAAAATAATCCAACTTCTCAAAGTCAATAAACCACCATATTCCAGTTTAAAAACATCATTCATAATAAATTATTATGAATCTCCAATTTATAGCCGAGAATGTCTTCGTTATTTCACTAACAACCCGCGCCGACCGCCGCGAGAAAGTATCGAAAGAGCTCAAATCCCAGAAGATTCCTTTCCAATTTTACGACGCCATCGCCGACGAGAATCCAATCTATGGATGTACCGCCAGTCATATCAACGTCATCAAAATCGCCCGCGAAAAGAAGCTCCCATACGTCCTCATTTTGGAGGATGACGCCAAGTTCGTTCAACCGTTCAAGCTTCCCCCTCTTCCACGCGACTGGTCGATGCTTTTTCTGGGGGCCTGTGTGAATAAGATATATGACGAGTATTATTACCGTTGGAAGCGTTGCTCCAATTGGTACGCCCACGCCTACATCGTCCGCGATACAATGTATGACCGCATCATCGAGGAGGCATCAGAGAATATGGACAAGCGCCTTATTGATGAATATTATTGCGAGTATCTTCACCCAACTATCCAGTCCTATTGTATCTACCCGACGATGATTACGCAGGCCGATGATTTCAGTGATATCTTGAAGACGACCCTCGACCGCCATCAGAAGGTCATCAACTTCGACCGACTCATCGAGATGAAGAACCCGAATCCCCCGCAATTTCCCGAAATTTACTGTATCAACTTGAAGACGCGCCCCGACCGCAAGGAATATATGAGCGAGTTGTTCCGCAAGAACAACCTGCGCGTGAATTTCTACGAGGCGACCCCTCATCCCGATGGAGGCGCCGTCGGTTGTAGGACGTCGCATCTCGACATCTTGCGAGAGGCCCGCGACCGTGGCCTACCACGTGTTTTGATTTTGGAGGATGATATCGAGTTCATCGGGGACCTGAGGGAAGTCGTATTACCGGCGGAGTGGTCGATGTTTTATTTGGGAGGGAACTGGGTAGATATTGTCAATAAAACGGAGTCCGATAACTATTGTCAGGTCCGCACTTGGAGCACATACGGCTACGCCGTAGCGTCCTCTTTCTACGACACGCTAATCGAGGGGCTTTCAGGAACGGAGAAGGAGATTGACCGCTACTATTTGGAGAATATCCACCTCAATCATCCGGTCTATATGGCGAAACCGCAGGTCGTCGTCCCCGCGGAGGCGTTCGACCGCGATTCCGATATTCGGGGGGCGGATGATGGCGTGAATTACGGATTCCTGCGCGACGCGGAGAGGATTCATTTGGGGGAGCGCGACGTCGCGAAACCGGCGAAACTCCGGATTGTGGGCGCGGCCGAAATAAAGGCGGTTGAGGATGCGGACCTTCCAACTGTCTCCATTATTACGCCCACGCGCAACCGGAACCATTTTATGAAGTTGGCCGTCTATAATTTCTATTCGCAGAATTACCCCAAGGATAAGTTGGAGTGGGTCGTCATTGATGAAAGTAGCGTCCCCGTCAAGGACCTTTTACCGGCGGATGACCGCATAAAGTATTACTATGTTAGTGAGGAGGAGCGCAAGTTCGTGTTTGAGTCGTGGGTCGCGCGGTATGAAGGAGGGGAACCTCCCGCCCCGCATAAGAGGGAGTATGGCGATTTTTACAAACTGCGCCTTCCCATTGGGTTAAAGAGGAATATGGGGGCCCGAATGGCGACGGGGGCCGTCATTGTTCATATGGACGACGACGATTATTATCCACCGAATAGCGTCCGCCTTCGTATAAATTTCCTGAATTACTCAAAGAAGCCCTGTGTGAGCTGTTCTTCCATCGCGAGTTTCAACATTTGTCGGATGATATCAATGATTAATGTTCCCCCGTTCGATATGAGTTATGAAAAGAGGACGAGTGAGGCTACTTTGGCTTATGAGCGCGAATTCTGGGAGAAGAGGCGGTTCGAGGGGGGAGATGTGTGTAGTGAGGGAGAGGCGTTTTTGAGGGGGCGGACCGATGAAGTGTTGGATATCGATTGGCAGGGGATTATAATCAGTTTGCGTCATAGTGGAAACATTTCGAATAGGAACGAGCTGACGGAGGAACCCAACGGCTGGCACTTTGGTAAAATAGACAACCAGCTATTTTTGTTCTTGACGTCATTGGATGAAAAGAAAATAAAAATTGATTAAAATTATCCATTTATTTTTAGGGATGTAAAGTTGAAAAAATGAACGCAAACGCAAACGCAACAACAATTAGAATTGTTCCCAGAACTGGTAAAACATACGGATTAGGTCCTGCTAATCAATCCGATATTGATTTCGGTTCTCTATTTGTATTACCATCAAAATCATCAAACGATTCTTTTGATGATTTTGAGGTTCTTTCCAATCATAAGTATATATTACTTAGAATAAATGATATAATTACTAATGTTGTGATTGAGAATTATCATCCATCAAGCACACTATTACACGTTCATATAATCGCTCATCAAAATGACGGAGTATCTGCTAATACAGTTTTCGTGATTTTTGATAACCATATTTTGAGAATACGGTTGGAAAATTCAGGATTTATTGAATGTAAGACGAATTCATTTTACATTTCGTCTGAATTACTTCCATTAATCAGAAAAAAATCATTTTCAACAATCAATGGTGGGCGAATTTTGAGAGCTTGTTTTGTTGTGAATAAAGGTAATTTTAACCAATTTGAATCATACAACATCTTGTTTGAAAATGTTGGAAACCGTATTTTTTACAAGCATAACGGATTTTCATTCAGAATACCAGCAAAAATCACAAACATCGAAATAAACGACACTTACAAAAATTTGGAGAATGTTGATAATTATATTATTTTACGATGGACAAGAAAATCAATCAATTGGTCGATTTCTATTGTTGATAGGAAAGTTGATAGTTCTTATGATTCGAATAACGTCACTCGATTATATCTTATTAAAGAATATGAAGGATTTTGTATTTCACAAACTGATAAAATTCCACAATTTGAAATGCTTGATTTTCCTACTGTCGCTACATTACATGTTTATTTCTCAAAAAGAATTACAACACCAGATAGTGAAATACAGCGATTGTTGAAATTAAACGATTTTACTGGATGGTTGAATGAGTCTGATTCTGAGCATGAGCCTGATTCTGATTCTGACTCTGATTCTGACTCTGACTCTGACTCTGATTCTGACTGAATTTTTCCAACACCGTTTTGGAAAATTATAATATAAAAATTGATTTAAATTATGTGATTATTTTCTGTCATATATAGTTCAAAATGAGCGAAATCAACAAATCTATAATTTTTGTTAAACATCATCAAACTCGATATCAATTAGATACTGATGCTCAATCTCCGATTGATCTAAATAATCAACCTATAAAGTCAATATCAGGTAAAGAATGGTGTAATGCAACGTACGTTGCTTTTAACATTTCTAATCAATTTGTTGTAATTCTTATTGATGATGATAAGAATACATTGATTAAGATTCAACATCCACCGGAGAGTATACTATTACATGTTCATGTAGTTGAAACTCTAGATGATAATCTAGTAATATTTGTCATTTTTACTGACCATATTTTACACCTTTGCACATTTAAAACGCCGTTATTGAAGTATATCTTATTGTGT
>VFQS010003112.1_pt1 | contig 12856 bp, 14 predicted proteins | sample 3512361 | NCBI WGS metagenome assembly VFQS01 (sample SAMN10412375, study PRJNA504923) | tailings metagenome | isolation source: Relicate 1 Philex TSF3 active mining | place: Philippines
GAATGCCGCTGTAGTCGATATCGACCACCCGGCCCCGCTCGACCCGGCACTTGAACGAGCCGCTGTCATAGCCTCTCAGGCCGGCATTCCACCCGCGGTAGTCCCCGCCCCAGCCCCGGCCATAATTGCCGTCGCTGGCACGCCAGCCGCGGCCCATGCTGTTGACGGCAATCCGCCCCTTCACTTCATAGCCGAAGCGCGTTTCGCGAACCTGGCGAATGTCGGTCACGTCGGCCCGGCCATAGCTGTACCGGCTGGCATTGCGTTCGGTGGCATAGACGCACTGTTCGATCGCCCGGCGCGGGCTGCCGCCCCAGCCGTAATCGCGGTCATATCCGGCGCGGCCATAGCGATAGCCGTCGTGGCGATAATCGTCATAGCGATCACCCCGCCCGGTCGATGCGGCCACGGCGGCAATCCCGCCGATCACCAGGGCGCCGGCAATGATCTCGCCCGCGCTGACACCATCGCGATCACGATGGTCGCGGCTGTCGGCAAAGGCCGGAGCGGCCGAGGACACGGCCATCGCGCCCGCCGCGATGGTGCCGACAAGTGCTTTGGACATGGTCTTCATGGTATTCATCCTGCTTCAGGCCGGGCGGGATAGCCCGGCGTTGAGGATGTCCTACCGATTCGGCCGTGGCGTGAGCCTGAACTGGCCCGACAGCCAATGTTCAGGTTTCACGCCACTTTCATGAACGATTATTCGGGAACGGACAGGCCGCTCCACTGCGCCAGAAACGCCAGGATGTCGGCCCCTTCTTCCACCACCTTGTCCGTCGGCTTGCCCGAACCGTGGCCCGCGCGGGTTTCGATGCGGATCAGGTGCGGCTTCGTCCCCGCCTTGGCCGCCTGCAGCGCCGCAATGTACTTGAACGAATGCCCCGGCACCACGCGGTCGTCCGTATCTGCGGTGGTGACCAGCATGGCCGGGTAATTCACGCCCACCTTGATGTTGTGATACGGCGAATAGGCCCGCAGAACGCGGAAGTCGGCCTCCTTGCCGGGGTAGCCATAATCGTCGACCCAGTATCGGCCCGCGGTGAACCGGTCGAACCGCAGCATGTCCATCACGCCAACGGCGGCATTGCCCGCCGCAAACAGGTCGGGCCGCTGGTTGACCACTGCCCCCACCAGCAGCCCGCCATTGGAACCACCCTGCACGGTCAGCCCACCCTTGGGCGTGATCCCTTGCGCGATCAGGTATTCACCGGCGGCGATGAAATCGTCGAACACGTTCTGCTTGTTCGCCAGTCGCCCGGCGTCATGCCAGGCCTTGCCGTATTCGCCGCCACCGCGCAGGTTGGCCATGGCGAACACCCCGCCCGCTTCCAGCCAGGCCATCCGCACCGCCGAGAAGGACGGCGTCAAGGCAACGTCGAACCCGCCATAGCCATAGAGCAGGGTCGGCGCGGGCTGATTGGCATCGACCAGCCCCTTCTTGCGCACGATGAACATCGGCACGCGCGTGCCATCCCTGGAGGTATAGAAGCGCTGCTCAACCGCGTAACTGTCCGGCGCGAAGGTCAGCTTCGGCAGAGCGAACGGCGTGCTCTCTCCGGTGTTGCTGTCGAACCGGTAGATCGCGCTGGGCTGGTTGAAGCTGGAGAAGGCGTAAAACGTTTCCGGATCGCCGGGACGACCGGTAAACCCGCTGGCCTTGCCAATGGCATTCAGCACGATTTGCCGCACCGGCTTGCCATCCAGAGAAACGACTTCCGCCGTCGAAGCCGCGTCGCGGAGATACGACAGGATCAACCGGTTGCCGACGATCTGCGCCCGGTCCAACGTCTCCGCCCGCTCAGGAATGACTTCCGAAAAGGTGAACCCGGCGCCATCGGACGCGGGGGCGGCCGAAAGGTCTACTTTCACCACCTTCAGCTTCGGCGCATCCTTGTTGGTTGCGAAATACAGCGTGTCGCCCAGCCCCTCGACCAGTCGCCACTCGTGGTTCAGGCCCGGGACCAGGGCATGCACCGCCCAGCTGCGCTTGCCACCTTTGGCAACAGCAGCCCGCGCGCCCAGCAGTTTCTGCCCGGCCAGCGGCACAACGTGCAGTTCATACTTCGCATCGGTCCCGCGCGAGGTGGAAATCACCACCCAGCGGTTGTCGGCCGTGACATCGGCAAAGTGGCCCAGTTCCGGTCGATCCGGCGTAGCGTAGACCAGCTCATCCGCTGACTGCGGCGTGCCGATCCGGTGGAAGTAGATCGCCTGATTCTTGTTCAGCGACTGGAATTCCTGCCCCGGCTGCGGCTGCGGAAAGCGGGAGTAGAGGAACCCTTCGCTACCAACCCACGCGATCCCCGTGAACTTCGCCCACTTGATTTCATCGCTCAGCACCTTGCCGGTCTTGACGTCGATGACCTTGATCGTGCGCCAATCCGATCCGCCGTCCTGGATCGAATAGGCCAGCAACTTGCCGTCATGCGATGGCACCCAGGCGTCCAGCGCGGTCGCCCCGTCCTTGGCCCAGGTGTTCGGATCGATCAGCAGGCGCGCCGCGCCGTTCAGGCCCGTCCGGACGAACAGCTGAGACTGGTTCTGCAGCCCGCTGTTGCGGGTGTAGAAATAGGACTTCCCGGCTTTCTGCGGTAACCCGAACCGTTCGTAATCGGTCAGCGCCCTAATCCGCTGCGCGAACCAGCCCCGCTGCGGCAAGGTCTTGAGATAGGCCTGCGTCAGCGCGTTCTGACGCTCTACCCAATCGGCCACTTCCTTGTCGGTGCGAACATCGTTTTCCAGCCAGCGATAGGGATCGGCAATCGCCTCGCCAAACTGGGTTTCAACCAGATCCTGCATGCGCGTGTCGGGATATTGCAGGGCTGGCACGGATTCAGCTGACACATGGGCGGCAGTGGACAACAGGGCGGCCCCGATCAGGGCGCTGGACACGCGGTGCATCAAGTAACTCTCCAAACGCAAAAAGCGGCCGCAGGGCTAAGGCCTGCGACCGCTTTTTCAATCCGTGGATCGACGAACACCACAAGGTGCCCGTCGGTTATCCGCTTATTCGTCGTCGGCGGTGAACACCGGACCCGAATCCTGGCCCTTGGCCGAGGTGTCGCGGTCAACCAGTTCGATCACGGCCATCGGCGCCGCGTCCGAAGCGCGGATGCCGGCCTTGATCACGCGGGTGTAACCACCGGCGCGGTCAGCGTAGCGCGCAGCCAGAACGTCGAACAGCTTCACCAGCTGGGCATCGTCCAACAGGCGGGTGTGGGCCAGACGGCGGTTCGACAGGCCACCATGCTTCGCCAGCGTGATCAGCTTTTCCACGTAGGGACGCAGTTCACGGGCCTTGGGCAGGGTCGTGGTGATCTGCTCGTGCTTGATCAGCGCGGCCGCCATGTTGCGGAACATCGCCTTGCGGTGCGACGAGGTGCGGTTGAGCTTACGCCCACCAAGCTTATGACGCATAATTCATTCCTTCGTTCGTAGGGGGCCCGTGCGAGGTAGCCCGATCCTGGCAGCACTTGCGGTGGCTGCCGGTACCGTGATGCGGCGAGGCACCCGCAGGTGCCCCGCCCAATCGCTTAGCCGAGCAGCTCTTGTTCGAGCTTTTTGGCCATTTCTTCGATGTTTTCCGGCGGCCAGCCAGGGATGTCCATGCCGAGGCGCAGACCCATCGAGCTCAGGACTTCCTTGATCTCGTTGAGCGACTTGCGGCCGAAGTTCGGCGTGCGGAGCATCTCGGCCTCGGTCTTCTGGACCAGGTCGCCGATGTAGATGATGTTGTCGTTCTTGAGGCAGTTGGCCGAACGGACCGACAGTTCCAGCTCGTCAACCTTCTTGAGCAGGTAACGGTTGAGCTGGTTGGTATCGCCTTCTTCGGCGGCCGGAACAGCAACGCCAATCATCGGCGAACCGCCCACCGGCAGCGCATCTTCGAAGTGGACGAACAGCGCCAGCTGGTCCTGCAGGATGCGCGCGGCATAAGCGACGGCATCTTCCGGGGTCACCGTGCCGTCGGTTTCGACGGTCAGGCTCAGCTTGTCGTAGTCCAGTTCCTGGCCGATACGGGCGTTGTCGACCTTGTACGAAACCTGGCGCACCGGCGAATACAGCGAATCGACCGGGATCAGGCCGATCGGCGCATCGACCGGACGGTTCGACACGGCCGGGACATAGCCCTTGCCGGTGTCGGCGGTCAGTTCCATGTTCAGCGTCGCACCTTCGTCGAGGTGGCAGATCACGAGGTCCTTATTCATGACCTCGATGTCGCCGGTCACGGCGATGTCACCGGCGGTCACTTCGCCGGGGCCGGTCGCGGACAGCTGCAGACGCTTCGGGCCTTCGCCCTGCATGCGCAGAGCGATCTGCTTCACGTTCAGCACGATGTCGGTCACGTCTTCGCGCACACCGGCCAGCGACGAGAATTCGTGCAACACGTTCTCGATCTTGATCGACGTGATCGCGGCGCCCTGCAGCGACGAGAGCAGCACGCGGCGAAGTGCGTTGCCAAGGGTCAGACCGAAACCGCGCTCGAGCGGTTCCGCAACGAACACGGCGCGCCGCTTGGGGTCGTGGCCCGGCTTCACCTCGAGGGCGTTGGGCTTCTTGAGTTCCTGCCAGTTCTTGATGTTGACAGTCATAGACTTCCCCTAGGGTATTGTTCTGGCGGGAAAGGCCGCTGCCCCTTGCGGGACCGCGGCCGTTCCGAAAGCGCGGCGGCGCATGGCACCGCCGCGTTGGACTCGATCAGACGCGGCGACGCTTCGACGGGCGCACGCCGTTGTGCGGGATCGGCGTCACGTCGCGGATCGACGTGATGGTGAAGCCCACAGCCTGCAGCGCACGAAGGGCGCTTTCACGGCCCGAACCGGGGCCCTTCACTTCGACTTCGAGAGTGCGCACGCCGTGCTCGGCGGCCTTCTTGCCGGCGTCGTCAGCAGCCACCTGGGCGGCGTACGGGGTCGACTTGCGGCTGCCCTTGAAGCCCATCATGCCGGCCGAGGACCAGCTGATGGCGTTGCCCTGGGCATCGGTGATGGTGATCATGGTATTGTTGAAGCTGGCATTCACGTGGGCGATGCCGCTCGTGATGTTCTTCCGCTCGCGGCGCTTAATGCGCTGGGGTTCGCGTGCCATATGGAATTCCTGTCAGGTATCGGGAGAAGGGAAAGCGTTCAGTCAGACAGACTGAAACTTACTTCTTCTTGCCAGCGATGGGCTTGGCCTTGCCCTTGCGGGTACGGGCGTTCGTGTGAGTGCGCTGACCGCGGACCGGCAGGCCCTTGCGGTGACGCAGGCCGCGATAGCAGGCCAGGTCCATCAGGCGCTTGATGTTCATCGCGGTTTCACGACGCAGGTCACCCTCAACGGTGTGATCGGCATCGATCGTTTCGCGGATGTGCAGCACTTCCTGGTCCGACAGATCCTGCACCCGGCGGGTGTGATCGATGCCCAGCTTGTCGGCGATCTGCTTCGCCTTGTGCGCGCCAATACCGTGAATATAGGTGAGCGCGATGATAACGCGCTTGTTGGTGGGGATGTTTACCCCGGCAATACGAGCCACTTAGTTCTCCATGCTCCACAGGGAACGACGGACGCCGCCCCTATCTCAACGCTTCACTGCGATTAAACGGCAAAAAGCCCGGTTGGCGCGCACGATTGCTGACGCTTGCCGGACTGACCCGCCTTTATCGAGTGAGTGGCGCGCTTAGGGCGATTCGCGACCAGTGTCAACGCCGACTACATGCAACGCGGAGCAAGGGGCTGCCCCGCCCTTCTTGCCCGGACTGTCAACCACAGTTCGGCGCCGCGCGGTCAAGCGTCAGTTCACCGGCGACGCGGCTTCCTTGCCGTCAGCGAACCGGGCGCCGAGGCGCTGCACCTGTTCGCCCAGAACGCGATCGACCACCGGTGCGATGTCGGCCATCTTCATGCGCATGTAACCACCGACGACGTAGTTCCAGACCACGGTCGTGCCACCATCCGATCCCGGCTTGAGCGTGATCGTCAAGGTTGCGTGAACGGCTTCACCCTGAAGCGGCCCCAGACCGCCGGTCATCCTCAGCACCCCGCGAACGGGATCCGCATAGACGATATGGGCATGCTCAATGCTGCCCATGCGCTGCCCGGATGGCGCACCTTCGGGCACCGGCAGCTTCTCGCAGAAACAGCCGGTCGCCTGGGGATCGAGGTAGAGATTGGCGGCATCGCCCGAATAGGTGTGATCGCCCGACCACCAGCGGTTCACTGCGACCAGTTCCTGCCAGACTTCACGCGGCGCAGCCGTAACCGAAACCTCGTTCCGGCTGACGAACCCGTTGTCCGTCAGACCGCTCACTTCCGCCTGCGCGGGCACGGCGCCCAGCGCCAACGCCGCAAGACCAATCGAGAGTTTCCGCATTTGCCAGCCCCCAAGGTTGGAACCCTGCCGGAACCGGCAGGGAATTACCCGGCGATAACGCGTTCGATCGCAGCCGTCACGTGATCCATTTCGGCCATGCCGTTGACCCGGGTAACGATGCCGCGCGCATCGTAGATCGGCAGGATCGGCGCGGTCTTGGCCCGATACTCGGCCATGCGGGTGCGAACCGTTTCCTCGTTGTCGTCGGGACGGCGCTTGAATTCGGTGCTGCCGCACTTGTCGCAGACACCCAGTTGGCGAGGCTGTTCGAACTTGTCGTGATAGCCCTTGCCGCAGTTGGCGCAGGTGAAGCGGCCGGTGATGCGCTCAACCAGGGCGTCCTCGTTAACGTCCAGTTCGATCACATGGTCGAGCTTGCGCCCGCGCGAAGCCAGGATCGCATCCAGCGATTCCGCCTGGGCCGCTGTTCGCGGATACCCGTCGAAGATCGCGCCGACACCAGCGCCCATCGCATCGAGTTCGTCACCGATCAGCGCCGAGACGATCTCGTCCGAGACGAGCTCCCCGCGCTCCATCACCGCCTTGGCCTGAAGGCCGACCGGCGTGCCGGCCTTGACCGCCGCGCGCAGCATGTCACCGGTCGAAAGCTGGCGCATGCCGTGCGTTTCGACCAGTCGCTGGGCCTGGGTGCCCTTGCCGGCTCCCGGCGGTCCGAGCAGGATGATGTTCACTGTGACGGTCCCCTCTGTTTGCAGCGTCCAGCAGTGCGCCTCAGCGCATGCGGCCCTTCAGCTTCGCCTTCTTGATCAAATCGCCGTACTGGTGTGCCAGCAGGTGTGACTGGATCTGCGTGATCGTGTCGACCGTGACGTTCACCACGATCAGCAGGCTCGTCCCGCCCAGGAACATCATGTTGATGCCGGTCTGCGCAATCCAGTATTCCGGCACGACGCAGACGATCGTGAGATAGATCGCGCCAATCACCGTGATGCGGGTGAGCACATAGTCCAGATAGTTGGCCGTGTTCTTGCCGGGGCGGATGCCCGGAATGAACCCGCCGTTGCGCTTCAGGTTCTCCGACGTTTCTTCCGGGTTGAAGACAACCGCGGTGTAGAAGAAGCAGAAGAAGATGATCCCGATGGCATAGAGCAGCATGTACAGCGGCTTGCCGTGCGCCAGGTACTGGTTGAGGTTGATGATGAACGACCCCATCGCCGTATCGGGCGAAACGGAATTCCCGGCAAACTGGCTGATGGTCAGCGGCAGCAGCAGCAGCGAGCTGGCGAAGATCGGGGGGATCACGCCCGACGTGTTGAGCTTCAGCGGCAGGTGACTGCGGTCCGCCTGCATCATGCCCTTCTGGCTGGCACGCTTGGGATACTGAATCAGCAGGCGGCGGGTCGCGCGCTCCATGAAGCAGATCATCAGCACCATGATCACCAGCATCAGGACCAGCGCCGCGATGGTGAAGCCGCCGATGGCGCCGGTGCGGCCGCCTTCGAACAGGTTGGCGATGAAAGTCGGCATCTGCGCGACGATCCCGGCCATGATGATCAGCGACGTGCCATTGCCAATGCCACGGCTGGTGATCTGTTCGCCCAGCCACAGCAGGAACATCGTGCCCCCGATCAGGCTGATGACCGCGCCGACCTTGAACATCAGGCCGGGGTTGACCACGGCCTGCAGCCCGCTCGACGCACCATAGGCTTCAAGGCCGGAAGCCACGAACCAGCCCTGCACAGCCGTCAGCAGCACCGCGCCATAGCGGGTGTACTGGTTCAGCTTCTTGCGGCCACTTTCGCCTTCCTTCTTCAGCGCGGCGAGCGCCGGGTGGAGTGCGGCCGCCAGCTGGACCACGATCGACGCGGTAATGTAGGGCATGACGCCCAGGGCGATCAGGCTCATGCGTTCCAGGCTGCCGCCCGAGAACGTGTTGAACAGATCGAGGATCCCGCCACGGGTCTGATCGTACAGCGTCTCCAGAACCAGCGGGTTCACGCCGGGAAGCGGCACGAAGCTGAGGAAACGGAACACGATCAGGGCACCGATCGTGAACCAGATGCGGTTCTTCAGTTCGGTTGCCTTGGAGAAGTTGGCGAGACTCATGTTGCTCGCGATATTGTCGGCGCGTGATGCCATCGACCGTCTAAGCCTTGCTGGGGCGCGGGTGTGTTACCCTGCTAACCGCGTGTGTTATCGAGACGCCCATATAGTGCGCGCGCCGGGATGCAAGAACCCCCTTGTGCAAAAGAGTCCCCGCCGGGGCGGAGACTCTCTTTCACGCTTGCGCGAATTGATCGGAATCCCCCGTGTTGACGAGGGACATCCGGATTATTCTGCGGCGACCTTGGCAGCCGGCACTTCGACCGAACCGCCAGCCTTTTCCACGGCTTCCCGCGCGCCCTTCGACACGCCGGCCACCACGAAGCTGGCCTTGACCGAAAATTCGCCCTTGCCGAGCAGACGCACGCCGTCCTTGCCGCCGCGCGCCAGGCCAGCAGCCTTCAGCGCCGCGTGGTCGATCGGCGAACCGGCATCGAGCTTGCCCGCTTCGATCGCCTTCTGGATCAGGCCGAGGTTCACTTCGGCATAGTCCTTGGCGAAGATGTTGTTGAAGCCGCGCTTCGGAATGCGCATGTGCAGCGGCATCTGGCCGCCTTCGAAGCCATTCACGGAAACGCCCGAACGCGCCTTCGCACCCTTCTGGCCGCGGCCAGCGGTCTTGCCCTTGCCGGAGCCGATACCACGGCCCACGCGCATGCGGCCCTTGCGGGCACCGGCATTGTCACGGATGTCATTCAGTTTCATAAGTTGCACTCGCTTTCGCTTTTGTCGCGCTGATAGGAGCGGCGCCCTTAGGCGAAGGCCGCAAGGTTGTCACCCCTTTTTGCATTGCCGCTCAGCTCACCGCCCCGGCACGCGCCGCAATCCCGCGCCGCACGGCTTCGATCCGCACATCGATAAACCGCACCACGACCCACGCCAGAGCGCACGTTACCAGCAATGTGGCCAGTGTCAGCAGATCGGCGTTGTCCTTGAACACCGGCAGAACGCCCAGCATCGCAAAGACGAGCAGATGACCAAGATAGACCGGGAACGACAGATCTCCCACTGCCCGGTCGGTACTCGAGTGCTGGCTCCAGCCATGAATGGCCGGCAGCCCCACCGCAATCAGCGCAAGCAAGGCCAGGCGCGGCAGAGTGAAGAACGAATCTTCCGGCACCCCCGCCGACCACCACGGCCACGTCAGGATCGCCAAGGGCACGGCGACCGCAAGCAGCCGCGCGGCCTTGCCCTGCCACAGCAACCGATCAGACGCCCACGCCTTGTAGGACAGCACCCCGGCAAGAAACAGCGCCAGCTCAAACGGAAAGAACCGATAGCTCCACGGATCCCCCGTCAGCCCACCCCAGGCCGCGAGTGCTCGCAACAGCAGCGACGCGGCCATGACCACGGCAATGACCCTCGCCGGTCGGCGCGCAATGAACGGAGCCAGGGCATAGAAGGTCAGCTCAAGGCTCAGCGACCAGGCCATCGGGATCATCATGTAGTTGATGACCTCTCCCGCCCCGCTGCCGAGAAACTGACTCGTCCAGACCAGACCGCCATTCTCGATCCGCAACCACAACGGCAGCTCCTGCCCAACCGCGGTAACGTTCAGCAAGCCCAGCGCGATCCGCTCGCCCAACCCGATCCGGTCATCACCGTAGATGCCCAGCGGCGAGTCGCCCCCTTGCCACTCGACCAGCGCGAACACGGCCAGGTGCAACGCCAGGAACAAGTAATACATCGCGAAGATACGAATGAGCCGATTGGCGTAAAACGCGCGGTTCAAGGCCGGCCGATCATAGCGCTCGTTGAGCACCAGCCCCATGTAGAAACCGGAGATGATAAAGAAACACTGCACGGCGATGGCCCCGCCGGTCATCGCATATCCGCCCAGTCCGCCGGTATGCTCGAACAGCACGATCGCGGCGAGCAGCAGGCGCAACCAGCCCATCAGCCGCGCCCCGGCTCTGCCCATGCGCGCAAACGCTCCCGCATGGGCCGCTCGAACCACACGAAACTGACCCGCGCAACGATCAGCACCGCCAAGAGCCAGACCGGAAGAAACCAGCCCTGCGCGGTAAACTCGGCCGGATGGCCATCGGGCAGGATCACCAGCATCAGCGCCAACTGCATCGGCACGTGCCACAGGTAGATGCCATAAGTGCAGTCCCCCAGCCATCCACTCGCGCGGCGAACGCCATGCGGAGCCCGACCCTCGAGCGCGGCCAGCACTAAAAGGGCTGCACTGGACAGGGCGGGAATCGCAACGATCTCGCGCGCCGCACCACTCCCCTGCTCCAGCGCGGCCCAGCCCAGAATGGCGAAAGCCAGCGCGGTCACTGACCGCCACGCCGGAGGCCGTGCATCCAGGCATGCGTGCAAGCGGAACAACGCGGTCCCGATGAAGAAATAGTACGCGCAGTTGGGAATGCGCGAGATCTCCGACCACAGATTGCCCAACAGGCACAGCGCGATGACCGCCAGCAATCCTCCCGCCCCGAATGTCCGCAGCGCACCCCGCCCGACCCAGAACAGCGCGTAGACCACGACTTCAACCGACACCGACCAGATCGGGCCATTGAACGATTGCCCGGAACCAACCAGCCAATCGGAAGCCAGGAACAACTGCAGGAAGAAGTGCCACCAATCGTAATTGTCGTACAACAACGTGTGTCCGACGCGGCTCAAAGCGACGAACTGCAACACGGCAACGACCAGCAAAGTCAGGAAATGTAGCGGATAGAGCCGGGCAAAGCGGTTCACCACGAATTCGCGCGTGGTCGCCTCTCTCCCGAAGTACACCGCGGCAAACACAAAGCCGGAAATCATCCAGAACAACTGGACGGCGTAAAACCCCCAATCATACAGGATCGCGAACGCAGCGCGGGCTGGCTGATAGTCGAGGTACTCGAAATAGCGTTCATGATCGGTGCCGATCATGGCGAAGTGCATGTAATGGTAAAACAGCACCGCCACGGCCGCGAAGCCGCGCAATCCGTCAATCAGCGTCAACCGGGGCGCCGCCGCCGCTGGTTTCAAACGTTCTGACGTAAGCTCCACCCGGTCGGCCCCCAACAAACGCATTGCCTGTCTGCCTATGTCGGCATGGTTAACATTGGACAAAGGAAAAGGGCTCCGGATTGCTCCGAAGCCCCTTCATTTTCAGCCGAGGCCGAAAGCTTAGTCGATCACGGCAACCATGTGCGGCAGTTTGGCAATCGCGCCGCGCACTTCGGCGGTGTCTTCCAACTCCACCACGCGGTTCATCTTGCCCAGGCCCAGGCCGATGAGGATCTTCTTCTGGCTTTCCGGCCGGCGGATCGGCGAACCGATCTGCTTGATCTTGATCTTCGCCATGAGACTTACTCCGTGATCGCGTCAGCGGCAGCTTCGGCTTCCGCTGCGGTGGCGCCGCCACGACCCAGAAGGTCAGCGACCTTCTTGCCACGGCGCTGGGCAACCGACTTCGGCGAAGTCTGGTCGGTCAGCGCGTCAAAGGTGGCGCGGATCATGTTGTAGGGGTTGCTGGTGCCGACCGACTTGGTCACCACGTCAGCGACGCCCAGGCTTTCGAACACGGCGCGCATCGGACCACCGGCGATGATGCCGGTCCCGGCCGGAGCCGAACGGACGTTGACCTTACCGGCACCAAAGCGGCCCTTGCCGTCGTGATGAAGGGTCCGACCGTCCTTGAGCGGCACGCGAACCATCTTCTTCTTGGCAGAAGCGGTTGCCTTGGTGATGGCTTCCGGCACTTCGCGCGCCTTGCCATGACCGAAGCCAACGCGGCCCTTGCCGTCACCGACCACGACCAGAGCGGCGAACCCGAAGCGCTTACCGCCCTTCACGGTCTTGGAAACGCGGTTGATGTGCACGAGCTTTTCGATCAGCTCCTCGCCACCTTCCTCGTCACCGCCACGGCCACGGCGGTCGTCACGGCGGCCACGGCCACCACGCTCACCGCCACGGTCATTGCCACCACGGCCGCGACCGCGACCACGGCCGCCTTCGCGTTCGCCACCCTCGGGGGCAGCGGCAGCCACATCGGCGACGACGCCTTCGGCTTCAATGTTGGTTTCGTCTGCCATCATCAGAACTCCAGCCCGCCTTCACGCGCAGCGTCAGCCAGCGCCTTGACGCGGCCATGGAACAGGAAGCCGCCGCGATCGAACACGACAGCGGTCACGCCCGCCTTCTTGGCGGCCTCGGCCAGGGCCGCGCCAACCTTGGCAGCGTCCTCGGTCGTGGCGCCGGGGCCCTTGCTGCCCTTGGTCAGGGTCGAAGCCGAAGCCAGCGTACGGCCAGCTGCGTCGTCGATGATCTGGGCATAGATGTGACGGCCCGAACGGTGCACCGAAAGCCGCGGACGGCCACCAGCGCGCGCCTTGAGCGCGGTGCGAACGCGCCGACGGCGGCGCTCGAAAAGAGACAGCTTGGCCATTACTTCTTCTTCCCTTCCTTGCGGAAGATGAACTCGCCGCGGTACTTGAT
>VFQS010003113.1_pt1 | contig 12856 bp, 12 predicted proteins | sample 3512361 | NCBI WGS metagenome assembly VFQS01 (sample SAMN10412375, study PRJNA504923) | tailings metagenome | isolation source: Relicate 1 Philex TSF3 active mining | place: Philippines
AGCCCCTACTGCTTCTGCTGTCGCTGTCCCAGTGTATTTGTCGCATGCATGTGCCCCCCCCCTCCCCCCCCCTCTCTCTGCAGATAGCCTTGACAACAAGGACACACATCTCAACACCACGAAAAGGTTTTTATCATCGTCCCAGGCAATCATCAGGGGTCCATTTTCTTTTGTTTTTTTGGTATCTTGATATTTCCAATAGAGGAAGAGCCTGAGGGAGTACTGATGAGAGCCCCAGAGCCCCCCTTCAAAGCTGCTACTATACGAGGGTAATTCTGACGAGTGTAAGCCACCCAGGGATGTCCAGTAACATTATCTCCAATAATTTTGGCCAAACTGTCTTCCTCATCACCACTGCTTTTGGGTAACAGACGTTTGTCCAGCACACAATGAGGGCACTTAGCATATACCACGTCACACTCTCCATCCAGCTTGCGTGCCACAAAGATCCCATTACTGCTATGTACAGAGACTGTCCCACCGTACAGCACTGAAACAGGGCACGGAATCCCAACCACATGCACCATATCCTTGGGTAGCACATTTGGGTCTAGCTGGGAGAGATGTTTGTATGTTTTCTTCAAGCACTCCATCTGAGTATTCTCGCTGTAATTCTGCCCTGCTCCTGGCATCCACGCTGACTTCATCCACTGCGGCAGGGAAGACTCTCTGCCACGGACAGCACCCATGCTACTGGCACTAGCATCCTTGGTTTCCTCGGGCGGCTGATCCAACACCCTTTTTTTTGCCTGCCACCGGGTGGTGCACCGCGCATGAGTTCGAGTCTCATGGCAGGCAACAAAAAATGAAAAACTCACCGAGACAATCCCCTTGTCCACAGGCACGTGGAACTTGTGTTTCAGCACCAGCATCCCAGGCGTAAAATGCACAAAGCCGGAAAAATAAAGCATTTCCAACGCCCTGTCGTGCGATGGCACAATAGATTCCCCATAGAACGAGCTCTTCACGCGCTTCTCCTTCGCCCCCCCGTCCATGATCCAGTGCACCCATCCCATCCGCGGCGGCTCCTCGCCTTTCTTCCTCGAAAATGCCAGTGAAAACTGGTGCTTACCCTTCACCGTCGCGGGATCAATGTGGGCCAGCGCGTGCGCATACACCCCGTCCTCCCTCTTGCTCTTCGCAATGTACCGCGCCAGGCACACCCTGGACTTGTCGCGCCTGGCCCGCGCGTGAATCTCAGTGTACGGCCCCAGGACCAGCATCGCGAAAACGGCCTTCATATCCCCCGTAGGGATCCCAGCAATATTCAGCGTAAAGTGGAACGAGACCTTGCCCTCCCGGCTCTTGTCCTTCACAGCCGCCCGCACAGTCGCGCCGCGATCAATCGCCCCGATCCTCACCAGCTCCCGCGTCAGAACCAGCGGCACCTGCAGCACACTCTCGACCAGCTCCTCCTTGCTGAGCAGCCCGGCATAGTCCTCGAGGTACGCGTCGCAGTCCAGAATGATCCGGCATGGCTCTCCCTCCATCTGCATCTCGTACAGCAGCTCCACAGGCCTGTATTTCCCAGACTCCCTGCTCTGGTACTTGCCAGTTTCAGCCATTTCACGCACATAGTTGGACGCCGTCTGGAAGTCTGCGAATATCAGGTATGGTCCCGGTCTCATCTGTAGCAGGTACGGCTTGTGTGGCGGCCACGAATCCCGCACGGCAAAGTACTTGTCCATCACCTCCTGCTTAAGAGCCCCCTCTACCACGAGCTCTGGCGTCAGTTTCTGAATTCCCGCCTTGTGCAAAGCATACTCCACGCGCATCTCGAAACCCTTTCTGAATTCCATCGACTGCATCTCCTGCCTGTGCAAACTTGTGTTCCCCTCGATAAACGCCTTGAGTTTCGAGCCACACCTCGTATTATCCAACCAGCCCCAGTGTCGCAACGAGAACAGCAGGTTCAGGTCGACCCTGTGTTTCCTGCACAGCTCGATGCACTCATTGGCAACCAGCTTCCCTTGCACCTCACGCACTGTCGTGGCAGCCATCGTGGATTTCGCGCGCTTGATACAACCCGTCCCTTTTTTATCAAACACGAAAAAAATCGCGTACTGTTTTCAGTACGGGATTGAGAACCCCCTTTTTTTAAAAAGGGCTCCCCTTTTTGATTTTAAAGAGGCTCCCCTTTTTGATTTTAAAGAGGCTCCCCTTTTTGATTTTAAAAATTAGAATAAAGGGACGGGAATCTTTCCCCACGCTTCCTGTGATGTCAAAAAACCCTTCCACCTCCACCTCCTTATCCTCGCTCCTGGATGACAGGATCCTGCTGGAACTTCCTGATCTCTCTGGAGAGGGTAAGCGTATGTACAAAGAGAGGGTTGAGACTGCACTCAGGAATCTCTCTGAGATCAAGAGGGAGCTTGAAGCAGAAGATCCAGATGCCAAAACTCTGCAGGTTACTAGTGGTAACAATTTCGCCGGTGTCCCGCTAAAGGAAATATTTATTCAAGCGTTCCAGCGCCACGTTCGTGATCTGCGCGTGAATGAGAGACGTGATGTTGAGGACGTTTTCATTGACAAAATCACTGTCGAGGAGAACTATGTGCTCAGTTCGGATGGGAAATTGCAGCGCAGCAATGAGATGTTCATACTGTTTGATACCCCCCGCTCTGCAGCCAATGCCTTGCGTCTGGGGATAATTTCAATGTACTTTGGTAACATAATTCTGTCCAGCCCCAAGCAGCCTGCGGTCATGCGCTCCACATACAGGGAGATTGGCGCCCTGGTCACCAGGATTCAGGAAATCGAGAAGGAGCTCAAGTCCATCGGGGCACTTCGCGAGTACGGGAGGCCAGTGCTCCCAACCACATGGGTGGATCGGTCTTGGTTTGAAGAGAAGATTCCGCAGTGGAAGCGCGCCCGTGCTGAGGGAAAATTCCTCGATCATCATGCGTACACCCCTCTTAAGGCATACAGGATGGTCGACAGAAACGCCCTCCAATCTCGCATCGATGCCCTCTACAACGAGGAGTGTGATATCCACATCCGCTTGCACGAGTTTCAGCTGGCTGGCGTCAAGTTTGAGTACAAAGGATGATTTGCTGTGCCACCGTCACGCGTCCGATGACGAGGGCGGCCGGAGCTTCTCGAGCCGCGCAGCCATATCCTCCTCCGTCGTTACCCCGTGGTGTGCTCGCGCGCCCCCGCCGAGCTGGGCGCGCATGTCCAGCCCCACTTCCTCCAGCACGTTGATTACAGCCTCGTTGCAGTCGTCTGTCTCCCCGTCGGCCTCGAAGCCTGAGTCCAGCGCGTCGTGCATGAGCTCCTGCTTTGCCTGCATCTGCACACTCTGTCGCTCGAACTCCGCCAGCATCCGCGCCACCCCGCTTGCATCCAGCCGCCCGTTGAGTGTGTGTAGCATCCCCACTGTGTCCGATATGATTTCCTGCACCTTGCCTGTTGTGTGCACCGACTGCAGCTGTTGCGACAACCCAGTCATCTGCACGCTCACAGCCAGGAGCCTCCCTCGGTGCGCTCGAAGACGCACGATCTCCTTCGCCTTGGCGGTGGCAATGTCCATCTTGCCCTCCTTGGCACACTTGGCCAGCTCCCTCTGTAGAATAGACTCCCTCTGGTCCAGCTTCGCCACCTCCCGGTCAATCCCCCGCGCATTCCCAGCCACCTTGCGCTGGTAATCCCGCACCGTGTTCACGTTCGAGACACGCGCCCCGCCGAATAGAAATGACATGTGTCTCGTCTGACTCGGAAGCAGCCGGGCCTTTTATCCCTTGCGCACAAAAAAGGAGGGTCTAAACAGAACAAAAGAGACCTTCTATTCTCAAACAGATATCATTTCAAAATGGACTCCAGTAAACAGCGCTTCATCTCCTTCGCTGAGATCGTGAAGGGGCGTGACGCCTCCGTCAGAATCACAGACGATGGGCTTCTATACGCAGTGGATCTGGCCATGGTGGTGACTGGGAAGAACAGGAATGATGCTGGACAAGCAATTAGGAACCTGAAGGAAGAAATTTTCCAATCAGGAAAATTTACTGATCGCTACTTATCGCTAACTGGAGGCCACCCAACCAAGCTTGTGGCCTTTCAAGATGCCATCGAGCTCATCATGGTGCTCCCAGGCAAGGTTGCCAGAGAAATCAGAGTAGGATTCGCCGACATCATCAGGCGCTACCTCGCGGGCGACCACTCGCTCATCACAGAGGTCCAGCAAAATGCAGCGTCTGACTCGCCCATCGCTCAGCTGGCCCGTGCATCAATGGAGGCACCAGATCAGGAGGAAGTAATCTCCAGAAAGCGTCAGCTCGAGCGTGAGGCCATCCTGTTCGATTTGGAAGTGGCCGAGCGTAAGCAGAGACTTGTACAAATAACGACAGAGAGTCTGGCACATGCGATAGCAGTCCAACGCACACTCCGAGAAGAATACACTGCCCTCTGCCCAGGACAGGTCATGGACGACAGGGCCAGGCTTATGTTCAAGGATAATCTCCTGAACCTCGCGCTCCCAGTCGGATCCCAACCCACCCAGCTTATCGAGAACGGAATCCCTGTAGCAGACGATGACAATCGACCCATGACCATCAGCTCGCTTGCAGCTGAGATGGGGAAACGCTACAACACCAAGGCTCTCCAACGCATTGGCATCATCATGCACAACTCCTACAAAAACAAGTATGGCAAGGATGCCAGCCAACACGAGCAGTATATTGACGGGGCAGTCAGACTCGTCAGGACCTACACACGCAAGGACAAAGATATGCTACTCGAGGCCTTCCGTCTGTTCGAGAAGCAGGTTGTGCTAAACTGACACCCAGAAAAAAAAGCAGCGAACGCCAGTGCCCGATCCCCTCTGCAGCAAGCATCACATTCAAAACCAAAAATGGACAACCGAGGCAAACTCTGGACCATAGACGACGACCAGAAGCTCATGGAACAGCCGGAGCTCTCCAACGCCTACTTCGCAGCCTCCATGGGGCGCACCGAGAACGCCATCAAGTACCGCCGCTGCCACCTCGCCGTGCGGATGTACCAGAACGACCAGGCAGCAGGCGCAGGCGACCTCCTCGAGTACGTCAAGCTCATGAACGCCGACTACGACCAGGCAGCGGCCATCCTCGACGAGTCCATCCAGAAGCACAGCACCCTCCGGACATGCATCGAGCGCAACCGCAAGCGCAAACTGGTCCCCCCGCCCACCGCAGCGCACCACAGCTCGACCAGTTCGGCCCCTGACATGGGCGTCGACCCGATCGTCCACCTCTGCAAGCGCATATGCGACGAGGGAGGCAACCTCACCCCGCTCTGGACGTCCCAGGAGGATCTCCCGCTCCTCATACGACACTACCAGGGGTTCGAGGCTTACGCCCGAGTCGTGAGCGTGCTCTCCTCGTCGGGGCACCAATGATCTTAGCATCCCAAAAAATCACGGCGCGAATCACGGCGCCCATCCCGGCGCAATGATAATAAAAACACACGAAAACAATGAGCGAGGAGATCCGTGCCATGGTCCTGCTCTCTCTCCCGTACCCGCCCTTGCCAGTCATAGCCTCACGCATGGAGGACGGCACAGACGATGACTCACGCCTCATTGATGACGTGACAACCACACACACACTCATCGCTAAGGGTCTTACAGAGAGCATGGCCAGAGAGGACCAGGCCACCAACGCCTCGCGCCGTGCTAGACAAACAGAGGTATTCCAGACATTCCTCTACGCCATGGCCACAGACGGCTTTCACACGACAGACCCAAACCGTCTCTACGAGATCTACTGCCGATTCTCCATGGACCACATCGCCACCTACCTACCGCCAGGCCACCCTGTAGACTTCCGGATACCCCCTCTCTCTTACATCGTCAAGCGCGACCGCGTGCACACCAAGCTCGCCGAGTACATGGCCGCGCAGTCCATCTTCTTCGACGACAAGCCCCCGGTCCCCCGCGAGCAGTACCTCAATCGCTCCCCAGGCGACCTCCTCTTCGACCTGCGCGCGCGCCTAGGCCACGTCATGACACAGGACGAGCGCGCCCGGGCCGCAGCCGTCGAGGCCCTAGCCGAGCAGGCAGCCGAGCAATAAAAAGAAGTCGAAAAACCACGCACACACACGGTTGATCCTCTCTTTCCTAGCAGGCCAGGAATGGAGCGACACGCCATCCCGGATATGACCATCCGCGAATCCCTCGCCAAGAGAGGCCTCGAGTGCCACCTCCTTATGGCCCAGCGCGACCTAAACGATCACTATAGCTTCCGCGCCTCCCTCTGCGCCGAACTCCGGTCCGTTATAGAGGCTGCATACACACAAGAGCTGACCGAGGCCAACTTCATGCACGAGACGTGGGCAGTCACACTGCGCAAGATCGAGGCACCGCACACAGTCGTCGCGTGCGCCACACTCCAGTTCGTCCCGACTTACCCGTGCTACTTCCACACCCATTTCGAGGCGGTGCACCCGGAAAACCAGGGAGTCGGCCTCGGGCGCATGCTCTACGACTGCCTCGAGGCCTGGACACGCTTCCTCTCTGTCAACGACCCCCTCGTGCTCCATATCGTCCTGCGCTCCAATAACCAGTACTTCCTCGTCTCCACCATCGACAGGGACGACGCTGTGGGCAACAACGCGGATGACGTCTCGGACAACAGCGAGGGACACGGCGCATTCCTAAAAAAGCTCGGCTTCGTGCGGGCCCAGCATGAATTCGGGCAGGACATCGACTGCGAAATCGCATTCCAGCGCGAATTCACCATCCCTGCAGTGGATCCCAACAACATCCTCCATGAAGAGCTCTCCCCGACCCCTCTGGAGCGCACAGAATCCCTCGCCCTCGAAACGCGCGCGTGACACAACGGAGAAGGATATCCTCGCCTTTATGTGCGGTCCCTTGTGCCTGGAAGTGCTCACGGTGCCCCAGGCCGCCCTCCTGCCGCCAACCTGCACCTCGACCCAGCGCCTCGACCCGGAACACGACCTGGTCACATGGCTAGTCGAGGGCGCGCGCTTCCTGACTCTCATCCGGACACAGAACGGCACGCGCATCTACGACGCCAAGGACGACATGCTCTATTACGCAGCCCCCCATACCCAGCTGCTCCCAGCCTGCCCACAGAACCACGCCTTCCTCTGCCAGACAGTTCTCGACACAGCCCCCGACGGCGCCGGCAAGATCCCCAGGCTCCTTGTCACCGACCTGGTCCACCCCCCCATCGAGTGCCCCATCCAGCGCAACGAGGCCTTGCGAGCCATGGCGCACTGTCTGCCCCCAATATGCCACATCCAATGGGCTGGCAAGCGCACCGCACTCGAGGAGTTCGTCGCGAGCGGCGCAGTCCCGCACAGGGTCGCAGGCCTCGTCGCCTTGCGCGCGCCGCTCCAGCTCGTACGCGAATCCCCTGCGCGCATCGCGGCGTTGGACGAGCTCGAGCTCCCGCGCTGAGTATTTGAGCTTAGAACCCTCCCCCGCAAAATGAAATGCACTTTCAGCAGGTCCTCACGATCGCCCTCGCTTTCTCTGCCGATCGTGGGGGCTCTGTCTTCACAGCTCCGTGCGATCTCTACTATGGCCGCATCCTGTCCCTCAGACCGCCACTCAGCAGCTCCCGTGTCATCATCGAGGAGGACCGCCTGTCCCCCGGAAACGAGTGGCACGTCCGCCTCGTCAAGCAGGGAGCACTCCAGCCTCCCGTTTACTTTCCTCCGGTGTACACCCCGGACGAGCTAGAATCCACCCTCCAACGAGCCTGGGGGCTAGACCATCCCCCGCTCCTCTCTCGCTCCACAGAGCCTACCTCGCCCCAATCACGAAGCGCATCACCTCCTCTGCGGCGAACGCGTTCGATGATACAAATGTCTCCACGTCGCGAATGATCTGCACCGAGATCACCCCGCACAGGTGCTTCCACGCCTCCTTCCACACCCCAGCCTCTTGATATGCTGCCACGTACAGCTGGAGGATCTGCCAAACAAAGCGTATTTAACCGTCAGTTTACGCAATCCGCACGGAATGTCAACGATTCAGATGATAAATATGGTCCTGACGGTCTATGGCATTCTGCTTCTGTTAGGCCTGAGCGGCTCCTTGCTCATCTACCTTGTTTCCAAGTAAAACGGGCGATTGCTAGAGTGAACCCTTATACCAGCAGGCCATCATCATCATGGACTTAGGGACCTTATTCACAGTGACAGTTATGTATCTCCTCCTCATAACTTCTATGATGCTTGTGTCCCTTGTGGCGTTTTGGGTGCTAGAGTACGACCTGTGATAGCGTCATCCGCTGCACGTGGACCACTGGAAAACTCTGGAAGCACGCCCCACGGAATGCAGTCATCTGCTGGAACGGCGGCGCGCCATCCATCCCCAGGCTCTCCAGCACCCGGATGATCACGGGGAGGTCCGGCTGCGTTATGGGGTGGGCGCGCACTTTCTCCAGCAGATGCCCACCGGTTGGCAGCACCTTGTGCACATGCTGGCGCCAGTCCCAGCGCGTCTGACTCGCAAGGAAGTACAGCCGCGACTTGATCCGCTCGCTCAGCGTGGGGGGGAACTGGTGCTTGTAGCAGAACCCACTGTATGACTCCCAGGTCTCCAACAGCACATCCACCTGCGCTTTCCGCTCGTCGGTCTTCAGCACGCTTGCCACACGGTCGCGCAGCCGGGGCCGCCCCTTCATCACCTGCATTCGCGACTGCGCGAGTCCAATCTTCTTCGCCTCCATGGCGGCCGTCGCGAGCGCAAGTGTCTGCTCCAGCCGAGCCTTGTCCGGCTTGCACCGCTCCAGCACCAAACCCAGCGTCGCCTCATATTGCTCCGGCGTAAAGAGACTCTCCGCCTGCTTGGCCATGAACTCCATGCACCCACCCCGCGTGTTTCGCTTGAAGTACGCGCATGTCAACATCTCCAACGCAGGGAGGCATGACAGCCCCTGCACCAGTGTCAGCACCAGCACCCGGCATGCCATCGTCCACGCGTCCTTGTCCCCAGTGTCAATGTTGCTCTCGCGAAGGTTCCGCCTCAGCACAGCCAGGGGGGGGTATCCGCTTACAATCTCGTGCTCCACCTTACCCAAATCGTCCCAGTGGCAGAACGCCAGCAAACCCAACCACTCGGCGCACCCACCAAGCACGTTCTTAGAAAATGGCACAGTCCTCACCAGCTCCCAGTGTACGTACGCGTCGCCAAAACACTGGGCCCACAGTTTCTCACGCGACACAAACTTGACGCTCAGTGCAATCACTTTGAGTGGCAAGAGGTCAAGTGCTTTCACGTCAATCGAAAACTTTCGTCCTACACTTAGTTGCAGCTGCAGGGAATCATGCGCCTCCATAAACGCGCACGCAAAAAAACACAATGTCCCGCCTTATATCCAAATTTATTCCAAGCAAGTGAATCCGCACAGGAAAAAGACAGGAGGTGGTAAAGAGGCTGCCTAGAGACCCTAGTAGGCCTCAGCAGCCTCCACGCTGAGCCGCTTCTCCTCCAGCCGCCGCGCCTTGTCCAGCACAATAGCCAGATACCCGTTGAGCTCCAACAAGCGGCTGAAATCCCGCGGGGTGTTCTTGATCCGCCTCGACTTGTTCTCCGAAAACTTGCCTTCCATCTCGATAACAATCACCTCGGCAATGTGCTGGGTATACATCACAGCCATACGCGCATTGTACACGCGCGTCTGACTCTCGACCGGCGCATTGCAATTCGTGAAGGTATACATCGGCTGCCCTTTGCCACGAGAAAAAGACAACTCGTCCAAGACTTGCTTGAAGCCAGCTGTCAACGACTTCTCCTCAAAGTACTCCAAATTGTCAGGGTCCATGAACGCTTCCTTGTCGAGCAACGCGTCGTAGATGAATTTGGCCCTGGTTGCCTTGGCCATCTTAAACCCAAACGTCAGCCCCTCAATACCAAGCGAGCTAAACCTCCTCTTTCGCTTCACCCTGTGAGTCGACACAGAGAAGGACACGGAGGAGGCCTCGCCGACAGCTGAATCGATTTCTTCTCCCTCACCGTCGGGGTCCTGCTCGGTCATGACAGCATCATCAGCAGGAGGAGGAGGAGGCTCGACCATAGGAATAACCACCGCAGCGTCAGGCTCCTCCTCAGGCTCAGACTTAATCACAGACATCGCTGCAGCATCGAAAAGAGCAGCAAACTCCTCCGCATGATCCTGCTCAGACCCAGACTCGCCCACTGGCATCGCTGAGGCATCCAAAAAAGCAGCAAACTCATCCACGTTATCCTGCTCAGGCTCGGACTTGACCACAGGCATTACTACAGCTTGCTCCTCCCCCTCAGCTGCAAACTCCGCAACTGGCTCCTGCTCTTCAGGCTCAGACTTGACCACAGGCATTACTACGGCTTGCTCCTCCTCCTCAGCTGCAGACTCCGCAACTGGCTCCTGCTCATCAGGCTCAGACTTGACCACAGGCATTACTACAGCTTGCTCCTCCTCCTCAGCTGCAGACTCCGCAACTGGCTCCTGCTCATCAGGCTCAGACTTGACCACAGGCATTACTACAGCTTGCTCCTCCTCAGACTCAGACTCGGTAGCATTACCACCAGTCTGCTCAATCACAGCAGGCGGATCAACCACAGCTGCTCCGGAAACTGCAGCGACTGGCTCCTCGTCGATGGGCATGGCATTGATAGCAGAAGCTGGCTCAGGCCCAGTCGCAGGCTGGACATCATCCAAAACCAACACCCCAGGCATGAAATCCGCAGCAAAAGCAGTGGCAATCGCCATCTCCAGCAGCGAGTTCGCAGCCTCACGTTCCGTCGCGCTCGGAATCCCGACAGGCACAAGACAGAATGAGGGAGCATCAGAACACGCGCGCACCCTGAAAATGTCGAGAAGTCCATCATTCCCCACCATCCCCTTAGGAGCAGCCATCCTTGCTGGCTGCTTCAAGTTTGGAGATAGACCCCAAGCCTCCAGCCACTTTGACGGCTTCCACCGGTCTGGTATAGCCTCGGGGCCAGGTAGACCCAGAGTCTCCAGCAACTTTGACGGCTTCCACTGGTCTGAATACACACTCGAGTCGTTTCCATAGTCAGTAAAGACCAGCTTGATTTTGTAGGGAGACTTGCAGGATTTTCCAGCCACCCCCCCGTTTGTGCCAACCCTAGTCAGCGAGCCCAACGTGGCATTGCTCGGCGAAAAAAAATCGACGTCGAACGAGTTATGCAACATGCACACCGTAACAGGACCACGGTACGTCTGGACCAACGTCGGGTTCAGCGAGCCAAAAAAATGCGATCCCCTGGTACCCAGCCATTGGCAACTGGTCATATCCACGCCAAAGTCCTTCGCCCGTGAGCGGTCATACTGGCTCATCACATTGTAATACTTGCCCAGAAACTCCTCCTTCGCCTTGGATTTGTTGGTCGTGACAGGCGGTAGCATATAGAATCCGCTCCAAATGAAAAAGAAATTGCTGAACACCGGAAAGACTGGGATCAAGTCAATCACCTTCGCAGCAGAAGACCCGCCCCATGACTGGATCCTGTTGCGAAAGAAGAGGTTGATCTCCTCCATAGACATAGGCTTCACCAGACAGAAAAAGATACGGTAGACATGGTAGCCACGGACCACAAGATACATCCAATTGGACTCAACAAATCCACTTTTGAAGAACGCCCTGATAAAATCCTCAGTCATTCGCCCTGGCTCGATCGTTGCCACCCACGTCGAAAAGCCAGTACCCACCCCAGGAAATGGCATACCCAACGACGTGTTGCGGTAATGGAGCTGCACAGACAAGCGTTCCCACCCACTCCTTGAAAAAATACGCCCGGCTGGGGTCTGTTCCCAGTACTTGCTCGTCTCCTTGGCCACATGGGGCCAGCTCTTCGCCATGCTACAGAGCATCTCCTGCTTTACACAGGCATAGTGCGCAGAAAAGCCAAGCCACTTCATCAACCCTTCAAACGCAGGTCCGGGAGATATGTCGCCTTTACCCTCCACAGAAATCAAGCCGCACATCTGCGCGTTCCTCAGGCGGTATCCAGCAATGACAGACAGACAGTAAAATTTGTCAATGGTTTCCACTAGATGAATGGCATTAACATCAGATGATTTCAGCTTGAGGATCTTATAAAACGGCCACTTCAATAGAGCAATAAGTTCAAAACTCTGCTTGCCAGCATTGACATCCCAAGATAAGTCAAGCTGAATGAAAAAGTTGAGGGTATTGTCCACCATTTCCCCGTACAGGCATGTAATATCCGCCTTCAGCATTTGGGCAACATCAGTCATACTCTTCCACCACTGAGAACCGAGGGGAAATGTATTATCAGCATGCTCGATTCTCACGTGGAACGCCATACCCTAAAAAACAAGGCGGCAATGTCAGCACGCAGACAGGCAGATACAAAAAACTTGAACAGGGATCAAGACAGACCTTCCTCAAGGCATATGACGGATTGATGATCCTGTCTCCACACCTCACCTGCGGCAGTGCCAGAGTCAGAAAAATGGATAGCCAGACATATGAAAGGAAAATCATGTACCACATCAAGGGAAAGACTGAAGCTGGTCGACGGCGACAAAACAGTTGGCTGCTCGATCCAATTATGCACATCCTCCAGCGACCATCGCTTCAACAGAGCACAAAGAGCATGGGCCTCCGTGGGACGCCCCTGAATCCATGCAGCAGCACAGTCAGCATGAAGCGCAAGATACGTTAAAGAGCTAGGAAAAAGCAAACCTCAGCACGGCCTCCTTGGGCAGACATGGCGGATCGAAACTGGATTCAGAAAGAGACTCTGCTTTTAAAGAGGCACACCCCCTTTTCCAAAAAGGGGCGGCCACCAGTTCACACCCCCTTTTTAAAAAAAAAGGGGGAGGGGTCACGAGATCATAACCCCTTTTTTCAAAAGATGAAAGGCCACGAGATC
>VFQS010003114.1_pt1 | contig 12853 bp, 14 predicted proteins | sample 3512361 | NCBI WGS metagenome assembly VFQS01 (sample SAMN10412375, study PRJNA504923) | tailings metagenome | isolation source: Relicate 1 Philex TSF3 active mining | place: Philippines
GCGTTCCTCCAGTCCGGTGGTGCCAATGACGATTGGTTTGCCCGCAGCAACGCATGCATCAAGGTTCGCCTCAATCGCATGCGGGCTGGAAAAATCGACGAGCACATCACTGGACGCAACCAAAGCGGCAAGATCATCGCCTTTGTCGACGCCGCCTGCATATGCCTGACCATCCGCTGCAATTGCGTCGACCAAAGCCTGCCCCATGCGGCCCGCGCTGCCAATGATACCTATTTTCATAACCGTCACCCTGATTTTGTTTCCGGGTCTTACTATATTAGGGAGCCGAAACAAGTTGTGCTGTGTAGGACATTAGCCGCAGCGGGACGGTGAAGGAGCAAATGTGGATCGCCAAATCAAAAACATCGTCATTCTAACAGGGGCTGGGGTCAGTGCCGAGAGCGGTATTGATACGTTTCGTAGCGCAGGTGGATTGTGGGAACAGCATAAGGTTGAAGATGTCGCCACGCCGGAGGCCTTCGCCCGCGACCCAGACCTTGTGCTGCGCTTCTACGATATGCGCCGTGAACGCATTCAGCAGGTGGAACCAAATGCCGCGCATTATGCGCTGGCGCGGCTTGATGCGGAATGGAGCGGCAATTTGCTTTTGGTGACCCAGAATGTCGACGATTTGCACGAACGGGCAGGGACCAAACGCCTGCTGCATATGCATGGGGAGCATCTGAATGCCTGGTGCACCGCGTGCGATGTACGCCATGGCTGGCGTGGCACATTGATTGACCGACCGGCCTGTCCATCGTGCGGCATATCTGGCCAATTGCGGCCCGACATCGTCTGGTTCGGCGAAATGCCCTACCGCATGGGTGATATCTACCACGCACTGAACCGCGCTGATTTGTTTGTGAGCATTGGCACATCCGGCGCAGTCTATCCCGCTGCCGGTCTTGTCCGTGAAGCCCGTCAAAACGGCATCGCCACATTGGAGCTAAACCTTGAACCATCGCACGGCAGTTCTTGGTTCACGGAATCGCGCCATGGCCCGGCGACGGAGCTTGTTCCAAAATGGGTGGACGAGATCTTAGGCGGCTAAGCCGCCGCAGCTGGAGCAGGCCGGATCTTTTGGCAATTTGATGGACCGCATCGATGGCGTCAGTCCATCGAACAGGTGCAGCTTGCCCTGCTGCGGCTCTCCAAAGCCTGTCAGCGCGCGTATCGCCTCCATCGCTGCGAAGCTGCCCATTAGGCCACACATCGCGCCCAGAACGCCTTGTGTGGCGCAATCGTCGCAATCATCGGGGTCGTGGGCGTCACCAACGAAGCAGCGATAGCATGGCGCGTCTGCCTGCCATCCGGTGAATGTGCCAATCTGTCCGTGAAACTGCCCAATCGCGGCGCTCACCAACGGCACTTTGGCCGTAAGGCACAGGTCATTGACGATCAGGCGCGTCATAAAATTGTCGCTGCCATCGATCACCACATCGACCCCCGCCATTATGTCGGCGCTGCTGTCTTTGCCAATCCGCTGCTGAAGCGCGTTGAAGGTGATGTCGGGGTTTAGCCGCGCAGCTGCGGCGCCAGCCGCTTCCACTTTGGCGGTGCCAATATCACGGTCACTGTACAAAATCTGACGCTGGAGATTGGACAGCGCCACATCATCATCATCGACAACGCTGATCGTTCCGACGCCGGCTGCTGCAAGATATTGGATTGCCGGACATCCTATGCCGCCTGCGCCAATCAGCAGGACATGGCTCGACAATAATTTGCTTTGCCCCGCGCCGCCAATATCCCGCAACACAATGTGGCGGGCGTAACGGTCGAGCTGTTGATCGTTAAGCGTCATACGCCTGTTGAGCCGAAACCCCCAGCGCCCCGCACGGTTTCGTCCAGGTCATCCACCTCGACCAAGTGGCCGTGGGTGACAGGTGCCACGACAATCTGTGCAATCCGGTCGCCTTTGCTGATTATGAAATCATCTTCGCCCAGATTGGCCAAAATGACCTTCACTTCGCCGCGATAATCGCTGTCGATGGTTCCGGGTGTGTTGAGGCAGGTGATCCCATGCTTTAGCGCAAGGCCCGAGCGCGGGCGCACCTGCACTTCATATCCATCGGGAATGGCAAAGGCGAAGCCGGTTGCAACCGCATGGCGCTTGCCAGCGCGCAGGTTCAGGCTTTCGGCGGCGCAAATGTCCATGCCCGCTGCTCCTGACGTCGCATATGCGGGCAAAGCCAAGCCCGCGCCATGGTTCAGGCGCTTGACGCGCACTTCAACTTTTTGCGAGCTCATCGGCGACCTTCTCCATCAATTTGCGTGCGATAATGTCCTTGGGACTTTCCAACCAGCTATCAACGCCTGCCTTCGTTACGATGTGAAAGGCGTTGTTCTCACCGCCCATGACATCGCCTGACACATCGTTAGCGACAATCCAGTCGCAGCCTTTCTTCGCAAGCTTGGCCTGCGAATGGGCAATGATGTTTTCGGTCTCTGCGGCAAAGCCGATTACGAGCTTCGGACGTTTTTTGTGCATGGCCAGGCTTGCAAGGATGTCAGGGTTTTCGGTCAATGCGAGCGGCGGAATGGCATTGCCATCTTTCTTGATTTTCTGGTCCGGCGCTTGCGCGGCGCGCCAGTCCGCGACGGCGGCAACCATGATTGCGGCGTCGACGGGCAGGGCCTTCTCGACCTCAGCCTGCATCTCCAGCGCGGTTTCGACATCAATGCGCAAAACACCAGGCGGTGTCGGCAGGTGCACGGGGCCAGCTATCAGCGTAACTTCAGCGCCCAAATCAGCCGCTGCCGCGGCAATGGCAAAACCCTGACGCCCCGACGAGCGGTTGGCGATGTAACGCACAGGATCAATCGCCTCATGCGTTGGTCCAGCGGTCACGAGGATGCGTTTGCCAAACATCGGACGATGATCGACATCGGCAAAATCGGGTTGCGCGGTAAGCGGCGTCGCGCTTGGCATGGTGGTCGGGGAACGACCCGACGCCAGTTGCGTATTGAAGGACACGCCCAGCATGCCGCAAATGTGTTCGGCGACGGCGGGCGGTTCGGGCAGGCGGCCCGGGCCGAATTCGCCACACGCCATGGCGCCTTCATCCGGGTTCATGATGTGCACGCCATCGGCGCGCAGCTGTGCCAAGTTGCGCTGTGTCGCCGGATGGTTCCACATGCGGACATTCATCGCCGGAACCGCCAAAACGGGCTTGTCCGTCGCGAGCAGAATGGTCGTCGCCAAATCATCGGCGATACCAGCGGCCATCTTGGCAAGGATATTGGCAGTGGCAGGACAAATCACCACAAGGTCGGCCTGACGGCTGAGCTGAATATGCCCAATTTCGCGCTCTTCCTTCAGGTCGAACATGTCGCCATATACTTGGTCTTCGGTCATGACGCCCATCGAAAGCGGTGTGACAAACTCAGCCGCGCTTTTCGTCATCACCGCGCGTACGGCAACACCCTGACGCTTTAGCAAGCGCACAAGTTCAAGCGCTTTATAAGCTGCGATGCCGCCGCTAACGATCAAGAGGACGCGGGCTTGGGTCATGGCTTCAATATCCGCTGAATAGTTTATCGACCGCTGACATAATGACTAAATCGTCATGCGCCAGAGAGCCGATTTTTGCACCAAGTCTATCGACCGGAATGGCGAAGATCAGATGCGTCGACATAATATAACGTTCATCATTAATCACAAATTCGGGATGTAGCCGCGATACGGACTGCATGCCTTCTGCTGGTAAGAGCGGCACAACCACCCGACTGCCAAATTCATCCAGCAAATCTGACTGGATATCCAGCAATAGACCGCGCGCCTGTGCACCTTTATAAATGTCAAAGCGCGCCATTAAAATTGGCGAAATTCGTCATATGGCATGCCGTTTTCGGCCACCCATTTGTTCCAGCTTTCAATCGCCTGCCGGTTATCGCGTTTCCACTCTTCGCCCAATGCTTTGCGCACTTGTTCTTGCAGCCCGGTTTCGCAGGCTTGCGATACGTTGATGCCAAGCCGCTTGGCTTCGTCAACCATATCACCGGGCAAGCTCACATTTGTGGCGCGCTTTGGGGCGGTAAAGCGGGACGGCTTGTTCATGTGCATGACATATGCGCAATCAAAATGTTGGTCAAGTGAACGCGATAGTGCCCGCGACCCCAAGTGCGCCGGCCAACAAGGCGACAACGAGATAGCGCCAACCGTTGCTTTTGCCCTTACGTTCCCAAATCAGCTGTACGGGCGGAAGCGGGGGTGGTTCCGGCGCGCCGCCCTTGCGGGGAAGTTGTTCGTCCAAGCGGCGGATGAGGTCGGGTATCATCTGCAAGGTTTCGGCTTGCTTGCGAATACCGTCGGCGAGCATGGCTTCGGGGCCAAGCTCTCCGCGAATCCATTCGCGCACATAGGGAGCGGCGACATCCCACATATTGATGCTTGGGTTCAGCGAAGTCGCAATGCCTTCGACCATGACCATCGTCTTTTGCAGCAACAGCAAATGCGGCTGCGTCTGCATGTCAAAGTCGCGGGTGATCGCAAATAGGCTGTCGAGCATTTGCCCGACCGATAATTCGCTCACGGGCTTACCGCGTGTCGGTTCACCAACAGCGCGCAGGGCGGTCGCGAATTCGTCGACATTATGGTAGCTTGGCACATATTGCGCTTCGAAATGGATTTCGGCGACGCGTTTGTAATTGCCGGTGGTCAATCCGTAGAGGATTTCCGCAAGCCAGAAACGCGCTTGCCGGTTGATGCGGCCCATAATGCCGAAATCGATAGCGGCAATCGTGCCATCTGCGCGAACGAACAAATTGCCCTGATGCATGTCGGCATGGAAGAAGCCTTCCGAAATCGCCTGACGTAAAAATGTCAGCACGAGCTTTTCGGCCATTTTATTCAGATCATGGCCAGCGGCTTTTAATGCGTCGATGTCAGCAATCTTAACGCCATCGACCCATTCCAGTGTGAGCACGCGGCCGGACGTCCGGTCCCAATCAATGGTGGGGATCGTATAGCCGTCGACGGCGACCATGGCATCTTTCAGCTCGGACGCGCTGGCAGCTTCGCGGCGCAAATCGAGTTCGCGCAAGGTCCAGCGTTTCAGGTTTGCGATCACAAGCTGCGGTCGCAAGCGCGCAGCTTCGCCGCCCAATGCTTCCAGATGTGCCGCGGCCCATTCATAGGTTTCGATATCACGGGCAAATTGTTCGCGAATACCCGGACGAAGGACTTTGACAGCGACGTCTTTGCCTTCGGTTGTGCGTGCCCGGTGTACCTGCGCGATGGAGGCTGCGCCCACGGGTACGGGGTCGATATATTCAAACAGCTCTGCAGCGGGTTTATTCAAGCTGCTGTCGATCTGTGCGTACACAAGATCGAACGGCGCGGGCGGAAGCTGATCCTGTAGCGACAGCAGATTGCGGGCCGCTTCCTCACCAATGATATCAGGACGGGTGGCAAGCGTTTGCCCAAGCTTAATGGCCGCAGGGCCAATGGCGCGAAACGCGCCGGCATAATCGGGCACCTTGGGCTGGCGCGTTCCAATGCGCGCGATGCGGCAAAGGCGTTTGACTTGCGGTGGCGTGTTCCGGTCCGCTTCGATCGCGCGTAGCGCGCCGTGCCGCGCAAGAATGCGGCCCCATTTGAGCAAACGGAAAATATGGGTTGCGGGACGTGTCATCAGCGCGGAAGTTAAACCTTCCAGCCGCTATGAATGGCGACAAGTCCGCCCAAAATGGGTTCTACCTTCGTTTGCACAAAGCCCGCCTCGCCAATCATGCGCTTAAAATTTTGCATGTCGGGGAAACGGCGGATCGATTCGACGAGATATCGATAGCTGTCCTCATCACCCGCAATGGCTTTTCCAAGCTTAGGGACCAGCTTGTCCGAATAGACGTCGTAAATTTGTGCGAGGCCAGGCCATTCAACTGTCGAAAATTCGAGGCAGAAGAAGCGGCCACCATAACGCAGCACGCGATGTGCCTCGCGCAGTGCCTTCGGAATGTCGGTGACATTGCGGATGCCAAAGGCAATTGTGTAGGCGTCAAAATGCGCATCGGGAAAGCTAAGCGTTTCGGCATTTTGCGGGGACCAGATCAGGCTGTCGATCCCGCGCTTCATCGCGCGCTCCATACCGACGTCCAACATGTCTTCATTAATGTCGGATACGGTGACCTGCGCGCCTGATTTTTCCATGCGGAACGCGATGTCGCCCGTTCCGCCCGCCATATCGAGGATATATTCGCCCTCGCGTGGCTTTACCCGGCGGACAAAGGTGTCTTTCCAAAGGCGATGCATGCCGCCGGACATCGCATCATTCATGATGTCATATTTGCGCGCGACATTGGAAAAGACGCCGCCTACGCGTTTTGTCTTTTCTTCAGGGCTAACCTGTTCATAGCCAAAGGATACCGTATCATTCATTCTGCAGCCCCTAGCCGATTGTTGCGCCAGCCGCAAAGGCTGTTAGGGCCAGGACCTATTAAATGCACCATCGCGGTTTGAGGCCATATTGTTCAGTGCAAGGCGGCAAGCGCCGGACTTAGTGGTTCTAAGTCCAAGCTTGCCAACGTAGCAATGGACAATATGGGCCAAATCCGAAGGACGCCGCGAGGGTGCATTTAATAGGTCCTGACCCTAGGTACAAAACGATATGCCAGAATTACCTGAAGTGGAAACCACAGTCGCCGGCCTGCGTTCGGTGCTTGAAGGCGAGATTATCATCCGCGCGGAACCGCGCCGTGCGGACTTGCGCTGGCCCATCCCGGTCGATCTGCGTCAGCGGCTGACGGGCGCGCGAATCGATACGCTTGGGCGGCGCGCCAAATATGGCCTTATCCATACCGACCGTGAGGATACGCTGATATTCCATTTGGGCATGTCCGGACGATGGCGTGTTGATCCTGCGGAAATCGAAAAGCATGACCATTTCATTCTGGAAACAGCCAGTGGCCGGGTTGTCGCTTTGAATGACCACCGCCGCTTTGGTTCGCTCGATATTATCGATTCGGACAAATTGGACAGCTATCGCTTTTTTGAAAAAATGGGTCCGGAGCCTTTGTCGCCGGCATTTGACGCAACTGTGCTGCGCGACGCGCTGCACGACCGCAAAGCCCCTATTAAGGCGATGTTGCTGAACCAGAATATCGTCGCGGGCTTGGGCAATATCTATGTGTGTGAGGCGCTGCACATGGCGGGCATTCATCCGCGGGCACCCGCCAGCTCGATTAGCAAGCCCCGGCTTGTCCGCCTTGTTGCGGCGATTAAAGAGGTGCTGACGGCAGCGATCGCGGCTGGCGGATCGACCTTGCGTGACTTTGCCGCACCCGACGGGGAACTTGGCTACTTTGCCAAGGATTGGCGCGTCTATGGCCGTGAAGGGCAGGACTGCGGTTGCGGCGCGCCTGTTCAACGGCGCGTTGATTCGGGACGTTCGACCTTTTACTGTGCGAAATGTCAGCGATAGTGCGGTATTTCGAGGTTGACGAATCTGTTGGGCAGGGTTAAGGGCCGCTCCTTCAAAGGACGTGTTTCATAAAGACGTCTCCGCAAATATCGAAATTCGAGGATAGAAATGGCCAATACGCCGCAAGCAAAAAAGCGTATCCGTCGCAATGCGCGTCGCACCGAAGTCAATGGCGCACGCGTCAGCCGCATCCGTACCTTCATCAAAAAGGTTGAGTCGGCGATTGAACTCGGTGACAAGGCGGCAGCCGCTGCTGCACTCGCTGCTGCACAGCCTGAATTGGCGCGTGGCGTATCCAAGGGCGTTCTGCATAAGAACACAGCATCGCGCAAATTTGGTCGCCTCACAAAGGCGGTTGGCGGTCTCGCCTAAGCCATATCCCACAGGCTGGCTGGTCCAGCCTTAAAATTTGAAACCCGCCGTTTTCCCGGCGGGTTTTTTATTGCCCACTGTCACAAAGGCAAAGCCCACGGATTTCCCGCGATTCGGAAGATATCCACAGGGGTTTTTGCAAAAAAGTGAGCAAAATTAAGTGCTTAAAAATTAATTGACGCATTTGCTTGGCTGTTGCCGAGTCAATGCCATTTATTTCAGTTTTTTTGCAGTGCTGCACTTGATCGACTCGTTTCGAGCGGTCTAAGAAACTGTTTCCAGCAACGCATGACGACAGTCGGGCAGTGCCTCACATGAGTATCGGACGGGACGACCGCTGCATTTGGAAACAAATGCACAAAGCTCCTTTGTTCGCTTCCTTTTTGGGCAGATAGCACGCGGTTTTGCGGGTCTGGAAGGGGTGGAAAATTGGGGGCAGGCACGTTGGCCGAAGATAAATCAGTATCGCATATGACATTAGATCAACCACATGGCGAAAATGCCGGCCTGACGTTGAAATCCCGTTTTGATGGCGATTGGCAGACAATCTCATCTGGCTTGCGCCGCGATTTGGGCGCGCAAATATATGGCCAATGGATTCGCTCTATCACCCTCGGTGATTTTTGTGACCTGACGGGTACGCTCGAACTTCTTTTGCCCTCCGATTTTTCTGCAAGCTGGGTGTCGGATCATTATGCCGATCGCCTGCGTTTGGCTTGGTCGAGCACCAATAAAAGCGTGAAGCAGCTAAAAATCCGCACACGCCCCGGCGCACCGCGCGTCGAATTGCTCCGTGCGTCGACAAACGCCGAACGCATTGTCGCGCAAGAAGCGAATGACGCTCTGCCGCCACGTTCGGCACTTGATCCGCGGATGACCTTTGCGAATTTCGTTAAAGGCCAAACCAATGTTCTCGCGCTCAGCGCTGCAGAACGTGTGGCATCGAAAGACAAGCCGCTTTTCAATCCACTATATCTTCAAGCGGCAACGGGTCAGGGCAAAACCCACCTGATGCATGCCATCGGTCATGCTTATGCCGAAGTGAACCCCGACGCGCAGATCATTTATATGTCTGCGGAAAAGTTCATGATGGAATTTGTGACCGCGATGCGGCGCAAGGAAGTCATGGAATTCAAGGCGCGCTTGCGTGCCGTCGATGTCCTGTTGATTGACGATATTCAGTTCATCATCGGCAAAGTGTCGACGCAGGAAGAGTTCCTCCACACCATCGACGCCATCATTGGTGCGGGCAAACGCCTCGTCGTTGCTGCCGACCGCGCACCGCAAGCGCTGGACGGCGTTGATCAGCGCATCCTGTCGCGTCTGTCGATGGGTCTGGTCGCGGACATTCAACCAGCGGACCTTGAACTGCGTCGCCTCATTCTTGAACAGCGCCTTGCCAACATGCCCGAAGCGCAAGTTGGCGAAGATGTGATCGAGTTTCTGGCCCGCACCATCAGCCGCAATGTGCGCGAACTCGAAGGTGGCCTGAACAAGCTGCTGGCTTATGCCCAGTTAACCGGTAAGCCCGTGACCCGGACGTTGGCTGAAGAGCAGCTGAAAGATATTTTGAGCGCTTGCCGCCGCCGTATCACGATTGACGAAATCCAGCGTGCGGTATGCGAATATTATCGCATCGACCGGAGCGAAATGTCATCGAAGCGCCGTGCGCGCGCCGTTGTCCGCCCGCGTCAGGTTGCCATGTATCTCGCCAAGGTCATGACACCGCGCAGCTATCCGGAAATCGGACGCAAATTTGGCGGACGCGATCATTCGACGGTAATTCACGCGGTGCGCTTGGTCGAAGGCTTGCGTCAGCAGGACAGCGATATGGACAATGATGTCCGCGCGCTGCTCCGTCAGCTCGAAGCGTAATCCACCCCTTTTCAACATCCTTTCCAGAGCCTATCCATTGATAGGGAATCGGAAAGGGTGCGATGGGACAATCTTGTGCGTCATGCGGGTCGGCAAATGCGGTTCGCGCGCGATTTTGTGGCCATTGCGGCGCTTCGCTGAAAGCGCGACCTGTGTCCAGGGCAACCCCTAAACGTTCACGGGCAATACCGGTTGCGGCGCTGATTATTCTGCTGGTTTTTGTTGGTTTATATTTTTGGTTGTTCGTCCTTGATGACTTGCAGAACGGTTCGGCAACGCCAACGGCCGATCAGAGCACAAGCGCGCCCGCCGCGGCCGAAATTTTCTTCACAATGACCGAAGCGAATATTCGCGACAAGCCGAGCACATCTGACAGCGTCATATTGGGTAAATTACCGCGCGGTTCGCAAGTGACAGGCGTTGTTCAGCCGGGTTCACCGCCCGGCGATGGCTGGATTGCATTGAGCGACGGCAATGGCTTCATCGCGATGGTCAATCTTTCACCGTCGAAACCACCCGAGCTTGTCAGCTTGTTGAACGATCAATCATGGGTTGTGGATATGCCCGTTGATGTGTGGGCGACGACGGCGCCGGATAGCGCGTTGATTGATCGTGTGCGCGCAGACACCGCGCTAAAACTGGTTGGCCTTACCGCCGACAACTTCATTGAGGTGAAGCTTCCGGATAATCGCTATGGCTATCTGGCCGATGGAAAATCCATATTGGCGCGCTTGGGCGGAAAACCGATTGCGATTGGCTTTAATCCGCAAACATGCGCATTCAGCGGCGAAATTGGCGCGGAATTCAGCAAAATTAGCGCGCGGCTTCGGGCGCAATGGCAAGCATTGGAAGCCAAAGAATATGCTAATGAGGCTGCGCGCGAAAAAGCTTATGCCAAGGTCGAAGGCAAAAGCAGCTATGCGCGCCTGCGCCGTTCATTTGATGGATTATCGCTCACGGCGCTTGGCCAGCATTATGAATCGCAGTCGCTATATTTCGCGGACCCGCCGGCCAAAGTCATCGCCGTTTTTCGCGACAATGGGTTTAACATTGGGCCCGATGGCATATTCAAGGCAACTGAACTTTACGCAGGTATATCGGGCACCCGCGGTGAGGGTGCAGCCTATGGCCAAACCGAGCTGAGTTGCGGGGTCTGATCCGCAAGCTTCGCCGATTTCGCGAAGTGCTTAGTTGAACGCGTTAGCGCTTTTCCTCTGGCGCAACCGAGATACGGACCGTTTCGCCGCCATTGCCGGGAAATCCTGTAAACATCGCCTCAACCAGATTTGGCACCAGATAAGGCAGCTTGTTTGACCGTGACTTGGCTTCCGCCTTGCCTTCAAACAGACGTTTGCCGTCGCCATTACGGTCAATCTTCATATCGAGATTGGCGGTATATACGGTGAAGCTATCGATTTCATAGGGGCGGTTGAAGCCGCTATACAGGAATGGATCATAATAGCCGACGACGTAACGCGCGCCGCGACGGGTGCGCACGACATAGGGCCGGTAAAAGCTGCCAAAACCCCGATAGGGGTCATAAAACGGATCTTGGCGAACGATGTTGCGTTCCTTGCCCTGATCGACCGCATAATCGAGCGAGACGGTCATATCTGCATTTGCGCCCGTCGCGGGCACATAACCAATTTCCTGAAGCTCGTTCGCCACCAAAGCGGCATATTGGCCAAATTCAATGCCGCCTGCATTGTCCGGGTTGGCCGCGCGGATAATGAATGTCTGGCCCTGCGGCGCGGGCAATTGCTGAAACCGCGAGACGTCAGCGTTAAACGGCGTTGCACAGGCACTAAGTGCCAGCAATGCGATGGGAGCCAGAAAAGTTGCGACCTTCTTCATCATTTCAAATCCTCAAAGCAGCGACCGAGCGCCGTCTATAGCATAACGCATTTTGTTTAGGATAGTTTCGCTGAACTGTGGTTGAACGGCGCCTGAGCACAATTTAGCGCAGGAGACCAAGCGCAGCGTAGGCGGCCTTCAATGTAGGTCCGCCAAGTTCACGCGCTTTCGCTGCCCCCTTGGCAAGCGCGGCGTCGATTTGCTCATGATCATCCTTCAGAACCGCGAAGCGCTCCGAAATGGGGCGCAGATGTTCAATGACGATTTCGGCCAATGCCGGCTTGAATGCGCCAAAACCCTGACCGCCGAACCGCGATAGGATTGCCTCGGTGGTCTCTTCAGCAAAGGCGGCATAAATGCCGACAAGATTTTTCGCTTCGGGGCGGCCTTCAAGGCCAGCCGGTTCCGACGGAAGCGGCTCAGGATCGGTCTTGGCCTTCTTGATTTTGCTCAAAATGGTGTCGGCATCGTCGATCAGGTTAATCCGGCTCATATCGCTTGGGTCCGACTTCGACATTTTCGAGCTGCCGTCGCGCAACGACATGATGCGCGCGGTTTCTTTAGGAATGATGGGATCGGGCAAGGTGAAGATATCGGTGCCGTTGCCGAAGTCGGTGTTGAATTTCTGGGCAATATCGCGCGCCAGTTCCAAATGCTGCTTTTGATCTTCGCCGACCGGGACATGCGTCGCCTGATATAATAAAACGTCTGCAGCCTGAAGCACGGGGTAAGTGAACAGCGCAATGCTGGCGCCTTCGCGGTTCTTGCCTGATTTGTCCTTGAACTGCGTCATGCGGTTCAGCCAACCCATGCGCGCTGTGCCGGTGAGCAACCACTGCAGCTCCGCGTGGGCAGGGACCTGCGCTTGGTTGAACAATATCGCCTTGTCGGTGTCCAATCCGCACGCGAGCAAGGCCGCGGCCATCTCGCGCGTGTTCGCCGTCAATTCGGCCGGATCATGCGGCATGGAAATCGCGTGCAAATCGGCAAGGAAATACAGGCATTCCATTTCATCCTGCATCTTAACCCAGTTGCGAATCGCGCCCAGATAATTGCCCAAATGCAGATTGCCGGTGGGTTGAATGCCAGAAACGACGCGCATGATGATTACTCGCTTATATTGGCCGCGGGCGAGGCTGCACGCCTGCGGAAAAGGGATTTCAATTCTTGAATGCGGTAAGCGCCGAAAAGCAATATGGCTAGAGCATAGACGCCGCCACCAGCACTGACGAGAACCGACAGCACAGCGATGCGTCGCCACATTCCCGTGCCCAATTGGTCCTCAATGATTTCATTACCGAAATACAGCGCGACGCCCATCAATATCGCGG
>VFQS010003117.1_pt1 | contig 12840 bp, 10 predicted proteins | sample 3512361 | NCBI WGS metagenome assembly VFQS01 (sample SAMN10412375, study PRJNA504923) | tailings metagenome | isolation source: Relicate 1 Philex TSF3 active mining | place: Philippines
CCCCAAAACCCCAAAACCCCGTAGTTTGGTGAAATACTGAGCGTAATAGACATTTAAATTATATTCTTAGGGGCAGTGCCGAAAGAGTGATTAATAATTTGAATTAAGAGCCTTCGATAAGATATATATAAATAAAGAGTATTGGCTCAGTTCGTAACGATTTTTAAATATTCTTAATTGAGTATCATATAGTCCGTAACTTTTATTTAAAATATAATTCTTTTTCTAAAACTTAAGAGAAAGTAACTTACTTTAAGAATAACAAGCACTAAACATGGTAAGAACCTTTTTCCATTAAGACCCCCATGGGCTCAAAATCTCAGCACATGTGACCTAAGTCCCTTGTGAAAAGATGAGCCTTATCCTGTGGTTATACAAGATTTCCTGACCCCGCTTTGTATTATATAGCCTGAAGATTTGAAATGGAAAAAGCTGAAGTGCAATGGAGAAGTACCGAACCCCCGTTCTGGTCACTCCTTCACTCACATCGGTGGAGTCTAATACGTATTGTATGGAGGTATCGACAACTCCAAGAAGGCCGGAGGCAAGATCATGCCCAACAACGACATCTACAACATGAGAGTCGGAACAAGTAAGTAACTAGACCATTAACAGCGGCAACGGTCACAAGGATCTGCCCTTCTTTTTTAAAGTTTTCCCTCCTTTTATATTTGAATTTAAGAGAACATCAAAGGCTCAAACTTTATTTTCCTATTAAATAGGTGAGGTATCGTGGACAAAGGAGAAGTTCACTGGTGACTAGTTGCCACCCGCTAGGGCGCAGCATGTTGCTATTGCATCTCCCAAGAACGACTTTATCTTCATTTTTGGCGGCCATGCTTCACCTCAAGTTCGTCTAAATGACACCTGGTTCCTCCAAGTTCCAGGCTACTCCTGGAAACGTGCAGAGGGAGATCTCGCGGTGAAAAGCCCAAAGAATCAAGACGGCCATGATGATAACTAGCCAGGTCCCAGAGCTAACACAGCTGCTACTCTTCTCGATGGCAAGATCTACTTGTTCGGTGGTCACGGTGGTGTCAACTACCAGAGAGTTGCCTTCAACGACTTGTTCGTTTTCGATCTTGAGACCCAGCACTGGTCCAAGATTGAGCCCGCTAACAATGCTCCAGAGGGCAGAGGAGGGCACACAATGTTTGCTGTCGGCCGCAAACTCTACGTCTATGGTGGCTGGAACTCAGAGTCCCAGTTCACTAACACCATCAGATTCGACCTCGACACCAAGGAGTGGTACGATCCCGACATCTACAATGAGCTTCCCAGATGGAATCACTGCGGAATCATGGTCGAGGCTATCCCCTCATGGAAATACTTTATTTTCGGTGGTGAAACTGGTGAGTTCCCTGAAGGTGGCCCCCGTAACTTCGGTTAATTCACTAACTCAGCTGCTTTCCTCGACATTGACACTCTCAGATGGTCTAACATCTTCCTTGAGGATAACAGCGATGATGGAAAGCCTCTTATGCCTACTCCCAGAGAGTACGCTGCTATGGCCTATGATGCCAAGGACTCCAAGCTCCTTCTTTTTGGAGGCTGGAGCAATGGATGGCTTAATGATCTCTATTCCTTGAACGTTAGCAAGATCACAGGTCCTCCATACGCTGTCACTGAGATCGTTCCCGCTCTCGGTCAGCTCTCAGGTAACGTCCCCGTTATCCTGAAGGGTGTTGGCTTCAAGGATGCCACCATCAAGGTCATCTTCACGTGCGGAAAGCAGGCAGTCGATGCCCCAACAAAGATGAGTCTTGAAGTTATGGGAACCTATATCTCTGATACTGAGGTTTCTTGCATCACTCCAAGCTATGAGCAATTTGGACCCAAGGAAGCAGCGGTCCAGCTCTCAATCCAGGGTGGAGATCTTACAACTACCTCTTGCCTGTTCACGTATTTCATGAACACAAGAGCTTATAAATCACTTGCTTACGGTCCAGGCCTCCTGCCTGAGTCCGCCGTGGGCCACCCAACCGAGTTCGTCATCCAAGCACGTAACGACTTGGGCGAGAACAGAAAGTCCGGTCGTGACGTCTTCGAGGTCAAAATCACAAAGGTTGGTGACAATGCCGAGATCCCCAATCAGCTTCACGACAAGGACAACGGTTCTTACGAAGTTAAGTACCAGGTCGAAGAGGAGTGCGATGTTAAAATCGAGATCTACTTCCAAGACGATAAGGGCAAGATGGTGCCTCTCAGAGGAAGCCCCTACAAGGCTTCATTCTCCGGCAAATCTGCCGCTGGTGTAAACAACATCGTCGGACCCGCAATGGAGAAGTACATCAAGGGAGGTCTTGAAGAGCTCCACAACTTCATCATAGAGACCACCAAGGGTGCTCAGACCAAGGATAAGAACATCTAAGATGTTAAGACACTTATCTCAGTCAAGGACTACGTTGACAGTGTCTACAACAAGAATGATGAGATCATCTTGAAGTTAGATTGCCTTGAGGAGGCCCTGAGAATGTTTTCTGACCGCGGTCATCCCAAGGACGCCCAGGTCAAGCAGAGCAAGAAGCTTGTTGACGAGTTCAATAACCTTAAGAAGCTTGCTAAGGACATCCGCAAGGAGATTACCCCTCTCGTTCAGAATGAGAAGGATAAGACCATGAACATGATCAGAAAGTTCGAGGAGGACCTTAAAGTCTACACTAACGAGCTCAAGAAGCGAGACTTCTACCAGTACAAGACTGGTGTTGCTGAGTCAAAGGGTAGACTTGCCTTGATCAGTGACGAGCTAAAGGTTTTCGATGAGAAGATTGTTGACTACGGTTATAACGCCAACAAATTTGACAACCCTGATCTTATTCAAAACTCAATCAAGTCGGTCGATGCCATCAAGCAAGAAATTTAAAACATGATTGCCCTTTGGGACTTCATTGAAAAGATGCAAGAGGTCTTTGAGGCTAACATGAGCTCACAATGGGTTAAGTCAAACCCAGGCGACATGGAAGATGACATTAAGAACAAGTTCAAGGCCCTTAAGGAAATGAGATGCGACAAGAAGTGCAACACCTACTTGGGTATCCAGGATGAGATCAAGAAGTGGCTAGTCTTCCTTCCTCTCATCACTGACTTGAGAGACCCAGCCATGAGACCAAGACATTGGGACTCCCTGAAGAAGAAGGTCCAAAAGGACTTCAACGTTGACGAAAAGCTTATCCTCAGAGACGTCTACAACCTCAACCTCAACAAATACGTCGAGGACGTTGAGGAAATCACAGATCAGGCCAGATAAGAGGCAAAGATGGAGAAGACTCTTGAGAAGCTTGAGGTGACATGGAAAGATGTTGGCTTCGAGTTTACTCAACACAAGAACACTGACCTAAAGCTCATCAGATTGTCTGAAGAGAACTTCGAAATGCTCGAAGAAAATCAGGTCGCTGTTACCTCTATGTTCTCTTCCCGCTATCTCTCGACCTTCGAGGAGAGATGCGTCTACTGGCAAAAGTCACTCGCTGGTATTGCTGAAGTCATCGCTGTAATTGCTGAGGTACAGCGTCTTTGGTCTTTCCTTGAGAACTTGTTCATCGGTTCTGAGGAAGTGAAGAAAGAGCTTCCCAAGGAGTCTGAGAAGTTCGTCGGCATTGACAAAGAAGTCAAAATTATTCTCAAGAATGGAGAGCAGATGAAGATCGCAATCGAGTTCTGCAACCAGAAGGACATTCTTAAGAGACTTGAGGATGTACAGACTCAACTTACTCTCTGCGAAAAGGCCCTCAACGACTTCATGGATGGAAAGAGAAGAGCTTTCCCCAGATTCTATTTCGTCGCCACCGCCGATCTTCTTGATATCCTCTCTAATGGTAACGCACCAAACAAGATTATGTGCCACATGCCCAAGATTTTCCAGGCCATCGAAACCCTTTTCCTTAAGGAGGATGGAGATCGCCCTACTGCCACTGGCATGGAAACTTGCGTTGGTAAGGAAGTTGTACAGTTCCCCAACCCCCTGAAGCTTGTTGGAAAGGTCGAGAACTACCTAATGGACGTCATTGACTGCATGAAATCGTCATTGAATATTATTGCATCAAAGTCGGTTGTGAACCAGCATACCATGAAGAAGGTCGACTGGCTTAAGCAAGACCCCGCACAAATTACCCTACTGGTCAATATGACCAACTGGTCAAGAAACGTCGAGACTGCCTTCGCCAATCTCAAGACTAACCCTAAGGCCATGCAGGGTGCATTTGATGATTAGGTCGCTGGACTCTCCGAGCTCATTAAGCTTGTGCAGGGTGATCTCGAGAAGCCAATGAGACAAAAGATTATGTGTCTCATTACTATTGACGCTCACTCCAGAGATATCATTGAAAAGCTCGAGATCGAAAAGTCTCAGTCTTCTGACGACTTCCAGTGGCAAGCTCAGTTGAAGGTCTACTTTGACACTGAGAAGAAGGACTTCTTCTTCAGAATTGCCGATGCCAAGCTTTGGTATGGTTATGAGTATCTTGGTAATGGTCCAAGACTCGTCGTTACCCCTCTGACTGATAGAATTTACGTGACAGCCACTCAGGCTCTCCATTTGAAGATGGGTTGCGCTCCAGCTGGTCCTGCTGGTACTGGAAAAACTGAGACCACCAAAGATCTCGCCAATGCCGTCGCTAAAGCTTGCTACGTCTTCAACTGCTCTGATAACATGGATTATCTTGGTCTCGCTGGTATTTTCAAGGGACTCGCAGCTTCAGGTTCATGGGGTTGCTTCGACGAGTTCAACAGACTCGTCCCAGAGGTGCTCTCTGTGTGCGCCGTGCAGTTCAAGGCAGTCCTCGACGCTATCATTCAGGGCAAGAAGAGATTCCTCCTGCAGGGTGACGAAATCGGTCTTGACCCCACTTGCGGTGCCTACATCACCATGAACCCAGGTTACCTCGGTCGTTCCGAGCTCCCCGAAGGTCTCAAGGCCCTCTTCAGACCCATCACTGTCGTCGTTCCCGATCTCCAACTCATCTGCGAGAACATGCTCATGGCTGAGGGTTTCATTGAGGCCAAGGCTCTGGCTATCAAGTTCACAACACTCTATTTCCTTTGCAGAGATCTTCTCTCCAAGGCAGCCCATTACGATTGGGGTCTGAGAGCAATCAAGTCAGTGCTCGTCGTGGCCGGTAGCTTCAAGCGTGCCGAGCCTCACCTTCCTGAGCAAGGCTTGCTCATGAGAGCACTGAGAGACTTCAACATTCCCAAGATTGTCGCTGATGATAATGACATCTTCTTCGGTCTACTCGGCGATCTTTTCCCCGGTGTTGACGTCCCCAGAAAGAGAGACATGAGATTCGAAGGAGTCGTCAATGATGCCGCAAAGGACCTCGGATTGCACAACGATCCCGAATTCATTCTAAAGATCGTTCAACTTGGTGAGCTGCTTGAAATTAGACATTGCGTGTTCACCATGGGAAACCCTGGAGCTGGTAAATCAAGCACCTGGAAGACTCTAGCCAAAGCTCAGGACAGAGATAACAAAAAGACTGTTGTTGTCGATCTTGATCCAAAGGTCGGATCAACCAATGAGCTTTACGGATTCGTCATGCTCTCTACAAGAGAGTGGAAGGACGGACTTCTTTCGAAGACAATGAGAGATCTTTCTCAAGCTCCTGGCACAAATCCCAAGTGGATTATTCTTGATGGTGATCTTGATGCCAATTGGATCGAGTCCATGAACTCTGTGATGGACGATAACAAACTTCTTACTCTTGCTTCCAACGAGCGTATTACCTTGAAGCCACATATGAGACTTATTTTCGAAATCAGAGATCTCCGTTTTGCCACACCTGCTACCGTCTCCCGTGCTGGTATTCTCTTCATTTCTGACACTTCTGGTTCTCAATGGCGCTCATATGTCAAGTCTTGGATTGCTCGTAAATCCTACAACGAGGAATAGAAGCAACAACTTGCTCTATTCTTCGAGAAGTATCTCCCCGAGACCTTTATCTAAGTCAAGAAATCCTTTAAGTATTTGATCCAAACTATGGAAATGGCTATCGTTATCTCTATGTGCCGTCTCCTTGAATCCATTCTCGACAAACAAGACGTTAAGGCTCTTGAGTATCTCTTCGTCTTTGCTAGCATTTGGTGCGTTGGCGGTGGATTTGCTGAGAAAGATGGAAAAGATTTCAGGAAGGAATTCTCGAACTGGTGGAAGGAAAAATGGAAGACTGTTAAGTTCCCATCCAAGGGTACCGTCTTCGATTACTTCGTCGATATCGAGAATTCTAAGCTCGAAGAATGGAACAAGATGGGCACTAAGGAAGTTGATCCTGACACTTCAAGACCAATTTCATCTTACACAATTCCTACCATGGATACTATCTCAGCTAACTATTTGATGAAGTAGTTCATCTCAGTTGAGCATTCACCCATGCTTATCGGTAATGCTGGTTGCGGTAAAACATAAATTACAATGGGTCTATTGAATGAGCTTACCACAACCACTGATCAGTACATAATGCAGATTTGCAACTTCAACTTCTACACTGACTCTCTCCTTCTGTAGAATGTTCTTGAGACTCAACTTGAGAAGAAGGCTGGTCGTACTTATGCTCCAGTTGGCAAATTCAAGCTCATCTACTTCATTGATGATCTCAACATGCCTGCACTTGATCCATACAACACTCAGACTGCTATTTCACTCTTGAGACAGCACAAGGACTATGAGCATTGGTATGATCGTACCAAGCTTACTCTCAAGGATATTAAGAACACCTTGTACACAGCATGCATGAACCCAACAGCCGGTTCTTTCCAAATCAACCCCAGACTTCAACGTCACTTCTGGACCCTTGCTATTCCCTTCCCTGAGCAGACTTCGCTCTTCACAATCTATAACACCTTTATCAGCAAGCACTTCAATAAGTTCAAGGGAACAATCCAGGAGCAGGTTGTACCAATCATTAAGACAGCTCTCACTCTTCACGGAGAAATTGAAAAGAATTTCCGTAAGACTGCCGTCAACTTCCATTACGAGTTCAACGTGAGACACTTGACAAACATTTTCCAGGGTCTATTGGTTGCCAAGCCAGAGACCATTAAGGAGCCTGACAATTTCATTAAGATGTGGGTCCACGAATCTGAGAGAATCTATGGTGACAGACTTTCATCTCCTGAGAACCTTGTTACTTATAGAGCTATTGTTGCTGACTTGGTTAAGAAGTCTTTCGCCAAATACAACCTCTCAAAGTACTTCCAAGGCCAAAACCCAGAGCCTCTTGTTTTCGCTCAGTTTGTTGAGGGTCTTGAGGAGAAAAAGTATGATCAGTTCCAGTCTATTGAGTAATTGAGTGACAGATTGACTGATGCCCTTCGCGAGTACAATGATACTAACGCCGTGATGGACTTGGTGCTTTTCGAAGATGCCATGAAACATGTTTGCAGAATCACTCGTATCATTGCAGCTGATGCTGGTCATGCACTTCTAGTCGGAGTGGGTGGTTCTGGTAAGTAGTCACTTTCCAGACTTTCTGCTTTTATTTGCATGCAAACTACTACTACCATTATGATCTCATCTACTTACGGTCTCAACGACCTCAAGACTGACTTATAAGTTATGTACAACAAATCAGGTCTAAAGGATGAAGGTATTATGTTCCTGCTTACCGAAGGACAAATTACAAATGAAAAGTTCCTTGTGTTCATCAACGATCTTCTTTCATCTGGTGAGATTGCAGATCTCTTTGCTACTGAGGACAAGGATGGTATTGTCAATGGAATAAGACCTGCTGTCAAATCAGCTGGTATCTTAGATAGCAGAGACAATTGCTGGAACTATTATATCCAACGTGTCAGAAAGAACCTCCATATGTGTCTTTGCTTCTCACCTGTTGGTGATGGTTTCAGAAACAAGGCAAGAAAGTTCCCAGCTCTTGTCAACAGCACAGTGATTGATTGGTTCCAGCCCTGGCCTGAAGATGCACTTCTCAGTGTCGCCAACAAGTTCTTGGCTGATGTTGAGATGCAATCTCAAGAAGTGAGAGATGCAATTGTTCGCTTTATGCCTTTCTCCTTTAAGACTGTGAATGAGTTTTCCGCTATGATTTTTGAACAGGAGCGTCGCTATGTCTACACTACTCCTAAGTCATTCTTGGAGCTTATCAAGCTTTTCAAGGCTCTTCTTAGCAAGAAGAAAGATGAGTTGTAGGCTAACAAAGAGAAATACGAGGTCGGTGTGCTCAAGCTAAATGAAACGGGAGAGATCGTCGCTAAGCTTGAGGAAGAACTCAAGATTTTCTCAGTTGAAGTCGAGGCAAAGAAGAAGAGTGCAGACGAGCAGGCGGCTATTGTCGGAGTCGAGAAAGAGAAAGTCGAGGCACAGTCTCAAATCGCCAACGTTGAATCTGAGAAATGTAACAAGATCTCAATCGAAGTTACCGCTGAGTCTGAATCAGTGCAGAGAGATCTTGATGCTGCCCTTCCTCTTGTAGAAAAAGCTAAGGAGGCGCTTCGTGGACTTAATGTCAAGGACTTCCAGACCTTGAAGGCTCTTAAGTCACCTCCCAAAGATATTGAAAATGTCTTCACCTGTGTGCTTCATTTGCTATCAGGAAATGAACCTTTAGTCCCAGTTGATAAGAATGGCAAACTAAAGACTGAGAATAACTGGAAGACTTCACTTGCTGTCATGGGAAACCCCACCTACCTTCTGTCTATTCTTGAAGGTTTCAAGGAGAAGATTGATCAGGATTTGGTTAATCCTAACAACTTTAAGTAGAACAGAGCACAACTTGCTGATCCCAACTTCACTCCAGCCATCATTCGTAACAAATCATCTTGTGCTGGTGGTCTTTGCGACTGGGTTATTAACATTACTATGTACTACGATGTCGTCGTCACTGTAGAGCCCAAAAAGGCTGCAGTGCGTGCTGCCTAACAGAGACTCGCTGAGGCTAACGCTAAGAAAGCTGAGATGGACGAACTAGTCGCCAGACTTAATGAGGCCCTTGCAGTCCTTCAAGCTCAGTACCAAAAAGCCATGGATGAAAAGAATGCCGCTGAGGCTGAAGCTGCTAGATGCGCCCGAAGACTTGACTCTGCACAGAGACTTGTCGGTGCCCTTGGAAGTGAGTCTGAGAGATGGAACCAAGCCATTGTTGACTTGGGCGAGAAACTTATTGTGATCACTGGTGATGTCCTTCTCGCTTCGTCCTTTGTGTCTTATGTAGGCCCCTTCAACAAGAAGTTCCGTGACTTGATCACAAATGTCAAGTTCCTAGATTTCTTCAAGAAAATGAAGATTCCCATGTCAGCAGATACCAACCCTCTCAATATTCTCACTGATGAGGCCACTATTGCTGGATGGAACAATCAGAAGTTGCCTTCCGATAGAGTGTCAACTGAAAATGGTGCAATCCTTACAAATTCAGAGCGTTATTCACTCATTATTGATCCTCAGCTCCAGGGTATCACATGGCTGAGAGAGAAGGAAAAGAATAATGACCTTTAAGTCACTCGTCTCTCTAACCCTAAGATGGTCAAGACCATGGAGTTCGCCCTTGAAGCTGGTCAATCTGTGCTCATCGAAAACATGGAAAATACCATCGACGCTGTCATCCAGCCTGTTTACAGCAGAGCCATCATTAAGAAGGGTAAGACCAGATATATTCGTCTTGGTGACAAAGAGTTCACTCTCCACAACAACTTCAAGTTGCTCATGCACACCAAGCTGTCCAATCCTCACTATCCTCCTGAGATTCAGGCCGAATGCACCCTTATTAACTTCACTGTGACGGAGGCCGGTCTCGAAGATCAACTTCTCGCCTTGGTCGTCAAAAAAGAGCGCCCAGATCTTGCCCAACAAAAAGAGGAGCTTATTAAGCAGTCCAATGAATTCAAGATCAAGCTGAAGTAGCTCGAAGATGACCTACTCTTTAGACTTGCCAACGCCCAAGGCGACATCTTGGAAAACATCGAGCTTATTGAAAACCTTGAGTATTCCAAGAAGATCTCCACCGAAATCAAGGAGAAGGTCGAGATAGCCAAAGTCACTGAGGTCATGATCAATGACGCCTCTGAGGCCTATAGACCCGCTGCTAGCAGAGGTGCTCTCGTCTTCTTCTTGATGATCGAGCTGTACAAGGTGCATTCATTCTACAAGTTCTCCCTTGACTCATTCGTTATCGTTGTCAACCGTGCAATCGATATCGTTGCTGAAAGAATGAACCCTAAGAAAGCTGCTAAGGAGCCAGGCGAAGAAGGTGCTGAAGGTGGTGGCGAAGAGGAAGAAAACAAGGAGGATGAGCCCATGACTCCTCGTTCTCTTGCTAAGAGAGTTGAAGCACTCATCGATTCCATTACTTATCAAGGTTTCAACTACACGAGAAGAGGTCTTCTAGAGCGCCACAAGCTTTTGATCGCAACTATGCTGTGCCTGAGAATTTTGATCAGAAAGAAGAAGATTGACGAGGTTGAGGTTGCGGCACTTATCAAGAAAGAGGTTGCGCTCGAAGTACCTAACTAATCTGAGTCACTTAAGTTCTTGCCCGAGTCTATCTGGCCTGCAATCAAGGGACTCGAAAGCATCAAAACATTCGCTAACCTTATCTCAAGCATGGAAAGCGAGGCACTTCAGTGGAGAAAGTGGTACGCTGAAGAAAAAGCTGAGATTGCGGAGCTTCCTAGACAATACAAAGATGTTTCACTATTCCACCGTCTGCTTATTCTGAGAGCAATGAGACCTGATCGTCTCTCTGGTGCTTTGCAACAGTTCGTTAGTGAGAACCTTGGAGAAGAGTTTGTAGAGCAGTCACCCTTCGATGTTTTCCAATGCTACGCTGAAATGTCTGCTATTACTCCAGTCTTCTTCGTGCTGTTCCCTGGTGTTGATCCCACACCTGATGTTGAAAGAGTAGGCAAAGCAAATGGAATCACTATTCTTGATGGAACTCTGATTAACATCTCTATGGGACAAGGTCAGGAAGATATTGCTATCAAGGCTCTTCACGATTGCGCCAAGAAAGGAAACTGGATAATGGTTTAGAATGTGCATCTCATGCAGACTTGGCTCAAGGTCTTCGAAAGAAACCTTGAAATTATTCAGGAAGACATCAACCCTAAGTTCAGATGCTTCATCTCATCTGAGCCCCCTGCACTTCCAGATATGGAAATTATACCTGAATCAATCCTGCAGAACTCGATCAAGGTTGCCAATGAGGCCCCTACTGATCTCAAGGCTAACATTAGAAGAGCCTTCAACATGTTCGACGAGTCCCACTTCGAGAGAGCTATCTCCCACAAGCTCTCCGAGTTTAAGGCAATTCTCTTCGGACTCTGTATGTTCCATTCACTCATCTTAGGAAGAAAGAAGTTCGGATCTCAGGGTTGGTCCCGTAACTACAACTTCAATGATGGTGATCTCAAGATCTGCGGTGACGTTATTCATAACTACCTAACCAAGTATGAGAAGGTTCCTTACGAGGATCTACGTTATATTTTCGGTGAGATCATGTACGGTGGTCACATTACTGATGGTTGGGATAGACGCACCAACAACACATATCTGAAGGTGTTAATCAGACCTGAAATCCTCAATGGAATGCAGCTAACATGCGCTCCAGGTTTCAAGAGCCCCGATCCCTTGAAGTTCGATCGCGAGGCATACAGAAAGTATATTGAAGAGAAGCTTCCTCAGGAAGCTCCTCAGATGTTTGGTCTTCATCCAAACGCTGAAATCAATTACCTCACCACTTTTGGAGAGTCACTCTTTGACTACATCCTTCAAGTATAGGGTGGTGGATCTGGCAGTGGTGGAAAGAAGAAGGAAGATATTGTGAAAGAACTTATTAAGAAGTTCACTGAGTAGCTTCCTGCTAACTTCTCCATGATTGAAATCAATATGAGAGCTAAGGAGAAGTCACCTTATGTCGTCGTTTGTATCCAAGAGTGCGAAAGAATGAACATTCTTTTAGGAGTTATCAGATTCTCACTTTTCGAACTCGACGCTGGTCTTAAGGGACAGCTTAATATCACTGATGCCATGGAAATGCTGGCTAATTCAATGGCTCTTAACAGAGTACCAGCTGAATGGGCTAAATATGCCTATTTCTCTAAGAAAGCACTTCTTGACTGGTTTGTAGACTTGCTCATAAGAATCAATCAGCTCAACACCTGGTCCAGCGACCTTGTGACTCCAAAGTCACTCTGGATTCCAGGCTTATTCAATCCCATGTCATTCTTGACCGCCATTATGCAGGTTACTGCCAGATAGAACAATCTACCTCTCGATGACATGACGCTAAAGACTGACATCACGAACATTAAAAATGTTGATGATCTTCCAGGCCCAGCTGAAGGTGGTGCTTATGTTCACGGTTTCTACCTTGAAGGTGCCGCTTGGGAATGCGGCCGAGGTGGTGAACAAGGTTACCTGACAGATCAAATTCTTAAGGAGCTTCACCCTGAGTTGCCAGTAGTTCACGTCACTTCGATCAGACTGCAGGAGAGACGCAATGCCAAGGGTAACTACGAGTGCCCCGTATACGTCACCTCAGACAGAGGCCCAACCATTGTCTTCACTGCCCACATTAAGATGGAAAGTGAAGAGTCCGATCCAAATAAGTGGGTCCTTTCAGGTTGCGCCATCCTCATGAGTCCTGAATGAGCACGCTAGCGAACACCAAGTTTTATAATGAGTTTGGGGGTTGTTTTCTTCTCACGCAGCTTGTTCTTTGAAGAGAATGAGGGGCGGTTAGAGTCAAGGAATACCTCTAGCTCAGTACTTTCTATATATCTACCTCATTTATATGTGAGCATTTTCTAATACATATTAACTAAATCTATATTTTCTTTTTTTTATTATATATCACACTTTGAACCTTTTAAAGGGGTTTTGGGGTTTTGGGGAGA
>VFQS010003119.1_pt1 | contig 12839 bp, 19 predicted proteins | sample 3512361 | NCBI WGS metagenome assembly VFQS01 (sample SAMN10412375, study PRJNA504923) | tailings metagenome | isolation source: Relicate 1 Philex TSF3 active mining | place: Philippines
CCCCAAAACCCCAAAACCCCTTTTATCATCAGTATTTAACAGGTCGATTCTGACCCTATTATTAATTAATATAAAAGATATGGGTAACCTATAGCTAAAGAGTGCCTTTAAGGGGCACCTTAAAAATGAGGTTGCTGAAGAGATGAGCTTTCACATGAATGCTGAATTCCTCTTCGAACAGCAACTAATTGACATCATTTATACAAAGGTTAAGTCAGCCAAGGTGACTACAGAGTTTGAAATCGAGTCATTTATGAAAGAAAACAACAACTAAGTGAATTCTCATTGCGAAGATATAAACACTAAGAAGCTTATCGCAGAGATTCATCAGAACGTCACAGCGGGGTTCTCATCAGCTGAAGCAACTTTGGAATTCCTTAAAGAACCAAGTAAGAGGCAATCATATCATAACTTACCTTTAGATTACGATAAGCACTTCACGGTCTACTGTCCTACTGAAGTTTCAGAGTTCACAACACTTCAACAGAAGAAGTTTTTTATTCTCTACAATCTTTACGTTGAAAGATACAAGGAATCGAAAAAAGAAGTAAATAATCATAAATTTTTAACTGCATATAAGGGAGCTGGTTTCTTTGACTTTGTCAGAAGATTCTTTGAAGAGAAGGACAACCACTAGGATACTACAGAAGCTCTCCAGATTAGTTTGCAAGGCGGCCTTAAATTCTCAATCCACTTACTGAAGGAGATCTCGCAAGTTGCCCCTCACATCCTTAAAAGCTCACTAGAGTATCTTTACGAAAGTTTTAGAAATGCATCACCTGGTGCACTCTATGGAGTAAACAAGACATTTTTCGTATCTGATCAGTCAATCAACGAAGCCCGCTCATTCCTGACCAGTATACTTGAGGATCCTAAGCAAACCGATATCAAGGTTAAAGAGATAGCACTAAAGATTATCCTAGTCATAGGCATCATGAGGGCTAATGTAGAGGACTTAACTCTTGCCATCAACATAATGGATTAGCACAAGTTCTAGTTTGACATCTCTGAGGAAATCAGCAGGATCACATTCGATGTCGAAGAGAGTGCTTTGAATCCCAGACTCTTCCAGGAGATCGAAAAGGTTAAGTAGGATGCTGTGCTTTTCTACATCAAGAATTTGATAACCCCGCCCGAAAAGTCTTTGAGTAAGAATGTTGGCTTTACCACAGATGGTTCCTATTTCTATCTGCATATTAAAAACCTTGGCCTTTTCAAAATCGGTCTCGGAGAGAATGGTGACCAGATGCTGGGAAAGGTTTACATGCACAAAAGCTACCGTCTCCATGAAAAGTGCAAGCTTGTTTACATCAATGGATAGTTGCTTTGTAGATCGTCGCAAGATACTAAAAAACAATTGATAGTAATTGATCCTGTCACTCTTGACGAGACTAAACACTAAATTACTTCAGAGAAAGGTCAGCTTATCACTCTAGAATGGAAGGATGACAAGGAAAACAATAGATACATGGGTGTCACGCCTCTCTTTACAGATAGCAACTATCTCTATGTAATATCTGGAAAGAAACCAGAAAAAGGTAAGCAATCCCGCCTTAAATGTTGATCTTAATAGATGACGATGAAGAAGAAGAAAAGGAAGAAATCGTTCAAAATGAGTAGCCTTCAGGGGCAGCCGCCTCTTAATCTTAGGCACCCGCTCCTATTGCCGTAGCTGCATCTTCAGCACTCTTTGGAGCACCAGCCATTCCAGTTTAGGCACAGCCTGCAGCTGCAGCTAATCAAGTGGCAGTTCCTCCTACAAATAGCAAGAAAAATAGAGAGAACCAAATGCATCTTTAGTTCATCCTCGAGGTTTATGATATCAATAAGACCGAGAATAAGATTAAGTTGGTCAAGCAAATACCTCTAATGAAGGACAAGGACAACGCTTTCATCAAGGCAAGGTACCTTCTCAAGCGTGCATCATTCGTTACTAACCAGAAACTTATGATGATGGTTCACAAAAGACACATGCATTTCTTTGATCTTGCGACTGGAGTGCGCCTTCACAAAACACCTCTTAAGGATGATCTCAAACCCGAACAAGATGGAGTTGTCACATACGATATTTAAAATCATAGACTTTGGTACCTTAACAGGAAGGATAAGGAGCTTTACTCTTTCATTTGCCCTAACTTCAAGAGAGTAGTCAAGGAAGAGTCTGAATTTTAGATACAGTTTCTTAAACGTAGAATAGCTGCCATACGCAAGAAGACACTCTCTGAGACTAAAACTGTCAAAGAGAAGCAGATGGACAACGTTCTCACTGCTCTTGGTATTTAACCTATTAAGACAGTAATTAAAGATGGAGCAAGTTAACCGTTTGATGAGGCTTCAATTAATGAAAACAAGTTCTTAATCATGAGTTTACTCGCAGATTCCTCTAATAACCTTGAGAGGGAAAGACCTTAGATAAACTGGAATCCGAAAAAATATGAGGAGGCTACAAAGAGATTGCTGAGCTAGTTCAAGTCTCCCTTTTCAACTAACCTCACACCCTATTTCTTCACAAAGCTATCAGAACTTTTGGAATCATCAGAATTTTTGATAGATTCTCCAAAAACCTCAAAGACCTTGGAGTAGCAATACTCATTCTATTTTACTCTGAAAGTTCTCAAGAGTAATTTGATCTCATTGACCATTTGTGAAATTGATCTCAAGGATATCATTTAGGATGAGGCCATCTATGATAAATTCTACTCTCAATTTAAGAATACTGTGGTAAAGATTATTGAGAAAGGATTCAATAAAGACTTCTAAAATCAGGAGATTAAGCTACTTTGGAAAGAAATCTATGATGAATGTCTCCTTTCCATGTCAATGGGATTAGGTATGATTTATAATTCATTCCAAGAGATCAACTCTATTCTTAAGAAATCACTCTCAGATCTGACGGATCCCAAGAATAGAGAGTATGCACTGCTCGTTATTACCAACTTTGCAAGGCATGAAACAATCCGCAAATTGATCAACAGCGAGGAAAACATGAATGAGTTGTTCACTCTTTTTAGCGATATCATGAATATCTAAGGTGAATAGGCTCTCTAAATTCTTGCCAATACCACTTTCCCAGATGGATGGTAAGATCTGACAAAGAGTGATCTTTAGAACGCAGCATTTTAATTTATCTACAGGTTCTGTGAAAAATTCTTAGTTTTCTATTCAGAATACAAGGATAACTCTATTGCTCAAAAGAAGTACATGGAAAAGTATGCAATTATCATTGTTGAGTTACTAACTCAGCAATGCTCTTAGATAGCAAGTGTCCTCAAGAAGCTACTGGTCGAATTTTACATTTATCTAAAGAGCCAAGAGAAATAATAAAATACCAAGCATAAGGAAGTTATATGCAAGAATTATTGTCAGAGAGTACTCTCTGAGGTGACTAATGCTTTCCAACTCATTTAACTCTATGTTAATAGCTTCTCTACAATGGAAATTGATGCAGCAGTCATGTCTCCTATTTCTAACTCAATAATTGGACTGATAGATGTCCTTTGCACATACTTTGAGGATGTAAAGAAGCAGGAAAAGACTCTGGAATAGATTCTAAACCCCACTTTCACAGTAGAATCATCTCATCCCTATACTTTTGAAGTCAAATAGACTGTGTTAGTCTCATGCAAGGGTGCAGAATCATTTAAAGTTAAGTATAGTTCTTAATCCAAATTCCCTCCCCAAGAATTCCTTAAATCGATCAGAGTCGTAAACTATTCAAATCAAATGGATTTGTTCAAGATTTCAAGTGACACAACCAACTACAACACTGTTGTTTGTGACTCAAAGGATGATATTGAGATTCAGTTTGACTATGCTGACCTGAAAAAGCTCAAGTTAGAGTATTTGATAGGGCATCCAGTCCCCGAGTGTTACGGCTTTAAACTTGAGATCACTCCTTCATTCGGTTCTGAAATCCTCAATCTTTCAAGTTTCTTGGATTAAATTCTCAGATCAAGTTCATGGCTGGTTGGCCGCTACGCCTACTCACTGATGAGAATCAAGAAAGTGGACAAGGAGACTGATGAAGAGAAAAACTATAAACTTCTTTTACAGTCCAAAATTCTTTCTGGAGGATTCAATGAAAAAGTTTTGCTTCAATTTTCTAAGAAGAACATCAAGAAAATCAAAGAACTTTCCTTCATCAACACTGATCACTCTCTTCTTAAATACTTCTCCAGTGATGGGACATGCCTTGATGAAACTAAATTTGCTTTGAACTCCAATGAAAAAGCTTTGATATCGATTCTTAACCCGAAATCAGACATTCGAGTAGATAGATTCATAGAATTCTTACAGAAAGGATTTGCTAAAACAGTGATGTGGGGCAATGTTGGAGGTTATATAGGTGAAAAAATGGTTCGAGCCGCCTTCGCACCTATGATTAAATTTTCAACACTCTCAGCTCAGTTCAATGAATTATGCGATCAATACCAATTAGAATAGGATCTTCTTAAGGATGATATACTCACTTCAAACGAAAAAGATCAAAAGATTCTCGCTCTACTTTTGGAGAACCCTAGCTTTGACTTGATCAGAAAACGCTGGGCAACAGCCAGTCGCATGCGTACTTTCTACGCTGAGATGAAGAAGTCTATCAGTGACGCTCTCGAGAAACGAAGATAGAAGTAACAACTGATTGATACAGCCGAGGTCAAAGAAGAGGCTGAGGATGATGGCTCGATGATGATTGACACTTCATCAGTTAGAGAATAACTGCCAGATGTGGATGAACTCAAACTCAATAAGACCATAAGCCAGGAGGATCACGACAAACTTGAGAAGGACATTGAATAAATCACTCATAAGATTCTTGAAAAGAGTGAGTTCTTAATTAGCCTAGAGACGCCTGTTACATGGATTCAAGAACCCACTGGTACCCTTGAGGATGGAAGTGAGAAAGTTGACGAATGGAAATAGCGCCTTAATAAGTGGAGAGACATCTAACAATCAAAAGGAATCATTAAATCCATGGAAGCTGTCAATAACAACAAGTCACTTGATTCAATGTCTGCAAATGTTCTTCAAGTCTTGCAATCAGCAATCCATATCAAGAAAATTAGGAAGCAAATTGAAGCGGTCTATGTCATTGGTGCCTAAAGAGTTGCTGGATTAAAATTGATAGCAACTTTGATGAACAAGAATATGCCTCATTCTTTTGACATTATCAACTGGTTCTGCTCTGGTTTGAGAGGCAACACCAACAATTTGTCTCATTATTTAGACGATATTAGAGGCTGTGGCACTTAAATTGAGGAATAGGCTAGCTAAAACTTCTTCGAAATCATCAGAGGACTCCTTGAGAAATTGGTTAAAACCAAGGAAGAATAAGATGTTAGATAGATTTTGAATTCACTAAGATGGGACTATACACCAGAGGACCATAAGATCCTTAATGACCTATAAATCTTTTAGATAATCAGAGATGGCTAGCATAATTCAGAGTTGATCAACAAACTGTGGGGCGCTAAATTCAAGACTGAGTTTATTTTCAAAGAACCACTGGCTGCAGGCGTTGTTAAATCAAAGGAATAGGATAGAAAGGATGACATCACTCTCCTGAATAAGATTGAATTAAGCAGAGAGATTATTGACTTATTTGAGACAGTTCTTGTCACTAGCCTTGGTAAAAGCTTTTAGACACTTGAGCACAATTCTAGTGTCACAATTAAGCTCAAAGATTAAGGAAAGAAGGCGACCATGCTGCCTACTCTCGAAAAATTCTAGGCTTCTTTAGACATTAACTCTACACTAAATTTGCTTAACCAGGCATATGACCTCGTATTCAAAGAACTCTAGGCTTTTGTAGATTTTGGCACAAAATTTGATGGCATCAATTGGAAAGTCTTTGTCAGACTTATGAATAGATATCGCAAGACGGGCACTTACATTAAGATAGAACAAAACTCTGGAGTTTTAGAGGGTGATCATGCTGAAAGTCGAGGGATTTCGCTTGCACCAGTTGTCGACGAAGTTAATGATTACGGAGATTATGGAAATGAGGATTATGAGGGCGGTGAAAGTGAAGCTTTTATTGATATCGACAATGATCTCGCTAAACAAGAGAGATTCAAGGAGGAGTTAGAGCTTAATAAATTCTAGAACTTTTACAACATCATGTTCACTCAAAGACTTTTGAAGATGGTCAACTTGATTGCATCCATCTCCACAAAAACAGCGTTCGCATCTCATATCATGTTCTCTATTGCCCATCCATAACGAGTAGCTACTCTTTTGAGCATTCTTGTTCTCGGTAACCCTCCGATGAAGATGCTGGTAATAAAGATCTTGGAGCACTTGATTATGATCTTGCCGCCTGAACTTTTTGAAGAGAGTATCACTCTTATCACAAGTAATTCCCGTACTTACCCCGCTCAACTCTTGGAAAAGATTAAGACCAAGTGTAAGATTGGTGCATCCAATAAATTCACCAAGTTGATATTCAACTACTTAGTGTCTATACGCAACAAAATTTGGGCGAGGAAGTTTGAGTCCAAGGGCATGTACGGTGTATCAACGGCGCTTGTCAACTTACTAAGGAAAATGTTCGAAACCACTGTCTGGAGATACCTCCATGAATCTGAGCTCAAATCGGCAATCAGTAACTTGCAGACGCTCTCATTCCAAGAAAAGGATTCAGTACTCTCATTATTTGGAGGGGACTTGCAGGGACTCTCAGCAGGTAACATCGCCTATGATAAGAATGAAAATAAGATAACTTTACTTGGTTTCTCAGATTAGTGGATCGAGGACCAGGAGGACTAGGCCAAAAAGAACCTCAAAGTACCCAAAACCTCCATGAACTTTGAGCAAAAGACCAACAAAGCAATTGGCCTATATATCAATGAAACTACCATTGATAACAATGAGGTTATGATCCTTGATCCTCAAGAGTTGGTTCTTGTGGACACTCAAATTAACAACAAAAAGAGCAATTAACTTCCGATCAAGGACCTGTTAATGGAAAAAGAACTCATGATGAATCTGATTTAAGAGGGCATCATTAATCTATCACAGATGCCAAGCGAAAAAATGACTGTAGAACAACTTAACTACAAGATTGCTATCACGAAAATTATTTTCAGCCTCATCAATGAAAGAGAGGAACAATTTATTGACTTCCTTAAGCAACCAAATATGAACACTCTGTTTAATGACTTCTTAAATCTTTTGTTCACAGAATCATGCAAAATACTTAAGACTCCAATCGCCCTCTCATTGGATTGGGTTGAGTAAAAGTGTTTCGAAATTCGCAAGGCAGCTTGTGAATCGAAAACCACTCTAGTCAAATTAAAGGAACTTTCAGCATAAGTTATCATAGACAAAGTATTTTTCAGTTTCAACACCACCCCTATTGACAAAGTCTATAGTGACTATGACTTGTTAGGAGCTCTTAACTTTGACAACATCGTGGACAACCAGATGCGTGTTGACTTTTATTCACCAGATGAATCATTTAAGGTACCAGAGTTCCTCGTGATTAAAAGCACTGATCTCTATACTGAGAACGGTCTCCGTTGTCTCTCTGAGGCAGAGGTGGTAATGACCTCAGATGAGCTAAACATCGATGAATACTTTGTATTCCTGGAGAGACAGGAGCGTAAGATTCGGGGCCTTACCGACAAACCCATCATTCTTATTGACAAGCCTGACTTTGACGAAGTAATCCAGAAGTACTCAGTGGACTAGATCCACTTGCACCAGACCCAACTTGATGACATTGACGAGGAAGTTTTGGATGAATTGACGAAACACGCTCGTATCATCTCTGAGTGGACGGGCATCGACTACGCCTCGATCGAGAAGATGCTCTAGCAGCAGGGTTCCTTCGACAGCGACTTCTCGCTGACCTCTAAGCTGAACGGGTTGATCAGGGAAGAGCAAAAGAAGCAAGAGGAGAAAAAGAAGAAGCAAGAAGAAGAGGCCTAGGCTCTCAAGATCAAGAAGGTCCAGGATGCTGCTACTTCTTCTATCATCATTGACACATCATCATCGCAGCCAGTTGAAGAGGTAAAACAAGAGGAGGCGAAGATTGAAGAGGTATTGTCTGCTGTTAACGTAGAAGAGATAAAAGAGGCATCATTGGGAAAGCCGAAGAAACAGAAGAATGAGGCACAGTTGTTGAAGGAGAGGGAGGACATGATATCCATGGTCATGGAACTCGTTCAGGAAGACATATCATAAACCATGAAATTCGAGTTGAAAGAGCGAAAGAAGCTTGAGTAACAAACTGCTGAACAACTTTTCAAAAGCATTAAAGGATTCTCTGAGACATCAGCATATTCCGAGTACTAGCAATCTTTGGGTCTTCTATTTACCCTTTACAGTCGCAGGATTTTGTAGAAGATTCTGACAGTCAAATTTGAGGAGTCTTTAGCACTCATGATCAACAGTCCTCAGAGAAAGATGCAATTCAAGCAGTTCCTGAAGATCATAGCTAACGAGGCCATTTTCGTGAAGTTCAACACTAGAAACAAGAAACAGAGCAAGGCCATTGACGATTTACTCAAGAGAATCGTCATTAAGTGCAAGAATGAGCCACTCTATAAACCGTTTATAGACGAGGTATTCCAGGAAGATGTTATCAGACAAGGTAGAGATCTCATTAAGTTCCTCAAGAACGAGAAGCAAAGAAGTGTCAAAACGCTCTTCAGCAGTGAGGAAAAGGCCACTAAGTACTCAAATCCGTACTTTGTTCTCGCTATATCTAAGATATTCTTGGAACACTGCCAAGAAGATCTCTTGAAAGAAGGAATATTGCAGACAATTATTGAATAATTCTTAACGCTTTCCTACCTTTTCAATAAAGATCCAGGCCTTAAAGTGAAGATTAATGAGTTTATACTGAACATTCTTGAAGCAGTCCAGAAGAACTACTCTCGCCTCCCTCTTAAGTTAAAGGAATAACTTCAGCAGATGTGGATGTTCAAATCTATCGTAGAGAAATATAATTTCAATGCTACAGCGACCGACACTGTTTACCCTCGTCATTAGCTCTTACTTCTGGAAATCCTGATGAAACTCCTTCATTTAAAGAAGCTGTCGAAGAAAGAAATCCACAGTATCTACACGAAGACTGAGACATTACTCTAGATTCAACGTGCCAAAGATGTCTTGAGAGAAACAAACTAGTACAAACTACTAATGTACCTGATCCACTTCAACAGACTATCCTCAGAATAAAAGACGGTGAAGAGATTCTTCGAAAGTGCACATAAATGCTTTGATAACAAGGTCACTGCGCAGTTTAGAATTGATGAGATTGAAAAGATGACCATCATGTTCGATGAGCTGACTGAGATTGAACCTGATACCGCTGTAGCCATTACCAGAGACTATGAGGGTAAAGAAATCTTGCAGGTCTTATTCGCTGAAGAAATAGCGAGAAAGAGTATTGATGTCTTTGATGAAAATGTCTACATGCATTATCCATGCAGACCATCTACCATTTTCGCATTTGGAGACGCCACATAGGGCAAGTTGGGGCTTGAGGTTGCTGCCGGCATGTTTGAAACACCCACAATTATCAAGAAAGTACTTTCCAAGGTCAAAGATATCCAATAATTTAACAACTGCCTAATTATACAGCTCGAAGATGGCACACTCTACAGAAGTGGTTTTAAAGAGTACTGGAATGCTGCTGATAAACACCTTGTCAGGAAGTGGGACAAAAAGGCTCAAACTTTCGGTTTAGGCATGAGACACTCCATTATTGTCAATGAAAAAGGATAGCTACAAGGTGAAGGTGTTAGTAATGCAGGTGGTATGGGCACTGAAGTACACGAGAATAAAACATGGACAAATATCCGCATTAACACCAAGGAGAGGGTCACTTAATTAAGTTGCTCATACGATTTCAGCTTTGCTATCACAGAAAAGGGCTCATTGTTCTGTGCTGGTAACAGTATGCTAACCAAGCTGAACATCAACAATCTTAATAAGTTTGAGAAGATAGACCTTGGATAGGGTGTCCAGGCTTTGAAAGTAGCTACAGGCTATAGTGTTATGGCATTCGTTATTGTCAAGAATTTTGGAGTTAATGAGTTGTGGTCGGCTGGCTTCAACAGCAAAGGTGCCCTTGGAAGTGGTGAGAATGTTCAAACTAAGTCTGTTTTTGGAAGAGTAGCCTACGATGCAAATGCTATAAAGTTCATTGATGTAGATGTCTACCAAGATCATGTTGCTGCAGTTACTGAAGATGGATAACTTTACCAATGGGGTTCAAACCAACATGGCAGGTGCGGTATCAGAGATCGTGACAAGAATATGTTCCCACCTTAATTTTGGGAGCCAAAAAAGGTAGAATATTTCAATGAATACTATGTAAGATAGGCCGCCGTAGGTCTATCCCACACTTTAGTTTTAGCTTCTCCAAAGTCTAACCTCAGTCAAAGCAGAGTTTTTGCATATGGAAGAGATGACGTCAATGCTCATCATTTGGCATGCACAGCAGCTGAAGCTTCCAAAGAGGATGATTTTATTAGGCATATTAAAAGATTCGATCACCTCAAAGTATATAAGGTTGAGGCTGGATCTAAGACTAGCTTTGTATGCTGTGAAGGAGAAGTCGATTTATTATCAAATAGATATCAACATACTGAAGCATTTTGTAGTTTGTGCAAGAGTGAAAACTTTATTAAAGGACCAATACATTTCACTATTTAAGATGATGGTGCATTCACTTACTACTGTCTTTGTTGCATGCAATCAGAGGCTAACAAGTAAATCATTCCCAAAGTTTGTTTTGCATACAAATCACAAATTGCCAATCTGAAGGACAAACAGTGGCCTAATTTGAAAGAAATTGAAGCTCAACTTGTTGAAGCCACAAAGGAATACACTTGCAACTTTACGAAACAAAGATTCATTTCTGATAAAACTTCTACATACCTTAGTCAATGTAAACTAACGGATACCTAAACAGAAGAATACTCTTTGTGTGAGGAATCTTTTATTCAGGCAAATTCAAATGATATTAATCCAGTTATTTACATCAGGCTAGCTTAGGGCTACTCATTGAAGGAAATGAGTGCTGTTCCAGTTTTTGATTTACTCCACTATTACAAGACTTAGAATTTCTATGGCCTTAGATTCACTCTGAGCCCTGACTTTTAATACACAGTCAACCAAAACATAATCTAAGATACTATGGAGCAATATTCTTAGTATGCTGATGAAATGAAGAAGTTTGATCCCAAGCTGGATGAAGATCTCTACAAGTTCGTTGAAGATTACTGCTATCAAAACAGGGAAGTGTAGCTTAAAGACATCAATCCCATGGCTATCGATATCGATGAAAGACGTTTCTCAGAAAAGGCAAAGAAGATGCCTGAAGCCATAAAGAGGAAGAGGCTCTAGATTCTACTTGACTTTAACAAGTTTGCAGCACAGCTAGTCCCCTTCATTGACTATAATACAAAGCTTAGCCTTGAGGCTTCAGCTAGACTTAATGCATACTTTATGAAAGCAAAAGAATTCATTATGTATTAAGTCAAATACAGGTATCAAAGTTCTTATGTTGGAAATCTTGAAGTATCTGCAGAGAAAAAAGATATTCCTATCAACCGATTAAGAGCTCTTAGATTCTTTGATAGTGGAAAAGTTGATCACACTGGTGAATATACGGTATTCGGTCAGTGTTTCAAGGCACTTGCTGCCAAGAAATATTAACCAATGCTTGTAAATAATTCGACTGACAGAGCTTGGAATTCGAAGTTTATCGGAGAAGGTAGTATTGATGTGGGAGGTCCTTATAGAGAAACATTCTTTGAAATTTGTAAAGAGCTACAATCACACTCACTGCCTCTCATGATCAAAACAAGCAACCACAAGAATGATTTTGGTGAGCACAGAGACAAATGGATCCCTAACCCTTCAGCAGCATCACCTACGCACATCTAGATGTTTGAATTTGTTGGAGCTTTGATCGGAATGAGTATTCGTTGCAGTTAAATTTTGAATCTTAACTTCCCCTCACTGTTCTGGAAGAAGCTAATCGATGAGCCTTTGGACCGCAGTGATCTTAACATGATTGACTCTTACTGCCTACAAATGCTTGATGGAGTTAAGAACATGGCCCAAACTCTATCTGAGAGAGAGTTCCAAGAATACAATGATCACAAATTTGTCACTAACATCTCTGATGGAAACGAAGTCGAATTAGTCCCTGGTGGTCGTAACAGAGTGCTTTCTAGAGAAAATGCTGCAGAATACGTGCAGCTTGTCATGGAGAAGCGACTTAATGAGACAGACAAACAGATTAAAGCAATCAAAGTTGGAATCGGCATGGTCTTTCCCTAATTCCTCATGAAGCTTTACACCTGGAAGGAGCTTGAGTACAAAGTGTGCGGAAAGCCATCTATTGATCTTCATCACTTGAGAGCCATCTCCAAATACAATGGATGCACTGAGGACGATGAAACATGCAAGAGGTTCTGGAGAGTCCTTGAAAGCTTCTCAGATGAAGAAAAGAGTCTGTATTTGAAGTTCGTTTGGGGTCGCAGCAGACTTCCTCTAGTTGATGAGAAGTTCGGTGATAAGCATACTATCAAGCTGATCTCACCACCTAATTGTGATCAGTCTTTGCCAATTGCTCACACCTGCTTCTTTGCAATTGATGTCCCTAGGTACTCAACTGAAGACATCATGCGAGAGAAATTCCTTTACGCAATTAAGTTTTGCCAGGCAATTGATACAGATGGCAGTCCTTATGAAATTCTGGGAGAGCAGTCAGATGAAGACTTTTGATCAATGAATTTCAAACTAGATTATTGAATCTTTAATTCTAAAACAATATTTCTTTCCTCTAACTATTATCTTAATGGGGTTTTGGGGTTTTGGGG
>VFQS010003121.1_pt1 | contig 12837 bp, 10 predicted proteins | sample 3512361 | NCBI WGS metagenome assembly VFQS01 (sample SAMN10412375, study PRJNA504923) | tailings metagenome | isolation source: Relicate 1 Philex TSF3 active mining | place: Philippines
GTAATTTTACTTGTTTACCTTCATATTCATCACTTGGATCATGATCTTTTGATATGTATACAAGTTGTGTTTTATTAAAAATATAAGTTCTACAATCACCTAAATAAGATACAAATAAATAATTATTTGGTAATTTTGTAATTATAGATATACAAGCACCGCTTTGAACATTTTTAGTTAAATTATCAAGTTCAAAATACAAATTTTTTATTTTTTCATATATTTCTTGAATATTTGTAATATCAATAGAAGTAAATAAAATATCTATAATATTATATATATTTGATTGAATTAATTTTACACATTCATCTCCACCATGTCCATCAATTACAATAAAGAATATTATACCATTTGGTAATATTATATGTTCTATCCTATCTTCATTATATGACAAACCATTGGATGATGTTTCACCATGTATACAAAAGGAAGGTAAATTAATATTAAATGATGACATATTAGTGATGATTATTTATAAAAATATTATTTCAATTTTTACTTTATATTATAAAAATAATTAGAATTCTACATCATAATCACTAGATCTATATTCAACTAATACTGGATTTGAATAACAATCACTTGGTACAAAACTTGGTGATTCATCACAATATACAACATGAGGCATTGAACTAGGAACATCATCGCAAAGTACAAAACTTGGTACTTCATCATCACATACAACACTAGGTTCATCTACTTGAAAATTAATTTGTTTTAAATCTGAAATAGAGGTTGGTACATCATCTGCATATCCATCAATAAATTTTTGTAAAATTTTAACATTCCAAAATTCTCCATCTCTGGTAACCATTGCACTTGCACAAGCAGTATGCCCTTCACCACCACTAAAATCTTGAGGAATAATATAACGTTTTAACTCACCATCATTATCAACACGAATTTCTAAAATTGGTTTTGTTTCAGTTAACGTTTCTACCTTATCTTTTTTACCTGAAATCCATGGAGCTGACATTACAAATGTTCTAATATCTGGTTCATCTGTTTTTCTAAAATTAATTACGTGACGTAACCCTCTTCCACCATAGGGAGTATGTTTATCACCTGAATGAGTATTATGTTGACTTGATAATTGTCGAAAAGTAACTGATGTAGAATCTTCACCATTGATCGCTGCTACATAAGTATCATTATATCTTCCAGTTAAAATACTATTACAAACAATTGAAAGATTTTTAGCTTTAATTTCAGCCCCAACGACTGTGTCGGTTTCATTTAGAGGTACTCGTGTCCACTTAATTTCTTCAGCATCATAGCCATCACTTTGGAGAACATGTTGAAAAGCTTCATCTAATGGAATATTATGATCATGAGCATACTCTATCGCAGACGGAGTATAATCGTTGTAAAGTTGCGCAGAGCGCACTTCCTCTCCATGGGAGTCAATTCTATATTGTTCTGAAGAAAGTCTATCCATTATAGCCTAGGTTAATATCCTTAATTGGAGAGGCATGAGATAATTATAATTTCAATTTTTATTCTTTATATTATAAATAGCCTAAATCTGATTAAATAGTCATAAATATTAAATTTATGGCCAATTATTAAAATTGACTTATACAAGTCTTAAAAAAAACTTGTTAATTTTTTTTCTTCATATATTATACTTAGAAAATAATTTTATAAAAAATTAAATAATAATAAAATTGATTTATATAAAAATATTTTTATATATAATCTTTAGTAGATTAATGATATTTTAATAATTTGTTATATTAAAATTGTTATTGTCTACATTATAATAAAACATTGCACCTTCTTTAAGATAACCCGGATTTTTGTTATTAATTCCTTCTATTATACTAGGTAAAATACTACTATGTGTACAATATATAATTATAGTATTATTTGTAGTAGTAAAGAAATTTTTTAATTTTTTTCCATATGTAAGTGCTCTAGATTTAGAAGCTAATCTAGGTTCATTACCTTTTTTATTCCATCTTATTAAATTTTTGTTAATTTTAATTTTTATTTCATTTTTAATACCTCTTTTAATTAGATTTTTTTTTAGTAAATATAAAGTATCTATACATCTCTTTTCTGGTGATGAATAAAAAATAATTTTTTCACTTATTAAACTATTATTTATTATTTCAAATATTTTTTTACTAATTTTTTTTGCTTTTTTATTATATTTTTCGTAATTTAATGTTTGATTATGATATGTATCACCGTGTCTTAAAAAAATTATATGATTATTAAGCATTTAATATTATAATATAAAAAAATAGTTTATTCAGGGAAAAATAAATAATCTATATTTTAAGAATATTTGTTTTAATTTTATATTTATATTTATATTTATAAAAAACTTTAATTTGTACTATTTTTCAGCTGTGACTTTTTTTTCACTTGTTTCTGGTGCTTTTTCAGCTTTTACTTTTTCTTCAGTTGCTGCGTGTGCTGCACGCACTCTTTCAGCTGTGACTTTTTCTTCAGTTGTTTCTGGTGCTTTTTCAGCTTTTGCTTTTTCTTCAGCTGCTGCGCGTGCTGCACGCGCTCTTTCAGCCCTTTTTAGCCTTCCATAAGCTCTACTGTAGGCTTGTGTTAATGAACCATAACCTTCTCCTCCTTCAGAGTGATATCCATCACTCAGATATTCTGCAATTTCACGAGATCTATTTCTAGGCATATCTCCTAATAATTTTTTAGTGCAAGTGAAATTGCAACATATTTAAAATTTCAATTTTTACTATAATATATATAGGCATAAAATTATAAAAATGTTAAAACATTACGAATTTGTTGTTCTAGTGGATGTTGTTTTAATATTTCAGCATAAGCATTAGCCTTTGGAGTAATTTTATTCATGATTTGTGTCATTGAGCTATTTTCATTAAAGTTTTCAACTGTAGTTGTTAGCTTATATAATCTACGAATAGCTAATGTTTTTGCATTATGAACCTTGATACATGTATTTACTCCGGCACTTTCAGGATTTAACCAATAAGATACTTGTGGTGTATCACGTTTTCTAGAGAGAACATTAAAAAGACACCAATTTTCAAATAATTCAAATTGTCCTGGGATATAATTTACAGGTAGATCAAAACGTTCATATTTTCCAAAGTTAAAACCGAAAATTTCATTACCAACTCCATTTTCATTACATAGATCAAGAACTATTACTTTTAATTTACTATCTTCCCTATCAAATGTATAAATTTCTCTTGAAATAGTATCTTGAAGAGCTTTACCTTTATAACCTTGTTTACTTTTTTCATCAGCACTAACTCTATGAAATTTTCCTCCTTTCTCTGTAACCATTTTTTTAATAAGTTCTGAAGTAGTTGATTTACCTGCACCTGTGATACCCGTTAAAACTACAACAACTTTTCTATCTTCAGATTGATTAACTACAGGAGCTTGAACTACAGAAATAGCAGGAGCTGATGTTGGCAATACTTGTGAATTAACATTTACAACTAAAGGAATTGCTTCTCTATATGCTTGTTTAAGCATTTCAGTATTATCTTCTTGTACAAATAATTCAAATTGATCCTCAGTAACTGGAGCGTGACACCATACACAACCACATGAACCTTTAACATAATCTTTTTCACTTCGTTCATAAATTGTTCCAACTTTGCAGATATATGTATTATCAGGTGTAGAATGATCTTTTAATTTATAAAGAATAGCATCTTTTTCAAATGGTAAAAGAGTGATAATTGAATCTTGCTTTGATTTTATTTTAATTAATTTAACTAATCCTTTAACACTAGTTCCATAGGTATTTTTCATATATTGTAGAAACGCATCTTTTGAAAGTTCAATGCCAATTGATTCTAGTGCGACCTTAAAATTAGGTAATTGTTTATCAAATAAATCTACAACAGACATCATAGATGCCCACCAAATGGGTTGACTTAAACCTAGAGGATTAATCCATTTATTAGTATAAAGATCTAAATGAGTTGTTGGTTTACTAAAATGTGTTTTTGGAACTTCACCTTTAGACCACATTTGATATACACCATCTGAAGAATATTTACCTTGAGAAACTAGAACATTCATTGACATTTGTGTAATAGCTAATTCTTTTAATATTTGAGTATGCTCAGTATCAAGGGACATTCCATTAAGATACATTAAAAATAATTGATTAGCAATATAAAAGATAACATCAGGACAACCAGATGCATCTGGAAAACGTAATTCATTTAAAATTCCTCGAATACCTTGTCTTTTAATTTGTCCTAAGGCTGGATTATCACTAGCAGGTAAATAAATTGTTCCTGAACCATCTTTTGAATTTGGAAATTTACCAAGGGGTGTTGTTAACTTAACTTCGCAAACATCAGCTAAAATACAAACTCCATTAATAGGTAGACTAATAACTTTATCACATCCAGCGGTAGTTCCAAGTGTTTCAAGAGTTCTAGATGCTTCTGAAAATTCTGCTTTTCTTACACTGGATTCTTTAACTTTATCTTCAGGATTAGTATTAATAATAGGTGTATTTTCCTTTGAACATTTGAAACCATAATTTAAATATAGTTTTATTTTTTGAACAATATTATCAATAGGATAAATTTCAGAAAGTTTATTAATAATTAAATCTAACCACGGATATTCATTATTTTCAGGCAATTTAACAAAGAATGGAGAAATTAATTTACCAATATCAATGCAAAAACTTCGAAATTCAGGTAGTGTTGTAAAAAGTTGTCCAGATAGTTTATGTAAAACAATGGCATCAATTGCTTTTGGAATATAATTAATTAGAATTGTACCAGTTGGAATTGGGATATCCATACAAGATAATTTATTAGGAACAATTCTAGATGAAACAGCTCCAATATATGGTGTTTCTTCAAAATCTGGAGTATAAATTTCTAATCTTGAAATAAAATTTTGTAACATATTTACAACATCCATACCTGGAATATTTCTTTCTTCAGCTTTTGACAGAGTTTCTGGATTTAAAGATGAATAAGTTACTGCAATAATTTTAATTGAAACACCATTATCATCTAACTTCTTTGCAGGTCCTTGTAATGAAAATGTAGAACTATTCGTTTGTCCATCAGTAATAATAATAACATCTGTAACTTTAACACCACGTTCCATAACTTTAACAGCTTCAGCTAATGCAAGATCAGTACAAGTACTTCCGCCTGGTGATAATTTGGGCATTCCAATAACAATTTCATCATCGTCGCGCATAACCTCAATCACACCATGATTAATCATTGTATGATCAAATGAAATGACTACAAATTGGATATTTGGATCAGTATTTTCTTGAATAATATTCATAGCAATAAATACTTCTTTATCTAAAATTGTTAATGAATTTTTATATTTGTTACCAGTAGATCCAGATCTATCAACAATAAGAATTTTACATGTCTTACCAGTTAAATTTGTCAAAGGTTTTTGTGTTTTTTCAATAAAACTCTTGGTGAATTCACCGATTGCTTCCTTGATAGTTAGTTTATTAATGGTAGCCATTATATAGATGGTTGGAAATGTAGATATGGCAGTAAATGTATTTTTTTTCAATTTTTTTTTATATTAATTATATAAAAAATAATTAATAAAATTATCTTTTATGTACCGTCGACCTGTTTCGATCAAGTGACCTCGGAGTTATGAGCCCCGCGCGCTTCCACTGCGCCACGACGGTAATATAGTATAAAAACAAATCTTTAAATTGTTTTAATTTAATTACATAAATTCATCTTCACCATTATTTTGTGAATTAGTATAAAAAAAATAATCTTTCCATATTTTATCCAATTCCTTAAAATCTTTTGTTAAGGAAGCTTCATTTATTTCATTTTTAATTTTTTTTATTTTTTCTAGAAGATGTATATCATTAGAGATATCCTGTAACAATTCTAATTCGCTTAATTCTTTTTGTATTTTATTTAGTAAGAATGAAAATTTATCTACGTGTGTTTCCATTATATAATAAATATAGTTATTTTTTTAAATATATAAAAAAATAATTATATTTATTGTAATTTTATTTTATTAAATGCTTCCATTGTTTTATATGTAATTATAGATAATGTATTACTTACATTAAAAGATTTTACTGCCCCCATTTGATTTAATTCAATAGTATAAGAATTAGTAAATCTATTTCTTGTATCTAAAATATTTTGAGGTATACCAAAATGTTCATTTCCATAAATAAATAATGGCATTTTATCAATTTTAATAGAATCATCTATAATATTTAATAAATTTTCTTCATTTGCCATAATTGAACTAGAATCTTGTTCAACAAAAATTGGTAAATAATTATTATCTTCAATAAATTTTATAAATATATTTTCATCTAAAATATAATCTTCTTTTTTTAATTCGGTTGTAAAATTTGTAATACCATTTTTAACACCATTAATTCTTTCAACTTCTATATAATTTGATGATCCTACTGCACTTCTTTTATCATATTGACGTCTACCAAAAATAATAAATTTTTTACATCCACATAGATTACTAGATCTAATCATATTACCAATATTAAGGTTACTATGTATATTTAATGAAAGATTTGCATAATTATATGCATTTTCTGTACATATTCTTTTAATTTCTTGTGGTGATAAATCAGCAAATTTATTAATAACATTTTTTTCACAATTATTATTATCATCTATTTCAAATTGTATTTTTTGATCATTTTTATACTTTTTAATTATGATAAATAAAAAATTATAAATACTCCAAAATAAATTTATTAAATTAATAAATATAAAGTTCATGATTTATTATATAAAATAATATTTAATAAAAATTTCAAATTTTAATAATAAAAATTGATTTAATTATATTATAAAATTTATTTATTATATAATGAATGAAATTATATGTCATGCATGGTTTTCACCAACACAACATGAAATAACTAAAAATAATATATATTATGTTACTACTGATTTTAATTGTGTTCAAGTTACCGAACTTTCTGAAGAAAGAAAAATTTCACATTTCAAAGATGCTATATATTTGGGTAAAGTATACGACCATGGTATATATAAAGATTATAAAGAAACATGTACAGAAGAAGAAAAATTAGCTCTTATAAATAAAAAGAAAGAATTATATATTAAAGAAAAAACTAATATTAATTAAAAATTGAATTTTTATATATTAATCTATCTATATATATCAGTTACTAATGACAACATCAATTTCTATGGATCCTATAAAATCTGAAGGTGTAACATCATGTTCAACTTTTGATCTCCTATATTCAAGATCAGCGTGGAAACAAAGAAGTAATATACCTGAAAAAAGTATTTCTAACAAAATTTTTGAACATTACTTTATTATTCATCATGGTAAATTTTTGATTACTTCATATAAATTTTCTAGTGAAAGAATTTTTGCAATACCATTTTATGAGTTTGCTGGCAATGGTTCTTTACATTATGCACTTAATTTAGGTTCTACTATCTATTTTGAAACACCAAATGCTTGGAGTAAACAAAAATATGGCGTGGAGTTATTAGAAAGTATTGCATCATTTTTACATGCTTTCAATTCTAAACCAGGTGGTAGAGAATATTTACTTGATAATGGAATGCTTTATTTTTTAATTGAAGATCCTTTGATTAAAGAAAAGTTTTTAAATCTGGGATTTACACCAGTTATAAATTAATTTTTTTTATATAAGAAATAAATAGTTATAAATAAAACTTTTTTATAAATATATTATTTAAAAAAAATAAATATTCATTATTAAATATATATATTCAATGAATAAATGGCAAAAAAAAGCTTGTAAATATAAATCTAAATATTTAGCACTTAAAAAACAATTAGGTGGTATTATTACAGAAAATGAATTAATTACCTCTAAAATTGATCCAACATCAGAAAAATATAAAAATTTTTATTATTCACAAAAATTATTTAGTTATTGGATTAGTTCGTCTCATAACACATATTTACCATATAATCAAAATACAGATATAACAAGTGTTTGTTACTATAGATTACAATATATGGTATATGCAGGTGGTTGTGTTGAAATAGATACATATGGTATTAAAGGTGATGATGTTATCATATCACATATGTTTAGTAATAAAGGAGAACCTATAAAACTAGTTGATATATTAGATATTATTTTAAAAGCCTTAATTACAAAAATAAAGAAAGGTATTATATCAGGACCATTCATCATAAACTTTGACAATAGTAGTCCATCAAATTCATTAAAAACTAAAACAGAACAAAATATTTTTTGGACAAATATAAATAATAGATTATTAACAGATAATAATTTAGAAGAATATAAAAAAGCTTGTCAAGAAAAAAAAATAGATCCTGGTAATAATCCAATCTTATTTATTAATGAGAATTTTGATTTATCTGTTATACCAATTAAAAATATGTCTCATAAAATTTTATTCAGATGGGGATTAAATAAAGAATGTAAATCTGAAAAAGTAGGTAATGAATTATGTCCATATGAACCAATAGTAAATAAATTTAGTAATAATCAGAAACAATGGGTACATATTGATAAAGGAAAATTAGGATTTTCCGAAAAATTTATTGATAATCGTAATATGTCACAATCAATAAGTACACCTTTTAATAGTGGTTTAACGGTTATAAATATATTTTCTATTGTAAATACACAACGTAATTTATTAAGATATTTTCCAAATGCTCTAAATATATCTTCTGGAAATTATGATAATATGAAATATTTTAGAGATGGTGTTCAAATTAGTGCTATTAATTTACAAAAAATTGATAATTCAAGATTACTCAATGATGCAGTATTTATACCGGCAACTTCAAAATTTTGTTCACCAGAGGATATCGAACAAGATAAATGTATGCATGGCTTAAATGAAGGTTTAGCATTATCATATCGTCTTAAACCATTATGGTTAATTGGATTAGTTGAATATCCACAATTATATGATCTTATAATTGATGAAATCAATTGTGTAGATAGTTCTAATTTTGAATTTATTTATGGTTTAAATAATAAAAAATATTTAATTGACAAACTACCACTACATATAAAAAATATAGATGTAACTGTTCCTTTTTTTATTGTTAATAATTCAAAGAAAAATATGTTAGGTATTAAATCAGATGAATATACAAATGCGATTGATGTAGTTTGGAATCAATCTAACCTTTCAAATAATACGATGACTTTTAATATTTATCAATTTAATTTAGAAGGAGATTACAATAAAGTAAATGCTAAAAATAAAATAGATGATTGCCAAAAAGAAAGATTATTAAATTATAAAAACTTTAAAACTGTAAAAATTAAGTATAATTGGGTTTCTTCAGACTTAAAAAGTAAAGAAAGTATTGAACATATGAAAAGTATTGAAAAATATAATAAAATTATTACAGATACTAGGAAAAATACAAAATATACTGTATTAGAATTGTTAAATGATATAAATAAATTAAATGATTATCAAAATAAATTATTGAGTGAAATGTTATGAAATAAAGAAAAATAAAATGTAAATATTAATTATAATATTTATATTAATTATATACCATCGACCAGATTCGAACTAGTGACCTTGTGGTTATGAGCCACACGTGCTACCAACTACACTACGATGGTAATATATAATAAAAATAATTATTTAAATTGTTTTAATTATTTTTTATAAATAATAATAATTTATCAATATCATTATTATCAGAATTTATGAAATTATTATAAAAATGAATATATTTTTTTTTTGGTAAATTATTTTCCTTAATTAATTTTTTAATTTGTTCTTTTTTAATTAACATTATGTTTATTTTATCTTTAATTTCATATGATTTAATATTTAATTTACCTTCAATAAATTCATTACAAATATTTAGATTAATATATTCTTCTAAATTATGTTTTTTCAATAATTTATAAAGGTCTTCTTCTCTTATAAATTTTTGTACTAAATAATTAATATCTTTTAATTTTTCAGTTTGTAAAATATTATTTATAAGATAATTAGGCAAATTTTCTTTTTGTATATCATATTTTTTTAATATTTTATCTAATATAATAATTTTTTTATTATTTTTTATAATTTGAAAATAATATAAAAGTTCTTCTAAAATAATATTAATATCTTCATCATTTATATTATTGATATTTATTTCATTAATATTTAATTTATTAATAATAATATCATTATTTTTGTTTAAAAAATATCTTTTTACATCTTTTTCATAAAATAAAGTCATAACTTGAGCATTTCTATTATATGGATTATTTACATAAATTTTGATATATGGATAATTAATAAAATCTTCATCATTAAACTTATATATTTTTTTTATATCAGATTTACAAATTAATTTATATTTATTACTTAATAAACAATTTCTACACAATCTTTTTTTTATAATATGATTTATTTTTACTCCAAGAAAACCACATTCTTCACATTTATAAGGCATTATAAAATGTTTATATTGTATAAAATATAATTATAAAATTTTTATGTAAATAATAATAATAATATTTTGTTTATAAATAATTAAACCAATTACTATAAAAAAATTAATATTAATTTATATACATAATATATATATGGCAAAATCTAAGGAAAATCCTTCAAAAAAAATATATACTTGTAAATTAAAAGCAAAAGATAATATTAAAATTTCAAATTTAAATGGTACTGTATTTAAAACTGATCATAATGGTAATATTAAAAATAAAGGAAATATTTATTGTGATGGAGAAATTTTTGTTAATGGTATGAAAATTAATTGTACAGGTTCTGTAGGTCCGACTGGTTCAATTGGATCAACTGGTCCAATTGGACCAACAGGTAAAATGGGACCAACTGGTAAAATGGGACCAACTGGTAAAATGGGACCAACTGGTCAGATAGGCAAAACTGGTGCAATTGGACAAATAGGTGCTACTGGCCCTACAGGACTTTCTGGTGTAAATGGTAATTTAAGCACAACAAGTATATTATATACATTAGAATCTACAAGTGGAGGTAATGTATCAGGTTCTTCATTTTTTACATCTTGTTGTAATGCTAGTATAGCAAATTCTAACAATTTTGTATTTGCATATTTAACAGGAGGTTTACCATCTGAAGGATTTTGGAATATTATAGGAGCAGCATTATTAAATGGTTTAGTACCTTTTATACAAATTACAGAAGCAACAAATAATAATAATACAGGTTTATATCAAGTTAATTCGTTATCATATAATGATCCTGGAAATGGTGGTCAATATACAGTTACGTGTAATTTGCCAGCATTGTCTGGTTTTGGGATATGGAATACTAGTAAACAATATTATATTTCTTTATTAATAAATGGATCTGCAGGAAAAACTGGATCTGTAGGACCAACTGGCTCAGTAGGACCAATAGGACCTACTGGACCTAAAGGCAATTCAGGTTTAACTACTCTAACATATACATTAGAAACTACAACTGGTGGAAATGTAACAGGTTCATCACTTTTTACATCATGTTGTAATGTTTTTTTACAAAATACAAGTAATTTTGTATTTTCATATTTTACAAACAACATATCATCTGAAGGATTTTGGAATTTAATAAGTAATGCTTTAATTAGAAATCAAATACCAATTTTACAAATTATAGAAACGACTAATACTAATAATATAGGGTTATACGAAATAAATTCATTAGTATATAATGATCCAGGTAATGGTGGTCAATATACAGTTACATGTAATTCACCAGTATTTTATGGTTCGGGTACATGGGATATTGGTAAACAATATTATATTTCTATTATAATAAATGGATCACAGGGTTTGACAGGTTCAACTGGACCTACGGGACCAAGTCCAAATGGTAATTTTTACTCAGATTATTTATATTGGGATAATAATTTAATTAAATGGCAAGTTGGAAGTGAAACTGTTCACTTGGGAAAAAATGCTGGAAAAGTTTCTAATGGTATTAATACAGTAGCAATAGGTAATGATGCAGGAAATACTACACAACAATCAAATGCAGTAGCTATTGGAAATAGTGCTGGTACATTTAATCAAGGACCTAATGCTATTTCAATAGGAGATTATGCTGGACATGATAATCAAGAAGGTAGTTCTGTAGCTATTGGTAATTTTGCAGGTTCAGTTAACCAACGATCTAATGCCGTTGCTATAGGGGATAATTCTGGTTCTACTTCACAAAGAGAATTTTCAGTGGCAATTGGTTATGGTTCAGGCAAATTATCACAAGGAATAGCATCGGTCGCGATTGGTCCTAACACTGGATTTAATTTACAAGGAAATAATTCAATTGCAATTGGAGATACTGCAGGTCAAAATTCTCAAGGAAGTAGAGCAATTTCAATTGGTTATTTAAATGCAGTAACTCAACAAGGTATTCAAGCTATTTCTATAGGAAATGGAGCTGGTTCTACAAATCAAGGACAAAATGCGATCGCTTTAGGAACTTTAGCTGGTGTATTGTCTCAAGGAGAAAATACAGTAGCTATTGGTATATCAAGTGGACAAAATAATCAAGGAGTAAGTTCAATATCAATTGGTGTTAATTCAGGAAATATAAATCAAGGTATTAATAGTGTTGCTATTGGTAATAGTGCTGGTAAAACTTTTCAATTAGATAGAAGTATTTCTATAGGTCAAGAGGCGGGTTTTTCAAATCAAAGTACAGAAGGAATTGCAATAGGAACTTCATCTGGATATTTATCACAAGGTACAAATTCAATAGCTATAGGTTCTCTGGCTGGTTCTACATCACAAGGTAATTTATCAATAGCCATAGGAAAATTTTCAGGTTATTTAAATCAAGGTTTAAATGGTATAGCTATAGGAGAAAATGCTGGAATATCAAATCAAAG
>VFQS010003122.1_pt1 | contig 12837 bp, 8 predicted proteins | sample 3512361 | NCBI WGS metagenome assembly VFQS01 (sample SAMN10412375, study PRJNA504923) | tailings metagenome | isolation source: Relicate 1 Philex TSF3 active mining | place: Philippines
CCCGTGCAGATCCACACAGTGGATCGTTTCCGGCCGAGGGGTCGCCCAGGGATTCTGTGGGTCCGGAAATGCAAAGGCGGCATCTACGAAGCGCCAGCTCGTATTGTCGGGAAACTTATCGTCCAGGCCCAGGATTGCCCTGCGCAACGCGACGATATCCGCAGTTGAGACCGTTCCGGAGTGGTTCACATCTGCGGCGATGAGTTGGTAAGGGCTGTTCAGGGATTCCGTACCCAGGATATGGCGGGTCAACAACAACAGATCATACGTGGAGACCCCGTTCATAACATCATCGTTACGGTAGGGCCGCACGGAATAGTCCATGCCCTCATTGAGATCTTTGAACGCAAACTTGCCCGTCTGGTCGGTCATATACATCATGGACACACCTCCCGACAACTGGACCTCTACATGATCCACCATAGTCCCGCGTTCTGTGGCTACGATGCCCGCGATGGCCGATGCGCCTTTTTTCGGACACGTTTCCAGGGGGTCGCTCAGCAGCACATAGGTTTCGCAGTACCCCATATTACCCTTTTCGTCCTCTGCATACAGGCGAATTAAGACCTGGGTGAAAGCGGCATCTTCGCAGGTAAGGGTTACGCTGGGTGCCTTTCTCAGGGGGAATCCCCGGCTGTCAATACTGTCTTTTTCATCCCATACCCGATCCCCATTATCTTTTACCACGTAGTATTTGGTAATCAACGGCTGTTGGCTGGGACCCCGTGCCGGGCCCTGTCCGTTACAATCCTCTGTAGGGCCGGCTACCAGGTCGCTGGCCCACAACACCACTTCCCCGGAATTGGAGTTTGCCTTTTTGGACAACTGCATGGCCAATCCCGTATAGCACACGGGCACGGGTGCTGTCGTATCGCGTACGGAGAACGGGATTTCGAGCTGTGCGGAGAGGTTGCCACAATCGTCGCGGGCGATCACGATCAAGCGGTGATTACCCAGGGGCATAGCCGTAGAATGGAGCACCCAGCGCCCGTCGCCTTTTTCGTCGCCCTGGAGGGCGTGGCCAGGGAGGAGGCGGGCCAGGTCGCCCAGCTCCCGTTCACTTTGTCCTTCCAATTTCAGGCGCACTCGTTCCAGCGCGATATTCCCGACGCCGGAGAGCGAGTCCTGTTCCAGCTCCAGTGCGGCGCATTCGTCGGTGGCTACGATAGGGATATGCACTTCTGCGGTACAAGTTTTTTTATTCTGATAAAAAACGAGTGGATTGGCGGGAGGCTCTACGACGGGAGCCTGCTTGTCGGCCACTGTAATTTGCTGCGTGAACATCCAGGCGAAGTACTCCGTATCATTGAATCCCGGGCGGGATGGGAAGGAGTAGCAAGGGGAGCCCCAGGATTCGAAGTCTTCGTTGTTGAACTGGAACAGGCGGTCGGTTTGTTCGTGGAAGCCAGGACTGACCACTTCCTCTCCTGGAGAGGGTGAGAAATTTTTTCCATCCCGTTCGGAAAGATCAGGGCCTGCGGCATCCTCGTAATAAATTTCCTCGTAGGAATCCCGGTCCGAGTCGCGCACCAGTACGTTCACCCCGTTGTTTCCATCGCGGTCGGGGTCGCGGGGAACTATAATGGCATAGGGAAAGGTATCGCAACTATAGTAGTCGAACTGGCACCAGTCTACGACGACGAAGGTGCGGAGGACCACAAAGCAGCCGGCAGCTGACTGGCCGTCGCGGGTTGCCTTGTCGTACCGTTTGTCAGAGACATAGGTCGAGAGGATATCGCAGCCCAGTTCTTGTCCATCGGCCACATTAGTCGTATCCAGCAGTTCCTGGCAAGAAGAATAAGTCGTATCTGCCGGGAAGCGGATGTTGTAGGAATGGAAGGGGCGGATATCTATTTCCGTAGCCCCTGCGAAGTATTCCACCCATTCCCCTTTGATGCGTTTGCGGGCGAAGTATAGCAGTTCGACGTAGCCGGATTCGCACTTTATGTCAGGCTGAATCGCCACATTCACTTCGATATCTTCGCAGTCATTGCCTTGGGTGATATAGAAGCGCCCTTTGCCCTGCGGTTCGAGGATGCGGTTTTCGATGAAGGCGTACAAGGGGCTTTCCAGGGGAACGAATTGCGGGGTGCTCAGCGAATCGAAGAATTCGCGGTTATCGCAAAAGACGAATGCCCCGACAGAGGGGATGCTGAAGCTTGGGACGATATTATCTTCCACGACCACTTTCATCCAACAGTGGTTGAGGTTGCCCCCGCTGACCGAGGGGTACACCAGTCCGCCGCGCGTCGGCATCGGACAGGAAGAAGATACGAGGGTCGCTTTATCTTTTCCCCAAAGCTCTACCATGACGCCTTCGGGGCCGCGGTCGCTGCAAAAGAACTCCACATAGTCCAGGGCGGGGGTCATCCATACGGATGCATCGCCGCGAGACGGTTCGAACTTTTCCAGATCGTCGTCAATATCCCCGTCGGAGTTCCAGTCCACCCCATCTTTGCCGTCGAGGGTTATTTTTCCATCCCGGTTCCAGTCGTAGCCGAGGGCCACGTAGGTGGACTCGTCGCTCGCCCGGTAGGCCCTGCGCACGCGGAGCCAGTCCATGCCGCAGTTATCCTGGCTTCCCGCGTCTATTTCCGAGGCCTTCACTTTTGCATAGCCGCTGAACGGGTAGCCCTGGCGGGGGAAAGGATCGCCGTATGGTTTGGAAAAAGAGTTGGACAGCGCGATGGTAAATTCGTCGCGGCACTTCATCATTGGGGCGCTGCGGTCAATGACCATGAAGTGCAGCGTGTCCAGCATTTTGTTGCCACAGGCATCTGTGGCGGCGACGATGAGGCGGTGTTTCCCGATAGGCACCCCCGACACCATGAGTCGCTCTTTGACCTGCATGGTCGGGTAGGAGGTATATCGCCAGGTTTCTCCGTCCAACACGAATTTTGAGACCACCTTAGGCACACAGGATTCGATTTGCACGTCGAGGTTGACCTCGGAGCAGTTGTCGAACACATCGAGGCCGAAATAATCGCGCAGGCTGGCGCGGTCAATCCCAAACGAGGCAGTACAATCGGCGGCGAGAAGAGAGCGAACGGTTTTCTCCTTTTTCTCGGGCGCGGCCTTTTCCCGGGCGAGAGAGCCTGTGTTTACGGATCTGCTGGCGGGGGTTGTACCGTTTGAAACAAGGGCGTATGCCCAGCGGACAGCCTCCACACCGGGGCGGACATACCACCACGGGTGGGCAGGGAGCCACTGGGGCAGGCAAAGGAGTGCCCAAGTGCCAATGAGCACCGCGAGAGAACGGACTGCCTTGGACGGAGACTGATTCATGCGATTATAGTTTGCAGGGCAAGTTTGGGTAAAAATCGCACATATAGCGAAATCTGCCATAAAAGTACAATTAGCACTTCAGTTATCCAAACTTTGTGCAAAGTCGCGTCTTCAAACGGTACGATACCGTTATTCCCCTCCTTCCAGCATGATGCGTTCCTGATGGTTGATGGACTCGTCATGGATGGAGCGCAGGATGGAGGTGATGAACTCTTCGCTCAGGCCCCTTTTCTTGCCGGCGACGACTCCGCGCTCCAGGATTTCGGCCCAGCGCCCTGCCTGAAGAATAGCGATGTTATTGCGCTTTTTGTATTTGCCAATCCCTTCGGAGAGCTTCATACGGCGGCCGAGCAGGTTGAGCAGTTCCTCGTCAATTTCGTCAATTTCGTGGCGCAGGTGTTCGATATGTTGGATAAACTCCGGGTTGTCGGTCGAGAGTTCGCGGAATTTAAGTTTGGACACGAGATGGCCGTACTGTTCCGGGGTGATTTGCTGGGCGGCATCGCTCCAGGCTTCGTCCGGGCGCGGGTGTACTTCCGTCATCAGGCCGTCAAAATTCAAGTCCATGCCCCGTTGGGCAACCGCGAAGAGGGTATCCCGCCGTCCACAGATGTGGCTGTTATCGCATATAATTTGCAAGTCCGGGAATAAGCGGCGCAGTTCGATGGGGATTTGCCAGCGCGGCACGTTGCGGTAGGAGCTTTCCCCGTGGTGTGAAAAGCCTCTGTGCAGGGCTGCGATGCGGCGGATACCTGCATTGTAGATGCGTTCTATGGCGCCGATCCAGAGTTTGAGGTCCGGGTTGACCGGATTTTTGACGATTACAGGGATGTCCACGCCCTTCAGTGCGTCGGCTACTTCCTGTACGGAAAACGGGTTGACCGTGGTGCGAGCGCCGAGCCAGAGCACGTCCACTCCATATTTCAGGGATTCGAATACATGTTGGGTATTGGCTACCTCTGTGGTCACTTTCAGACCGGTTTCTTCCTTTACCCGGCGCAGCCAGCTCAGGCCGATGGTACCGATGCCTTCGAATTCGCCCGGTCGCGTACGAGGTTTCCAGATACCTGCGCGGTACAGATCCACGTAGCCGAGTTTAGATAGTTCATGAGCGGTGAGCAGCACCTGCGCCTCTGTTTCAGCGCTACAGGGGCCAGCGATGAGGATAGGCCGGCCGGCCGGGCGCTCGAGAATGGGTTGAAAAGTCATCTGCATGAGTCGTGCTTATTTATCGTTAAGGTATATGAATGAGCGGATTAACCAATAATTTTCCGAATCTTGTTCGCTTCTGCGATACGCTCGTAGAAGGAATCGAAGTCTTTCTTAATCAAGAGCGTGCGAAACAGGGACAACTGATTGATATGCTCGTCGAGCACGTCGAGTACATTGTCCCGGTTATGGCGGAAGATGGGTATCCACGTGTCCGGGGAGCTCTTGGCGAGCCGCACGGTAGAGCCGAAGCCCGTGCTTGCCAGTTCGAAGATACGGGCCTCATCGCGTTCCTTGGCCAGCACCGTCAGGGCCAGGGCAAAAGAACTGATATGGGAGATGTGGGACACATACGCCGTATGCACATCGTGTGATTTCGGGTCCAGGTATGCCATTTTCATGGGGATGGACGCGTAGAGCCGCTCCACGAGGGCCAGGGCGTCCGGGTCGCTTTTCTCGGTTTCGCAGAGCACGGTATATTTTCCGTTGAACAGGTTGGGCACTGCCGCTTCGGGGCCGGAATACTCTGTCCCTGCCATGGGATGTGTGGAGACAAAGCGGCCCCGCCGGGGGTGGGTACGCACCGATTCCAGCAAACGTTCTTTCGTAGAGCCCACCTCCATAACGACCTGTTGGTCCACCTGGTCCAGGATAAGGGGCAGCAGGGAGGCCATGACATCTACCGGGACGGCTACGATCACCAGGTCGCTGGCCGCGATGGCCTCTCGCAGGGGCATTTCTTCGTCAATCAGGCGTCTTCGAATCGCTTTGGCGAGGTGTTCCGGGCGCTCGTCCACACCGATGACCATATCTGCGAACCCGTTTTCTTTCAGCGTGATGGCCAAAGACCCGCCGATGAGTCCTATTCCAATAATGGCAACGTTCATGGTATAATCAGCTTTTTTGAGAACGAACTTTCCACTCCAGCACCCTTTGCAGCGCTTCGGCAAAAATGACGTGGTCGCTGCAAAGGGAGACCCTTACAAAACGATTGCCCTGGGAGCCGAATATACCGCCGGGAGTAATGAAGACGTGTGCTTTTTCCAGCACCTCGTCTGCCAGTGCATAGCCATCTGCGCACGGGTCGGGGATGCGGGCCCACACGAACATACCCACCTGTGCGGGGTCGTAGGTGCAATCGAGGGCATCCAGCAAATTGAATACCAGGGAGCGACGCTGGGCATAGATAGCGTTCAGATCCCGATACCACTGCGGCGGCTGCCCCAGGGCAGCCACCGCGGCCAACTGCAGGGGTTTGAACATACCGGAATCCATGTTGCTTTTGAAGCGAAGCACGGTATCCAGGTACACCTTCCGCCCTGCCAGCATGCCGATGCGCCACCCGGCCATATTGTGTGCTTTACTCAGGGAATTCAGTTCCAGGGCGACCTCCATGGCGCCCGGAACGCTCAGCAGGCTACGCTGCTGGTCGTTCAGCACGAAGGTGTAGGGGTTGTCATTGACCAGTAGGATTCCGTGGGTTTGGGCAAAAGCGATGAGGTCCCGAAAGAAACCCATATCGGATTGTGCCCCTGTCGGCATATTGGGATAGTTCAGCCACATCAGTTTGGTGCGGGTGAGGTCGGTAGCCGCCAGCGCATCCAGGTCGGGCGTCCAGTTGCGGCTCTCCTCCAGCAGGTATTCCCGGATGGTAGCCCCGGCCAGGTTGGCCACAGCGCGATAAGCCGGGTACCCGGGATTGGGCACCAGTACCTCATCGCCTGCATCCAGGTAGCTCATAGAGATGTGCAGGATGCCTTCCTTGGAGCCCATTAGTGGGAGTACTTCTCCTTCCGGGTCCAGGTGAACGTCGAAATACGTACGGTACCAGTCGGCCATAGCCTTTCGCAGTTCGGGGATTCCGTTGTAGCTCTGGTAAGCATGTACATCGGGGCGCATGACCTGTTGGGAGAGCGCATCCATCACTTCCTGGGCGGGGGGCAGATCGGGGCTTCCGATACCCAGGTTGAGCACTTCCATGCCCTGAGCCCGCATCTGTGCGATTTCCCGCAATTTTCGGGAGAAGTAGTATTCTTCGACGACCGATAGCCGGGAGGCCGGTCCTATGATTGGCGATGTCATAGTGTATGCGTTAATCTTCGTAGAGTTGTCCTTGGCGGTAGGTGCCCAGGATTTTCAATTCATGCGTCAAGGGGCGGATGGCTTCGATGGCTTGTTCGAAGCCCACGCTACCCTCCAGGACAAAGTCCACGTAGAACATATATTCCCAGGGTTTGCCGATGATGGGGGCTGACTGGATTTTCGTGAGGTTTACCCCGTAAGCGGCCAGTACGGCCAACACCTTGTACAGGCTGCCCACGGAATGGCCGGTTGCGAAATGGATCGAGACCTTGTCTGCATCGGCCACCGGGCGGGCTTCCTCTGCCCGTTCCAGCACCAGAAAGCGCGTGAAGTTGAGTTTGTTCGTCTCTATCCCGGGGGCCAGTATATCCATACCGTACATAGCCGCGGCTGTCGTGCTGGCAATAGCCCCTATGCCTTCGAGCTTTTTTTGCTGTATCCGGAAAGCTGCCAGGGCCGTATCCTCCGCTTCCACCAGTCGGATATGGGGATACGCCTGAAAATATTCGCGGCACTGTTCGATGGCGATGGGGTGGGAATGCACCTCGCTGAGGTCTTCGATGCGTTGCCCCGGCAAGGCCATCAGGTTTTGCTTAATGCGCAGGAAGATTTCACCGGTGATTTTTAGGGAAGCGAGGTTCAGCAGTTTATAGTTGGCCATGAGGCTACCTGCGAGGGTGTTCTCTATCGCCATCAGGCCGAGGTCGGCTTTTTCACCGGATTCGATCTGGTTTACCAGATCTTGAAACGTGAGCGCCGGCAGGGGCTCCACTTCGCGCCCGCTGAAAAAGAAACGCGCCGCGATATCGTGGAAAGCGCCCGGTAGCCCCTGGATGCATACCCGGAGCGGGCGTAGTTCTGAATCGCTCCCGGAGGGCGCCTCGTTGGTTTGTACCGTTTGCATAGTCTCTGTGCATTTTGTCGGTTAGCAGACTGGCAAAAAAAAAGCCCCGCTTGCGGGACCCTTTCTTTTATTTTCAGCTTTCTGAACAACAAATTCCAGCAATCCCTTACGTAAGCACGTAAAAGTAAAAGCTAAAAAAGTAAAATCCGTTGTACAATGCGAAAGCCATCGTTTTGACAAATTGAACTTGCTGTGGGAGGAGTACAAGGCATCGAGCAAGATTCCTTTGAAATCTCCTTTGGCAGCAACTATTTTCAACAAACGTACTATTTTAATTAAGGACATGCAAAAAAGGAGTCCCTTTTTTTTGATTTTTTTACGACCGCTAAAAGGGATGTTCGGCGGGAAAGGCGTATCTTGGCAGGAAAAGAACCCAACATGCGCAGATTAATACCTTTTACGTTTTTCCTCTTGCCCTGGCTGACCTATGCGCAGGCACCGGTCAGCAACCTCTATTTGTTTGATATGCACCGCACGGGAGACACCCTGTTCGTATTCTCCAAGCCACGTTTCCTGACGGGTTTCAACGCCAGCGGGTACAATAATCACCCTTCCTTTTTCAACGAGGACGAAATCTACTTTTCCTCCCAGGCCCCCGGAGAAGACCAGCCCGACATCCGGGTCATCCACCTGCGGAACAGCACCTGCCGAAAGGTCACTGATACCTACGAAGGGGAGTACTCTCCCCGGGCGTCGCGCTACGATTTCAACACTTACCATCTGGTGCGCATGGAGTTCCCGGGAAAAGATACGCTGATCCGGCTTTGGCAGGTCCCGGAGAATGCTGAGTTTCAGATGCTCATGGCGCGCCCGGTATTTCAGGATTTGACCAACGTGGGGTATTACGAGTGGATCCGACCGGGGCTGCTCGCCCTGCACCTCAACGGCAGCCCCAACCAGTTGGCCCTGGCGGTTCCGGAGACCAACTCGGTAACGCCCCTGGCCCAGCAGGTCGGGCGCTGTTTCAAGATGGTTCCGGGCAGCGGGCAGTTAGTCTATCTCCAAAAAAATTTCAGCAAAGGCCATAAGCTGGTGCGAGTGGACCTGAGCAGCTACACCGGCCAAAAAGTACCGGAGCCGCGCACGCTCATAGCCCCGATACCGGAGCGGGAGGATTTTGCCGTACTCAACGACGGCACCCTGCTCATGGCCAGTGGCAGCCGGCTCTTTAAATTCAAGCCCGACGTGGACAGCGACTGGGTGTTGCTCACCGATTTCAGCGAATACCAAATCCTTCAGATCACCCGGATCGAGGTCAACCCGGACAATTCCCGCATCATTCTCGTCTATTGAGCTATGGAACTATACTTGTACGCACACGAATTGAAACTGAGCCGCACCTTCCGCACCTCACATGGCGCCCGCGATATCCAGCCCACCCTGATCGTAGGGCTCAGGGACGGCGAGCATATTGGACTGGGCGAAGCAACCGCCACGTCTTATTACGGCCTCAGCATCGGCCAGATGGTGGTCAACCTCGAACGGATTCGCTCCTTCATAGAAGACACCGTGCTCGATACGCCGGAGACGTACTGGGAAGCCCTGCGGCCCCATTTGCTCGATTGCCCCTTCGAACTATGTGCGCTCGACATGGCCGCCCATGACCTCTACGGGCGAAAAAAAGGGCTGCCGCTCTACCGGCTCTGGGGGCTGGAAACGAAAAACAACCCCATGACCAACTATACCATCGGGATTGGGTCTATAGACGAAATGGCGGAAAAAATCCGGGAGAAGCCCTGGCCGCTCTATAAAATCAAGCTGGGTACCGACCAGGACCTCGAAATCCTGGGCGAGTTGCGCAAACGGACGGATGCCGTCTTCCGCGTGGATGCCAATACGGGCTGGACCGCGGAGCAGACCCTGGAGTACGCCCCTGAGCTCATCCGCTTAGGGGTGGAGTTCATCGAGCAGCCCCTGAAGCCGGGCGACCGGGAGGGACAGCGCAAGGTGTTCGAACAGTGTCCTTTGCCCGTGTTAGCCGATGAGAGTTGCCAGCGAGAAGCCGACGTAGCCCAGTGCCAGGGATACTTTCACGGAATCAACATCAAACTGACCAAATGCGGAGGCCTCACGCCTGCGAGGCGCATGATTGCGCAGGCCCGTGCGTTTGGCATGAAGGTCATGGTAGGCTGTATGACGGAATCCACCGTGGGCGTGTCGGCAATTGCCCAACTGCTGCCCCTGCTCGATTATGTAGATATGGATGGCCCGCTGCTGCTCAAAGAAGATATCGCCTCCGGGGTGGTCATGAAGGACGGGGTGGTGTATTATCCCGATCGGCCTGGTACCGGTGCAGAGTTGTATTTCAGCTTGAACGATTAGTCTGCATCCCTTTGAAAACCCATCGCATACCCGGCAGAACGATACACCTGGACGGCAGGGAGTACTTGTATTTCAGCGGTGCTGCCTATCTCGGCATGGCGCATCACCCCGGTTTCCAGGAACTTCTGAGAGAGGGGCTTTCCGCCTACGGCGCTCATTTTGGAGGCTCCCGAAAGTCCAATATCCAACTGGCTGTTTTTGAGGAGGTGGAAGGGCATTTAGCCCGGAGTACCGACATGGAAGACGCCCTGGTGTTTTCCTCGGGAACCCTGGCCGGGCAGGTGCTGCTCAAGGCCCTTGCGGGGGAGGCCACGCTCTCCGCTGCGCCAGGCGTACACCCGGCACTTTGGGGGGAGGGAGCTATTCCGCAGCGAGAAACCTGGGAGGATTGGGCGGCACGCGCCGCCGAGGCCTGCCAGCAGCCCGGGCCGCCCCTGGCGCTGCTGTCCAACGCCCTGGATCCGCTGTCGGTGCGGGAGTACGATTTCAGCTTCCTTCGGGACATCCACTTGCAGCGGCGTGTATTGCTCATCGTGGACGACTCGCACGGGTTCGGGCTGCGCGGAACGAGTGGAGCCGGTATTTTTCCCAACCTAAAAGCGCTGGCGCCCATAGAGTGTCTGGGCATCAGCTCTCTGGGCAAAGCCTGTGGCATCCCTGCCGGGGCGGTATTTGGCCCGCAACACTGGATAAAGCGGATCTGGGACGGGCCTTTTTTTGGCGGTGCATCCCCTGCCCCACCCCCGTACCTCTATGCCTTTTTGCGCGCGGGCGATCTGTACGCTGCCCAGCGACAGCGCTTGCAGGAGCAGGCACATCACTTTCTACAGCACCTGCCGTCTCAGGTTCATCTGCGCCATATCCCGGACTTCCCAGTTTTTTTCAGCGCCGACGAAACCCTTTCGCCCCGACTGGAAGCCAGGGGCATTGTCCTTTCCAGCTTTCGCTACCCTTCTGCGGAGGATCCTGTTTTCACCCGGATCATTATCAACAGTTTGCACACAAGGGCAGACCTGGAAGAGTTGCTTGATGCTCTTGCTGCTGAAAAGAATAATGCACTGTGAGCGGGGGGAGATAGCGGAGGGCGGGCTGTTTGGGCAAAACCCTTTTGCACAAAACCTGTTGACTACAGGATAAGACGTATCTTTGTAAAAATTATCGTTAACCTGTTTTCAGTATGAGCTATCCAAGCTTGCGCGCCTGCGTAAACGACCTAGAGCGAAACGGCCACTTGATCAGGGTGAAAGAAGAAGCAGATCCCAACCTGGAAATTGCCGAGATTCATCGGCGGGTCTTCGACGCCGGAGGCCCGGCCCTCCTGTTCGAGCGGGTCAAGGGCAGCCCTTTTCAGGCGGTGACCAATTTGTATGGCACTTTTGCCCGTACGGAGTTCATCTTCCGGGACACCCTGGAACAGGTGCGCCGGGTCATAGAGCTCAAAGCGGACCCGACGAATGCCCTTCGAAACCCCTTGCGCTATGCCGGATCGCCGTTTTCCGCCTGGAAGGCCTTGCCCAAGCGCAGCTGGTTCAACGCACCGGTCGCACACGGCAAGACCACCATTGACCAGCTCCCCCTGATCAAGTCGTGGCCGATGGATGGGGGTGCATTCATCACCCTGCCGCAGGTCTTTACCCTTCCTCCCGGGGAGCAGAACCTCATGAAATCCAACCTGGGCATGTACCGCATTCAGTTGAGCGGTAACGAATACGAGCTCAACCGCGAAATCGGGCTGCACTACCAGATCCATCGGGGGATAGGCGTACATCATACGCAGTACAATGCCAGTGACGAGCCCTTTCGGGCTTCCATTTTCGTCGGCGGGCCTCCGTCGCATGCTTTTTCCGCCATCATGCCCTTGCCGGAAGGACTCTCCGAGCTCACCTTCGCCGGTATGTTGGGCGGCAGGCGCTTCCGCTACCTCCGCAAGAACGGGCATGTGCTGTCGTCCGATGCCGACTTCGTCGTTACGGGCATCATCCGCAAGGGCATCAAAAAGCCCGAAGGACCCTTTGGCGACCATCTGGGGTACTACTCCCTCACTCACGATTTCCCTGTCATGGAGGTAGAAGATGTGTATTACCGCAAGGATGCCATTTGGCACTTCACCGTAGTGGGCAGGCCTCCCCAGGAAGATTCCAGCTTTGGCTACCTCATCCACGAGATTGTGAAAAGCCTCGCCCCACAGGAGTTTCCCGGCATACAGGAGATTAACGCCGTAGATGCGGCGGGCGTGCACCCGCTCCTTTTAGCGATTGGAAGCGAGCGCTACATGCCCTTCCGGGAACGGCAACCGGAGGAAATCCTCACGCAGGCCAACCACATCCTCGGTTCCGGGCAAACCTCCTTGGCCAAATTCCTCTTTATCGCCGCAGCGGGCGACGCAACCGGGTTGAATACACACGATATCCGGGCCTTTTTCCACCACGTCCTGGAGCGCGTGGACTGGAGCAGGGACCTGCACTTTTATACCAAAACCACCATGGATACCCTGGATTACTCGGGCAGCTGCTGGAATGCCGGCTCCAAAGTAGTGGTAGCCTGCTGTGGTCCCGTACGCCGGCAACTGGGCACCGAACTGCCCTCTGATTTCTCGCTGCCCCCGGGGTTCTCTGAGCCGGTATTCGCCGCACCGGGCATTTTGGCTGTCTCCGGACCGCCCTTCACCGGGCCGGAAGCCTATCGGCAGGCAGAAGCACTGAGCGCACACCTCGAGCAATTTGAACTGGCGGGCATCCCCTTAATCGTATTGTGCGACGACAGCCCTTTCACAGCCCGGACGCTGAACAACTTTCTGTGGGTCACTTTCACCCGCGCCAACCCCTCGCACGACCTTCACGGGGTGGGCAGCTTCACCGAGTTCAAGCACTGGGGATGCAGAGGGCCGCTGGTGATAGATGCCCGCAAAAAGCCACACCATGCACCGGAGCTGATTCCCGACCCCGATGTGCAACAGCGCGTAGGGCGGTTCTTCTCAAAAGGCGGCTCCCTGCATTCCCTAAACCTTTAATGTACGGTTTTGCATGTTTGCTTCA
>VFQS010003123.1_pt1 | contig 12837 bp, 9 predicted proteins | sample 3512361 | NCBI WGS metagenome assembly VFQS01 (sample SAMN10412375, study PRJNA504923) | tailings metagenome | isolation source: Relicate 1 Philex TSF3 active mining | place: Philippines
CCAGGGTGGCATAAGGCATAAAGATAGTTTAGGGAATGAAGGCATTTTGGAAGCGGGTGATATTCAATGGATGACAGCGGGTCGCGGCATTATCCATAGTGAGCGTGCAAGTGATTTTTTTCTAGAAAATGGTGGGACCATTGAAGGTATTCAACTTTGGGTTAATTTACCTGCCCAAAATAAAATGACACAACCTAAGTATCAGGAGATTAGAAAAAATGACATCCCAATCATTGCGGAAAACAAGGTAACACACCGTTTGGTAAGTGGTAACTGGAATGGGCAAAAAGGAATTGTTGATACTTTTAGTCCTATGATCATTATTCAGACAAGCATATTATCTGGTGGGAAGACTCACATCCCGATACCCGAAAATTTCAATGCCTGCATTTATATTTTATCAGGTAAAATAATATTGAATAATCATTTTGATTACCTGGCTGGAAAAATGATTTACTTCACAAACAAGGGAGATGGTATTGGAATTGAAGGCCTTGCAGACGCCGAAATACTTGTTTTATGCGGTGAACCCATTGAAGAACCTTTGGCTCAGTACGGTCCGTTTGTTATGAATTCTCAAACAGAAATTATGGTGGCGATGAGAGATTATCAAATGGGAAAGATGGGTTTTTACATCGATTAGTTTATAAAAATAAATTAATTGAAAAAAATCAACTAAATTTAATTTATTATTCGTTTATCAAGAATTAAAGGTTAAATCCATACTCGATGAAGAAGCCTTTTATGGTAGAATTTGAATTACCAGAGGAATTTGATGATGATTTCATCGCTTTAATACCAAGTCAGCGCTTGCATATCGACGAATTATTAGCCGTTGGTAAAATTCGTTCTTATGCTCTGTCTATGGATCGGTCTGTTTTATGGGTGGTTGTTGAAGCTCAATCGGAATTTGAAGTAATGGAAATCATTGCCAATATGCCTCTGGCAGATTACATGCATCCATTTGTGTCAGAGTTAATGTTTTATCATACTGCGGAAAAGTTAATGCAATTTTCACTGAACTAAATGTTCAAACTTTCCTGCGATTAGCCCCCATTATCATGAATAAAATATTTTCAGTCGTTTTATGTCTCTTTATATTTATAACTGTGAATTTTGCTCAGCAAAATTTTCAGTTGTATGTACATTTAGGAAATTTTTCAAACCCTACCTATAATGATTTTAGTAAAATTTCTCATTTAGGCTTTTTACATGCAAGAAAAACGGACGCAACCCGTGCCGATGTTTTTCTATTAGGATTTGAAACCAGGGAAAAGGCGGAAGAAGCCCTGGCAAATATCAAGAGACTTGGATTCACTAAAGCTGATCTTGGCAGTAAAGATGTGAGCAAAGGCGCTGCAAAATATTATGTTCAACTAGGCTCTATTGAAAAGAACAAGCAGGTAAATTGGTCTAAATTTGAAGCCGTCCCCTCTTTGTTTGCCTTTCCTCAAACAGAGGTATTAAAAATAGTAGCGGGTCCATTCCGAACGATGGAAGAAGCAAGAAAAGAATTAGAGCTTTTAAAAAACAAGGGCTTTTCTGATGCATTTGCCCGCGAACTGAATGAAATGGCTACTTTTCCCGTTGGCGCATTTGAATCGAACCAGGTGCTTTCTGATGTTAAACAAAGTACAATAAGCCCACTGAGTGTAAAAGGTGACACACCTTCTGTTACAACGGAGGAGGTCACTTCTTTTTGGCCTCCAAAAACTATGGATGCTAAAATAGGAGCTACCCCAAATATTATCTCTACCCTCAAAAGAACCTCTGTTTTATCTTTACAAAAAGTATTGAAAAGCGAAAACTACTATCCAGGTGTTTTGTCCGGATATTACAATGATGCCACTCGGGTTTCTTTTGAAAATGCCTTGAAAAATCTCCCGGAAATGAAGTCTTTTACCTCAAAAAATGAGGTAAAAACAGATTTACCTGTTGATTTGGACAAATTATCGTCTATAATAGACAGGATGCCAGAAATAAGCAATCCTTTTGTTGCCGTCAATAAGTTTTCAGACCCGCTGGCAAAAGCATATTCGGCCTATTTGACATTTTTAAAAAATGGAGCAGGGAAAGAGGTTGATTTAAAAATGAATGCAGCTATTAAAGGCGCCTTTTCCGGACTATCAAAATCGCCACCCAACATGCCTTTTTTTGACTTTAAGGCAGTTTATTCTTATCCAAATATTGAACAGCTGATACTACACCTTTTTTACATTCATAGTACGCCGGATAATACCATCCCCACACCTTGCTGGTTGTTTAATGCACATAGAAAAGAAACCCAGGCTGCTGTAAATAGATTCAATGATGCTAAAGTGAAAAATCCAGCTATCAGCGGCTGTGACTATGTTATGGATTGGCAGGATTTCCGTTTATTAAATAACATAATGGTTTATTTAGGTGGCAAACAACCTGACCAACAGGAATTATTCCAGGCGGCAGAAGAAAGAGCTTTTTTGTATAATAGTACCCAGGCACTCGACGCCGCATCGTCTAAAAATGCTTTACAATGGGAGACACAGGTTTGGGAAAAACTAGAGCTTTGGGGTAAAAAAGATCCAATTAATGTGCGAATGCTGACTGCATTAAAAATGGCCTATTTTCAATCTTTTATCCGAATAGAAGATCATTTTCTTCAAAAAGGAATGGTTGGAGCCGATGCAAAAAACATGGCCGCTGCCGTTATTGCTACTGTTATGACACCTTATCTTGACCGATTTATGCAATAAATTATAGTTATCACCATATAAATCATGATGAGGTCTCACTGTTTAGCATGGCGATGAATTCATTTTCCGTCAAAATGGTAATAGATGGAATTTCCTCTGCTTTCTTACGCTTCGAACCTGCTTTTTCGCCCACCACAAGAAAATCCAGATTACTGCTTACGGCACTTATATTTTTCGCTCCCGCCATTTCTGCCCTTTCCTGCGCCTCTTTCCTTCCCATCACCATCAGTGTTCCGGTAAATAAGATGGTTTTTCCATTAAATGGACTATCTGCACTAACTTCTTTTGGTCTATCCTCAACGGTGGCCTTCAGATTAACGCCCAGTTCTTCCAGTTTTTCCAACAGGGCAATATTCGCCCGATCCTGAAAAAACGCAATGACATTATCAGTGACAACAGGACCAATATCTTTTATTTGAAGAAAGCGCTCTTTTTTCCAGGAGGCCAATTCCAGTACATTGTCTATTTCATAAGCTAAAAGTCTGGAAGCTTTTTTACCTAAATGGTGAATGCCTAAGCTATATAAAAATCGATGAATTGGATTAGTTTTAGCCTTATCGATCGCATTTTTAAGGTTATTAATTGATTTTTCTTTAAAATTATCTAACTGAATCAACTTCTCGTAAGGTAAATTATAAATATCAGGTAACGATTTAATAAATCCTAAATCAAAAAATCTTTCTACAATAGACGCGCCAAGACCATCAATATCCATAGCTTCTTTGGACACATGAAAAATAATTCTCTGTAAATTTTGAGCACCACAAACACATTGGGGGCATCGCCATGCTGATTCACCTTGTTCTCTGACTAAAGGTACAAGGGTTTCCGTCTGATTTACCGGGCAGTGAACAGGAAATTGAATTATTCTTTCCGAGCCATCTCTTAGCTCTGAAAAACTTTTTGAGATATAGGGAATAACATCACCAGCACGTTCGATAAGAATAGTATCGCCAATCCTCAAATCTTTTGAAGTGATAAAATCCTCATTGTGGAGTGAAATGGAGCGAATGGTCACACCCGCAAGTTCTGTAGGTTTTATCTTAGCAACGGGTGTTATGGTTCCAATTTTACCCACCTGATATTCCACATCCAATAATTCGCTTTGCGCTTGCTGTGCTTTGAATTTAAAGGCAATAGCCCATCGAGGATGATGTGCAGTAAATCCAGCTCTTTCCTGTAAATCTCTGGCATCAACTTTCACTACCATGCCATCAATTTCATACGGATAAGAATCGCGTTGAATTTGCCAGATTTCACATTTCTTAATGACTTCCTCTATATTTTTACAAACCTCCCTTTCTGCCCCAGGGACTTTAAATCCAAGATTGGACAGAATATCCATACTTTCATGATGAGAAGTAAATTTAGATAAAACATTTTCGTTATTCGCATCAACGGCATACCCAAAAGTATAGATAAATGCTTCCATTCCCCTTTTAGCTACCTCTTTAGGGTCTTTCATCCTCAATCCACCAGTGGCAGTATTCCTGGCATTAGCAAATAAAGGTATTTTATTCTCTTTTCCCGTTTCATTGAAATAAGCTATATTTTCCTCTTTTCTTTTTTCATTTAAACTAGCAAAAACATCTTTTCTAATTAAAACTTCCCCTCTTAATTCTGCCTTAAGAATACCTAAGTCACTAAATTTTGCGAACATGGGGATAGAACGAATAGCCTTGGCATTAGCAGTAATTTCCTCTCCTAAAACACCATTTCCCCTGGTTGCCGCCCTGACCAGCAAGTCATTTTCATACACAAGGGCAATACTTCCCCCGTCAAACTTAGGCTCGATTGCATATTCAATAGCCATGTTTGCGGGTAACTGTAACAAACGTTTAATTTGTTGATCCCATTCTAACAAATCTTCTGCATTATAGGAATTTTCAAGGGAAAGCATGGGACTCAGATGTTCCACAGAAGGCGCCTCCTCCGATAAATCGCTACCTACTCGTTGTGTCGGACTATGTTCTAATAATCTTTCTGGATGAGACTGCTCAAAATCTTTCAATAACTTAAAAAGTTGATCAAACTTCATGTCGGAAATGAGCGCGTCATGATAGACATAATAACATCTTTCATGAAAAGCTATTAAATCGATGAGAAGTTCATATTGATTGACATCTTCCACCAAGCGCTGCCCATTAATGAACTCCTCAGTGATAGTATCCCAATGGGGAAAAGTCTTGAAATCATCCATAAAATATTAATTTTTTACAAATGCAATGGTTTTAATGGCCTTTTTATCTGTTATTTTCAAATAATAAATACCTGGAAACCAATTGCTCGCTGGAACATTAAACGTCAAATTTGCCTCCACCGTATGATTTTCCATTTCCCAACATATTCTGCCAAAAACATCTAAAACTTGAAAGTTTAATTTACCAACTGGTAAGGCATTTGCCTGAATTTGAAGCAAAGAGGAAATAGGATTTGGAAAAATCTTTACCTCACCCTTTAGTTCGGGAATAGTTGAAACAAAAGATGAAATAGATTCACTTAGTATGACAGGTGAGGTAAGGTGCACGGGAGAATCACCACCGGTACTTCCGTTATCGTTGGTAATTAATCCCGAGGCATAAAAACGAACAGGACCTGAACCAGAAACCGGTGCCGTCCATGGGATGACAAAACTATTGGCAACACTTGGAGTTGATTGCTCAATATATCGCCTGTTGTCAAGTAATATCTGTCTGAACCCGCTGGGAACCTGTCCGAAAATACCTGCTGTTTGATTGTTTGCACCTGCTAAGGCTGTCAATTGAAAGCCATATTCACGAGGATTATTTTTTCCCTCTAAGGTCACCTTTATTTGGTATTGTTTTCCCGGGATATAGCGGGTTACTTGCTGATCTCCCTCAACTATGGCAACATTTAAAACGGGCAAATGATTACCGCCACTATGACATGAGCCACAAGTCCCAATACCTAAAGGTGAACCTGTTCTATCGGCTCCCTGTGCATTTCCTGCGCCACTTGCATTGGACAATAAAATAAATAAAACAACACCACTGCAAGCAAAAAATAACAGAAATTTGAATTTATTCATCATCATTGATCGTTTAAGAAAATACAGTCTAAGACTAAAAAAGTTGATTTTCAGCTTACCTTTTTGTGTTTCAGATGAAATAAGGTGAAAAATAGAAAAATAGCAACACCCATTGCATTTTCAAAAGTAGCTTCCACCCAAAAAGAGGCGAAAAAACATAAATATAGAGCCAATATGAATGGATCCTGGTAATTTTTGCCGTAAAATAAGGGTATAAAAAATCCTATACAAAAAAGAATCAAACCAACTACGCCAGAACTAGACAGAACCATAATAAACTGGTTATGAGGTGTTAATTTCTTTTCAAATGCTGGAAAATCTCTCTTATAAAGTTCATTCATCTTAATTCTGATATTTCCCGCTCCCACGCCAAACGCAGGATTATCAACAAACAATTCCAATCCTAATTTCCATGATATGAGCCGTGAAGCATCGGACAATTGGTCCGTCGCCTCTCCTTTTAAGAACATATCTACATCGTAATACACATATTCAATTTTCTTTTTTAAACTAGGTATTAACTTCATCCCCAAATAAGGTAAAATGATAACGCCAGCTAAAAATAACATCAATATCGCATAAGCCCTTTTTTTAAACAAATAGGGAACAGCCATTGAAACAATAATCAGATACAAAGAGAATAAACCGCTTCTAACCGCTAAAAAATGGATGAAAACAAATAGGAAAATGCACGAAACCTTGAAAAAACCGTTGATACGCGATTGATTTGAAAGCCCTCTATGCAACCAACCCCAATAAACCGACGCACAAAAAGCAACTACCTGCAGTAAGGCATATCGAATATGATTAGCCGGTGTAGGGATGGCCTTTCCTTGTTCTAATAGAAGTTGAATATCTTGTTGATGATTAAAATAATACACGATAACCCCTACTGCCACTATATCTATGACTAAAATAATAGCAAACCACCAGTTTCTATACCAAATAAGAGATAAGGAAGGAAGTAAAAAGAAAGCAAAGGGTAAGCCAATAAATGGCACTCTTAATCTGATCCTTTCCAACATATAATCCCAATCAAATGCGACAAATATACCTAAGGCAACTTCTAAGAAAATGAACCCGAAAACCCAATAATCCAATGTCCGTTGGTAGGTATTCCAAAAGGCCTTTTTGTCCTTTGTTTCCACAAAAAAGTAATATAAAGCAATACCACCCAGGAGTAATAAGGTAAAAGACTGTAAAAAGGGGGAAAAGATCATCCCTATTACATGGAAGAAAGCAAGAAAACCTACAACTAAAGGCGTATTTTTCAACATCATAAATTATGGGACTAAAGATATACATTTATAGGAATCCTAAAAAATACTTCCCATTTTGAAATGGAAATCCTACCTTTACATCCAATTCAAAAAATTATGTCTCTGAACGTATTCGATAATCTAACCGCCCTCAAGGAAGAAATAAGCTCCTGGAAACCTACCGACAGTGAAGCATTGGAAATATTCCGTATTCGATTTATCGGTACAAAGAATATACTTAAGCCTTTAATGGGTGAAATTCGTAATGTACCGAATGAAAGGAAAAAGGAATTTGGACAACTTTTGAATGAAGTAAAAGACCTGGCAGAGACAGTTTTTCAAAGCCAGAAAGAAATTTTTGATGCGTCGAATGCATCGGGTAACTCTTTACATCTGGATTTAACTGCTCCGGGTGAACCCGTTGACATAGGATCACGACACCCTGTATCAATTACGATGAACCGCATCATAAAAATTTTCGATAGAATGGGATTTGTGGTTGCGGAAGAGCGGGAAATTGAGGACGACTGGCATAATTTTTCTGCCATGAATACGCCGGCAGATCACCCTGCCAGAGATATGCAGGACACCTATTATCTCAGAGATAATTCGAATATGTTATTGAGAACACATACCTCTTCCGTTCAAGCAAGAATTATGATGTCTCAAAAGCCTCCAATCAGAATCATTGCACCGGGTAGAGTATATAGAAACGAAACTATTTCTGCACGGTCCCATTGCCAGTTTCACCAGGTTGAAGGATTATATATTGATAAAAAGGTATCATTTGCCGATTTAAAACAGACGCTGCTTCACTTTTCTAAAGAAATGTACGGTCCTCATACAAAAATTCGTCTTAGACCTTCCTATTTCCCCTTTACTGAACCCAGTGCTGAAATGGATGTCTCTTGTTTTATTTGCGACAGTAAAGGATGTAACGTTTGTAAGCATACAGGTTGGGTAGAGATTATGGGTTGTGGTATGGTTGACCCTCAGGTTTTAATCAACTGTGGCATTGATCCGGAAGAATATTCAGGTTTTGCTTTTGGAATGGGTATCGAGCGTCAGGCAATGATGCTATATGGTATTCAGGACATAAGATTACTTTTTGAAAATGACGTTCGATTCTTACGTCAATTTACCTCTGCCAGATAAATTTTTATTATGAAACCGAGTATCCCAAAAGGTACGCGTGATTTTGGACCTAAAGAAGTTCAAAAGCGTAATTATCTTTTTTCTATTATAAGAGAAGTTTTTATTCGTTTTGGATACCAACCGATAGAAACTCCTACCCTTGAAAATTTATCGACGCTCACAGGAAAGTACGGTGAAGAAGGGGACAAATTACTTTTCAAGGTTTTGACCAATGTAAGTGGGGAGGAAAGCGGGCCAGCAAAACGAGGATTGCGCTATGACCTCACGGTACCATTTGCCCGTTTTGTGGTTATGCATCAAAATGAACTACATTTTCCGTTCAAACGCTTTCAAATACAACCTGTTTGGCGCGCCGACCGCCCTCAGAAAGGTAGATACCAGGAATTTTATCAGTGTGATGCTGATATTGTTGGCTCCCCTTCTTTGATGTACGAAGCAGAATTAGCCCAAATATTTGATCTTGTTTTTGCTAAATTAGGTATTCCCGTTTGTATTGAAGTCAATAATCGAAAAATTCTTAGCGGTATTGCGGAGGTCTTTGGCATTTCCAGTCATTTTACAGCCATGACCATGGCTATCGACAAATGGGACAAAATTGGCCCGGATGGTGTAGCTAAAGAGATGATTCAGAGAGGAATTTCAGAGGAAATTGTGGGGAAATTAATTGATGTTCTCGGCAATAACGACCTTGAATTTTATAGAAACTTACTTGAGAAAAGTGAAACAGGCCAACTTGGTATCAATGAACTGGATACCTTTTGGCGCTATTTGTCCGCTTTTAATCCGACAAATAAAATCATTTTTTCTCCCCTTTTAGCCAGAGGATTGGGATATTACACAGGTTGTATTTTTGAAGTAAAAGCGACATCGGTCGAAATGGGAAGTATTGGTGGCGGAGGAAGATATGCCAATCTAACAGAAATATTTGGCTTGCCGAATATGCCTGGCGTTGGAATTTCCTTTGGTGCGGAGAGAATTTATGATGTAATGGAAACTTTACAACTGTTCCCAACCCAATTTTCAGAACGCATTAAGGTTCTTTTTGTCGCTTTTGACGAACCTTCCCATCTTTATGCCTTTAAAGCCCTTGCAAAGGTTAGAGAAAATGGCATTTGTTCCGACATATATCCCGATCCGACGAAACTGAAAAAACAAATTAAATACGCGTCCGATAATAATATTCCTTTCATCGCCATTGCGGGAGAAACGGAAATGGAAAATAATCAGTTTATGTTGAAAAATCTTGAGACGGGCGAACAGAAAAGTTATTCATTAGAGGAATTAATTTCTTTTTTGAAGAATTAAAAAAAAGGAAGGTGTTTTAACATTATGTCAAAACACCTTCCACTTTACATCGTTTTATACTCTGCAAATCCGGCTTTTATAGATCGCACAACACCATCACCAGTCCATTCTTCAGCACCAGGGATAATGGTAGTTTTGGCGATCACTGCTTCTTCAGTTAAGCCATCTTTTACTTGCTGCTTTATATAAATGCGTAATTTATCCAGATAATTTTCCATCGCCTTTATATCTGAGGTATTGATTTGAACCGGGTATTTTTCATTTGCATGACCACAAATATAGATGGTATCTTTATCGTAATACTTCCTTATTTTCTCAAGGGTTTCTATCCATTGATCAATGGAAGCACCCCCTGGAACATCAATAAATGGGAATCTACGGTTGAAAACCAGATCACCTAAGTGAGCCACATTCGCATTTTCAAAATGCACCACAATATCTCCATTGGTGTGTCCTCTACCAAAGTAACGACATTCGACGGACTCCTTAGCTAGTTTGAATGATGCCTTATCTATGACCACCGTGTCAGCGAGCAGATTTTTATCTAAGGCATTTTGAGCAAGCGCCGTTTTTTCTAAATTAATCCGACAATTTTCATGCGAGACCACTTTGTCAACCACATCCTTAAAAACAATATTTCCGGCAGTATGATCCCCGTGATGATGCGTATTGATAAGGAGATTTATTTTATTGGCATTCACTTTACGTATCTCCGCCAACATATTAGCCGCTTGTTCAGGAAACTGGGTATCAATAACTACAGACTGGTCTTTCGTCAGATAACAACCAATGGTACCTCCTCTTTCGGTATAATAGCCAACATTCCCTCTTATCATCGTCATATTTCCAGCAAATGAAAAATGACTCTTCAATGGATTTAACCAGGCAAAACCAGCGATTGCAGCGGATTGCTTCAAAAATTCTCTCCTGTTTTTCATGGTTTTACATTGCTGACTTGTAGAGAGTAGATAGTTTTACTTTGAAATGTTTCTCCTGGTTTTAACACCGTACTAGGGAAAGTTGGATGATTTGGGGAATCAGGAAAGTGTTGGGTTTCAAGACAAAATCCGTTTCTAAAAGCGTATTTATTCCCTTTTTTACCTGTTAAACTACCATCCAGAAAATTTCCACAATAAAATTGCATACCAGGTTGTGTCGTTTTCACTTCCAACAGACGACCACTTGAAGCTTCCCAAACCTGAGCGGCAACGGAAAGTTCATCTTCATTCTTATTTAGTACAAAATTATGGTCATAGCCCTTCCCTCTTATTATTTGATCAAACTCAGCATTGACCCTTTCGCCAATAAGATGCCATTCTCTAAAATCAAAAGGGGTATTAGCAACATCCGCATGATTTTCCAATGGAATTAGGGTACTATCCACCGGGGTGAACTGATTGGCAAATATTTTTAACTGATGGTCTAATATATCGCCATTCCCCTCGCCTGTCAGATTAAAATAGGCGTGATTTGTAAGATTGACTACGGTCGTTTTATCCGTGGTCGCCTTATAATCGATGGAAAGTTCATTTTTATCATTTAACCTGTAAGTAACTTCTACTTGTAAATTTCCTGGATAACCTTCCTCCATATCAGGGCTATTCAGCGTTAATATAACCCCAACGGCATCCTTTTCTTCCAACGATTTAGCGCTCCATAATTTTTTATGGAACCCTAACGGGCCTCCGTGTAAAGCATTGGGTGGATTATTAATCGCTAAAGAATAGGATTTACCTTCCAGGGTAAATTTCCCCAAAGCAATTCTATTGGCATAACGGCCGACTAAAGATCCGAAGTAAGGATGTGTCCCCTGATAGGATGACAAATCTTTGAAGCCTAAAATAACGTCATCAAAATTTCCGTCTTTATCAGGCGCTGACCATCTGGTAATGGTACCACCAAAGGTAGAGATATCCACCTCTAAACCGTTTGTATTTTTTAATGTAAAGAGTTGTGCTTCTCCCTCCGGCGTATTGCCAAAGGATGTAGAACTGACCGAAAGTTTACTCATGGTATTTTCCTTGTTTGTGTTTGACTGACATCCCCAATTCATTAAGATTGAAATGCAGCATAATGTCCAGATATAATGTTTCATTTTGTTCAGTTAATGGTTTAAAAAATAATGTACAATGAAAATTAGCCATTAAAATATAAATATGCCCCTAAAATAAGTACCAGAACCAACAAAGTGGCGAATATATCCATTTTATTATAACTGGAACGCGTTTCAAGCTCTTGTTCCTCGTTGACGGTATCCATGGTTAATCCAGCGAAGGAAGCATAATTTGGCGCTGGCGTGGCATAACTTACCACAACCATTACTAACCCACTGACGATTAAAATAAGCAAACTATAATATTGAAAGAAAAAGTTATTAACGATCCATAAAAAAGAGCCGGAAGCGTAGGAAAAACCTTCAAATAACATGACTGGCGTATCAATAGCCAGGCGAAATAATCCCATTATAAATCCTACAACAAGAGCGGCCAAAGCCCCTTGAGCATTCATTCTTTTATTAAAAATGCCAAAAAAGAAGACCACAAAAATGGGAGGAGCCAAATAGCCCTGAACACTTTGCAGATAATCATAAAGTCCTCTACTTCCCTGAATCACCGGTATCCATAATAACCCAATAACTACCATAATAGCTGTGGCTATTTGTCCGACCTTTACTAAGGTTTTTTCAGAAGCATCAGGTTTAAATTTTGAATATAAATCCATAGTAAATAAAGTGGAAGAGGCATTAAAAACACCTGCCAGAGAACTCATCAATGCGGCTAACAGACCTGCAACTACTAATCCCCTGATACCAGAAGGTAAAATATGAGCCACCAGTAAAGGAAAAGCTTGTTGAGCATTTGCTTTAACCAAAACCCCGTTTTCATCTAATAAAGCCTGACCCATAATGGGCATTTTACCACTTGCAGCCAATGCAAAACTGATAATACCGGGAATAATGAAAATAAAAACGGGTAAAAGCTTAAGGAAAGCAGCAGCAATAGTTCCCCGTCTGGCTTCCGTTAAACTAGCGGCACCTAACATTCGTTGAACTATATATTGGTCTGTACACCAATACCATAATCCAATGATAGGAGCACAAAACAACATACTTAGCCATGGATAATTACTATTAAAATACCAGGCTAAATGCGTTTCTGTTTTTACGGGTGCCCAGGTACCCGTCAAACCATCAGGAACCAGAGGTTTCCACAAATTAAACATCTCAGAACCAGCTATTTTCTTTAACTCGCCCCAACCTCCTAAAGCATCCAGTCCATAAACCGTCACTAATAGTGAGCCTATGACTAATATAATCGTTTGAATGGCCTCTGTATAA
>VFQS010003124.1_pt1 | contig 12835 bp, 9 predicted proteins | sample 3512361 | NCBI WGS metagenome assembly VFQS01 (sample SAMN10412375, study PRJNA504923) | tailings metagenome | isolation source: Relicate 1 Philex TSF3 active mining | place: Philippines
GGAACAAGACATTTAACGACAAATGGGGTATGGAACTTTTACTTCCTGCACGTGGGCATGTACGATATAATTTTTCTACTTCTAATATGTTACAGTTTGGATTTGAATTGGAGGGAAATCAATTTTGGATGAATAGTTCTCCAGGTTTTGGTGCTCCTGATCAAGCATATTATATACAAAGGGGTGAATTAAAGCCTAGAATTATGTGGGATAAAAAAATCAGTGGTTTTATTTGGTTAAATGCACAAGTAGGTATGAGATCCAATTGGCGGTTTGACGTAATGAATAAATACAATGGAAAGAAAGATAGTGAGCGTTATTTCACTTCTAATCTTTCAAATCCGCTGTACTTTAATATCAGTATAAATTTAGTTTCGCCATAATCAAACTTATATCATTAAAAAAGCCTCACTGAATTGGTGAGGCTTTTTTAATTAAGAGCAAAATTTTTTATTTAGCAACTTGTCTTGTCCATGTATCTGTTCTGCCAATCAAAGAAACTCCAATATATCCTCTTACTTCCAAAGAGTTTTGGTTTGTTAATTTAATTGTACAGGAATACGTATTACCATTCTTTGGATCATAAATATTTCCTTCATCCCATTTGTTTTTTTCTACGTATTTGAACCCCCAAATATTAATCAATCCTAAAACAGGTCTTGTTCTAGATGCTTCATCTGGATGATTTTTGTCCACCTTAGGTTTTCCTGTTTCTGGATCGATTGGTTCTTTTAGCCACACCACTTTGCCTTGGTATTTATCTCCATTTTTATAAATCCGCACCAATGCATTTCCTTCTCCTGTTTTCCAAACTCCAACAATGGCATCTGGATTATCTTCAGAATTTCGAAATGATGTTGTTGTAAATAAGATACTCAGTACTAAAACCGCAAAGCTTAAAATTCCTTTAAGGTGTGTTGTGTTCATTACATGTAGCCTTTTTGAATTTTTCATGATGGTAAAAATTTGGAATTGGTTAATGCCAATAATAAAACTAAAGTAAATAAATAAAAAAAGGGGCATTGCCCCTTTTTTGTTGAATTTATTCCGATTATTTATAACCCACTAAATTTCTATTCATTGAACAACCGCCTCCAGCAGAACTGCGACTAGTTGTGCATGAAGAAGCAAAAACAATGACAGCTAAAAAGAGAATTAAGTAAAGGTTCTTTTTCATTGATTTGGTTTGTTAATCAAATATAAAAACTAAAAAAATCCAAAGAGTGGCTGGGGGCTTCATTTTTTTAAAAATCAACGTGATTTTAACGCTATGCTCACATTTAAAATCTTTGAGTTGTAGTGAAAAAGCCCCCCTGATTTATACTTTTCAGCTTATCTTGTGCCTTGAGAATTGATTTTATGAACATTCAGCTCCTAAGACCCATTGTATTTTTAGATTTAGAAACAACAGGATTAAATCTGGTGACCGATAGAGTAGTAGAAATTGCTATGTTAAAGATCCAACCAGATGGAACAAGACAAATGAAAAGGAAATTGGTTAATCCTGAGATGCCCATACCTGCAGAAGTGGCTGAAATACATGGCATTACAAATGAAATGGTTAAAGATGCACCGAAATTTAGGGAAATTGCCAATGAGGTTAGACAATTTCTTGATGGAGCAGATTTAGGCGGCTATAATTCTAATAAATTTGATTGGCCCTTATTGGCAGAGGAATTTATAAGGGCGGGACTGGATTTTGATATTCAAGGGAAGAAACTAATTGATGTTCAGCGGATTTATCATTTGCTTGAGCCAAGGACCTTGTCTGCCGCATATAAATTTTACTGTGATAAAGAACTATCAAATGCGCATAGTGCAGAAGCTGATATCAATGCTACCTGGGAAGTATTTGCTGCTCAAGTAGCAAAATATCCTCAGCTGGGAAATACTTTGGAATCTGTAGTGAAATACATTGGTGTGGAAGAAATTGTGGATTTTGCCAGAAGGTTTTCTATGGAAAATGGGAGGGAAGTTTTTAATTTCGGAAAACACAAAGGCAAGGCTGTTGAAGATGTATTGAAGGCTGAGCCCACATACTATGACTGGGTAATGAAAAGTGAATTTGCTTTACATACCAAGTTAAAGCTGACCGAGATATTCAACCGAACCATGTTAAAAAACAAGAAATAAACCATTTCCGCGGTCAGGCATTTTTGAAAAAGCTAGTTATCATACCAACCTACAAAGAAAAGGAGAATGCAAAACATATTCTCAAGGCCATATTTGATTTAGGTCAGGGTTTTCACGTTTTAATTATAGACGACAATTCACCTGATGGAACTGCAGCTATTGTAAAAGAAATTCAGAAAGACAACACAGATCGGTTATTCTTAATTGAGCGACCTGGGAAATTAGGATTAGGTACAGCTTATATAACAGGATTCCAATGGGCATTGGATCATCAGTATGATTACATTTTTGAAATGGATGCGGATTTTTCCCATGACCCCAATGACTTAAATCGTTTGTTTTTAGCGTGTAATGAAGGAGGTGCAGATGTGGCTGTAGGGTCTAGATATGTAAAAGGAGGCGAGTTGGAAAATTGGCCACTATCAAGAAAAATAATTTCAATGGGGGGTGCTATGTACAGCAGGCTAATAACCTGGATTCCTGTTCATGATCCTACAGCGGGTTTTGTCTGTTATAAAAAAGAAGTATTATCTGCCATGAAATTATCCGAAATCAAATCTATTGGTTATGCCTTCCAAATAGAAATGAAATTCGCTGCTTGGAAATTAGGTTTTAAAATAGCTGAAGTCCCCATCATTTTTAAAGACAGGGCATTTGGTACTTCTAAGATGACAAAGGGTATTATAAAAGAAGGTATTAAAGGGGTGCTTACTTTACAAAAGCAGTTTTTGCTCGGCAAATATCTTAAACGGGTTAAAAACAGCTAAGTACTTACATTCATTATGAAAAAAGCCTTTATCCAATTGCACATTGCAATATTTCTGGCAGGTTTTACAGGTGTGTTGGGAAGGCTGATTACAATTAACGAAGGTTTGTTGGTATGGTACAGGATGTTTTTTGCAGCTCTTTTTCTGTTTGTGTTGTCTTTATTTAGTAAGAAAATAAAATTTCTACCATGGCTACAAGCATTGCCTCTTTTAGGTATAGGTGCAATTGTTGCTTTACATTGGGTCTTCTTTTATGGTAGTGTTAAATATGCCAATGTTTCAGTGTCGTTGGTTTGTTTTTCCACTATGGGATTCTTTTCTGCATTTTTTGATCCATTGATTTCAAAACGTAAAATGGATCTTGTTGAAATTTTACTCGGTCTTATGGTCATGTTAGGGGTCTACCTCATATTTCATTTTGATCCGGGGTATAGGTGGGGTATAGTTTATGGTATTATTTCATCGGTACTTGGAGCTATTTTTACAATTATAAATAAGAAATATGTAGATAAACACGATGCTCAAGTGATTACTTTTTATGAGTTAGGCGGCGGATGGTTATCGCTCAATCTTATTTTACCTTTTTACTTACAATTTGTTACCTACACAAGTATTTTTCCAAGTTTATCTGATTTTTTATGGTTACTAGTACTTAGTTTACTATGTACAGTTCTTGCTTTCAATCTTTCAATTCAGGCGCTCAAAAAAATATCACCCTTTACTGTCAACCTTAGCTACAACTTAGAGCCAGTTTATGGTATTCTCCTGGCTTTTGTAATTTATCATGAACATTTGGAACTTGGACTATCATTCTATGCAGGATTATTTATCATTTTTTTGACAGTCGTGTTACAGAGTTTAAGGGTTTGGAAAACAAAAGCAAATTGACCTGTTCCTAATTGTATAATCGCTCACATTTTCTTATTTTCATCAAAATCTACTTTCATGAGGCAAATTGTACTATTATTCGCTACACTAATCTCAGTCAATATAACCCTAGCACAAAAAAAAGTACTTGACCATAGCGTTTATGATGGATGGCAATCCATTGGTGAAAGAAAAATTTCTTCAGATGGTCAATGGGTAGCATACACCATTGAGGTACAAGAAGGGGATGCTTCCCTTATCATTCAAAAGACAGATTCATCTTATAAGCAACTCTTTTCAAGAGGCTATAACTTGACTTTCACTGACGATAATAAATTTTTGGTCTTCAAAGTACGCCCAACATATCAAGCAATCAGGGAGGCAAAAATAAAAAAGAAAAAACCCGAGGACCTGCCCAAAGATTCATTGTTCATTGTAGATTTATCTAGCAAGCAGGTAGAAAAATATCCTGATATAGCCTCCTATAAATTAGCTAAGAATGCTTCTACTTATTTTGCATTCTTGAAAACTAAAAAATCTATAGACTCGCTGCCTAAGGTTCAAAAGAAAGATACTGCAAAAATTCAATTAGATTCCTCAAAGCAACAAATTCCATTACTAATCGAACACAAACCAGATCGAAAGCAGAAACGTAAGCTTTCTGCAAAAGGGGAACAAGATGATGAGTCATTTGATGAAGTTGATGATTTTATAAGTGATGCTGAAGGTGATGAAAGAAGTAGTCAGTCGATTCAGGAAGGTTCAGATTTGATTGTTTATAATTTTTCGACTAAATCACAGTTTTCTTTTCCATTCACCAGTGAATACAATTGGAGTGAAAATGGAAAAATATTACTAATGGAAAGTACCGCCAGTAAAAACAATAAAAGTAGGAAACCGTTAGTGGCTATTTGGAGATCAGTCGAAAACAGATTAGATACCATCTTGTTTGGAGGGAATGATTTTAAAGGTTTTGCTATAGACAAAGAGGGCTATCAAATAGCCTTCTTAGCCGAAAGAGATTCTGCTTTTAAAGCTCCTCAAAAGTTTTATAAGTTATGGTACTGGAAAAATGGTGATCCTCAAGCAACTGTAATCGCAGATCGATTTACGGTTGGAATGAAAGTAAACTGGACAATTAACGAATTTTATACACCTAATTTCAGCAAAACAGGAAATCGTTTGTTTTTAGGAACATCTCCTGTAAAACCAATAAGAGACACAAGTTTAATTGATATTGATTTAGTCAAATTGGATGTTTGGCACTACAATGATGATTATCTACAGCCTTATCAATTGAGGAATTTACAGCAAGAAGACCGAAGAGCTTATTTAGCCATGATTGATTTACAAAAAAAATCATTTATTCAACTTGCTGATAATGCCTTGCCACAGGTAATTTATTCGAATGAGGGTGATGGGGACGTATTTCTTGGTATAAGTGATGTGGGAAAAAGAATTTCAATGCAGTGGGAGGGTGGTACTAAGAAAGATGTTTACGCTATAGACCCATTAACGGCAAATAGAACTATCATCATCAAGGATCTGGCAGGAATGCCTCAGATTTCACCTGAAGGCAAATTTATTTATTGGTATGATATGTCAAAGAAGCACTATTATACATATAGCAAACAAGGTATAGTAAATATAAGTAAGTCAATTTCACAGAAATTATATAATGAAGAATATGATATGCCTTCAGACCCAACACCATATGGAGTAATGCGATGGGAAAAGAATGATGCGGCTATATATGTTTATGATAGGTATGATATATGGAAATTAGATCCAAACGGTAAAGTAAAACCTGAACAAACTACTGGAGGTTGGGGTAGAAAGAATCATATATCATTTAGGTATTTGAATCTTAATCTGGAAGAAAGAAATATTGAATCCAACCAAGAATTACTTTTAAAGGCTTTTAATAATAAGAATAAATATGCTGGCTTTGCAAGGCTAAGTCTAGGTACAGATAAGCTACCCCTAATTGTTCATATGGGACCTTATGCAGTAGGTAGTCCATTAAAGGCAAAAAATGCAGATGTATTTCTTTTTACAAAAGAATCTTATTCAACATCTCCTAATCTTCATATTTCAACTGATTTAACTTATGATAGACAAATAAGTAATATAAATGTGCAGCAGAAAGAATACAATTGGATGACTGCAGAATTATTTTCTTGGAAAGCATATGATGGTAAACTAGCGACTGGAATAGTATATAAACCTGAGGATTATGATCCGAAGAAAAAGTATCCAATGATTGCTTATTTCTATGAGACTTTGTCGGATGGTTTGTATAATTACCTGCCGCCTGCTCCAACCCCAAGCCGACTTAACATACCATTTTTTGTTAGTCGCGGTTATATTGTCCTCGCACCTGATATACATTATGCAAAAGGTTACCCTGGAAAAGGTGGTTTTGATTATGTCGTAAGTGGTGCTAGAGCTTTGGCAAAAAAAGGTTGGGTGGACAGCACTAAAATGGGAATTCAGGGTCAAAGCTGGGGTGGTTACCAAGTTGCACATATCATAACCCGGACCAATTTATTTGCAGCAGCCTGGGCAGGTGCACCTGTTGCCAACATGACCAGTGCATATGGGGGTATCAGGTGGGAGAGTGGTATGAACCGTCAGTTTCAATATGAAAAAAGTCAGAGTCGTATTGGAGCCACTTTATGGGAAAAACCTTCATTGTATATTGAAAACTCTCCCTTATTTCATTTAAAAGGAGTAAAAACACCATTAGTCATCATGGCCAATGATAATGATGGTGCTGTGCCTTGGTACCAGGGTATTGAAATGTTTACTGCTATGCGAAGACTAAATAAAAAGGTGTGGATGTTGAATTACAATGGAGAAGCACATAATCTTGTAGAGCGTAAAAATCGAAAAGATATTCAAATAAGAGAACAACAATTTTTCGACTGGCTACTTAAAGGAGAAAAGCCTGCAGTATGGTTGAAAACAGGTATTCCGGCAACTGAAAAAGGAAAAACATGGGGATTGGAAACTTCACTTGATTGAGTGAAGTTTCTATTTCAAAAACCCCTTAAAATCTAGAATACTTTTGAACCATCAAAGCTCTCTAACTGCTTAACAAATTCCGTTAAGAAACTTGCACCTAATCCTCCGTCGATAATTCTATGGTCATAGGACATAGATACAAACATCATATGCCTTATCGCGATGCTATCACCTTTCTCAGACTCTATTACAACAGGTTTCTTTTTTATTGCGCCGGTTGCGAGTATTGCAACTTGCGGCTGGTTGATGATTGGTGTTCCCATCAAACTTCCAAACGTGCCTACATTGGTGAAAGTGAATGTTCCTTCTTGTGTATCAGCTGGTTGAAGTTTACCAATTCGGGCATTATTGGCTAGTCGATTAACTTGCTTGGCTAAACCCGTGATATTAAATTGATCTGCACCTTTAATAACAGGAACAATCAAATTCCCATTAGGCAAGGCTGTCGCCATACCAATATTTATGTCTTTTTTTACAACAATTGTATCGCCTACAACACTTGCATTCAGCAGTGGGAACTTTTTAAGACATTTGGTGATGGCTTCGATGAATATTGGTGTAAGGGTTATTTTTTCACCTTCCCTTTTTTCAAATTCATTTTTGATTTTATTTCTCCATACAACCAGATTGGTTACATCGGCTTCTGAAAAGCTTGTAACGTGTGCGCTAGTAGCTTTACTTCTGGTCATGTGATCAGAAATCAGCTTTCTCATTCTATCCATCTCAATTATCTCTACATTACCAGTAATGTTGACTGGTGGTTGAGGAGGTGTGGGTATAGATTGGGAAGGTTGGTGATATGATTGAGCAACAGGCTGGCTTTGTTGAGGAGCTTGGAAAATAGGCTCAGGACTGGGTTTAAATACGGGCGGTTGGGGTTGGTGTTCAACAGGAGCTTGTATTTTGGAAAATTGACGATTTTCTAGATATTGAAGTATATCTTTTTTGGTGACTCTACCTTCATTACCAGTTCCAGGAATTTTTTCCAATTCCTGGAAGGGAATTCCTTCTCTGGAGGCGATATTCATCACCAATGGAGAGAAAAATTTAGAGTTGTCGCCTTTATCAGGAACAGAGAATGATGAGGGTTGATAAGGTACAATGTTTTCAACTTCCTCTGTAACATTTGCATTTGATTGAGCTACAGGTTGTGATTGGATGGGCGTTTGTGGTAGAACAACTTGTTCTGGTGCATTGGTTTTGATCCTTGCAATAACTGATCCAATTGGAATGATATCATTTTCCTTGCACAGAACTTCCTCTAAGATGCCTTCCACTGTTGAAGGAACTTCACTGTCTACCTTATCAGTAGCAATGTCCAACAAAGTTTCATCAAGTTTTACGAAATCCCCAACCTGTTTGTGCCAACGCAAAACAGTAGCTTCCATGATGCTCTCACCGAGCTTGGGCATTAATATATTGACAAGGGCCATTTTACCAGTTAAGTTTCCAAAATCCGTATGTAAAATTAGCCTAAAAAGGAGTCAATTCTGCTTTAAAGCAGAATAACTTATCCAATACTTTTCCTCAAAAAATTAAGGGCAAAAGCAGCAGTTAATTCTATATTTCTTTTTCTATCAAACCGAAATTGAAAGGTTGTTGCTTCTGTTGTAGAAGCGCTACTAAATGCAGCACAAACGAAACCAATAGGTTTGGTTGGGGTGTCACCGGTAGGACCCATGATTCCAGTAACTGCTAGGCCATAGTCTGCTCCTGTTTTTTCCCTTGCTCCCTCTGCCATTTTTTTTGCAGTTTCAATACTAACTGCTCCAAATTCTTCTAAAATAGTTTGAGGTACACCTAATATTCCAGACTTTACATCATTGGAGTAGCTCACCACTCCACCAAGAAAAAATGAACTGCTTCCTGGTAATAAAGTTATAAGGTGTGATATATATCCCCCTGTGCAACTTTCAGCTAATGCTAAAGTTTTTTGTCTTGCTTTTAAATTTTCAGCAATCGCTTCTTGAAGTGTAATGTCTTTATCAACAACCAAATAGTCTTTGACCAACTTTTTTAGCTCATCAAAAAGATTATCAAGTATATTATTTTTTTCCAACAAAGAAGTTGAGCTTAAACGCAGCCTAACCATGCCGTAGTTAGGCAAATAAGCAAGTTTGATGCCATTTGACAATGAAGCTTCAAAATTGATGAGTAATTCAGCCAGAAAAGATTCCCCAATACCCGCAGTTAATAACGTGCGGTGTTCAACAGGAGCAACGTTAAATCTCTTAATTAATTCGGGAATTACATCCTCTTCCATCATTCCTTTCATCTCAAAAGGTACACCTGGCATACTCACAATTATTTTTCCTTCTTTGTCAAACCACATTCCCGGAGCAGTTCCTCTTTTGTTTTGAATAACCCTACATACATCAGGTACTTCGGCTTGTTTTAAATTTCTTTCAAGTAATGGCCTGTTTAGTTTTTTTGTAAAGATTTCTATAACATTTTCCTTGGCTAGCTCATCTACTACCAGCTTGCCACCAAAATATTCACATAAAAGGGGTTTAGTGATATCATCTGAAGTAGGACCCAGGCCACCAGTAATTAAAATAATATCATTCTTTTCTTCCTCTTCTTTAAGAGCAGTCCAAATTTGATCCCATTGATCACCAATTGCAACTCTTCTGTTTATGGAGAAACCGGCTTTGTTCAGCGCTTGCGCCATCCATGCACTGTTCGTGTCTATAGTTTGTCCAATTAACAATTCATCTCCGATCGTAATTATAGAAACTGTTTTAAGACTCATGATGGTTAATTGAAAAATGGTTCAAGTTTCGCGACTAACATAGTTGGCATTCCGGTTTTTTGGAAAGTTATCTTTTCCATGAAATAAAGCGAAACTTTCCCTTTGCAAAGAAGTTGGTTTTTCTCGTTGTATACTTCTTGATGGAACTCTATTTTATGATCTTTTGGCAGTTGATGTAAAGATGTACGGATGGTGAGTAAATCATCATATAGCGCAGGTTTTATGAACTTGCAATCCACATTTACTACTGGCATAATTACGCCCGCTTGTTCTACATCTTTATAAGTGATTCCCAAAGAACGCATGGCGTCTGTTCTTCCCACTTCAAAATATTCAATGTATTTGGCATGATAAACTACTTGCATCTGATCTGTGTCAGCATACCTAACACGAACTTGTGTGTCAAATGAAAACATGATAATTTTTTATTTACTTGCAATTCCATCAACACTAACTCTACCAGGACCACAGAACAACAGCGTTAAGAATCCAGCAAGGAACAATGTCGCTTTCTCTCCTGTATCAAAAAAGTCCATTTTATGTACACTAAATAAGGCTATGGACATATTGATGACCAAAGGAATAGATACAAGTCTTGTAAATAATCCTATTGTGATGAATAATGCACAAAAGAATTCAGCAAAAATTGAAAGTGTAAGGGAAAGAGTAGAGCCCATTCCCAAAAAGTTATAAAATGCAGCTTTACGTTCATTGAAATGGACCAGCTTATTATAGCCATGTGACATCATGAGAAGGCCAAGACTTAATCTTAGCAATAACATAGATGTATTAAAGGCAATTGTATTGTAATGGATGCTCAGTAGTTTCTTCATTGATGGTCTAGTTAAGCTATATTCTAAATGTTAGTTAAATGTTACTTCTCAAAGGTACAATAATGTTCTATTCTCCTCATTTAGGAGTTATTTTTGATTGTTAAATTTTGCTGAAATGACGGTCAGGCCGATTGTAGCATTTTTGTCCACTTTTTTATTGTTTATCTGCTTTGCTATTGAAGGTAATAGTCAGGGTACACTTGCTGTCTCTAAGAGAAAATTAAATCTTGAAAAAGTTAATTTGCTTTTTGAAAACCGTCAATTTGAATTGGCTAAAGCTGAAATAGATCAATTGTTGACGCTTCCAGCCATAAATGGAATTCTTTCTGAAGGGGATATGGAGAATTTGCAATATATGCAAGTAGTATGTGGACTAAACCAGGGAAGTTTTGCCTCATCCCAAGAGGCAGTTGCTTTTTTAAAAAAATCCTCCTCAAAATCAAGATCATCATTACTGGCCTATCATTTGTCTCAATACTACTTTAATTTAGCAAGATTCGATGACGCGCTAACTTATCTTGAACTAACCGATGATTTGTTTATGTCTAACGAACAGGCTGAAAAAGTTCAATTTCAAAAAGGCGTAGCTTATTTTTCTCAAAAAAAATTTGATAATGCAAGTCCCTATTTCAAAAGCCTTTTTCAACTAAACACTTCTGTTTATAAGGACGATGTAGGATATTATCTTGGATTTATTTCTTTTTCAGAGAGAAAGTACAGAGAAGCGCTTAATTTATTTAATTCAATCAAAGAGTCTCCAAAATATAAAAATACGGTTCCTTTTTATTTGTCATTTATAAATCATGAATTAGGAAATACCAATGCTGCAATCAAGTTTGGAGAAGAATACCTAAAAGGTAATGATAAGGCTCATCAAACAGAAATGTTTCAATTGATAGGTTCGATGTATTTTAACACAGGAAATACTACTAAAGCTGTTAATGCCTATGAGCAATTGGTTGCTAAAGGTATCGGGTTAACCAATGTGCAAAAATTCGAGCTTGGTACAGGCTATTTTCAATTGGCTAAATACAATAATGCCATTCAACTATTAAATCCACTTTCAAGTCAAACAGATTCAATAGGTCTTAATGCTATGTATGTATTGGCTCAGTCATATTTAGGGGTTAATCAAAAAGCGAATGCCAGAAACTCTTTTGCCTACTGTATTTCTGGAAAAATCCCTGAGCCTAAAAAAGAGGTGGCGCAATTTTATTATGCAAAATTGTCATTTGAACTTGGGTTTGAAGACATGGCTATGAATAGTTTAGCATCTTTTTTGAATAACTACCCATCAACCAGGTTCTTTGCTGAAGCAAATGATATCATGTTTACACATTATGCCAAGACCAATAATTTTAAGAAAGCAATTAATTTTTTAAATGCTTCTAACTCCACGATAATTACTGACCCAAGTGTTAAGGCAAGGGTCTATTTTGGTAGAGGGATGGAGTTAATAAATGACCTTGATTACAAACAGGCTGATGTAATGATGGCAAATGCCATACAGCAAAAAGAGAAAAGCTATAGCGGCCCAGCAATATTTTGGAGAGGTGAACTCGCATATAGGACTGAACAATACGATCAGGCCATCAATTTTTTCTCAACTTATCTCAGTACTGTATCCATACCATTGGGCGAAGCAAACGAGGCAAATGCTTTATATAGTCTGGGATATGCTTATTTTGAAAAAGAAGATTACAAAAAAGCGCTTTCCTATTTTGAAAGAGTTAAAAATTCTAATTCGCAGATTAGCAATGAAGTTAAGGGAGAAGTACAGGTTTTAATTGCTGATTGCTATTTCATGTTAAAAAGCATTGATAAAGCAAAGTCACTATATTCCACCATTTATAAACAAGGAGGAGAAGGTGCTGACTACGCCTTATTTCAATTGTCCTTAATTGAAGGAATTAAGTCTCCACAAGGGAAAATCCTCTTGTTAAAAGAGGCTGAGAAAAAATTCTCTAATTCTGAATATCGGCCTTTGATATTTATGGAATTAGCCGACACTTATCTATCTGAAGAACAATTTGATGCTGCAATTCCCTATTTGCAAAGAATTCCTCAATTGGTTGATAAAGATGATGAAATGATTCCAGATGCCATGTTGAAATTGGGAATTGCTTATTTTAATACTAACCAATTACAGCTTGCCATAGATCGTTATAAGGCTTTAATTTCATCGTACCCAAGTACACAACAAGCCGCAGAGGCACTTGAAAGTGCTAAAGTTTTATTTGTCGAAAAAGGTAATTTAGAGGAATATGAAACCTTTTTACAAGGCAGTGGAAAATCATTGACATCCTTGCAAAAAGACTCATTACGTTATCAGGTGATACAAACTGCTATAGCTGGTGCTGATTTACCATTAGCCAGAAAAGCAATGAATCAATACCTGGTAGAATTTCCAAGTGGATTATTTGCTATTGAAGTACAACACTTACTTGCTGAAATTT
>VFQS010003125.1_pt1 | contig 12834 bp, 14 predicted proteins | sample 3512361 | NCBI WGS metagenome assembly VFQS01 (sample SAMN10412375, study PRJNA504923) | tailings metagenome | isolation source: Relicate 1 Philex TSF3 active mining | place: Philippines
GCTATCTCTCGCCTAGACCACAATGTCGACTTCGACTGGGGCCTAGGCCTGATTACTAATGAGGTCGCCGACTTCGTCAGTGTCAGATGGTCTGGCAAGATCCTAGCCCCCGAGACCGAAGACTTTACTTTCATTCTTCATGCCGACGATGGTGTCCGCATGTACATCAATGAAGTGTTGATGATTGACAGGTGGGAAAAGTGCTGCGAGGATGTAGCCACCACCTTCCCTATGGTTAAGGGTACCTTTATCGATGTCCGTATCGAGTACAAGGAGTACCAAGAAGAGGCCTATGTCAAGTTGTACTGGACCTCTTAAAAGATACCCAAGGAGATCATTTCTCCCGTCTACCTCTACTACCCAATGAGAGTAGGCGCTAGCCCATATGATATCATCATCAACAAGGGACCTTCAATCGCTAGTAATACCATAGCATTTGGAGAGGGTCTCTCGAAAGCCACCTCAGGCAAGATCGCTTATTTTTCGATCTAGGCCAAGAACGAGGACGATCTCATCATTGATAACAAAGATGATCAGTACTAGATCATCTTCGAGGGACCTGATGGAACCTCAGTAGGCAATTTCTACGTCACTGCTTCTTACTTCTCGAACGGTCTTTACAATGCCAAGTACGTTCCACAGATTTCGGGCAAGTATAAAGTGACCATCACTTTGCTTGGTTACTTGAGCAAGGCTGACACCTAGATCAAGGGTTCGCCCTTCTATGTGGACGTGTCTCCTGGAGAGATTCTCCCCGTGAATTGCCTAACCAGTCTTGGTACTGGTACTATTACCATCATTGCAGGAGAGACCAAGTTCTTCTAAATCGACACCTTTGATCTTTGGAACAACAAGTAGGTAACTTCCTATGATGATACTGCCATCAGCATGGTCGCTTACTATCAAAACATTGGTGACTATGTATCATAAATTGGTGTTGCTGATCTTCCAAACTGGCCTACGATCTATGGCAAAGACATTGCTGGTATTTCGATCGATCGTAACAAGGACGGTACCTATGCAAGCCAGCTTACTATATTCCGTGCAGGCCACTACTCCTTCGTTACCATCATTAATAACCAACCTGTCAAGAATTCTCCACAGCCTTTCTTGGTGATCCCTGCAGAGATCTATGCACCAAACTGTGTTGTTAAGAATGTCGTTAAAGACTATGTAGCTGGAACTCTCTCGTATTTCGACATACAAGGACGTGACTTCTACTCTAACAACATCGTTGTGAGACTTACTGTTGCAATAACTGACTCCACTCTTGAGTTCCGCAACCAAACTTCCAACGAAACAGTAAGTGTGGGAACCATTGTAGACCAGCCTTTAATCGGTCCCTTCGGTTCCTATAGAGTGTCGTTTACACCTACCCTTGCCGGTAAGTTCAACATGTATCTCATGTTCAATGGCTTGGGGATTGACACATCACCTTACGAAGTTAATGTGATCCCTGCCCTTGCAACGAATGCTCCAACCTCCACCATCGTTAACATCAATTCTATGGTGCACACGACTGGTGATTCACTCGTGTTTGTAATTGAGTCACGCGACCAATTCAAAAACCTCCGTACCACATCTATCAGCGATGTCTATGTGGTCACTCTCACTGGTGAGAAATCTGGAACTAAGTACACAGCAGCCACTCCAGTTGCTAATAAGAATGGGACTTATACTGCCAGTTTCATGTTCACTATTGCTGAACCATACACTCTCGAAGTTAAACTGGGCGGTGTAAACGTGAAAGATTCTCCCATTTCTAACATCAAAGTCAACGTAGGATTGGCACAAGCAAAGTTCTCACAGCTTGTAGCATCACAATCCCCCTTAACTGCTGGCTAAAACTACACCTTCAAGATATAGGCTAAAGATATCTTCTCTAATGTTGCTGTAGCACTGACTGATGAGCCTGAGCTCTTCGACTTCTATATCATTGGAGTGTCAGCCAATAACAAGGATTAGAAAGTCGTGGCTTCAATGAAGTATCTGTTCGGCCTCTACGAAGCAACTTTCAGCCTTCCATTGGTAGGATAGTACTCAGGCATCATCCGCCTAGTCCAGCAAGGAGGCTTGTTGGCGACATACTATCGCACTATTGACTTTTAGGCACCTGTATACCTCGTAAACACCTACAATCACGAGGGAAAGCAGTTTACTCAGATCGATAAACAGATCGACTTCCGCTTCGATGAACGTGAGCCTATGCTTAGTTCAAATTATCCCACTGAATACTTTGCTGTCAAGTGGGAAGGTATGCTCTTGGCTCCAACAACTGAGACCTACCGTCTCTCCATTGAAGCTTACAACACCTCAATGGTTGAATTGATCATTAATAGTGATCGTAAATTAGTCTACAATGACTTTACAGGTCAAGGTACCTAGGAGGAAATGTTTGTGGACTTAGAGTTCACTAAGGGTACCTTCTACGACTTTGAACTCCGCTATTCCCAGAAGATTGGCCCTCATAAACTCCGCCTCTTCTGGGAGAGTGACACTATGGACAGGTAGATCATCCCTGCCAAATAATTCTACAACAGACTCAGTAGCACCTTCACTCCATATGTGCTCCAAGTACGTCCTGACATCAGCAATGCGACCACTACAGCATTAGCTAACTCTGTTGACTACAAGGATGCTATTGTGGGCATCAAGGAGAGTCACATAATTCATGTCCGTGATAAGTTTGGAAACCTCTAAGATCACATGAACGATCTCTTCAAAGTCAATATCGTTCAAGTTGCTACTGGTACTCTCCAGAATGTTGTATTTACCACTGTGAGTAACGGTGTGTACAAGTTTGAGTACACCTTGATGACAGTTGGCGATTACAAGCTCGACATCAGCATTCAATTCAATGGACAAGGCTCCTTCTACGCCCTTAGCACTTCTCCCTTCTTCATCTAGTGCCATGTGACCACTACCGACGCAAAGTGGACCATAATCACTGGAGAGGGAAAGAATAAAGCTATAGCTGGTATTCCCAATGGCTTCTTGGTCACAGTCTTTGATCAAGGAAACAACCAGTAATAGACTGGAGGGGATATCATCTCAGTGACCATTGTAAGCTAGTCTGGTCTCATCACCATTCAAGAGATCGAAATCTTTGACAACCAGGATGGCACCTACAGGGTGAAATATGAAGTTAATGATGCTTCAGAAAGTTACACAATCAGTGTGGTTGTTAATGGTGATACTTCAAATACGAAGACAACTTAACTTGTTGTTGACCCGAACACATCAAACGCTGTCGCTTCAAAGTTGACTGGGACAAGCACTCCTCTAACGATTGCTGCCGATCATACCTTCAACTTCCAAATTTTCGATAGCTTCAACAACCCAATCTGGGTCCCCAGCTATATCTTGGCTATCCTTAGTGGATAAGGACAGACTATCTATAGCTCAGCCACTGTAACCAACTAACAGCTAGGTAAATACAGCGTGTCTTTCAACGTCCCAAGAGATCTAGCTCAACAATCCACCAAGTGCGGACTCTATAGTTTCGCCGGCTACCTTCTACAGCCTGGTGGTCTTGTAGGTAGTTACTACACTAACAAATGGTTCTCAGGTGAGAAGCCATATCTGACCCAGGTCGATTCTACCATCAACATGAACTGGGGCTCAGGAGATGTGATCCCACAGGTAGTTTCCGACTATGTAAGCATTGTATGGAAGGGTTTCTTGCAGCCTCAGTATGACGAAGACTACACTTTCTACGTGGAGTCAAATGATGGAGTGAGAGTTATTGTCAATGACAAGGTCGTGATTGACGCACTCCGCGATTCAGCTACTGACCTCGACACTCACTTGGAGATAAGCACGGTCGCGATCTCCTTAAAGGCCGGTAAGATGGTTCCGATCACTATCCAGTACTATGAGACGACTGGCATTGCCATGATTGCCCTCTACTGGAAGAGTGCTTCGCAGACCAAGCAGGTCATTCCATCTAGTGCCTTGTACTACAAGAAGCAAGAGGAACCTATAACCGGCTATCTCTTCATGGTCGACTTTATCGATGTACCTATGGCTGCCACAGGCTTAGCTCAAGATGGTCCTTCGACATATGCCCACTCATCTCTCTCGCTTGTCTGGAAGGCCCCACAGGACTTCGGTTGCCTCCCTATTCAAGGCTACAAGTACCAGCGATGGGACTAGCCAACAACTTCATGGGTAGATGTCACTGACCAAACTATGTACGGCACATTGCCAAAGGGCACAGCCAATCAGTTGACCAGCGGAGTCCTCACCAAGCTCAGAATAGTCACTAGAAACTCTCTAGGCTATGGTACTCCCTCTGACCCAATTACTCTGACACCAGCTTCGAGGCCAGGCGCGCCTGGAGCTGTCATGGTCACCAGCTATGGTGGAGACTGGCTTGATCTTGCATGGTCAATGCCTACTGACACAGGCGCTAACGATGCCGTGACTGTGCCTCTCACAAAGTATATGCTCGAGGTAGATGAGCACTTTGGTCTTGGGTTCGTCTCTCTGATCGAGTTTGACGCCGAACTTGACGGACCTTTTACACCTACCATGACTTATCGCCATCAGAACTTGATCTTGGGCCACGCTTACAGCTATCAAGTCAAGGCTAAGAACTTGATGGGATATGGTGTCTACTCATCGATTGCACAACAGTACATTCCGAGATAGCCTCCTGGAAAGCCTCCTCGCTCTCCCTAGCTCGTCCCTGCTTCTTCTAACAGGTTCGAGATAGTCATTGCCTACGATCCCATCATAGAGAACACTGGTGGCTCTGCCATCCTCTCTTACAATGTCTATGTTGACAATGGCAATGACGGACCCTTTAGTGGACCTTACATGAGCAGTGGTAAAGGAATGACAATGCTCTTCTCCACTAATTTGCTACCTGTAGCACCTACGACTGGTAAGATCTACAGGTTCAAGTACTCATCGACTAACATCGCCGGAGAGTCAGTACTTTCAGATGAGCTGAGCGTACTATTGGCTGAAGTCCCGAAGATTCCTCTCAACTTAGTGAGAATTGACTCAGCTATTCTTCCAGCCGGTACCATTCGAGTGACTTGGGATATGCCTGCCGACGACGGCGGATCTCCCATCACCGGCTACAGACTCTACCTCAACGATATATTGCACTATGATGGCAGTGGTTTACCTACTGAGGTCATCTATACCCTGGTGAACTTGAATGTCGGTCGTGACTATAAGATCGCCATCAGTGCTATCAATGCGAAAGGAGAGGGCTTGGACAGAGCTGTCATCATTTTGACGGCCGCAAGCCATCCTTAGAAGATGAACAAGCCGAAGCTGAAGTCGGCAACATCTTCGTCCATCTTTATCCAGTGGTCATCGACAGACTTCTTCGACGGCGGTGTCCCTGCGACCTCCTACGCAATCAGGAGAGACGATGGACCCAATACCGTGTTCCTGCCCCAAGTGACTACAACTGCGACCCAGTACGAGTTCACGGGACTCCTTTAGTCCAAGTTGATCTACAGGTTCCAGATCGCTGCGATTAACGCCATCGGATAGGGCGAGTGGTCTGAAGCCGTTGCCTTCTACACCGCTGATGTGCCCAGCGATCCTTAGTCACTAGCTATTGTGAGCCAGTCACAGAGCGCAATTACCCTTTCATGGTAGCCTCCCGCATCCAATGGAGGTTGTGATATCGAAGGATATCGCATTTACATGGAAGATGTACTAGCTCCAGGTTTCATTATGGTCTACAACGGTATTACTCTTCCTACTGTGACATAGTTCACCGTTTCCGTTCCTACGATATCGCCTAGCAAATACTACTTGTTCAAGATCTAGGCTAAGAACTGCGGACGCTTCTCAGCTGGTCTCGACAGTTAGATTACCGTAGCGAGTGCCTCAGTTCCCTCTAAAATACTGAGAGCACCTAAGCTTGTTGCCTTTGAGAGTGCTTCATCAATGTCCATAGAGTGGAAGCAACCTCCTTATAATGGAGGTTTCCCAGTCCTGCACTACAAGCTCTATGTGAATAACGCATTGCTAGATGGCTCTGTTGATGCTACTGAGAAGACCTATGTCCTCACTGCATTGACCCTAGGCACCAACTATAAGATTTAGGTCTCATCAGTGAATGAGGTAGGTGAGAGCCCCAAGTCTGAATCCAATACGATCCTCTTCTCAAATGTTCCCTCATCACCAGCTAGTCTTATACTCGCTTCGGTGATTGAGAGCGTAGAGTAGCCTTATATTCGCGCAACTTGGACCGCTCCTGCCACCACAAATGGTGATGCGGTTAAGGGGTACAGACTCTACGTTGATGATGGTGAAGGCGGTGATTACACGTTGGTCTATGATGGCAGCAAAGCCTTCCCTAATGTCTATACATTCACCATCAAAGAGTAGATTGTATGTGGAACTGTTTACAATGTTAAAGTAACTGCCGTTAACTATGCAGGAGAGAGCATGCCTACTTTGCAGAGAATGAGAGTTGGCAAGCCTTCATCTGTGCCCCTCTATCTCAAGTGGACGTAGATTGTCCCGCAAGTATCAATCACTTTGAGCTGGGCTGCCCCTGTTGATAACGGATGCCTTCCTTTGGTTAGCTATGTGATGAATAAGAACGGAGTAGACATGGCTGATGTGATTGCACCTAACCAATTGTCCTTCGTAGATACTCATCTAACCACTGGAGGTGCGATAGGTACTAAACTAGTTTACAAGATTAAGACTACTAACTATGCCGGAGAGTCTCTCTATTCCGAGCCTTTACCTATAAACGTAGGCCTCATCCCTAATGCCCCCACCAACCTTAGGATATCGTCGTAAACAATACCATCGGTGGTTAGTTTGGCATGGGATACTGAAGCTACGATCCTCAACAACCCTAAGACCCTAGCCTACAAAGTGTATATAGATGATCTTAGTGGAAATCCACCTAAGTTAGTGTTTGATACCACTGATAATGCACTTGTACTAGAGACTACTGTCTCGGGTCTTATAGTAGGCGCTTTATATAAAGCGACAGTCACTGCAACGAATGAGATCGGAGAAAGTCTTTCAAGTAGCGCTCTGACCATTCATGTAGGTATCATACCAAGTAAAATCAAGAATGTGAGACTAGAATCTTCGACCACAACTTCGATTTTCCTCAGATGGGACTTTCCAGAGAGCAATGGCGGTCTCGCCTTGACTCAATACACTGTCTACCTTGATGTAGGACAGACTGGATAGCCCACTAAAACTGTCATTATCACAGACACTCTGCAAAATTGGCTCAATGTAGATTCCCTCACTAATGGAGTCAAAGTTGATGTAGAAATCTCGGCTTCGAACGTGAATGGCGAAGGCGAGACCTCTGATTCGAGGACTTACTACGTTGCCACTGCTCCTGCACAAATGGCTGCGCCTACTGAAACCAAAATTACTCTTCCTGATTACTCTAAGGAAGAAGCAGCTGTGCAAGTGTCTTGGGTTGCTCCTTCAAACAATGGAGCTCCTGTTTATGGATACAAGCTCCACATGGCTGATGGCCCAAGAGAGTATAGCTTGATCTATGATGGCGTTAACAGGGCTGATATCTTAACTTTTACAGCAACAAACAACATCTTTAAGACACAATGGTACAGGTTCCGTGTCTCAGCTGTCAATATCATTGGAGAGTCTGTTCTTTCTCCAGAGTTGACTGTCTTTGTTGCAGTTGTACCATCATCTCCAATCAACTTCACCTTCGTTAGCTCCGATGCTGGCTCCATCGAAGCTAAATGGTTAGAGCCTAAGTACGATGGTGGTGCTACGTTGGATGGATACAACATGTACTACAAGAGGGTTTTGGATGGTTTGAACGTTCCCTTTACAAAGGGTGAATTCATTCCAGCCTCAAAATTGACCACGATTGTAACTGGCCTTTCGGCTAATTTTGAGTATGTCTTATACATTCGTGCGGTCAACATCAAAGGAGAAAGCATCAGATCAGGCGTGATCTATCACTATGCTGGGCCTGTTCCTTCACAACTGGCTGCTCCTACCCTCATTGTAAGCTCTAGAACTGATACTACTGCAACTGTCTAGTGGACTACTCCGGGAGTCTCCACTACCACTGTATTGGGTTACTAGATCCTAATTAATGAGCCCAATAGCAATGCAGTTCCTCACATTGTAGCCTATGATGGCTAAGCTGTGAGTGTAGTAACCACTGCGACTATCCGCGGTCTTGTGAGCCAAAAAGGCTATTATATCGCTGTTAGAGCCTTAAATCGTGCTGGGTGGAGTGAACTAAGCCCATATCTTGAGCTTACTGCTGGTAGATTGCCATCACCTCCTCCCAAAGCACCTGCTTTGATTAAGTCAAGTGCTTCACAAATTCAGTTCTCATGGACTCCTACCACCGATGTAGGAGGAGCCTCTAAGATCGATGCCTACAAGATCTATGCCAATCGAAATACATTGATCGCTACAGTTTCACCTCAGACACTTTCATATACTTTCTCTACAGTGACTGAGGGAACTAGCTACTTGATCTCTATTTCGGCTGTGAGCGTCATCGGTGAAGGGGCATAGTCTCTTGACACACTTGTCTGGGCTATCAATACCCCCGGTGCTTCCGCTCTAACTGTGACTAATACCACTCGTGACTCTTGCTAGGTGACGTGGACTGCTGTGACTCCCCCAACTTTCTCTCTCATCACTGGCTATACCCTGATGATCGACGATGGAAAGGGCGGTGATTTCTCTGTTGCATACGATGGCAGCATCAATCCGTCACTCTAGAAATACACGATTGAGAACCTTAAAGCGTAGACTACCTACCGTATGCTCATCTACGCTTCGAATAAGGCTGGCAATGGCGAGAATTCAACTATCATCAGTTGTTATACCGCAACTCTGCCAGGTATTCCAGGCAAACCCAAGATGGTTACATCCACATCCTCCTCCATAGAGTTGAAGTGGGAGCCCGCCTATGACGACGGAGGTTCTCCCATTGAGCAATACCAACTCTACATGGATGAAGTTGAAGGCCTGAATGAACCCAATGTTGAAAACTGGGTACTTCAATTCGCAGGTAAAGCTCTTACATATACTGTGACTACCGGTCTTACACCGAAGATGAGCTATAGATTCAAGGTGCTAGCAAAGAATGAGTATGCTATTAAGAGCCTCTACTCTGAAATCACAGAGTATATTGCTGCATCGCTTCCTGCCAAGATAACTTTCCCAGCCTAACCATTCTCCACAGTGACCTTGAACAGCCTTGAGTTAAATTGGATAACGCCAACTATCGACTCGGCTACGATGATTCCCATCAACTTTTACAAGGTTTACTGGGATGAAGGCTACAGAAATTCAGGTGACTTTGTGCTCCTAGGCCTAGTCACTTCATACGACCAGGACTTCTACACTGTAAATAACCTTGAGACTGGAAAGCTGTACAAGTTCCAGATCTCTGCAGTGAATGATGTAGGAGAGGGACTGCTATCTGATGAGATCTCGCACTACGCTATGACTAAGCCTGGTGTCCCTCAGACCCCCTACATCATTACTTCAGTCAAGTCAGGCACAACTACTTCTTCCGCTACCATTGGATGGTATGCTGTGATTGAGACTGGCGGTGTCCCTCTGACTGGTTATAAGCTCTATGCAAAGCTTCTGTCCACAGGAGTCGAGACTATGGTCTATGACGGCACTGATAAACCAGAAGTCCTGTCGACAATCGTAGAAAACTTGATCTTGGATCAGGACTATGACATGTCACTGACCGCTCTCAACATCTACGAAGGCCCTAAAAGCTCTCCAGTCCGAGTTAGAGCAGCTGGTCTGCCCTAGGCTCCTGGGCCTATCCTTCTCACTTAGGATTCTCGAACTGGAACTAGCATAGGCCTTGAATGGACTGCTCCAGCTAGCGACGGTGGTTCACCCATCCTCGCTTACAATTTGGTCATGGTGACCGAAAACTAGGCTGACAAAGTGATCTACTATGGTACATCACTAAAGACAAAGGTTGCTGGACTATAGAGTGGTGAACTTTATAGATTCCGAGTCTAGTGCACCAATGTTGTGGGTGATGGGCCTTGGTCCAGCATTTACCAGTTCCTAGTAGTAGATAAGCCCACTGAACCTTTGAACACTAAGATTGACTCTTTTGAGAGTTCTTATGTGTCATTCTCTTGGGAGCAGCCTTTGTACAATGGTGGCTAGGCTCTCTCAGGCTTCAAGCTCTATAGGCAAGAGTGCTCTGACTCGCTATCTGCTGCCGTCCTAATTGCCACTTTGCCTCCTTCCCAGTTTGAGTACACAGACACCACAATGACAGGTGGTCTCTTGTATTGCTACACGGTAGTAGCCTTCAATCAAATCGGTGGAGATTCTCCTTCAAGCGTAAAGGCATAGGTGACTCCAATTACTATTCCTAGTGGACTCCCTGCACCTACCCTTGTAACACGCACTCAGACTTCTCTGACTGTATAATGGTACATACCTAGCTCTAATGGAGCTTCAGAGATCCAATACTACAATCTCTACGTCAAGGCTGAGTATGAGAGCTAGTATAAGGAGATATATAGCGGAAAGAGTCTCAGCTATACTGCTGAGCAGTTACCCACAGGTTTCAACTTCCAGTTTAGGGTTAAAGCAGTTAATGCACGTGGCATCAGTGACTGGAGCGCAACATCAGTCCCTATGATAACTGCCCTAATTCCTTCGATTCCGTTGAACCTGAAGCTTAAGACTCGAAGTGAGTCAGCCATTACCTTCTCATGGAAGCCACCTACTGACAATGGCGGCCTCGAATTGATTGGCTACAAAGTTTATGTGGCATAGGGTAATGGAGAGTTCATGGAGGTCTCAACAGCTCCTACAAAGCTGAATCCTACCATAATAACTCACACATAGACTGGGTTGATCTCCGGTAAGCCTTACAAGTTTAAGGTGTCAGCAATTAATGCCATTGGCGAAGGTCTCATGACTGACCACATCTATGTAATTGCTTCAGACATGCCTTAATCACCAGTCAATCCACCTATTGTCTTGGAGAAAACCGAAACCTCTATCACTATTAGAATTGAGACTCTCCCAGACAGTAAGGATGGCGGATCAGCCATCACAGGCTACATCATTATGATAGATGATGGTCTTGGTGGTGAATTTGTTCAGGTGCAAGATTCACTTGATACGGAGGTTACTATCAGCAATTTGCGTAGTGGCCGCACTTACCGTATTAAGTATGCAGGAAGAAACATTGTCTACGACTAAAACAACATGTACGAGTGTGACTCTATCTAATGGAGTCCCAGTCAGGTCGTATTGACAGCCCTGCGCCCTGAACCTCCTCAAAATCTTAAGCAAGATGACATCTTGAAGTACAAGACTGCTATTGTCGTGAGATGGACTGAATCCCTAGATGATCACGGTTCGCCAATAATCTCTCACATCTTATCAATTACAAATCTTGCTACCTCAACTACAACCGAATTCGTTCTCCCCGAGTCTACTTTTGATTACCTATTCACAGGTCTTACTTCGGGAGTCCATTACACGATGAAAATCAAGTCGAGGAACTTGGTAGGTGACTCTGACTGGTCCCTCCCAATGTTTGCCTATGCCGGTGTGGAACCGACTCGACCTGACATTATCACTTTCGTTTCTTCAACTAGAAACACACTGCAGCTAACATGGCCTGCACTGCTTGGTGAAGATACTGGAGGTACAAACACCAACCCTATCACTATCACGGACTATGACCTGTACATGGACAATGGTTACAACGGAGACTTCAAGTTGATCTACTCTGGTCCGTCACCAAGCTACTTCGTTCAGTACCTTACCCCAGGTCTTATGTACAGATTCCGTCTCAGGGCTCACAACTCAATTGGGCTGCAGAGCGAGCTTTCCACCATCCAGTATATGATGGCTGGTACAACTCCTTCAGCTCCTGGACTCCCTAACTTGATTGTCTAGTCTAACCTGCAAATTGAGTTCTATTGGAATGAGCCCTTTGACAACGGTGGCACTTCTCTTACTTCATATGAGGTTGAAATCCTCCGTATTAGTGACTCAACAACAAAGAGTATCACTGTCATTAATGCGAATCGCTATACTTACTCAAGTTCCGCTCTTGGATTCAGAGCCGGTGAGGAGTATCATGTAAGAATAAGAGCAAGAAACTTTATAACCGAGTACTACTCATTAGTAGGCACATGGAGTGCCACTGCCACCTTTTACTCTAGCATCCTACCTTAAACGATCAGTGGCCTCACTTATGATGGTCTGACGAAGGTAGGCTCGACCATCCATTGGAGTTTGCACGCTAGTGAATCATAGAAGGGTTACTCAACGACTATTCCCGTCTACACTCTCGAAATAGATGATTGTAAGAACGGTGCCTTCTCGCAAATCTTGCTAGTCACTACGAGCTTGACATCTTATACCATCTCTAACTTAACTCCTGGCATTACTTGCAGGTATAGGATGAAGGTCGAGAACATCATTGGATTCAGCCCCTACTCTGACATACTATCTGTCCATTATGCTGAAATCCCTGATGCACCTCTGGTTCCAAGGTATGTGACGAGATCAGGGGGAGATCTGACGATAGATCTCACTCCGTTCATCACAATCAAATGGGAAGCACCTTTTGAGACTAATGGTGCTCCAGTCCTTGGCTTCTTAGTGTAAATGAGCATTAACTCTGGCGCTTTTGCAGTTGCCCTTGATGCTTCATCAAACCCTAACCAGAAGTCTTTCAAATTCCAAGGCTTGATAGCCGGATAATCCTATAGATTCCGTATTGCAGCTCGCAATATCAAGGGCTGGTCCGCATATGGACCCGCTATCACGATATTGGCAGCGACCATGCCTCCCAAGATGAAGCCACTTACCATTGGT
>VFQS010003126.1_pt1 | contig 12833 bp, 10 predicted proteins | sample 3512361 | NCBI WGS metagenome assembly VFQS01 (sample SAMN10412375, study PRJNA504923) | tailings metagenome | isolation source: Relicate 1 Philex TSF3 active mining | place: Philippines
CCCTTAGCTAAGTTTATAAATACATAACCATTTTCAACATTAAAATTTTTAGTTCCTAAAACAGAAAGTACTTTGTCTTTATCTTTACCACTTACAGTTAATTTGAATCGAGATGGTTGTAAAATAGCGCCTTCTTTCGCGTTTTCAAATAAAATAGCAGTTGGTGATGAAAAAACATTCGCATTTACTGATACTTCTAAATTATCTAATGGGTGTTTTTTACAACTAGATTGTGAAAGAGTTAATAAAAGCGATGTTATAAGACCTAAGGTGAAATATATGTTTCTCATTTTTATTTAATTATGTAATTTAAATTTAATTGAATTACAGGTAGCCATCGATAGTCCTTTAAATTTTCAGTAAGTATAGTTCCTATTGCTTCATTATCTGAAAGTAATTTTGTCCCATCTGCTTTTGCTGTAGGTCGTGTAAGATAGTATGAACCGAGGTCAAAATTAAGATTGAATCTTTTATTTGAAATCGTTTTTCCTATTCCCAATCCTAGGTAAGGCGCAAATCCTTTGGAATCTATTGATATGGTAAGATTACCGATTTCTTCTGCTGTTAGTGTGGTAATACCAGCATCAAACCCCTCTTGAGGTGTTAATTTGACACGAGTAATTGCATTAGTGAAATAGGCTGATCCAAGAACTAATTTTATTCCTTTTCTTTTTTTTAAGATTTGATATTCATAAAATAGATGCAAATTATTATAGCTAGCTTTTGCATCAATCTGAAAATTCGAGCCTAAATTTTGTACAGTTGAATATGATAGCGGTATAACACTTGCTCCGAATCGAATAGATGAATGATTCAAAAAGTTATACTTAAAATTTAATCCGAATCCAGATGTACCAGCATGAATACCGAAAATATAATGATTTTCATTTAAAGTGGAATCAGAAGGATTATGAGATTGTCCGAAGGCATTCGCACTAAAAATTAATAAGGATATAATTAAGAATTTTATTTTCATATTCAAATATAAAAAAAAGTTTTAATCCGTTAATTTAAATATTGTTACATGTTTTTAAAGTTTCTTAATATAGAAATCAGTACGTCTATTCATTTTACGATTTTCTTCAGAGTCATTTGAGAATTTTGGTTTAGTGGATCCGTAACCAATCGACTCTAATCTGGCAGTTTCGATACCAAGGGAAATTAGATATTCTTTAACTGCATTTGCTCTATTCTGAGAAAGAGTCATGTTTTTAGTAGCATCTCCTTGGTCATCCGTATGACCTTGTATGCTAATTTGTATTGACGGATTTTCTTGAAGAAACTTGGAAAATTCTTTTATAATTGATTTTGTTTTTTCGTTTAAATCAAATGAATTCGAAGAGAATAAAATATTGTTTATGGTATATGTCATGCCTACTTCAAGTGGTTGTACATTCATATCCATATTTTTAATTATCATTGAATTTGCTGGAGTACCATCAAGAATCGAATTTTCAGTATTTGGGTTATCAATTCCTTTACCTTCTATGATTGAATTATTTTCAGTAGTTGATTCTTTTGAATCGATGCTCTGTTGTTTTTTGGAATGAAGAAAATCTTTGTGTTCAACTGTTAAAGCATTATCTTGCTTGTCTGGAGTTGTTTTATTCTCTTCCTCCTTGTTTTGCATGCCATTTTCATGGTGTTGTTTTGCAGTTTTATTATGTAAGACATCTTTGTGTTCTACCTTAGCAACTACATTTGAATCTTTGATTTGAGTTTCTTTTTCTTTATGATGACCAAAAAGATGATTTTCTTGTTTTACAAAAGCTTTGATTTTTTCAACTTCTTTTTTAGTAATCGTTTTTGTATCAAAAGAGTGACCTTCTTTTTTGACTGTGATTACAATATCTTGAGGGGTTTCAACGCGAACAATCGCAGCGTAATTACCATCATCACCATTGATATTTATTTTTTCTGTTTCTCCAGTTTCACCATAGGTTATTTCAATTGTTCCTCCTGAAACAGGGTTTCCTTTGTTGTCTTTTAAATTTCCTTTTACCAAAGCTACCGCATCGGGTTTTGAGTCAATTGGTAATTCAAAAGCATAAATATCAAAGTTTGTACCCGATGATTTAGACGAAAAATAAGCAAGTTGTCCGTTAGTAGAAACAAATAAACCGATTTCATCCTCTTTTGTATTAATAGGATAACCAATATTTTTAGGTCTACTCCATTTTTTTGATTTTCTATTATATTTGGAAATGAAAATATCGGTACCTCCAACACCTTTGCGTTCCTCAGTAGAAGAGGATATAAAATAAAGTGTTTCACCGTCTTGGTGTAAAAATGGACTTTTATCTTTCGCGTTCGTATTTATAATCTTTTCTCCCCCATAGAAATCAATAGGTACTGATTTAGACCAATTTCCATTATTATCTCTATAGGAAACAAACAAGTCATTATCTCCAGTTTCAACACCGTTAATCTTTCCATTTCTTGTGTAAATTAACATCTTACCATCAGGAGAAAGTGTTGGTTGTGCATCCCATGTACTTGCATCATTAATATTAGGTCCTAAATTCACTAAAGGAGTCCAAGTATAGTCGTTTCCGCCATTTCCATTCCTTTCATAATGTGTAATGTATAAGTCACAATTTCTATATTTTTGGCCGTATAATTGTATGTCTTTACATGCACAAATTATCATTTCTTTTTTATCGACTGACATAGTTGCAGAACCATAGCTATCAAAAGATCCATCATTAAATGGTGCTGCAAATGCTGTACCTGTATCAAATTTACCGTTCATATCAGGTCTCAAGGAATAAGAGAATTCTTCTACGATTTTATTATCTTTTACATCCCTTCTAGTATAAAACATCATTTCATTATCTGGTGACATCATTGGAAAATATTCGTCTTTAAGTGAACTTACATTTTCTACTTTAATTGGATTAAATGGAACAGGATTTGAGTAGAGTGCTGCTTCTTCTTCAAGCTGTTGAACAATGTCTTTAATATCATTGATTTTTTGAGAATGGTCAAGATCATATTTTTTAATATCTTGATCATCAAATTCCTGAAATTGTTTAAGGAATTTAAGTGCGTTTTCGTTTTCTTTTTGATAATAGTTAATAACCCCTAAATAATAATACATACTTGCATGAAAATTACTGCAAATGTTTAGGGCTTTTGTAAATAGATTTTCAGCTTTTATGAGTTGTTTATCACCAGCTGCATCCGAGTTTGCATTTCCTTTTTCATACAGTTTCATTCCGTCTTCAAAACAATACAAACCATATTCATAAAATGGTAAAGCATGTGTAGCTCCTACTTTGATTGATTCAACAAAACCTTCTATTTTCTTTTGAATGTCTGACTCTTCTTTAGTTTTTTGAATCAGTTTTATTATTTTTTTTGGTGGTTTGTTACATCCTTCTTGTTGATTTTGTTGGCTTAATAAATTGCCAGAAATAGAAATTAAGATGGAAACAAGGGCGATTTTTTTTAACATAATAGTACTAAAAAGGTTACCTACGTAAACATAGGTAACGCAATTTAGCAACAAATGTTATATAATTTCGACAGGTTCTGCTACTTTTTCTTCTAACAAAGCAATGTCTAAAACTTCTTTCATGGATCTAACATAGTGAAAAGTTAAGCCTGTAAGATAACTAGCGTTAATTTCTTCTATGTCTTTACGGTTCTTTTCACACAAAATAATTTCTTTAATTGATGCTCTTTTTGCGGCAAGCACTTTTTCTTTAATTCCGCCAACAGGTAGGACATCGCCACGCAAAGTAATTTCACCAGTCATCGCAAGCTGTTTCTTTACTTTTCGTTGTGTAAACAAAGATGCAAGGGATGTTAGCATAGTTATTCCTGCGCTAGGTCCATCTTTTGGTGTTGCGCCTTCTGGAACGTGTATGTGTACATTGTAATTGTCAAATACTTCTTGTTCAATACCAAAGAAATAACTGTGTGCTTTTAAATATTCCAAAGCGATGATTGCAGATTCTTTCATTACATCGCCTAGGTTTCCTGTTAAAGTCAGTTTACCTTTACCTTTTGTAATGGAAGATTCTATAAATAGTATATCCCCTCCAACACTAGTCCAAGCTAAACCAGTAACTACACCAGCTACGTGATTATCTACAAATTTGGAACGAGTTCTACCCACACCAAGAATGGTGTCTAAATCTTTTTCGCTTAGTTTTACAGTGTATTCTTCCTCTAGCGCAATTTGACGAGCTCTATTTCGAACTAGTTTAGCAATCATTTTATCTAATCCTCTAACTCCAGATTCATTAGTATGTTCTTCGATCACTTTTTCAATTACTTTTTTGTCTATCGAAAAGTCTTTTTTAGTAATTCCATGTTCCTTTAATTGTTTTGGAATCAGGTGATTTTTAGCTATTTCTATCTTTTCTTCAATAGTGTATCCATTTACTTCAATGATTTCCATACGATCTCTCAATGGTCCTTGAATTTCAGATAATGAGTTTGCTGTTGCAATAAACATCACCTTGGATAGGTCGTATTCAGTTTCTATATAATTGTCATAGAATTCATTGTTTTGTTCAGGATCCATTACTTCCAATAAAGCAGAAGACGGGTCGCCATGATTACTTCTTCCAAGTTTGTCAATTTCATCTAGAATAAAAACAGGATTAGAAGTTTCTGCCTTTTTGATATTTTGAATAATTCTACCAGGCATTGCCCCAATGTAGGTTTTTCTGTGTCCACGAATTTCTGATTCATCGTGTAAACCTCCCAAAGACATACGAACGTATTTTCTACCTAAAGCATCTGCTATTGAACGACCTAAGGAAGTTTTACCAACACCTGGAGGTCCATAAAAACATAAAATAGGAGATTTCATATCACCTTTAAGTTTCAAAACAGCAAGATATTCTAAGATGCGTCTTTTGACATCTTCTAATCCGAAGTGATCTCTATTCAGTATTTTTTCTGCGCGCTTTAAATCTAAATTGTCAAAGGAATATTCATTCCAAGGAAGGTCTAAAAGTAAGTCTAAAAAATTCAATTGTACTGAATATTCAGCACCTTGGGGATTCATTCGTTGTAGTTTGTTCAATTCTTTAGCGAACATTCCAGCGACTTTATCGTCCCAATTTTTTTCCATCGCACGACGTTGTAACTCTTCCACTTCTTGTTCGGCAGGATTATCACCTAATTCGTCTTGAATGGTTTTAATTTGTTGATTTAAAAAGTATTCTCTTTGTTGTTTGTCTAGGTCGTGTCTAACTTTGTTTTGAATTTCATTGCGCAAACGAAGCACTTCATTTTCCATTGTTAAATGTTCCAAGACTTTGAAAGAACGTTTTTTCATATCCAATTCTTCCAATAATTCTTGTTTTTTCTCCACATCTGCGTTCATATTTGAACAGATGAAGTTCACTAAAAACGAAGGACTATCGATATTTCCGATGGCAAAAGATGCTTCAGAAGGGATGTTTGGGCTATTTTTTATGATTTCTAACGCATTTTCTTTGATAGTAGAAAATAACGTTTCCATTTCTTGTGACTTTTTGTCGTATTTTTTGTCTTTTAAATATTTGACATTGGCTCTTAGATAGGGCTCAGATTGGATTTCATTAACCAATTTAAATCTGCGTTTACCCTGAATGATTACTGTAGTACTTCCATCGGGCATTTTTAAGGTGCGAATGATTTGTGCTACAGTACCAACTGTATACAAGTCTTTCAGTTCAGGCGATTCATCTTCTTGATTGATTTGAGAAACAACACCAATGATTTTATCTCCTTTACCAGCATCCTGAATTAAACGGATTGATTTATCTCGTCCAACAGTAATTGGTATAACAACACCAGGAAATAATACATTATTTCGTAATGGTAGTATCGGAAGTTCTTCAGGAAATTCCTGAGAATTCATCTTTTCCTCTTCCTCAACGGTAATTAGGGGTATAAATTCTGCTTCTTTGTCCATATCTTCTGATAATTGCATTATAGGTAATTCGAAAAGGTCTTTCATCTGAAATGTCATTATGTCATACTTAATTCAGAATGCTACCTGAAAAACGTATTTTTTTAGTTGTTTCTTTAAGTGACAAACGATATGCCAAAACAGGTATATGTTTTTGATTCAAACATTTCAAAATTAAAATTTACTCAACAATAATTAACAATGTATATTTGTTATGATTTATTTTAAAAGTAACATTTGTAACAAAAATAAATTTTTAAATGATTCATCTTTGCAATTAAATTTAATTTAATACTATCCATAATGAAAGTAGAACAATTATATACAAAATGTCTAGCACAAGGTGCTTATTATATTTCTTCTAACGGAGAAGCTGCAATTATAGACCCGTTAAGAGAAACACAACCTTATTTAGATTTGATAGCGTCAGATGCTACTGAATTAAAATATATTTTTGAAACCCATTTTCATGCGGATTTTGTTTCTGGACATATTGATTTAGCTGACAAAACGGGGGCTAAAATAGTTTATGGACCAAATGCAAATCCTACTTTCGATGCTATTATTGCTGAAGACAATCAAGTTTTTGAAATTGGAAAAGTAAAAATCAAAGTATTACATACGCCTGGTCATACAATGGAGAGTTCATGCTTTTTGTTAATTGACGAAAATGGAATGGAAACAGCTTTATTCAGTGGAGACACTTTATTTTTAGGGGATGTTGGACGACCAGATTTGGCTCAAAAAGCGGCAAGTATGACCCAAGAAGAATTAGCAGGGTTGTTATATAATAGTTTATACACTAAAATTCTTCCTTTATCAGACGAGATTACCGTATATCCTGGTCATGGTGCTGGTTCAGCATGTGGTAAAAACATGATGAAAGAAACGGTTGATACATTAGGAAATCAAAAGAAAATCAATTATGCTTTAAATCAACCGAATAAAGAAGCGTTTGTTGCTGCTGTTACGGATGGTTTATTACCTCCGCCTGCTTATTTTGGTATGAATGTAGCAATGAATAAGCAAGGATATGAACAGTTTGATGTCGTATTAGAAAAAGGTCTGACTGCGTTATCTTTAGAAGCGTTTGAAAATGTTATTAAAGACGAAAATGTGCTGATTTTAGATGCGCGTGGAGACAAAGATTTTCATCAAGGATTTATACCTGGTTCAGTTAATATTGGACTTGGTGGTGATTTTGCACCCTGGGTAGGCGCATTGATAAAAGATGTAAAACAGCCTTTGGTGTTAATTACAGAAACAGGTAAAGAAGAAGAAGCAATTATTCGTTTGAGTCGTGTCGGTTTTGACAATATTCAAGGGTATTTAAAAGGAGGTTTTGAAACGTGGAAAAATGCTGGTAAACAAGTAGAAACAATTCATCGTATTGATGCTAGTCAATTTGAGATTTCATTAAATCCAGGAGAAAGTGTTGTGATTGATGTAAGAAAAGAATCTGAGTATGAAGCAGAACATGTAGAAGATGCTTACTCAAAACCATTAGCATATATTTACGAATGGGTTGATTCTTTGGATAAAAATGAACATTTCTTTTTACATTGTGCAGGAGGCTACCGTAGTATGATTGCAGCTAGTATATTGAAAGCAAAAGGAGTGAATAATTTTACAGAGGTTGCAGGTGGATTTAATGCCATTGCTAAAACAAATGTTCCTAAAACAGATTTTGTTTGCCAGAGTAAAGTATTGAAATAAATAACCTTTAAACATGTTAGAAATATTAAAACAACCATGGCCATGGTATGTTGCAGGTCCATTAATTGGATTAACTGTTCCTGCATTATTGATTTTAGGCAATAAAAATTTTGGAATCAGTTCGTCATTAAGACATGTATGTGCTGCTTGTATGCCTGCAAAAGTTCCTTTTTTTGAATATGATTGGAAAAAAGAAATATGGAATTTATTTTTTGTTTTCGGAATTTTTGTTGGTGGTATCATTGCCATGCAATTATTAGGCAATCCGAAACCTGTCCAAGTTCATCCAGATTTAGCTGCAGATTTAGCGAAAAATGGGATTACAAATTTTAATAATTTACTACCAGTAGATTTAGTGAGTTGGAAAAGTCTTTTCACAGTACGAGGATTTATTTTTATGGTAGTAGGTGGATTTTTAGTTGGATTTGGAACACGTTATGCAGGTGGGTGTACTAGTGGTCATTCAATTTTAGGATTATCAAGTTTACAATGGCCTTCATTGGTAGCAACCTGTTGTTTTATGGCTGGAGGAATTATCACAGCTAATTTTATTTTACCTTACCTTTTATCATTATAATCGTATTATGGAAAATCAGGATGTAAGAGAAATTGATACTATCTGTTTAAACGAAAGTAAATTAAATCACAGTTGGTATTATAATTTAAAATACACAATAGTTGGGGTTTTATTCGGTATTGTTTTTGTAAAAGCAGAAATAATAAGTTGGTTTAGAATTCAAGAAATGTTTCGTTTTGAATCGTTTCATATGTATGGTGTGATAGGTAGTGCTGTGGTTGTTGGCATGATATCGGTTTTAATAATTAAGAAGTTTAATATCAAAACAATCTATGGTGAGCCGATCAAAATAACGCCAAAGGTATTTAATAAAGGAAATATTTACGGAGGTCTTTTATTTGGTATGGGTTGGGCTTTAACAGGAGCTTGTCCTGGACCTCTGTATGCACAAATTGGTACCGGTGTTACCGTTGTTCTAGTAACTTTATTAAGTGCTATTGTTGGAACTTGGTTTTACGGTTATTTTAGAGATAAATTACCACATTAAAATAACCATTTTCGATTTTTAATGAACTTCAAGTTAATAGCAAATTGTTTGTTGTTTGGATTTGTTCATTTACAATCAATTTATTCACAGGAGCACACAAATGCTTGGTTAAGATCTACTTTTCGTCTGACTTTGTATCATGATAAAGTTTATCTTGATAACGAGTTTCAGCATCGACGTCAAAATGGTTTTGAAAACAATAATCCATTAGATAAATCATTGTTAAATAGTTATCGTATTTGGATTCATTATCAATTTAATAAGAATAGTAAGTTTTCGATTTCTCCATTTGCTTATTTTTCTTTACATCCTTTAATTGTTGAGCAAAAAGATGAACAGGCGAATATTCGTTCTGAAAAACGATTTGCTATTGCATATTTATGGACTCCCAATTTAACTACAAAGGTGAAGTTTATTGTTAAACCAGCAATTGAATTGAGAATGTTTGACAATAACTTTTTGTTTCGTACTCGGTATCGATTTGGTTTTACTTATCAACCTTTTGATAAGATGAGGTTTGTATTCTATGGCGAATCATTTCTGCATTGTCCAAGTGGTTTTGAAAATAATATTTTTGACCAATTAAGAACAGTAGCAATGTTAGAGAGTAAAATTTCAAAATCATTGAAAATCGAATTAGGTTTCATGTCAGCCTTTCGACAAAGTACATTTAATGATGCGAAATGGAATGAACGAAATATATTGGCTTATTTAACCTATACAATTCGTTAATTTAGTTAAATAAAGAAATCATGCTAGGTATCTCATAGACACTATCGAAACACATTTTCCATCCTGTTTCAGCGATTTCGAATAACATATGCCCAAAAACATAAAGTAATACCATTGCTGTTGTAATCTGTATAGCTTGTTTAAATATTGACCTTTTCATTTTTTCTTGTTTTAATTATAAACCAAAGGTCGAGGTATTTACAGAGGAAATTTTTGATATATGTCAAAAAATGAAATTGAATTAAGTTAGTGGGGAATGAGGGGGAGGAATTTATAAAAAATTAAATTAATAAATTAAGCATTCGCTTTAGCTAATTTTTCAATGTCTCTTAAATACGAAATTCCATCGATAAAGAAGGATTGTTTTTCACGTTGTGTGTTGAATTCCTTACAAATTGAATATGTTTGTTGGTGTGTCCAGTGTTTAGATGTATTAATTTTCAAAGTTTTATCTTTTATGTTAAAAATAAGATAAAAGCCTTCTAATAGCATTCCGTATCGACTATTTCTTTTTTCAATCAACTGAATTTCAAAACAAAAATTGCTAAAAGGGGAATGTACAACAAACGGTTTATTGTATTTTATCCCATATAAGCTAAATCCATTTTCGTCTATTTTAACTTTGTAAATAAAGTTAATGTTGGGTATTAAAAATAAAAAATACCAATTAGTGATTAAAATAACTATCAATGGAAAATAGGCTAGAAAAGACAGGTTTAAACCTATGGATATTAAGGTTATAATAATAATTGCTAATACAAAAAATATATTTGGTAGAAATATTCTTTCTTTTAATGGGCTGATTTTTATCTCTTCGGAAATCATAAAATAAAACTTATCGATAATTTAAAATTAAATTTTTTTTTTATTTCTTCAACATTTTAACCGAAAAGATAAACATAACTCCAATCAACATAAACATAGTTATCCATAACCAAACTTTTGAAATGGGTTTGTTAGATGCTAAAGGTTGTTGTGGTTCGATGGGTTCTTCTTCGGATAGGTTTATTTCATTTAGGTTTGCAGGAATACTTTCTTCAAATTGAACGATATCGTATTGAGGAAAATACATTTCATTATCCCCGTAGTAAAGAGCGTAATTAGCAGATTTCGAAATGCGTGTGATTAATTTATAGTTGAGGGCATTAAGTTCAACTGAACCAATCTCGAGAGGCATATTATCTCCATTTTCAATTGCGATGAGTATGTGGTCTGTGATTGTAGGACCTATAATAATTGGATTTTTATCCGTGGAAGTAAAAATAGTGGAAGTTTCATTTTCAAAGTGTTCGGTAAATCCATCGTCGGTAATGTTGGTGTCAATACTACCATAGGATATAGTTGCCGGTCGATAGAAATCGATGTTTTCACTGAATTTTACAGATAACGAATAAATTGGAACAGGAGCAACGAGTTTGATGTCAATGTAGGTAGTTTTGTTTTTGTTCTCAACCTTGAATTTTGGCGAGATTTTATACGTTGGTTTTGTGATTGGAGTAGGTGTGGAGGTAGTGATTGTCACAGCTTCAAGGGTAACTTTTTCCGTTGGATTTTTAACCCGAATGCGGTAATAACTATAGTTGGTAGGTTCAAACTCTAGTATGCTATGATCAAATTCGATGGTTTCGTTATCAATATTAATGATGCGTTGATTTTCGGTGATAGTATACCAATTCGTTTCATCGTTACTTCCTTCTAATTGCACCAACCAATCGTAATTTATGTTAGCAAATAATAGTTTACAAGAAGATATAAAAGCTTTGTTTGGAACTTTAAACGTTGCATAAAATCCCGTTCCATTGTTTACCTTATTATAGGGTTTACACGTAATGGTCGAGATAACATCTTCGTCTGAATAATTTTTTAAAATGTAAGGAGCTTCAATGGTATCTCCTGTTGCATTTATTCCCAAAATTCGAAGGTCGCTCAAGTCTTTCGAAGCGTGTTTGTATATGTCTGCATCCAACACGATTTCATTCCAACCTTTTTTATAATTTTTAAGTTCTTTTTTAAATTTAAATTGCTGACTTAAAGATAAAAAGGGTAGAAGCAGGAAAAATAAAAAACCAATTTTATTCATTTGGATTAATTAAATGTTTGAATTTATTGTATAAAAATGAGGTGATTAATAACAATACACCCAATGTTAAAAATACGATAGTTTTTGAAATCGTATCTAAATGAGCGATGTCGTAGAAGAATAATTTAATTAAAGTAACTGAAAATAAGGTTAATGCACCAATTCGAATATGCTGTTTTCCTTTTGCGATACCGATTACGATTAAAATGACGGCATATATTCCCCACAAAATACTTAATATCAGTTTGAATGATGATGAGAAATGGGTGATGTCCATCCAGATTACTAATTCGCTACTTAACAACCAAATAACGGTTGTAGCTAGTAGAATGTCAAACAGTTTATTGTTATCGACCAGTATCCAATCGAGTGCATTTAATTTTAGGTTCTTTTTAATGGTAATCAATAGCATTCCAATCAAAACATATGATAAGTAGCGTTGATAAATATTACTAATTCCATTCTCAAAATAAGGAGTGTGTGCATCATTGATATACGAAAAAGCTAATTCTCCTAAATTGTATAAACCGATAGTTAGGAATAAAAACACAGTAATGATGGAAGTTCCTGTTACAAACGATTTGAAATACGTGTTATTGATTTTTTTGAATTCAACTATAAAAAGTAGAAGTAAAAACACAATGCTGTAATTAAAATTCCACACTTTTTTCAGGTAGATATAATCAATATTTATTTGATGTTGAATGGTGTTTTTGACAATTGTTTGCGAATAGGATTGAATGATTTTCACGTCAAAATAAGCGTTTAATTCACAGAAGAAACTCAAATAAATAATACCAATGGAAGCAAATGGTAAAAGAAAACTTGTGAATTCATTTAATTCGCGTAAAGTGTTGTTTGTGTGTTTTTTATTTGTTTTAAAATTGTAAATAGCATAAAACGAAACGCCTATAGATACTAATGTTGAGGTTAAAAAATGAATGTTCAAGAATGATTTAAACGTTTCTATTTTAGTATGATAAAGTTGATACGCTTGAAATGTATCATTTAAATATGTACCGATACCTAATATCAAAATAGGGTATGCGAAAAATTCATAGAAATCAATCGATTTTTTACGAGCGAGGTAGAACAATACTACTGCTTCTGTAATCCATAAAAGCACGACAGGACTTCCTTCTAACTGAATAGGAATGGCAATCGTAATAAACACAAAAACTAGCCCTAAAGGAAGGTAAAACAACTGATTATTTGATGAATAACGTTTTATCACCAAAGCAGCAATAAAATGCAAACATCCTACAAGAAGTGAAAACAACCCTTGATAATCTTTTAAATCAGTATAACCCAAAATAGTGTAACCTGT
>VFQS010003127.1_pt1 | contig 12831 bp, 15 predicted proteins | sample 3512361 | NCBI WGS metagenome assembly VFQS01 (sample SAMN10412375, study PRJNA504923) | tailings metagenome | isolation source: Relicate 1 Philex TSF3 active mining | place: Philippines
ATGGCACCAATTAACAGAAGCAGTTTTTTAGATGAACCTGCCTCATATAAACCTATGTTGGAAAATTTGAGAGACGCTTCTCCAATTGATGGAAGCAATTAAATCTCTCTAAAAAATTTGTAAAATATTGAAAATGAATCAAATATTTTACAAATAATTTTAATTATATTTATATTTATCTATTGATTATCGAAGGCATCTTAAAATTCAGTTGTGCTTTTACATTTGATATCTTGTTGAATCCATAATAAAGAACAACTAATATTATTATAAATAAAATACATCCTAATACTATTTTCATAATCATATTAAATGTCTCTGGTTTCATAAATTCAGAGCTGTCTGTTGATGTTTCTTCTATTTCGACGGTTTCGTCACTTGCACCAACTGGTTTACAGTCAATATAAATATCATCGCCAAGAGTAGAAGAAGGTCCTTTTGAGTTGTAGAATAACAACGGTCCACTAGGACACAAAATATCACTTTGAGGATCGATTATTTTGGTTAAAGTTCCAATAACAGTTTCATTTAAACTAATTGCATTTTCTTTACCATAAACAATCCAATCAACACCAGATTTTTCAGTATAAGAATAATATGGTTTCTTAGGTATTATTTTTTGAAGAGAGAATTGTGATGTATTAATTGTTGTTTTTTCGCCTTGTGATGGTGCATTTAAAGCAACAGAATTAATTATATCTGCCAATAATGTTGATGCAGAACTATAATCAGTTGATTTTATTATTGGTATTGCGACGTTTAGAACTTGGCCTCCATTAGAAGGATAATGTTCTATGACGAGTTCGGCGCTAGATTTAGTACCATAAAATAAATGAATAGAAGGTGCATAAATTAGTATTCTTTGGACGTAGTATTTATTATTGTTGAAACTAACTGGATCTACTTTTGAACGATCGTATGTTAGACTTATATAAAACCCTTCATTTTTTGCTATGGTGTTACTTCCGGTGTAATTGAAATTATACATACATTTTAAGTCGCATTTTCCAGTAACATTTTCGTTGGAAATATTCATCATTTTCTGTTCCGGAGAAGTATATGTGATTGTTGGTGTTTTATTTGCCATTAATATAAGTATATAAATAAAAATAATATTTTAATTATATAGTAATGAAATTAACTAAAGGAAGAATATCTAAAATACTTAATAAAAGAAAACAGACACTTAAAAAACATAAAAACAAAAGGAAAACACATGTTGGTAAGACATTTAGAAAAAACACACATATCAATTTATACAATTCAACTTTGAAAAATTATACGAAAGGTGGTGAAAAAAATGTAACATTTGGAAGCCCCAAAGTTTTGGAATTCGAGAGAAAAGAACCTGTAATTAATATTTCTGGTACACAAGATCAATATAAACCATCAATCGGTTCCTCTTTGGAAGTCACTCCATCGCCAATAGAAGAACAATTAGTTAAGAATCAGGATGCTTTTTCTACACCGATTGAAATACCAGAAATTGCTAAAGATGTTCCTACATTAGAAGGAGCTGTTGAAAATTTGAATGAAGAAAAGAATGAAGTTATTGAAGATCTTAGTGCTATTCCTATGCCGCAAGAATCAAATGTAGTTCCACAAAAAGAACCAACACAAGAAGTAAATGTAGACATTCCTTTAAAATTAATAGATGATGATGAAATTGAAAATTTGAGTGAAGAAAAGGAGGCAGCCAAAATTGTTAATAATGCTTTGAGAGAGTTTTCTGGTGGTAAAAAGAAAAAAAGGACAAAATATATGAGACTTAAAAAAACTTTAAATCGTCGCACAATTAAACAAAAATAAGAATATAAATAATAATATAAAAACAATAATTTATATTATTTTAAGAATATTATGTATATGGAAACACGTGAAGAAAATAGTGAATTTATTAAAAATTCAAATGTTGAAATAAAAACTTTACCGTTAGGAAAATCACAAGATTATATTAATACAGGAGTAGGTTATGATGTAAACGGAGAAAGAGTATACTGGATTTTAGCATTAGACGGTCATGGAACAAATCGATGTATAGATTTTTTGAAAACATATGAATGGGAAGAGATTATTTTGAGAGAAAATGATATAATAAAATATATTAACAATCAATTCGTGAAATTTATGAAAATAGGATACGTATTCAGTCGTTCAGGAAGCACTTTCTCTCTTGTTAAAATTTATAAAGACAAAATTATAACAACAAACGTAGGTGATTCACAAACAGCAATATTTATCAATAATGATCTTGTTTATATAAATGAAAAACATAATTTATCAAATATAAAAGAAAAAGAACGAGTTAAAAATATATTGTATCCAAATGAACCGATTACTTGTCATTTAGATCATAAAATAGTTGGTGAAAACATATTGACATATACAATGAAAGAATATTATTGCAATTATATTAATGGTCTAACAATTACGATGACTCAATCACTAGGTCATAATAATTTTCTGGACTGTTTTCCTGATATTAAAACTATTAATTACAACTCGGATAAAGATAAAGTAAAGGTAATAATTGGGACTGATGGATTTTGGGACATGATTTCTCTCGACACTAATGAAAAATTTAATGATGTTTCAACTCTTTTAAAATATGATTGTGAAAGTTTGATAGGAAAGGCAGTAATGCGATGGAATCAAACTTGGGAATACGAGGAAATAGACCACAAAAATGAAAAAAAACGTTCATATGGTTATATGTCTTTTACAAATATTGATGATGTAAGTGTTGGTATTTATTCTAATTACGAATACAGTAAATAAATTAAATATAAGGAATATATTTTATAGTGTCATTGTCGTAAACGGTTACTTTATATGCACTATTTACACCCTCGATATAAACGGTATCACCACTGTATACTTCATCAACACCATATTCATTTGTTCCACTTCTTCCTTTAACAGAAATAGGCAACTTCACGTTATTATGCTGGTTGCTTGTAGTATAATATTGATATTTTTGTCTATTTGTGAATAATGGGCGACCCATTAAAGGTAGGATACCATCTTTACTTGAACCGTTCATCGGTGTTAAAATCCCCAATTGTCTGTAATTAGTGTCAACTGCTCCAATATTTGTGGACACATTTATTGGAATTGTTCCTGTGGGTACCAAATAACGGTCATCTTTTAAAGGAGGCGTATATGGGTTTAATAAGACATCGTTTGGTAAATTGGTGTAGCCATAATTATAACGCGTAAAAATACCGGGTTGTTGTGTTGTTTCCTTAATAATTATATTTTGATTTCTCGTTTTATTATTTCCACTACTATAAAAAAACAAACTTGCAATAAACATAGATACAGCAATAAATACGAATAATGTTAATGTTATATTTTCAACACATAAAACACCAGGAGGACATTTTGATTTCATAATGTATTATATATAATTTATAAAGATTATTTATAATATTGTTTTATATTTTAACTCTGTAATGTATCCATTTTAACCCTGTAATGTTTCCATTTTAACCCTGTAACGACTTCATCATTTCGCCGATGTTTCCCATATTACTCATATCAAAACCTTTAAGCATATCTTTTGCGCTGTTTAATAAAGGACCCATATTATTCATAGCTTCTGCTAATTTAGTTTGTTGTTCTACGAGTCTCTGTGTGTCTTCTGTAAGCTTTTTGATACCATCGCCGCCAATAATCTTATCTAAATCGTCATAAGCGTTTTCAATAGTTGTACCGTAGTCAACACGCGAAGCACCTTTGCGACCCTTTGCACCAACTTCAAAAGTTTCATTTGGTTTTACATCTTCTTCTATTTTGATATCAACTTCTTCTTCTTCGTCATCGTCCATATTTTCCATATGTTCACGTTTTCCAGCCTTTTTTGCTGCCTTCTTTGCCTTTTCTACTGCTTTTTCGGCTGTCTTTTTTGCTGATTTAGTTGTCATACCTTCTTTAATCATATTTGCTGTCATTAAAAAGTTGACAAGAATTAAAGGTGTTAGAAGAATAATTGTCATGTTTTTACTAAATCTGGAAGTAAGTAGACCAATTAAAAAGAATAGAATTAATGCATTTAAATTATTCATCATCATATAACCAATAACATTAGTTATAGAGAGAAAAGCAATTAAATAAAGAACGAATTTGTTTGTTAATAATTTTGAAATAAATTCTGGAACTTGAAACTTCATTATATATATAATTTATAAAAAAATTGAATTTAAAATCTTAAATAAAACGAGATTTATACAATTATATTTTGCAAATGACCGAATTCAATTCACCAACAAATCATAAATACAATAACTCTAAATATACATTATTACTTTGTGAAATTTGGCATCCTTTAATACATGGTTACGATCCAAATAGTAGTGATACCGAAATAAGCGGACATTATTTACTTTCGATAAGAATTAATCCAAAAACAATATTTGACAAAACGAGTGTTTACGAAGACGAAGACGAAGACGATAACACATATCAATATGTCATGAATTATAATGTCATGAAGGAAATAATAAAAAGTTATTGTATAAATACGAAGAGACATTTATTAAATTCAAAAAAAAGAAATGAAGATATTAGTCATCCAAGAATAAGAAATTATTTTAACATAGTAACAAATAGAACACCTTTTATGAAACCAGAAATAGGAGAAGTGTTGTATTTAAGTGGCGACGAAGCAGTTTGTATTATTAAAACATTTTGGTTAAGACTAATACAAAGAAAATGGAAAAGCGTAATCAACGAGAGAAAAGAAATAATGAAAAAGAGAATGATGCCTAATTCTATATTGGAGTGGCAAAAGACGGGTAAATGGGACAATACGTGTAGTTATATTCCTACGTTACGTGGTATGTTATGCGAACTTAACATAAAAACAAATAATACATATTTAAATTAATAATTTTGGTATAAAAATAAATTAAAATATAATGTAAATAAAATAAAATAAATTTTGTATGTGTTTATTTTTTTCTATAAATGATAATTTGACAGATGTTATTCCAGTAAAAACAGTTAAACTTACCCCCCCCCTAAAAATAAAAATGTAATAAATATTTTAATCGTAGATGATAGCATTATTTACAAAAAAATTTTAGAAAATTATTTAACAAATTTAGGGTATATGGTAATTTGTGCTAATAATGGTAAAGAAGCATTAGGTCAAGTAAATTGTTTATTTTTTGATTTGATTATTTGTGATGTCAATATGCCTATTATGGGTGGTATAGAATTTTGTGAAACAATAAACAAAATGAAAATAACGCCTGCTATTTTTATTTTATACACCGATTATGAAATTATAGAGTATAATAATAACCTAAACCTTGATTTCTATGTAAATAGAAGATTTACACCCAAAGAAATTAATACTATTATTGAAGAAAATATTTTATAATAAATCTTTACAAGATATAACGCAAGTTTATGCTCTTCTTCTAGATTTCATTCCTCTATTGCGACTTCTTGTCTTCTTAATTGCACTATGTCTGCGAGTAGTAGTTTTTCTAGTAGTACGACGTGACGAAGAAGCAGAAGCACTAGGAGTAGCAGAATAAGTCCATCCGGCTTTCATATTTTTTTTAGATGAAGAACGTGGTGCTGTGTGAGAATAAACCCAACCACCCTTTTGTGAACGTTTTTCTCTTGGTACTCCTTGTAAAGCACCACTAATTTCAGACATAGAAGCTATTGCCTCATCAACACTTCTCACTAAATCACCCTTGTTTTGTGAAACATTTAATGCTTTGAATTCGTTTTCAAAAAAACTAACAGTATCACGTATTTTTAAACTAGCATTAGTAATGTTTTGTATTAATTTTTGATTAAATGCATCAAGTTGGGTTTTTTCTTGTGTTAGTTTTTCAATTTGTGCGTTTAATCCATTCATTTGTTGTGTAATAGCTTGTGTGTCAGCAGCACTTTTTGCAATAACTTCTTCTTTTTGTTTTGCAAGAGCTTCATTTTGTCTTGCAATTTGTGCGATTTCTTCTGCTTTTTGTTTTTCAAGATTCATCATTTGACCCATAGAATTGCTGCGTTCTTCTTGAAGTTTTTGTTGATACGAAGCTTCATTAGCTTGCATTTGTTGATTTATTGCTGCTATTTGTTGTTGAGCTTGTTGTTGGACTGCAATGACCTGATTATTCATTTCATTCATTTTTTGGTTGAGTGCAGCAGTTTCGTTTGTTTTTTCTGTTAATTTATTATTATTATCTTCTAATTGTTTTTTTAAGGTGACAACTTCATCTTGTGATTCTTTTAACTTCAAATTAAACGCGCCAATATATCCATCTACATTACGTCGTAATTCTACTAATTTTTGCGAAACACCCATAATACTATTTGCAATATTTTGATATTCTTGGACTGTTGCTACTTTGTTTCTAACAACCGTTTTAAAATTATCTAATGCTGTTAAAATATCTGCGCTAGGATCAGCCATAAGTATTTATATATATAATACGCAAATATTTTAAAACCATAATAATTTAAATATTTCAATTGCTAAATCTCTCTACAACTGAAAAATAAACTCTAAAAATATAGGATTTTTGTCTATTAATCAATTTTTTCCAATTCATTTCCAGTAATATCTATCATACTGTCAATTTCCTTTTTAATATTGTCAATTTCATCTAAAATATTTTTTTGCTCTTTTTTTGTGTTTTTTATTTCGGTGTTAGAGAGATTAGTGGATTGACCAATATCCTTCAAATATTGATTGAGGATATTTAAACTTTCCATTTCGCGTTGTTTTTGCTTAACAATATAATCATAATATTTTTTGTAATCGTTTTTGACAACTTCTAAAAATTCATTTTTTTTGGATTCTTCTTTAATAAGTTTTTGTTTTTCTATTAGATACTTTCTTTTGGCAGCAATTTGTGCTTGAATTTGCATTAAAAATAAATCCCTGTCGGCTAAACTGAAATTGAATTCTTGTGCGATCATTTCTCTCTAATTATTACTTAAATACTAGTGTTATTTTAAATAATATTCTTTATTTTTATTTAAAATATTTGTTTTATTGTTTATTAAATAAATTTAAAATCTTCTTAATATATAATTTTAGGATGTCAAAAACTTCAACAGAACAACTTTTAAACCCAGACGATAGTCGCTACGTAATGTTTCCAATTAAAGACCAAGATATATGGAAGATGTATAAAAAACAAGTAGATTGTTTTTGGAGAGCCGAAGAAATAGATTTATCAAAAGATTTAACTGATTGGAATGGTTTGGAAAAGGATGAAAAATATTTTATATCGATGATTTTGGCATTTTTTGCGGCAAGTGATGGAATTGTTTTGGAGAATTTGGCGATGAGATTCATGAGTGACGTTCAATTAGCAGAGGCTCGTGCATTTTATGGTTTTCAAATTGCTATGGAAAATATTCATTGTGTTACAGGTGAAACAAAAATATTGACAGATAAAGGATATTTCTCAATTAAGGATTTAGAAAATAAGAATGTTAATATTTGGAATGGTGATGAATTTTCTAATGTTCTTATTAAATATACTGGTGAGCAAGAGATTTATAGAGTAACTTTATCAAATGGCATGGAATTAAATTGTTCTCCAGGACATAAATGGTTAATACAAAAAGGTAATAAATTCCATCCAGAAAGATGTATATGCGAAGAAGTAGAAACAACAGATCTAATAGTTGGAGATATACTTGAAAAATATATTACACCTATAATTGAATTTGATGATATCGACGAGTTTTTGAACCCATATATGCACGGATTTTTTTGTGGTGATGGAAGTTATTGTAATAATTATCCAACTATATATTTATATGATATAAAAAGAGAACTATTACCTTATTTTAAATACGATTCTTTATCAAAAAATACAAATCCTATAAAGTTCTATATTACAAAATATATTAATAAGGAAAAATATGTAGTTCCAATTAATTATAGTAAAGAAGTAAGATTACGTTGGTTAGAAGGCTATGTTGATGCTGATGGGTGTGTTAATTTAAATACAACAAAAGATTCAACTTCTATTCAAGTATCCTCAATAAATTTTAAATTTTTGCAAGACGTCCAATTATTATTGACTACATTAGGTGTTCAAACAAATATTAAATTAAACCATAAAGCAGGAAAAAGATTAATGCCAAAAAATGATGGAAGTGGTGAATATGATTATTATATGTGTAAAGATTGTTATATTTTATATATAACTTGTAAATCTGTTAATAAATTAATTGATATGGGATTTTCTCCAAAAAGATTAAAAATATTGTATTGTGAAAGATTAAATAATACGATGGATAATTCAAAAAGAATAAAAATAACAAGTATTGAAAAAATATCCGAGAATGATTCAACATATTGTTTTAATGAACCTTTAAAACATCGCGGTATTTTTAACGGTATATTGACGTGTCAGAGTGAAACCTATAGCCTTTTAATAGATAGTTACGTGTCAGATGAAGAGGATAAAACGAAATTATTCAAAGCAATAGAGCATTACCCTTGTATTAAAAAGAAGGCTGAATGGGCGCAAAAATGGATACACGATAATAGAAGTCATTTTTCATCACGTCTGGTGGCATTCGCTTGTGTAGAAGGGATTTTTTTCAGTGGTGCATTTTGCAGCATATTTTGGCTTAAAAAGAGGGGTTTAATGCCTGGGTTGACGTTTTCAAATGAGTTGATTTCTCGCGACGAAGCACTACATACAGAGTTTGCGATTCTTTTGTATAATAAACTAAATAATAAATTGAATAAAAAGAGAATACACGAGATTATTAAAGAGGCGGTTGATATTGAGAAAGAATTTATATGTGAAGCATTGCCTTGTAGATTAATAGGAATGAATTCACAGTTAATGACACAATACATTGAATTTGTGGCAGATCGTTTATGTTTACAATTGGGTTATGAGAAAATATACAATTCAAACAATCCGTTCGATTTTATGGAACTTATTTCGTTAGAATCTAAGACGAATTTTTTTGAGAAAAAGGTGTCTGATTATGCATTGGCAAATAAAACAAAATCAGAGGATATTTTTGAATTTAATGAGGAGTTTTAACGAACTTTTATAATATTCATTTTGAATAAGTATTTAAACATAACAATCATTATATTTAAATATAACACAGAATCATGATAACTTGTAATGTAATGGGTGGTCTAGGAAACCAATTGTTTCAAATTTTTGCTACAATAGCAACTGCTTTTAAGAAAAAACACAAGTTTATTTTTTTATACAAAGAACTTCTAGACAGTTCTGAAAATGTTACTGTTAGAAATACATATTGGGATACATTTTTGTCTGGTTTAAAAGTTTTTACCAAACCGGAATTTCCTTCACAACCTGTCGTGGTTAGAGAGAATGGATTTCGTTATCAAAATATAGATATACCAGAAGGACCTGATGATAAATTTTATATGCTATATGGTTATTATCAGAGTTACAAATATATTGACACCCATTATGATATGATTTTAAAAAAATTAGTTAAAATTGATAAAATAAAGGATTGTGTTTCAGAAAAATACAAAGACACCATAGATTTTGAGAATAGTATTTCAATGCATTTCAGAATAGGTGATTACAAGCATTTACAACACGTCCACCCAATTATGAAATATCATTATTATGAAGAAAGTTTGGATTATATTGTAAATGTTAGAAAAATGAATTGTAAAAAGGTTTTGTATTTTTGCGAGGAAAAGGATATTGGAGATGTTACGATTATTGTAGATGGGTTGAAAAAGAAATTTCCCCAATTGGAGTTCACTTGTATAAGATTTGATATTTGTGATTGGGAACAAATGATTTTGATGTCTTTATGTAGTCATAATATAATTGCAAATAGTACGTTTAGTTGGTGGGGTGCATATTTAGGGTTTTTTGATAATAAAGAATCGCATTATGTATGTTATCCGGAGAGATGGTTTGCGCCTAAAATTCAGCATGACGTTCAGGATTTATTCCCTCCTGAATGGAAGAGGATAGACTGTTAAAGCGAAGCGACTGTTAAAGCGAAGCGACTGTTAAAGCGATGCGACTGTTAAAGCGATGCGACTGTTAAAGGCCTGTGGCCGACTGTTAAAGCGTTGCGAAGCGACCAAATGTATTCTCTCCACTATATTCCAAATATAAAAATCCATCTACATCTTTACAATCGTGATACAACTTAGAAACAATCGCACTTGTAGGTGGTATTGTTCCATTGATAAATAAATAAATCGCTATTTCTGGGGCAATTTTCATTCTTTTTCTAATAACAAACATAAATTGCCCTATTGTGAGATCCATTGGAACAAGATATTTTTGTTTATCAATATCTGGAATGTTAGATGATCTTGAAGATTTTTCACACACAATGGGTATTCTATCCGGGTACGTAGTTAAAACTCGTTCAGACTCCTTTTTTCTCTCTTCAAATGTATTTTTTGATTTGAATGTTTGTGGCATATCCTATTTTATATTATTACTAATAATTCTTATTTTTATATATATTTTCAAAAACTTATATAAAAATATCTAAACAATAAATTAATAAATGGAATTAATTAGCCAAGAGTATATACTACTTATTATGAATTGCAAAAAATATAGAGAGAAAGCACAAATACAAAAAGACGGATGGCTACGTAGTTTACCCAATTATTTAATTTATTATCATGTTTTGGGAAATCCAGATCTTGATTCAGACTTTGAATTTGACGATGTAGAGAGAATTTTATGGGTTAAAACCGACGACGATTATAATTCATTACCTAAAAAAGTAATTAATGCTTATAACGCTGTCGCAAAAACTTATAATTATAAATATATTTTCAAGACAGATGACGACCAAGATTTGACAAACATAAAATTTCTTGATATGGTTGTTGGATTAATAAATAAATCTCAGGACAATAAACTACACTATGGAGGTAATATTGTTGAAGTAAAACAGCCCTATTTATGTGAGTATCATCGCATTCATCCAGAATTGCCAAAACATTTACCTGTATACCCAACGAGATATTGTAGTGGTCGTTTTTATTTTCTCTCTAAGGAGGCTGTAAAAGACCTGTTAAGAAAGAAAAATTTCATATGTGATGAATATTTGGAAGATTATGCAATAGGGTTTCATTTGGGAGATATTTTTAAGACTCATATGAAACATCTTGTTAGTGATAATTTTTTCAAGGATTACTCAACATCATAATTTAATTTACACCTTTTGCATTGAAAGATGTTGTATTATGTATTATGAAATATTTAATAATGAAGATGATTTTAAAAAAAATTGAAACGAAAAATAAGCGATTATTTAGAAGCATACTATAATAATAAGAAATGGAAGCAACCAATATTTACAAGCAATTAAATAATATTTTCGAGGAATTATATTCTTTATTTCACAAATCTATTATTGATGTTCCAGAATATATACGTAAACCTGAAATTGAAAGATATATAATTGAATTTATGGATACAGTTGAAATACAATGTGAATGGGATATGACAGATGATGAGCGAAATGAACTTGATGGAAAATATTTTGAAGCAGGACATAATGGGGTAGATGCTGTATTCTATCCATTTGATTCAAATTGTAAAGAAATAAATCCAATTAATATACAAGATGTTTTAAATATTTGGGAAAATACATTAATTTGTATTCAATCGTATAGTGAAAATAATGAATTTATTGATAAGGCTAATGAACTGGAGAAAAGAATTGACAATTTAAAATATTATTAAATAAATTTGAAAATATAAAATATATAAAAATCTAAGAAAAATGTTTTTGCATTAATTTATTGACTAATAAATGATTCCCCTTTGCATTAAATGCCGATTCTTTATGTATTCTATGTTTAACTAATATTTGTTTACAATTATAGAATTTTTTATTTTTTTTTCTTAGTCGTAACCATAAATCATAATCTTCAATACCATTTTCATTCCATTTACATAATTCTTTACGAATTATAACACTAGAATTTATCATTGGGTTGACTAATTTAAAGTCAAACTTGCTAATATCTTCTAATGGTATTTGTGGTACTATTCCATTTTTCTCTCCAAAATAAATACATCTGCTTCCGATGACATCATATGGACCCAAAAACGCGGATTGGATTTTGAGTTTATCTAAATGCCAAATATCATCTACGTCTAACATTGCAACATAGTCGTATTTACAATATTTTATCATCTCATTAGTAGTATTTGATTTTCCTTTTAATGTATAAAAATCATATGCGCGGATTTTTCCTGGTTCACAACGAGATTCGTATGATTTCGCAATTTTGAAAATTTCAGAGTCTTTTGGGTGGCCGTTTACACCTAATAGAAGTTCCCAATCAGTATAACTTTGATTTATAACAGACCCTACTGATTCTTCTATAAATTCAATTCCATTATAAATAGGTATTATAATGCTTATCATTAAAGTGAAGTATTATAATACGTTTTTATTTTTTTATATAGTTTTATTTATTAATAATATCTGTATTTAAATTTAATATTTATATAATATATATTTTTAAATATGAGTAATTCAGAAAAATCAAATGCAAGAAAAGAGTACTTTAAAAATTATTATGAATCAATGAAAAATAAACCAGGATTTAAAGAGAACAAAAGTAACTACAATGCAAATTATTATAAAAAAAGAATTCTAATTGACCCAGAATTTAAAGAAAGACTTAAAATTACTGCTACGAAAAATAATCTAAAAAAGAAAGATGATCCTGAATTTAAAGAAAAACAAAGAAATTACAATGCAAGTTATTATAAAAATACAAAAGATGACCCAGTACTTAAAGAAAACTCTAAAAATTATATGAAGGAATATAATGAAAAAAGAAAA
>VFQS010003131.1_pt1 | contig 12822 bp, 7 predicted proteins | sample 3512361 | NCBI WGS metagenome assembly VFQS01 (sample SAMN10412375, study PRJNA504923) | tailings metagenome | isolation source: Relicate 1 Philex TSF3 active mining | place: Philippines
TTTCCCGTACTCGATATCCGGTTCCGCTGTATATTGGGCAGCTTCACACAGGAGATTCCACCCCCTTTCGGCCTGGTTCCGTTCCAGAAGGTAGGCGGCAAAGTGCAACCAGTAGATAGGCTCGTCGGGTGCCAGGTCTATCGCCTGCCGCATGCTGTATTCCGCAGCAGTTTCATTGCCCATGATAGCATGTATGGCCCCTTTGGCCGCATGATACGACTCCTGTTCCGCATTGATATGGATGGCACGGGAAAAGCAGGACATGGCTTTGGTCCAGTTTTCCTCGATGGCATAGCACTTTCCTAGATAGAACATCGCTTCGTCCTGGGCAGGGTCAATGCTCAGCGCCCGGCGCAGGGTTCTGCGCGCCTGTGCATAGTCCTCGGCCATGAACAGGCATTGCCCCATGCGGGTCAGCGATTCGCCGTCGGGTGGGAAGTGTTCCTGCATGTCTTCGAGTACGGCCATGGCCCGTGTATAATCCTGAACTTCGAAGCAGACGTCTATGAACTCCCAATAGGCGTGTTCGAACTTGGGGTCGGTCAGGAAAGCGTATTCCAGGGAATCCAGGGCGTCGTCGTACAGGCCTTCATAGGCTTGCGCTAACCCCAGGTTGAACCAGGCGATAGACAGATAGGGGTTTTCCTCCAGCAGCGCACTGTGGAAAGCAATGCTCTCCTCGTAGCGGTGCATGATTTCCACTACGACGCCGAAGTGTTCGAGCGCCTGGATATGCCCCGGGTCCAGATGGATGGTTTTTTGCAGGGTGGCAAACATCTCGTCGTAGTCGCCCATCTTTTCCAATACCAAACTCTTCAGGTAGAAGATATCGGATTGATCCGCGGGGCCTTCCACGTCGGGCAGCACGCGCTCCAATTCTGCCATCGCATCCTCGAAGCGATGCATGGCGGCGAGGGCTTCTGCGCGCAAAAGGAAGATATCCAATTCGTTGGGAGCGATGAACAGCGCTTTTTGCAGTAGGTCCAGCGCTTTCTGAGGCTCTTCCCTGCGGATGAGCAGTTCGGCTTTGTGCAGAAAGATATCGAGTTGAAAGGGATACAACTCGAGCGCCAGGTCCAACAACTCGAGCGCCAGGTCTAACTGGCCTTCGTCTTCGAAGTAACTGGCGAGAAGCCCAAACTCCGGTTCCGTAAATTGCAGCGGCTGCCCTGTGGCCATCCTGGCCTCAAAGGCGAGCAGCAGTGCCCTTATTTCGGGGCGTTCATCTGGTTCCGGTTGGTGCATGAAAGATGCCTTTTTACAAAGATAGGTCAGAATTTATAGAAAAGTTCGATTTTAGGGATATTGCGGAAAAACTTGTCGGCGCAGCGGGTCGCTGCACTGCCTTAGTTTTTGTATTTGCCGGCTATCGGACGGCCGGGGAATGCGTTTTCGACCGTTTTTCCCTCTTTTACCACTAGTGTGCCGTTGACGAGTACGTGGACGATTCCTTCTGAGAAGCGGAGAGCGCTGAAATCGGCCTTATCTATGATTCTTGTGGGGTCAAAAATGGTGACATCGGCATCTGCGCCAACCTGCAGGCGGCCTTTCTGGCGCATGGAGGGGGCAATGCCTTCGAGGCGTTTTGCCGGCATGAGGGTCATTTTTGAAAGGGCTTCCATCAAGCCCAGGGCCTTTTCCTCGCGCACATACTTTCCGAGTACCCGTGAAAAGGTACCCGCTGTACGGGGGTGTGCCCCCGGTGCGTAAGGCATGCCGTCGGAAGCAATCAGGGTGCGGGGATCCTGTATACCTGATTTTATCCATTCCGGTTTCATCATATGCATAATGACGACACCGCCCTGCTTGCGGTAGCGTTGGAAGGACTCCTCCGTGAGCCGCTCCCCGCTTGCTTCCCATTGTATGTCGCCATAGCTGACACCGAGTTTCTCCTGCCATCCTTCATCAAAGATGGCGGATTCAATAGAGGTGGAGGCAGCTGTGTAAGGATATACTTCGGTTGTGATATCGAGGCCCCTCCTTTGGGCGGAGGCCACCATGTCGAGCGTAACCTGTATGTCTGCGAGGGAAAGACTGTTGGCGTGGACGATATGCAGGGAGGCACCGCTTGCCGTAGCATTGGCAATGGCTTCTTGTATGCCTGGCATACCAAAACCGCGGGTATGGGAGAATACCGGGACTTTCTTTTCGGCAGCATAGCTATATACTTTGAATATTTCACCAGGCCTTGCTCCCGGGTAATAGCCTACCGGGACGCCGATTCCAAGTGCTCCTGCCTGGAGCTCGCGTTCCATGGCGGCCCGGAGACCTTCCATTTGAGGGTCTTCCAAAGGCATGTAGTTAGCGCGGGCGAGGTTTATGCTCAATTTGGCAAGTCGGGGGCTTTCTAAGCCTTCTTTGCGTATGATTTCCTGAGCCTGCTCAAAATAATGGCTATAGGCTTCCATGGCCATCGCCCGCAATACGCCGTGGGGGACGGATGCTCCGTAGTTGACAATGGTGTTGCCCTGCTTACCCACCAGCCATTCCTGCAGAAAAGGCACACCGGATTCGAGTTCCAGCGCGGTCGTCACCCCGTCATGTACCTGGTATTCGTGGGCTTTGTTGGTCATGCCATGTGCATGCAAATCTATGAATCCGGGGGCTACGACCAGGCCCGTGGCATCGAGTTCCCGGAGTCCTGTGAGTACCGCCGAACTGATTTCTACAATGCGGTCTCCTCGTATGGCGACGTTGCGCACGGCGTCGAGCCCCGTTTCGGGATCCATGACACGCCCGCCTTTGATCACGAGGTCATAGGCGGCTGTTTGTGCCGCAGCGAGGTTTGCACACAGCACAAATAAAGTAAGGGTTATGTTGCGCATAGGCGTATGTGATTTGGTATGTCGGATTATTCGAATTAAAAACAAATTTTTATTCTAAAATAGTCAAAAAATAAAAAAAATATTTTTTTGATCGCTGATTTTTCGAAACTTGTCCGGAGCCGGAAATCCCGAACACACCCCTATTCCCTTGCGAATTGTTCCTTTCCGTTCACTACGGTGCGCAAGACTTGCACGTTCCGTATTTTTTCACTGGGTATTTTGAGGATATTGTCCGATAGTACTACGAAATCGGCGTACATACCGGGTTTGAGTTTCCCGGTTTTGGTTTCCTGAAAAGCGGCGTAAGCATTGTGGACGGTATAGCAGCGCAGCGCTTCTTCGGCGCTGATTTTTTGCTGGGGTACCCATCCTTTGGGGTTTTTTCCGTCCAGGGTCTGTCGGGTGACGGCAGCATAGATGCCTTCCAGAGGCGAAGGCGGTGCTACGGTCCAGTCGGAACCGAATGTGAGGTTGGCGCCGGCGTTGAGCAGGGAGCGGAAGGCATAGGTGGTCTGGATGCGCTCCGGGCCGATGCGTTTTTCGGCCCAGCGGCCGTCGTCCATAGCGTGGTAAGGCTGCATGGACGGGATGACGCCGAGCTCTGCAAAGCGCCGTATGGCGTGGTGGGTCAGGTGTTGGGCGTGCTCGATGCGGAAACGGCGGTCGCGGGGGCCGTGCAGAGATTCTGCTTCGGTATATACCTTTAGGAGCCAGTCATTTGCGCGGTCGCCGATAGCGTGCACAGCGACGTGCAGCCCGGCTGAATCGGCCTGGAGAATCCACTGGCGCAGTTGCAGGGTGTCGTTTACGAGCAAGCCACTGGTGTTGGGCTCGTCGTGGTAAGGGGAGTAGAACCAGGCGGTAGTAGAGCCCAGGGAGCCATCCACGAAGCCTTTGAGCGCACCCCAGTGCAGCCAGTCGTCGCCACGTCCGTTGTCGCGTACATAATCGGCCATTTTTGCCCAGTTGCCAAGGGGCACCATGGAGTAGATGCGGATTTTGAGTTTGCCCCGTTGGTGCGCTCTGCGAAAGGTTTCGAGGTCGGTCCATCCCCCCAGTCCGCTGACATCGTGAATTTGCGTGACGCCCAGAGCAACTACATAGTCCATGGCCCGTTGCAGGGCAGCGTCGAGCTGCCTCTCGTCGGCTTCGGGGATGGCCTTTTGGATGAGTGCCATGGCTTCATCCTTGAACACGCCGGCAGGGTTGCCGCGGGCGTCGCGCACGATAGCCCCGCCGACCACGTCGGGCAGGGTTTTGTCGGTGCTGGCAAGTTGGATGGCAAGAGAGTTGGCCAGGGCCATGTGCCCATCGAGGCGGTTCACGAAAACGGGGTTTCGCCGGGTGATGCTGTCAATCCACTCCCGGCGGGGGAGTTCGCCTCCCCAGTTTTCGTGGTCCCAGTCGCCGCCGGTGATCCATTGCCCCTCGGGCAGGCCCTTGGCGAATTCGGCAAGGGTATGGATAAATTCCCGGGGCGTTTTCGCCTCGCGCAGGTTGACACTGGCCAATTGGAAACCACCGCTCATGAAATGGGTGTGGTTGTCTATGAAGCCCGGGCAGACAAACTTTCCGGCGAGGTCTACTACCTTGGTATTTTTACCTCGATGTACCTCGGCATCCTCGCCCGCATACAATATTTTTTCGCCCTTCACGGCCAGCACTCGGGCAGAAGGCCGATCGGGATCACCGGTCCAGATCACGCCGTTCGTGTATAGGATATCGGCGGGCTCTTCTTTAGGCTGGCAGGCCTGAAAGGACAAAGCGGCAAGCAGGAATAAGGGTAAAACTGGTTTCATAGCGGAGAGGCTTTGAATGAACTTGTTGCGAGGGGTCGGCGAGGAGGGAAAAAGGACTCTTTGACCCCTCGCAATAAGTCTAATGCTCGGAGCAGCCAATAGGGGCCCCATCGGGCATTTCAGGCATCGCCGGGACTTTATACTCGCCCGGATTGGCCCTGAACTGGCGGATTTGTTCCAGTAAATAGGCTTTATGGGCGGCTTCCAGCGAACTCCCCGTAGCGTTTTCAAGGCTGTACTTTACTTCCAATTGGTTGATTTTCAAAAGTGCGGCAGCGGAAATTTGCTGCTGTATGCCCCGGTCGCCCGCGAGCTGGAAGAGGTGTTGAAGCGCCGATTTCTCGGTGATGCGCTGAATTTCCTCCTGCATAGCATCTGCTGTTTTGTGCTGTCGGATGCCGTCGAATACCAGGTCGAGGAGCTTGCCGGGCGACAACTGCTTCTGGTCGCGGGCGTGTTGCTCGAGTACGCGCGCCAGACGCATGGGGTCGAGAATCAGGCCGAGGGTATTGGCGATGGAACTTTCCGCAGCGGCCAGGGGGTCGAAGGTCATACCGGTATTGATCTTGAACATTTCACGGTCTCGGGAATAGCCCAGCGGCGGCGGCGGAATGAGGGAGATGATGCGCTCGGGCAGTGCGAGAAAGCGGGGATCCAGGGTTTCGAGCAGAGCGTTGAGGGCGTCGAGCTGGGCAGCAGGGGCCACGGGGGTATTGGTGACCTGCCCGTCGCCGCGCAAGGCATACGTATAATTGACCCCGCCGATTGATTTTGCGACGGCATCTGCCTGGTAGCGGTGCGCCAGGTAGAGCGGTACGAGCACGCTTTCCAGTGTGGACATAGGAGCGCCGACGGGGATATTTTTCTCTCCAAAGGTCGCCAGAGCCGTTTCGCGGACTTTGGCGATGCGGCGGAGTTCTTCGGCGGCATTTTTTCCATTGTCCCAAACGTGGGTGAACGGGTGGGCACCGTAGGAGGGGCGTCCGTCCTGGTCAGATAGGTAGAGCAGTCCCATCTTGATGCTTTCTGCCATGATTTTGCGCAATTCGGCGGCTTCGTCCACGCCTTCGGGGAAATCCTGGTAGCCGTAGATGATCATGCGCTTGTCCCACTCGCCAATGCCGGTGGCGTATGCTTTGGAATAGTCTATCTTGCCCTGCGCATCAAGGGTGAAGTAGGGGTGGGGGTAATCCATGACAGAGGCGCGGTCGTTATAGCTGGCAGCGAAGTTGTGGGCCAGTCCGAGCGTATGCCCCACTTCATGGGCGGAGAGTTGCCTCAGGCGGGCCAGTGCCATCTCTTTGAGGCGTGGGTCGGCGACGGTTCCGTTGGCGTAGGCTTCGACCAGACCCTGGGCGATGAGAAAGTCCTGCCGTACGCGCAGGGAGCCCAACAACACGTGTCCTTTGATAATCTCCCCGGTGCGCGGGTCGGATACAGAGCTGCCGTACGACCAGCCGCGGGTGGAACGGTGTACCCAGTTGATCATATTGTAGCGTACGTCCATAGGGTCGGCGCCTTCGGGGAGTACTTTTACCTGAAAGGCATTTTTATAGCCGGCGGCTTCAAAGGCCTGGTTCCACCAACTGGCCCCTTCTAGGAGGGCGGATCGGATGGGTTCGGGCGCACCGCGGTCGAGGTAATACACGATAGGCTCTACCGCTTCGCTGAGCTTGGCCTTGGGGTCTTTTTTCTCCAGGCGGTGTCGCATGATGAAGCGCCGTACGAGTGGCTGGTCAATAGGGGTGGCGTAGTCGGCAAAACGCATGTCGTTGAAGCCGCTGCGGGGGTCGTAAGCCCTGGGCGAGTACTGGTTGTCAGGGAGTTCGATGAAGGAGTGGTGCATGCGGACCGTGACTGCGTCGGGAGTAGGGGTGACCGAGCGAACCCAGGCACCCTGCGGGTCCCCGCTGAACGTGATGGTCGCTTCAAATTCGCTGTTTTTGGGAAAGTTTTTGGTGTTTTCGAGATATACAGCAGAGCGCGATGCATCCACCTGGTAGTTGCCCTGGCGGGCGTTGCGCAGGCGCGCCGCTACTCCGTGAGCGTCGCGCAGCAGGAAGGGCGTAAAGTCAACCAATACTTTGCCTTCGCTTTCGGCCTCTGCTTTAAAGCCCCACAGAATGGAAGAGGCAAAGGCCTCCGCTACGGAGCGCCGTTCGTCGGGGTTGTCGCTCACGGCGCGGTAGTCGTAGTTGGGTTGCTGCAGCAGCACTTTGGGGCCGCTGCGCGTGAACTTGACAATGCGGTCGCTTCCGAGCTGGTTGCGGTCGAGCCCGATATCGTTGGAGCCTACGCCTGCCGTAAGGGAGTTGACATACAGGAACTCGCTTTCCCATTTGTCTATTTCAATCCAGAGTTTTCCCTCCTTATCGTCCCAATAGTAGTTGAAGTAGCCGGTGTAGGCTTTCATACTTTTGGTTTTATCGGCGATGGAGGGGAGCTGGGCGTCCAACCGGCCCAGAATGCACAGTACGAGGAGCGTTATGGCGCTGATTTGTTTCATAAAGCGGATGTTTTTTGGGAAAGATACTAAATTCGTGTACTTCTACTGAAAATTGCCCAATTTTGTGTCTGTAAGAAAGAAATCGCGTCCGACTAACTGTGAGGACAGGCTCTTTAGGGCAACTTTATTTCGTGAACCTGAAAATACTCAAGGATGCGCGTACGGATATCATTCGCGGTACTCTTATCGGTGTTCTTTGCTTGTCAGCGCGAGAAGCCTGTTGATCCTGCATATCTGGCCGACTGGTCGGAATGGCAAGCGGAGCGTATGGCAGAGCTCAAGGCGCCTGATGGTTGGCTTGCACTGGCGGGCCTGTACTGGCTGAAAGAAGGGCCCAACACCTTTGGGTCTGCTCCGGAGAACGACGTTCGGTTTCCGGTCGTCGCTCCCGGGAAGATGGGCGCGTTTGTTTTGGAGGGCGATTCGGTGCGTATGCAGGTACTGCCGGGAACAAACGTACACGAAAAAGACAGCAGTACATCGGTCGCCGAAGCAGTGCTGAAGCTTTCGGGCGGGGTGCCCCCCGTCGTCTATTCCTGGGGTTCGCTCGACTGGGTGCTTCTGGAGCGTGGGGGTAAATATGGCATCCGCCTCTGGGATCGGAACAGCGTACAGATTGCAAAGATGGATTCTATCCCGCATTACCCATTGGATTTGGCCTGGAAAGTGGATGCTGTGCTGATGCCCGCTGATTCGGGCCGTGCGGTACGGATGCAAAACGTACTGGGAATGGCCATCGAGCAGGCCTCCGCAGGCACATTGGAGTTTCAGATCGCGGGAAAAACCTTCCAATTAGAGGCATTGGAAGAGCCGGAAGGGTACTTTTTGATTTTTGCCGACGAAACTTCCGGGGAGGAAACCTACAGCGGGGGGCGCTATCTGTCGGCCCCCAAAGCGGATGCGGCAGGCAAAACGGTGATTGACTTTAACAAAGCGTACAATCCTCCCTGCGCGTTTACCAAGTATGCGACTTGTCTGCTCCCGCCGGCGGGAAACCGTCTGCCGCTCGCTATCCGGGCCGGGGAGCTGAATTACGGACATCATTAGATTTACCCACCGAACTGATCGAGGAGTTCTTTGAGGTCTCCGAGGGTATTGACTTCCCGGGCGGGTTTGTCTTTTCGCCATCGGTGCATCCGGGGGAAGCGCAGGGCGATTCCGCACTTGTGCCGGTTCGAGGCCTGAATGCCTTCGAAAGCGATTTCGAATACCAGTTCCGGCTTTACGCTGCGCACGGGGCCGAAGCGCTCTGTCGTATTTTTTCGGATCCAGGCATTGATTTCCTCAAATTCTGCATCCGTGAGGCCGGAGTAGGCTTTGGTGAAAGGGACCAGGCGCGTGCCGTCCTGTACGGCAAAGGTGAAGTCGGTGTAGAGGTTGGCCCTTCGCCCATGCCCCTGCTGGGCGTAAATCAGGACGGCGTCAATGGTCATGGCATCTACTTTCCACTTCCACCAATCGCCTTTGCGGCGGCCCGAGCGGTAGTCGGAGTCCTTGCGCTTGAGCATGAGTCCTTCGCTGGCGTATTCGCGGGCGCGGGCGCGCTCCTGGCGCAAGTCGTCCCACTGGGAGAAGGGCACTTGTGCAGAGAGCTGCAGGATATCGCCGGCGGGATTGGAGGCCAAAAGCCGTTCGAGTAGGGCACGCCGTTGGTGGAGGGGCTGTTGGCGCAGGTCCTGGCCTTCGCATTCCAGAAGGTCGTATGCCCGCAGGATGACGGGAGCGTTTTGCAGGGCATTTTTAGTGAGCGTTTTTCGCCCGATGCGAGTCTGTAGTACCTGGAAGGGGAGTGTTTTCCCTTCTTTAAAGGGGAGTATTTCCCCGTCGAGCACTGTGCCGTCGGGCAGTTGTTGGGCCAACGGGTGCAGCTCGGGAAATTTTTCAGTCAACAATTCCTCACCGCGGGACCAGATGAACAATTGGCTTTCCCGCACGATGAGCTGCCCGCGGATGCCGTCCCATTTATATTCGGCCACCCATTCGGACGGATGTCCCAGTGCTTCGGGTTCCTGATCGAGGGGGTAGGCGAGGTAAAAGGGATAGGGCTTGGAGAGGTCGTCTTGCAGGCTGTTGGCCAGGATGAGTTCCTGAAAGCTGTGGGTTTCCGGGGTCCACTGGCCCATGAGGCGATGGGCGAGGATATTTTCTTCCTGGCCGGTGTATTTGGCCAGTGCTTTCACCAGAATTTGCTGGGAGACACCGATGCGAAAGCCACCGGTAATCAATTTGTTGAACAAAAAGCGCCCGTCCTGCGAGAGTTGGTCCCACGCGTCCAGAATGCGCGCTTTGCGTTCTGCTTCGCTATAATCAGCCAGGTCGCGCACGTATTCGATCCAGTAGCTCAGCGGGTGATCGGCTTGTTGGGCTGGGGCGGGGAGGAGCAGGGCAATGGTCTCTGCGAGGTCGCCGACGGTATGGTAGGAGTCCTCGAACAGCCACAGGGGGATGTCGGCCCGTTCGGCGGCCCATTCGCGCAGCGCAGTGGTAGTGACGCTGCGCTTGGGGCGTCGCTCGCTCAGCAGGGCGATGGCCCAGAGCTTGTCTTTTTCCGGAGCTTCTCTAAGGTAGCGCGCCAGCGACTCGATTTTCTCGTTGATGCGGGTCGTCTGGTCCAGTTCATTGAAGAGATGTACAAATTGCAGCATACCTTATTCCTTTGCATCGGTTTCGGTGGTGTCTATGACCTCGCCTTCGAATTCCGTTTTTTCGGCCCTGGCCTCATAGCCCTGGCTCTCCAGCCAACGGCTGAAGATATCGGTGTAGCCGTGGGTGACCACGACGCGCTGTGCCCCGCTTTCCCGGATGGCCTGGTTCAGGGCGGGCCAGTCGGCGTGGTCGCTCAAGATGAAGCCGCGGTCTGCATTTCGGCGGCGGCGGGCTCCCCGCAGCGCCATCCAACCGGAGGCTACGCCGAGGGATATCGATTTGAACTGGCGCATCCAGGCGCTGCCTACCGTGGCAGGAGGGGCAATGACCAAGCCCCCGGAATAGTTCTGGCGCTTCATGCCGGGCATTACCCGGCGGGTTGGAGGCAAGGCAATGCCTTGCGCGCGGATAATTTCGTTGATGTCCTCGACCGCCCCATGGGTGTACACCGGCCCAATGGACGTGTCCAACCCCTTGAGTATACGCTGTGCCTTGCCAAGGGCATAGGCAGTGATGACGCTGACTTTATCCTGCGCCTGGTTATCCACCCACCATGCATTGATATCGGCAAATACGGCTTCCTGGGGCTTCCATTGGTACACGGGAAGGCCAAAGGTGGACTCCGTGACGAAGGTGTGGCAGCGCAGAGGCTCAAAAACTCCCGACAAGCCGTCGTCTTCTAATTTGTAATCGCCCGAAACAACCCAGACTTCCCCTTTGTATTCCACGCGAATCTGCGCGGACCCCACTACGTGCCCCGCCGGATGGAAGGAAAAACGAACGCCGTGGATGTTCAGGGGTTCACCGTACTCCAGGGTCTGTATGGAAACCGCTCCTATCCGGTGCCGGATGACTGGTTGCGCGTCGCGTGTGCAAAGGTAGTGCTGGTGCCCCCAGCGCGCATGGTCGGCGTGGCCGTGCGTGATCAGCGCGCGGGGCGCTGCCCGCCAGGGGTCAATGTACACGTCTGCCGGTGGGCAGTACATGCCGATATCGGTAAAGGTAAGAAGAGGCTGCTGCATACGCTGGTTTAGACGGGTGCTGAAAGATCAGCGGGTGAAATTTTTCCTCCTCGCTGACCCTCGCAACCAGTCTGTTGAACAAGTAAAAAAAGATTTTGGTTACTTTTACGTTCTGTTTTGTGTCGGAGTACGCAGTTTTTTGCAAAATTAGTGCCGTATAGCGCAAAAAACAGGGCAACAAATATGGCGATTCCTCCCTCGCCTGCGTTCGTACAGAATCGTATGTCATCTATCAACTGCCTACCTGGTATCATGAAGAAAAAAACCAATCGCCCTCTTGTGAGTATTCTTGTAGGGATACTCCTGCTCGGTTCTTATACGGCAGACGCCCAAATCGAGCAGGCCCTGGACTCGGCCCTGGCCCTTCGACTCGACAGCATCGCACGCCGGGAACTGGGGCGCCAGGATATCATCGGCATGTCGGTCGGCGTCGTTCAGCAGGGCAAAATCGCTTTCTTAAATGGCTATGGCTTCAGCGACTGGGAGAACCGGGTGCCGGTGAATCTGGAGTCGGAGTTCCGCTGGGCCTCTATGTCGAAATCGCTGACCTCTATCGCAGCGCTCAAGTTGAAGGAACAGGGCCTGCTGAACCTGGATACCGTGGCCAGGGCCTATGTGTCCAACTGGCCGGATTCGGCTATCCTCGTCCGCCATTTGCTGCAAAACCGCAGCGGAATAGGGCATTATAACGAAATGGACCAGTTCTATCCGGACTGGAAGAAAAAAATGGAGGCCTATCCACCCGATACGCTTGCCTGGAACGCTTCGGCCGCCGTTGAGCTGTTCCGAGGTGCGCCGCTGGTTTTCCGACCGGACTCTACGTATTTATATACGACCTTCGGGTTTGTACTGGCAGGCGCCGTAGTGGATCAAATAGGTCGTAATGCTCTGGGAATGGGTTATTTAGATATGGTGAATAACTATATCGTCCAGCCGCTGGGCTTGTATTCCCTGAGGCCCGATTACACGTTTGACGAAAACCCCCGCGAAGTCAAAGGCTACTACAGGAACTTCGCAGGGGATATCCGTTCGCGGCAGGACGACGATATCAGTTGGAAAATCCCAGGAGGTGGGTATGCATCCAATATCATTGACCTGACGAAGTACGTACAGGGCCTCATCCATCGAAAACTCGTTGCCCCGGAATCGTACCAAACGCTTTGGGAGCGCCAGCGCGACCGCGACTATGCCCTGGGCTTTGAGGTGAAAGGGGAGGGTGCGGAATTGTTCGTCGCCCATACGGGAAGCCAGAATAAGACGCGGACTATTTTTGCCTGCTACCCCAACCTGGGCCTCGGGGTGGCCGTCATGTGCAATACCGAATGGGCAAACCCCCGGGAAGTAGCGGAACGCATGCTCGAAGCACTGCGCCGTTCGGGAGAAGCTCCTCCCGCCGCTACGGGACAAGGGAAATAACAGTGCCCGATACACACGCTATAAGAAACACCGTACTTTTGAAAAACACCTAATGCACTATTACATGGATAACCGGAGAAATTTTCTGCAGCGTTCTGCCCTGGCTGCCCTGGCTACAGGTTTCGGGCTTTTAACCCCTAAAAAAAGCGGGGCTACAGGGGTGGCCCGAAAAAAGCACAACCCGAACTCCCGAAAAGGGGGGCCGGTTACGATTGCCACCTGGGACAATCGGGTGGCCACAGCGGCTGCCTGGGAAGTACTCAAAAACAATGGCTATGCCCTCGACGCCGTCGAACAGGGTGCCTGGATTCCGGAAGCTGATCCGAACGATACGTCCGTAGGCTATGGGGGCTTCCCCGACCGCGATGGCCATGTCACCCTGGATGCCTGTATCATGAACGAGCATTCCGATGCGGGTAGCGTCACCTTTTTACAACATATTTTACACCCCGTATCGGTGGCGCGCCGCGTCATGGAAAAAACGCCCCACGTGATGTTGAGCGGGGAGGGTGCCTTGCAATTCGCTCTCTCGGAAGGGTTCCAAAAGCAAAACCTGCTTACGGAAGAAGCCCGCCAGGCCTGGGAACGATGGAAAACGGATACGAAAT
>VFQS010003132.1_pt1 | contig 12821 bp, 21 predicted proteins | sample 3512361 | NCBI WGS metagenome assembly VFQS01 (sample SAMN10412375, study PRJNA504923) | tailings metagenome | isolation source: Relicate 1 Philex TSF3 active mining | place: Philippines
TGGAAAGCGTGTTGGGTGAAAGCCCTCGGGGGTTCGAATCCCCCATTCTCCGCCAGCAACTCCCTTGATTTAGAGCCCTAGAAGGCGCTTTTGAGAGGGAGTTTTTGTTTGGTTGTGCAAGTGTGTGTGCAAGTAGCCACCTAAACAACTTTTTACGGAGCATTCGACCTCTTGAAAGTAGCCCAAACACACCTAGTACCCTTGTCTCAGGGGGAATCCATGATTCAGTCTTCAAGTCGCCGCAGGAACCTAGTCAATCTACTCATACTGTTTGTAGGTGGCTACATCGCAACGGTGTTGATTGGATGGGCTGTATTGCTAATCGATTACTACAACGACGGCGACTTCGGTAACTCGACCGCCCTCTCAATTTTGACTCCTGTCGGAGCGATCTTTGTTGGTGGGCTGATCGGATTGACTTCGCCCATTTTCTTTTTCATTCCAGCGAGTGCAATAGTGGCGTTTTCTGTGATGGCAGTTGAGACAACAAGGCCCAAAAAGCTTCTTTTGGCTCTCAGCCTGTCGGTCTTTATAGGCGGGACAGCTATCACCTACGCGATTTTGGGCGATCCAGCATTCAGCATCGTGGCGAGCAGCCTCATACTCACACTGTGGCTGGGCGTTGGACTACTTCTTGTAATCGCCCGAAAGAAGTTCTGGCCCTCGAACGCTGGCCACAGTGCTCACAAAAACTAAGCCGTCTCGTCCCCAGAACCTAAGGCAAGGGCTGCCACGAAGCTACGACCTACTAGTTCAGTCGATGCAGCCGCACTCGGCAGCGTCATCGCAAGGCCAAGGACGCTTTCCGCAAAGTACCCTATCCACAATTTATTCAGTTCCTACCCACCTATTGCCCGGCCTTGGGTTTTGCCGGAGTGGACCCAACGGCAAAGATCCCCAGGACCCAAATAAGACTTGCCAAGGCGGTGAGCGTTCCGGCTATGAAGAATGGCTCCCCTCCCCCGCCGGTTATGTTGTCTGCATCCCATGGCTCCAAGGTGAGTGGCCACTGGTAAGACCAAATTCGGAAGGCCAGAAAGAAACTGCCCACTGCAAACATGTTGACGGTAGCCGAAACTATCGCGGACCAGAGACTGCCGCGAACCCCTAGGGTGCGAGACCTCACCAAACAAAGCACCCAAAAAGCCACAAATCCGGCAACGAAAAGAATCGCGAAGGACTGAACAACCAGTTGCAGCCCTATACGTGGCTCTACGAATCGACCACTGAAGAGCCCCACCAACAGCACAATCGGGCTGGCTAAAACATGCAACTCCCTTAGAAGATGAGTTTCCGGGTGAGTGCGTTTCATATTCCCCCTAGTTTCAGATCCTGATTGAGTGTTGTTGCCCCTACGGCAAGTAGGCCAAGTAGCCAAACGAGTCCTGAGAAGGCTAGGAGCATGAGCAGTATGAAAAAGGGGGCGCCTGGACCTTCAAAGCCCGTGGGTTCGACAGGCTCAAGATTGAATGGCCATTTGTTGTACCAAATTCTGAAGGCAAGGAAAGATCCGCCAACCGCTGCCATGTTTACGGTAGCCGAAACGATCACCGACCAGACACTGATCACAAACGGCAGCTTTCTGGTGAGGATCAAGCCAATAGCCCAAAAAGCCGTTGCTCCTGCCACAAAAAGAATGCCAAAGGATTGAATTACCTGGACGGGTCCGATCCTTTGAACGATGAACGGATCAGCCAAAAAGCCGACGAGTACCACCGCGACACTTGCTAACACATGGAACTCACGCAGTAGGTGCGACTCAGGTCTGACGGTTGTCATCTCCCCCCCTTGAAGAAATCCTATTCCGCGACACGCGGACCTGTCTTGACACTACTCTGTATTACACAATACTGTTGATTACATAGGAGGTGTTCTTTGGACACTACACAGCTACTCAAGGGAGCTTTGGATCTAGCGATCCTTGCGGTGATCAGCGTAGAAGATCAGTACGGGTATGAAATTGCCAAGCGACTGAGAGACTCTGGCTTCACAGAAATTGGCGATGCTTCGGTCTATGGAACCCTCCGCAGACTAGAGGGCTCAGGCTCGCTAAGAAGCTACTTCATGGAGTCTGAAGATGGCCCAAATAGGAAGTACTACTCGATTACAAAGCCTGGTCAGATTGAACTCGCGAGCGCCGAAAAGACCTGGACAGATTTCTCGAAGACCATGACATCACTCCTTGAGGAGTCAACGCTAAAAAACAAGAAGGGGGCTACAAAATGACTAACAAAGTTCAAAACCGCCTAGTAGAAAAGTTCCTATCTGAAGTCGAAGAATTCCTTCAGGACTTAGGACCGGAGCTACGTGAAGACATTCTCCGAGAGGTTAGGGAAAACCTAGAGGCGCGTGCCGAGGATGAAAGCGGAGAGCTCTCTTTACCGAACTCACTGGAATATGCAAATGATTTGCGTCAAGCAGCTGGCTTGGAACCTGTGGCACCTCAAAAGAGAGTATTCAAAGATTTCGCTGCCGGCATTAGAGAGCGGCTTGACTCCAGTCCAGTTGCGAATGCGGTACGAAACTTCCTGAGGCCTTTCAAACCATTGTTCTGGGTAGCGATTGGGATAAGCAGCTATGGTTTCTTGGAGCTCTACATCTTGGGAGATGACGGCTACCTCGGAGTTCCCTCCGGGCTCGAAGAGTGGCTAACCTGGATTGCCCTGGTCACAATTTCAGTCTGGTTGGGCTCGACAAACTTCGGACCACTGTGGCGTCGAGTTAGGGTAATTGCAACGACGATTGCAATTCTTCCTATGGCGCTTATGTTCTATGGGCTCTCGGAGAATGCGATTCAGCTTTCCGATGAGCTTGTCAATGGAAACCCGGCCGATAGAACTACTGGCTTGATCTACAACGGCCTGCCTGTTACGAACATCTTCCCTTATGACGCCGAAGGTAACTTGCTGAGGGATGTTCGCTTAGTTGATGATCAGGGCAGGCCGCTGAATTCAGCGGCAGAGAAGCTGGTCACCCCCGTTGTTGTGGAAGTTGAGGATGGCAATCTTGTTACCTCTGGATACCTCCGCCCAATCAGAGGAATAGACGGAGCCGAAGTTTGGAATGTCTACCCGCTCAAGGCTGCCGCGAATCCGGTTGGATTCGGCCTGATTGCTGTTGATCCGGCCGGGTGAGGGAGGGCAGTTTTTGTCGGCATCTCGAACGGATTGATGAACAAATAGTTGTCCGGACGCTAAAGGCCAAAGGAGGTCTTTGATGTGTCAGTGGGCTCAGTAGAAGCCCGCAAATGCCACAGGTTCCCGAAGACTCCTTTCAGGTACATAAGGCAGGGGTTGTTCGAATCCCTCACTAGCCACAAAACCCCAGCCCTCCACGGCTGGGGTTTTACTCTCGATCGAGGAGCTTAGAGTGGGCACCACTTCAACAGATTCGGATTCATTGGGTGCTGGAGCGGCTGACTGAGTCGGCTCTGGCTCAACTGAAGTTTCTGAAACTAGCGGCTCTTGAGGGCTGGCGCAGCCAGCGAGCGAGATAGCAAGCAACATTGCTCCAAGGCTTCTAGTCACCAACATGGGCTATGGAACCCAAGGGTTTAGATCAAGATTCCCGCTTGGCGCGCTTGTTCTTGAAATACCCGATGGCACCTGTTGACCAAAGTGCCCAAATCACCAGCACCGGCTGGAAGAACAGGCGGTTGAATCTAGCCTGATCGGTGTCAAGACCGAAGGCACTGATTCCCTCAACGTATTGATTGATGTTGCCGGGGAAGATTGCAATAAAGAATGCGGCCGCTAAGAGACCGGCCCATGGAACCACTACTCCAGCAGAGGCAATTCCGATACCGAGCACGATCTCAACCACACCCGATGCAACAACGACAAAGTCCGGATTTAGCGGCAGCCACACCGGCACCTGAGCCTGAAACTCTTGTCTTGAAAAAGTGAGATGTCCGATTCCTGCGAAAATCAACCAACCACCGAGCAGAACTCTGGCAAGGGTTCGAATCAAGAAGCCAATTGATTTGTAGATAAGCAGCCCGCCTCTAAGGTCTGAAAAAGACTACTGCAACACTCCACCCCATGACGCCTCTGAGCCGGAGTGGCCAACAGCGACAGTCATAATAATGGCAGCGATCGACGTCGAAACCGAAAAAAATCCCAGGCTTCTCTGGACATTCAGATTCCAACCCTTGCGAATGCTCCATCCCAAAACCAGGGCGATCGCAGCCGTTGCAAATGAGACGGGAACCAAAATGGTCCCAAGCAATGCATGTGGATCGGGAATGTAGAGGGCGTCAGAAAGTGCCAATCCAGATTGCTGAGCTAGGACCACTGTGGGAGTTGTCACTGTGACCAGCAGGGCCGCCCACAGTGTAAAGCGCAATCTAAGCTTCGGGACAAACAGCACAAGAAGAAACAAAACCAGAGAGATGGGGAAGAGCACCACCGCGAAGTGAACCGCTAACGGGTGAAGAGGTAAGCCAAAGACTTCCAAAAAAAGATCTTCCATAACTCTTCCCTTTCTCTTGTCTGTGAACTAGACGACCTCCTTAAGGAGCCCACTGGCGACATCAAAAATGAACCCGCGCACCGAATCTCTTTTTGGAACGAATGGACTTGATTTGATCCTGGAGATGTTTTGCCTGACATCAGCCTCCAAATCGGAGAACGCCTCGGAGCTCCAAGACGGGCGAGCACCAACGTCGTGGGCAATAGAGTCTCTGAACTCTTGATCGGTAAAGGTCAGCATGCCGCAATCGGTGTGGTGGATGAGGATGATTTCTTCAGTGCCCAAAAGTCGCTGCGAGATCGAAAGTGACCGGATTTCGTCCTCGGTCACGACACCGCCGGCGTTGCGAATAACGTGAGCCTCGCCCTCCTTGAGGCCTAGGGCTCCGTATACGCTGAGCCTGGCATCCATGCAGGCAACCACGGCTACCTTCTTGCTCGGTGGCAACGGTAGGGGACCTTCAAAGGTTTCTGCGTAGGAAAGGTTGTTGGCTAATAGTTGTGCTGTGACGCTCATGATCGATCTCTTTTCAATTGACTGGTTAGTTGTTCCGTGATTTGCTGCTGGGTGGGCATCCCCCTCAAGCCGTCAGGTGTTTCGTAGACACGGCACGACAAGGCTCCCTCAAAATCATGAACTGGAAAAATATCCTGACCATCTAGCAAAATCGTGGGAGAGCCATGGAATTGAACAAACCCGTCAAAATTGTCAGAATTGACTCTCGTCACCTGCACCGGAACATCTAAATCCAAGTCGATTAGTGAATGCTTCAAGTTCTTCAGGGCCGCAGCCCAGGATGGACATTCGGTAATGTGTAGCAGCTCAATTTTCATTTGCTTCTCCTGATTTTTCTACCATCTTGTTTTGATGCAACTGCGACCGGGGAAGAGCGAATGCGAGAGCGATCAGCGGAGCCACCAGCGCAATGTGAGACGCAGTTAGCCAGAATATCGTCCAAAAGTCATCCGACACCAAAAACGGTGCGGGAGTCATGAGTAACAAACCCAAAACGATGCCGGCTACGGCAAAAAGTCTTGGCTTAGCCAGACGCGCGCTCAAGAGAAACAGCGGAAACATTGCCGCCGCCCCTCCCAAGGAGTAGAGAGCAAAAAGCCACCAGGGGATTGGTGAGTAAAGAGCGGGCGGGGCGCTCACCTTAGAAAAATCCGTTCCCGTCCATTGGGCGAGCAGATAAACACCCATAGCCGCGACAACAGCCAATAGTAGGTATGGGGCCATCTGCTTGGTCGTTGGCATGGTTGCCTTCCTTAGTGTCTGTCTAATTCGGTTTTGTGAGTAACGAAAAGCTCTTCTTCTAGTTGAAAGTTTTCATAGGGCTCGTCCATCACAACAAAGACGCAACGGCCATCACCGTTCTGGAACCGCTCCGAACGAACGACTGCTCTGCCAAATGTTTTAGCAAGTGCGTTAGTCGAGACCGAACACACCATCGGATGAGACCTAGCGATTTTCAAAAGCGGACAGTTTCGCTCAATAATGACGGTCCGGCCATCTCGCTCTTCGAGTGAGATGTAGTCGTCCTCAGTCCCGTAGAGGCTAAGTGCAGCCGTTGGAACATCCTGAAACTTGCTCAATGCTCCTAGCCTCTCAGCCTTGCCTGAAGCAATCTCGGAAAGCATCGCACCCGCAGTTGCCTTGAGCTTTGGCGCTGATAAAGCTTCTAACAGCTCGCCCAGCACCGAGTCATAATCTTTAGGGAAAAGATGTTCGCCCTCATCAGTAAATCTCCAGCGGCGAGTTGGTCTGCCACGAGGTGCTTGCTCGACAGTTGAGTGAACAAGACCCTGCTCTTGCATCGAGGCCAGTTCTCGGCGGACAGCCTCATAGCTGATTTTCAGAGCCGACGAGAGCTCCTGTGCCGTGTTTTTTTCCTTCTTTTTCATCACTTGGGCCAGCCTCATTCGTAGAGGCTGAGCCGGACTTTGAATCGGTGAATTAGTCTTCATGCTCAAGTCCAACACGATACTTGTAAACAAGCATCCCTCCAAAATGACCACCGAGACCCAAGATCAACGATCCGAAAAGCATCACCACCAGCGAAATCACTCGCAAGTCACCCAGCTCTAGCGCAAGCGCCACACCGTAAACCGTTATGGCCGAAGCCACCATGCCGACATGAAGCCAGAGAGTCTTCTCAGCCGGTGATTGTTCACCTAATTTGAGGAGCTCATAAAATCCGGTTCCGATCGAAAGCAAGGATGCACCCAGCCCTAAACCCAGCAACAGGGCAACTACTTCCGGGCCAACGGTGATCCAAGTTGTGAAATTCACCAGTGACAGGAGGGTCGCCCCAACCAGGAACCCGATTGGGAAGTGGGAAAGGGCCGGGTGCAGCTTGATCATGCGAAGGCAGCCACTCCAATAACTGCAAAGCCTGACACCGAGATAAGAGCGTGCACCACAGTGATCGGCAGAGAGATTAACTTACGACGCAGATGCGTCGCGTAGAGAACGAACCCACCGAGCGCTGAAACAACGAGTAAGCCAAGTCCAATCGTTAGCGTGGTTGAGAAACCTTCAACCACACCAGCAGCGATAAGCGTTACAAGGCTGGAAGCAGCCACCACACCGTGGACGGTTCCCAGAGCGAGGGGAGGATTAGAGCCCCTGAATCTATACAGAGCGGATGCAACTCCTCCAAGAGCGGTTACGACAAGAAGAACAACCGCGATTTGCAAAATAGTCATTTGAGCCATCTTTCTACAACAAAAATGTTGTGTTTATTTGAAGTTCTCATACTCCTCCTAAATTCCCAATAAAGCTATAGCTGAGCAAGTGTTTTCAAATTTGTTGAAGTGTCTGAAAAGGACGCCGGGTCGATTTGGACTCCGGATTGAATCAGTTTTCGCGAGTTTAGGAAGTCGACCGGAGCATTGACGCACTCCACAGCCACGAGGCGGCCCTCGACCAGATACCCGATTGAAAAAGAATCCGAAGATAAGTCACCGCGCTTCGCGACCTGAGCAACGGACGGCTTCAGGCCCGCGATTTGCAACTTGTGTCCGGCTTGTTCACTCCAAAATCTGGGCAGCCAAAGCGAGTAGTCACCAGGCTCAGCACCGAGTAAATGGTCGGCCAGCCTTTGCGCTGCCAAAGCTGCTGCGTCGATGGACTGGATTTTGACCAGCTCTCCTGGGTTTTGTGGGTTTGGTCTGGCCGCAATGTCGCCTATGGCGAATAGACCAGGAACAGTTGTCGCGCCTTCCTGATCAACGAGTACGTGGTCTCCTGACATTTTCACTTCAAGGTTAATGTAATCAGTTACGGGCTCGACGCCGATACTCACAATCACCAAGTCCGCAACGAACTCTCTGCCTGAAGTGAACAGGAACCGGGAATCATTACGATTTGACTCGAAATGAATGTCCTCAATTGTCTCTTCAAGAAGTATTTGAACTCCCATGGCCTCGAGTTTTGACTGGAAAAAAGAGGCGGTTTGTGACCCAAGCGCCCTGTTCATTACCTGCTCGCCGCGCTCAACGACAAGGACCTCATGTCCTTGGTTGCAAAGCGAAGAAGCGCTTTCTAGACCGATAAAGCCAGCCCCGACAATTAGCACTCTCTTCGATGACTTCAAATGGGAACGAATTCCAAGAAGATCTTCCAGAGACTGTAGGTAGCAAACTGGAGTGAGGGGGTTGACTGCGAGGCTAAGTCGTCGTGGTCTAACCCCCGTTGCCAGCACGAGTCTTGAAAAATGTCTTGAGTCCCCTCTGTCTGTTCGAACACTAAAAAGATCAGTTGTCTTGGAAACCTGTTTCACTCCAACACCGGTTCTGAGATGAATTCCCAGGCTTAAGAGCTCCTCGTGCGAAGCCAGACCGAAATCTTTGGGATCGAGGTTTTCCTCGAGGGCTTGTTTTGAAAGGGGTGGTCTCTCATAGGGAGCAAAATTTGATTTATCAAAAATCTCGATTGGTTCGACAAAACCACCCTCTTTGAGAGTCCTTGCAAGCCCAATGGCAGCATGACCACCTCCTACGATGCCAAGACCCTTCATAACTACTGGCGTTCTGGAATGGACAGGTGAATACCGCTGAGCTCATAGCTGAGTTTGATTTGGCAGGATAAACGCGAGTGGGGTCTCCGCTCGGCGGCGACTTCCTCGAGCATAGCCTTCTCGGCTTCTGAGGGCTTCGGGAGCCTCTCAGAAAAATCCTCATCCACGTAGACGTGACAAGTTCCGCACTCGGCGTGCCCCCCGCAAGCCGCTACTATTCCAGGCACCTCATTACTCTTCGCAGCGCGCATCGCAGACTGCCCCTCCTCGCCTTCGACAGAAATTATCCCTCCGGCGGGAGTTTGAAAATTAACCTGAACCATATAAATCCTCTTTTCACAATCAAAGTGTTGTGTTAATCGAAACCGAACGATGGATCAAAGTATTCCTCTGACAATTTCCCTTGGGGCTCTCGATCGCGCCTACCCATCTTGTGTGCGGTTGCGGCCGTAGTTCCAGATCCAGCGAAGCAGTCAAAAACTTTGTCTCCGGGGTTGCTTCCGATCTGAAGGACGCGTTGCAACAATCTCTCCGGCTTGGGCGTGGAGAAAACCTCCGAAGATGCAGACAAGCGTTTTGCATGAGCCTTTGCTTCGCGATTATGTCCTACTTGATCATTAGCCCACCAAGTCACCGGAGGAACAGGCTTTTTTCTGCATCCATGTATTCCTTGACGTACGGTTGCAAGCCACTACCTTTGTCCATCCATTGGATGAGGTGCCAATCCGAATCGACCTTAGATTTTTGCCATCTCCAGTTGCCCTCAGTGCCATCTGGCTTGATAGGCCAGCACTCCAAACCATCCGGGGAGGTGATTGGGTACCAGAGCTTGGGTCTGTCCGAGCGATTTGAGTTAGTTCCCCACTTCCTCAAAGGGCTCGACTTGAACCGACGCCCATCGACCTCGGAATATGGATAGTCCGACTCAACAGCGCCGTCGGGTGCCAACTTATTCACCTGCCAGTTTGCAGACTTCGAGTAGACACAAATTGTGTCGTGGCTAGATGAAAACTGTTGAGCATCCATGCGGGGGCTATCTGCTTTCTGCCACACGATGTTCGTAACGAACTGCTCACTGCCGAACACTTCGTCCAAAAGGGATCGCATTCGATGTTGCTCGACATCATCCAAATGCACCCAGATGCTGCCGTCCGGAGAGAGCAGCTCCTTCATTAGTAGAAGACGGTCTCGCATAAATGACAACCAAGTTGAGTGCTCCATCCAGTCGTCATAGTGTGCGAAAGTCTGCCCCGTGTTGAAAGGTGGGTCGATGTAAATGAGCTTGACTTTTCCCCGATATTCTCGACGAAAGGCCGGCGACTCGTTAAGGATCCGAAGTGCGTCAAGACTGTCGCCAACAAATAGAAGGTTGTCTGATTCGGGGCGTTCGTCGTTCACTTGCCCTACGGCCTAGGTGAACTCGGCTAGCCTCACCTCCCGAGCTGCGGGATGGGTTCTTTCAACCCAAACAGGCTTCCCGTTGTCATCTTGTGGCGATAGAAGAAATTTGTCTTTGTTAGGCCAGACGAGCTCCAGTCGCGTGCTACTCATCGTGCCCCCTTATTGTCATTCCGAGTTTATCGAACCCGAGCGACACTTGTTTCGGCGCAGCAGGCCCAACTCTGTGGACTCACTGTCCTAAGAAACGGAGCAAGGTCCAGGCTGGAGGGCGGTCGAAGGCAGAGTCAGACTGTCAAGTAGGAGCATGATTTGTGAGGCGATGACCAGGTCTTTGGGGGCACTCAGGTAGCGGTAGATGAACTTGGGCGATACAGCCCCTGACGACGCGCTCCAGCCGTGGTCACTTAAGTAATGCAAGACATCCTTTTCCCGGGTGCGGTCATTGCTGTTGAACTTGAAAACTATGACTGCGAAACTTCCCCAATCAAAAACACGCCCCACACCAATACATTCTTCGTTCAGGACTGAGAACGAAGTCAACGCCATCCGATCAGCGATTTGAATAAGCGGAGCGCTGGCCATGACTTCACTGATTGTCGTTAGGTCTTTACTGAGGCCTGGGACCAGAGCTTTTGGATCCCGTCGGTCAAGGACCTCTCAAGTCTTGCCTCTACTCCATCCACTTTGTGAACCTCTCCAAGGCCTCCGTCTGAATCGTTGGGGTGACGTGAGTGTAAATGTTCAAAGTTGTGCTGATGTCAGAGTGCCCCAGCCTCTCCTGGACAATCTTTGGGTTTACGCCGGACTGAAGCAACAGGGTTGCGTGGGTGTGACGCAGTCCTTTAAGTGTGATTGAGGGAAGATCACTTATGTTTGTCTTCGCCTTTGCCGCCAGTCTTGACCAACGTGCAGTTACGTCGTTAGGAATCCTGAGCTCGTTGTTCAGGGTTGCAAAAATAAACGCCTCATTGGCGACAAACTCCTGACCCAGAAGTGCTCGTAACTTCTTGTATTCGGATAGAACATCCAAGGTCTTGGCATCAATCATCACTGACCGAGATTTGTAAGTCTTGGTGGACTTCACCGCACGAGATGCAGACACGTCTGCTGCTCGACGGATAGCCAAAGTAGCTGTGGGGAAATTGAGGTCGGACCACTTCAGCGCAACTGCTTCGCTTCTTCGCATTCCGGTCATCGAGATCAGAAGCCACATGGGGTAGAGATCATCCTCCGTCTCCGAACTGATCCAGTTCAAAAGGTCGTTTAGCTGATCCTTGGTGAGAATCTCCTCTGATGCGGTTATTGAGCGAGTGCGTCTGCCCTGCTTTGGTGCTTTTACTGTGCGGTGCTTGGCTGGGTTGTTGAAGATCAGCCCTAGGTCCTTGGCTGACTCAAAGATGGCGGCCAACACTAAGTGGATCTTGGAGACCGTGGTCTCCGACAGGGCATCGCCAAATGCTTTTGAGTCTTTTCGACCTGATGATCTCAGCTTTGAGTAAAGGTGACGAACCTCAACCGGTTGAATCTCTGACATCACGCGATTGCCGAAGAAGGGTTTCAGGTGCGTTCGTACAATCTTGCGATACCCCATGAGAGTTGAGCCAGCAACATCCAGCTCCTGCAGCCACTGCTCTGCAAATGCTGAGAAACGAGTTTTTGACTCAAGCGCTGGGGCTCCCATCGTTGTTCTTGCCATTGCAGTTGCGAGTTCCTGCTCTGCCAACTTCTTTGAGGTGTATCCGCTCTTGGAGATTCGCTTGAGAGGACCGCTTGGTAACTCAGGATCAGCCGGCACAGTTGCCTGCCAGCGATACAACACTGTCCCACCGGGGGCTTTGTAGCTAAAGACAGTGCCTCTGCCTTCAAGGCGCTTAGTCATCTCGACCATCCCCCACTTGCATGTCCAAAAGCTGGATAAGGGCGTCTTTAAGAATCAGCTTCTTTCGGCCACCCAATGGCAAAACAGGTAAGCGCTTCTCGCGCACAGCTCGGCCGATGGTTTTTCGATCAACGCGTAAAATTCCGGCCACCTCTTGGATGGTCAAAACCGCTTTGGGGTAAACCCGAAGTTCATCTAGTGTCATAGTTCCTCACTCGCACTCTTTTTAAGGTAAGTACCAGTCTAGCACGACTTTTCGGGATTTATGGTCCCTATTTCAAAAAAAGTGCGATGATTGCTAGATGATTGATAAAGATGCTGTTGTCACCCGCCTGGCAGAACCAGCCAAATACTTGACCGTTGGGCCAACCTCTGGTGTGATCCAGCCACTTCAAGTGCCATCAGATTTTCTCTACAGCGTGACAATGCCGGACCTACCTTCTTTGGAGATTGCCGGTGTTTGGGATGGCGACCGGCTGCGCGTTACCCAGCTCTCGATGAGTCACGAGGGCGGTCTGAATGCGACGCATTTGATAAAAATCAAACTTCCGGACCTTGTAAGTGCGGTGGCAGCTCATGCGATACCTGATTCCGAATTGTGGACTTCTAAGGAGGCGTTCGAGAAATTTCCTCCCCAGGGGAAACAAGATCAGTACTCGCGGCTTGCGCAGCTTTACTGGTTCCACCATCTGTCGTGGGGAGCTCCGCGGCAGGTAATCATGGAATTCACTGGGTGGTCACGAAACAATACAAACTTCCACCTGAAGCAGATCTCGCAAGTGATTGGGTTGCCCGCGTCTAGAGAGACTGCGTCATCTCGACAATTGCGAAACCAAAAGCAGTAGTCGGCAAGCGCCGGTTATGTACATTTGGTAGGGCGTTGTTATAGATCAACAATCTTTGGAGTTAAGGTACTAATCCAAGCAGTCTTGTTGGGTTGAGAAAGCGTGCAGGGTGTGCACCAACAAAACCTGAACACCAAGATCTGCTTGAAGACCATAGGTTTCTTGTTTTCAGGTGCACACCCTGCACAGAATTCGGTTAGATCGG
>VFQS010003133.1_pt1 | contig 12818 bp, 8 predicted proteins | sample 3512361 | NCBI WGS metagenome assembly VFQS01 (sample SAMN10412375, study PRJNA504923) | tailings metagenome | isolation source: Relicate 1 Philex TSF3 active mining | place: Philippines
AAGGAAGGGCCAAACCGCCTGTCAACAGAACAGCAAGCGGCAGAAGAACATAGATTCCAAAGGCAGGCCAATAATCGCCCTTAAACCCGAAACGTATATCTCGAAAACTCGTCATGCGAAACGAGAATGAAAAAGACGCATTGATGATGACCGGCAAGAGAAAGATATAACCAATTAAAAGAATGGTGAAAAAAGGCGAGATCGCTACGAGTATGTTATAAAGAATAAGCGCGCCGACAACGATGAGGCGGCCAATCAGAATTTTAACCGGCTCCGCATGATAGTTAAAATGATACCCATCGAGTGTTGTATTTTGATAGAAATAACGAAGGCGCCTTACTTTGGCCCATGCGGAATAAATCCCAATCGTAATGATCGAGAGCAGAATATTGACGATCCAGATTCCAAAATAGGTAGATGTGCGACCATGAAAATTGAAAGAATGTTCACGGAACTCTGATGACGCACTCTGAGTCAATCGACTGTTCAGGGCATCGCTCATTTCCTTTTTCCCTTTTTTGAATCAAATTTTGCCTATTGATGTCGGTTCATGATTTAGCGCTAAGCTTCTTCAAGTTGTAAAGCGCTTCAAGTGCGTCTTTAGGCGTGAGATCATCCGGATGAATCGCTTCAAGCGCTTCGTGGATCGGATCTGGGCCTGATACTACACGCGAGGAATTTTGCTTCACGACTGTTGAGAAGAGCGGCAATTCGTCAAGCATCACATCGACGGAAGAATGCCGATCGGAAGCTTCAAGCTCAGCAAGAATCATCGATGCACGATCGATCACGCTGCGTGGCAAACCGGCAAGACGCGCAACATGAATGCCATAGGATCGATCTGCCGTGCCCGCAATCACTTCATGCAAAAATATAACTTCGCCTTTGTGATCAGTCACCCGCATCGTCGCATTTTTGAGGCGCGGTAATTTTTGAGTGAGTGCGGTTAATTCATGAAAATGTGTTGCAAAAAGCGCACGGCAGCGATTGACTTCATGAAGATGTTCAATCGTGGCCCATGCAATCGAGAGACCGTCAAAAGTCGCTGTGCCGCGCCCGATTTCATCAAGAATCACGAGAGATTGCGGCGTGGCTTGATTGAGGATCGCAGCCGTCTCAATCATTTCAACCATAAAGGTTGAGCGACCGCGCGCCAAATCATCTGCTGCCCCCACACGCGAAAACAAGCGATCAACAAGCCCGATACGCGCGCTCTTTGCCGGCACAAAACATCCCGCCTGGGCCATGATCGCGATTAAAGCATTTTGTCTCAAATAGGTTGATTTACCGGCCATGTTCGGACCGGTGACAACAAGAATGCGTCCACCCTCTTCATGTTCGGGCGGCGAGAGATCCGATTCATTGGCGACAAAAGAAACGCCCGAGCGCCGAAGTGCTTGCTCAACAACCGGATGACGACCACCCTCAATGATAAATTCAAGTCCCCCTGTCATCACGGGTCGCGTATGATTGAGATCATCAGCCAATTCGGCAAGCGCGGTTGCCACATCAATGATGGCAAGGGCCTCAGCGGCACGTCTGATCGCTTCAGTTGCTTCAATCAAGCGGGTTGCGAGCATTGAAAAGAGATCAAGCTCTAAAGCAAGCGCGCGATCACCGGCGGAAGCAATTTTTCCGGCGAGCTCGGCAAGCTCCGCCGTTGAAAAGCGCATCGCGCCTTGCATGGTTTGCCGGTGAATGAAAGTTTCAACATGCGGCGGTTTTAAAAATTCTTCACCATTGGCTTGCGGCACTTCAATGAAGTAGCCCAAAAAATTATTGAATTTGATTCTGAGTGTACGCGCGCCTGTTAATGCAACATAATCCGCTTGCAATTTCGCGATCACTTTGCGGCTTTCATCCCGCAACGAACGGGCATCATCGAGCTCTTTTGAAAAGCCTTCGCGAATAAATCCGCCATCGCGCTTGTTGAGCGGAACATCATCTGCAAGCGCTGCGTTCAGACGATTGGGATGTTCTGCATTAACGGCAAGAAGCGCTTTGCGCGCGTGTTCGATTTCATTGGGAAGTGTGTGATCGCTTGGAAGTGTTGCGGCAATTTGTTTAACCGTTGAGAGGGCTACGCCCAAGCTCACAAGATCGCGCGGTCCGCCGCGATCCATCGCTATACGTGTTAATGCACGCACCATGTCAGGCGCGCTTTTCAGTGCCGTGCGTAATGTTTGGCGGAGATCGCGTCGATCAAGACAATAGGCAATCGAATCATGACGCGCGCGGATTTGAGCGAGATCGGTAAGCGGCCCCGCAAGTCTTTCCGCAAGCAGTCGTGCGCCTACAGGCGTTACCGTTCGATCAATGGCGGCGAGCAAAGACCCATGTCGCTCGCCAGAAAGCGTGCGCGTGATTTCGAGATTGGCGCGCGTGGCGGCATCAATGCGCATGACACTGTCATGGCTCTCGCGCGAAGGCGGCGCGAGTGGGGCGCGTGTACCTTTTTGCGTTCGCTCAACATAGGTAACAAGCGCAGCGGCAGCAGCGAGTTCGGCGCGTGAAAATGTGCCAAAGCCCGAAAGCGTCGCGACACCAAAATAGGCTTCGAGGCGCTTCTCGGCGGATGAAGCATCAAAGCCTTCACGCGCCATGGGTGTGACGGCATTGCGTCGATCGCGGAGCAAGGAGCCGAAAGGCCCTTGGTCATCAAGCAAACTGTCGGGCAAAAGAATTTCACGCGGCGCAAAACGCGCAATTGTCGCGAGTAGCGCTGTCTCCTGACTCTCAATCGTTACAAAATGGCCTGTCGAAATATCGGCAGCGGCGATGCCATAGATCCATCCTTGATCATCGGCTCTTTGTCGCGCCACAGCGAGAAGGCGATTGGCTTCACCTGGATCAAGAAGACGCTCTTCCGTGATTGTGCCCGGCGTCACGAGCCGCGTCACATCGCGCCGTACAACCGATTTCGCGCCGCGTTTTTTCGCCTCCGCCGGATCTTCAAGCTGCTCGCAGACGGCAACACGATGGCCGGCCGCGATAAGACGTTGCAGATAATCATCGGCACGCTCCACCGGCACGCCGCACATCGGAATATCGGTGCCCTGATGTTTGCCGCGCTTGGTGAGCACGATCCCGAGCGTGCGCGAGGCAATTTCAGCATCTTCAAAGAAGAGCTCGTAGAAATCGCCCATACGATAAAAGAGCAGGCAATCCGGATTGGCGCCCTTGATCTCGATATATTGCGCCATCATCGGCGTGACGCGGTCGTCGGTCGAAAGGTCATGGGTCTGGCGCATGGATTTTCAATAGCAAAGGGGGGCGCGCGCTTCACGCCCTTCAAGGAACTTATCCGAGTATTTTTGTAAGGCACGCCCCGGTTGCTTTGGGGACCGCTCGCCCTTTAGAGTGGGAAAAACCACAAAAGACAGGTGGGCATTATGGCGAATAAAGAAGAACGGCCCGGCAAACGCACGCGCCCATCGATCAGCGACAAGGAAGCGCTTGAATTCCACGCTATGGGCCGTCCCGGCAAGATCGAAATTGTTGCAACCAAGCCGATGGCAACCCAGCGCGATCTGTCGCTCGCTTATTCGCCCGGCGTGGCCGTGCCCGTTAAAGCCATTGCCGAAAATCCGGCGCTCGCTTTCGATTACACCTCCAAAGGCAATCTTGTTGCTGTGATTTCAAATGGCACAGCCATTTTGGGTTTGGGTAATCTCGGCGCACTCGCCTCAAAGCCGGTGATGGAAGGCAAGGCGGTTCTCTTCAAGCGTTTTGCTGATGTCGATTCGATTGATCTCGAAGTGGATACTGAAGATCCTGATCAATTCATCAATGCCGTGCGCTATCTTGGTCCTTCATTCGGCGGTATCAATTTAGAAGACATCAAAGCACCGGAATGTTTCATCATTGAGGAGCGCTTGCGCGAACTCATGGACATTCCTGTGTTTCATGATGATCAGCATGGCACAGCGATCATCGCTGCTGCGGGCATCATGAATGCAATGCGGCTCACGGGTCGCGAAATGAAATCGACAAAGCTCGTCTGTAATGGCGCGGGTGCCGCGGGGATCGCTTGTCTTGAACTCATCAAAGCCATGGGCTTTGCGCCGGAGAATGTGATTCTCTGTGATACGAAAGGCGTCGTCTATAAAGGCCGCACCGAAGGCATGAACCAATGGAAAAGCGCACATACGGTTGAAACCAAAGCGCGCACGCTTGAAGATGCGATGAAAGGCGCGGATGTCTTTTTCGGACTGTCTGCGAAAGGGGCACTCTCGGCCGAGATGGTCAAAAGCATGGCGCCCAATCCGATCATCTTCGCGATGGCGAATCCCGATCCGGAAATCACGCCGGAAGAAGCGCATGCCGTGCGCGATGATGTGATCATCGCGACGGGTCGCTCGGATTATCCCAATCAAGTGAACAATGTTTTGGGCTTTCCCTATATTTTCCGCGGTGCGCTCGATTGCCGTGCGTCCACCATCAATATGGAAATGAAAATTGCAGCGGCTTATGCCTTGGCTGATCTTGCGCGCGAAGATGTTCCGGATGATGTCGCTGCCGCCTATCAAGGTGCGCGTCCGCGCTTTGGGCGCGATTATATCATTCCTGTACCATTTGATCCGCGGCTGATCCACGTCATTCCGCCCGCCGTTGCAAAAGCAGCGATGGAAACCGGTGTCGCGAAAAAGCCGATTGAAAATATGGATGCGTATAAAGCGCAACTCTCCGCGCGCCGCGATCCTGTTGCTGGTGCGTTACAACGGATCTTTGAACGCGTTCGCCGTTATCCAAAACGTGTTGTGTTTGCGGAGGGCGAAGAAGAGCAAGTCATCCGTGCGGCGATGAGTTTCGTTTCACAAGGACTTGGCACGGCCATTCTCGTTGGCCGTGAAGATCGCGTGCGCGCGAATGCGGCCAATGTCGGCATTGAACTTGATGGCAAGAACGGCATTGAAATTCATAATGCGCGCCTCTCTCATCGCAATGCTGCTTATGCGCAGGCACTCTATGAACGCCTGCAGCGCAAGGGTTATTTGCTCCGTGATTGCCAACGCCTCATCAATAATGACCGTAACTATTTTGGCGCGTCCATGGTGGCGCTCGGCGATGCCGATGCAATGGTCACCGGTGCTACGCGCAATTATTCGGTTGCTTTAAACGATGTGTTGAATGTGATCGACGCAAAACCTGGTCACAAATTGATGGGCGCGTCGATTGTGATTGCGCGTGGGCGAACAGTGATTGTTGCGGATACGGCGATCACGGAAATGCCAACGGCGGAAGAGCTTGCCGATATCACGGTTGAAGCGGCTGGTGTTGCGCGCCGTTTGGGTTATGAGCCCCGCGTTGCACTTCTTGCGTATTCAACCTTCGGTCACCCACCGGGCGAACGCTCTGCTAAAGTCATTGATGCGGTAAAGATTCTCGATACGCGTCATTGTGATTTTATTTATGATGGCGAGATGGCGGCTGATGTGGCGTTGAACAAAGATCTTCTCGCGCAATATCCGTTCAGCCGGTTGAAAGACACGGCGAATGTGCTCGTGATGCCAGCCTTCCACTCCGCATCGATTTCAACAAAGATGATGCAGACGCTTGGCGGCTCAACGGTCATCGGACCTTTGCTCGTGGGGCTTGATCGTTCCGTTCAAATCATGCCGCTTGGCGCAAAAGATTCCGACATCGTGAATATGGCTGCACTCGCTGCCTTCAATGTGGGTGGGTGAGAAACGTCGGAGCGCGTAGCGCTCTGGAAAACGATCCTGTGAATCGTTTTCAGTTTCGAACGACTTGAGCCTTAGCGAAAGGCCTGAAGATGAAGGGCTCTTCGCTGCGCGTAGCAAAAATGTCCTGCGAATATTTTTGCTCCCCGCCCGGAGCGCAAGCGGAGGGCCGGAGGAGGAGTGGTTTGATCCGCGCATCATGTATTTTCATTTCGTCGCTCTTTAAAAAACTCTTTTAATAAGGTCGCCGATTCCGTCTCGCCGAGACCGCCATAAATTTCGGGTGCATGATGACAAGTGGGTTGCGAGAAGAAGCGGGGGCCATGTTCAACGGCGCCCCCCTTCGGATCGCCCGCGCCAAAATAGAGGCGACGGATTCGTGCGAAGGAAATAGCACCGGCGCACATCGCGCAAGGTTCAAGCGTCACATAGAGATCGCAATCAATCAGGCGTTCCGACCCGATTTTTCGCGCGGCTTCACGAAGCACGAGAATCTCGGCATGCGCGGTCGGATCTTGATCCGTCACAGTCCGGTTACTTGCGGATGCGAGCACGACGCCGTCGCGGATGATCACCGCGCCGACAGGCACTTCACCTTGGCGCGCAGCATCGCGCGCGGCTTCAAGCGCAAGGGTCATCGGCTTTTGCGGGTTGCCAGTCATGGGATGTGTTTGTTCCCCTCGCTTCACACTCATTCCTCTGCTATCAGCGCGCCATGAGTGATGACAATAGAAAGAGCGGCGGCGGCAAAGGCCGTCCCCCACGCGGCCCCGGTTCTGGTCGGGATCGTAATGGCCCCTCGCGCGGCGGATCGCGTCCGGAAGGGCGCGGTTTCAAGGGCAAAAGACCCGAAGGCCGGAGCTTTTCGGATCGACGCTTCGAGGGCCGCTCGGACCGCCCGTCATCGGGCGAGACCATGATCAAGGGCGCTTTCCGCCCGCGCAAACCGCGCGACGAGGGCGCACGTCCTGATTCACGTCCTGCCGGTGAAGGACGTTCTTTTTCAGAAAATAGGGACCGTGATGGCGGTAAAAGGCGGTTTTCGCCATCAAAAGGGCCGCGCCGTAGCTCTTCTGACCGTCCCGATTTTGCCAAAACAGGGAGACCGCCGCGTGAACGCCGCGAGGGCGATCGTCCATCCGGGGAACGCTCAACTGGCGATCGGCCTTTCCGCGCCCGTCCATCAGGGGACCGTCCGTTCCGTGAACGCCGCGAGGGCGATCGTCCATCCGGGGAACGCTCAACTGGCGATCGGCCTTTCCGCGCCCGTCCATCAGGGGACCGTCCGTTCCGTGAACGTCGTGAGGGGGATCGTCCTTTTGGAGATCGTCCTCGTGGGCCGCGTCCACCGAGAGACGGCTCGTTCCGTGATCAGGGGAAATCTCGTGGCCGGCCCCCGGAAGGACGGGGTGGACGCAGCGCTCGTCCTCAGTCGGCGCCCAAACCACGCCCCGGGGATCGCATTGCCAAAGTTATGGCGCGCGCCGGACTTTGCTCGCGTCGCGATGCGGAGGCGTGGATTCTTCAAGGGCGGGTGGTCGTCAATGGTGAAACACTCGCCACACCCGCGCGGGATATTGTACCGAGTGATCGCGTCGAGGTTGATGGCAAGCCTTTACCGCTTCGCGAGCGCACACGTCTTTTTCTTTACCACAAGCCGCGCGGCCTTGTGACAACAGCACGCGATCCCGAAGGTCGTCCGACTGTTTTTGCACAATTGCCAAAAGGTTTGCCGCGGTTGATTTCGGTTGGCCGTCTCGACATCAACACCGAAGGCTTGTTGCTTCTTACCAATGATGGTGGCTTAGCGCGCATTATTGAATTGCCAGAGACCGGTTGGTTACGTCGTTATCGTGTGCGGTGTTTTGGTGAAATCAATCAAGCAACACTTGATACACTCAAAGAAGGCGTAACGATTGATGGGATGCATTATGGCCCCATTGAAGCCACGCTTGATCGTGAGAAGGGCGATAATGTTTGGCTCACACTGGGATTGCGTGAGGGTAAGAATCGTGAAGTCAAGCGCGTGCTCGAATATTTTGGTCTTGCGGTCAATCGTTTGATCCGTGTGTCTTTTGGTCCTTTCCAGTTGGGCGAATTGGCTGAAGGTGCCGTTGAAGAAGTGCGCACTGGATTTTTGCGGCATCAGATTTCACCCGAAATGGTCACCGCATCGGGCGTTGATTTCGATGGTCCGGTTTTCAATTATGATGAAGACTTTGACGACATCGCGCCGAAAAAATTTGAGCGCCGCGACGAACGTTCACGCGACTCGCGTGGTGCAGATCGTCGGGATCAAGCGCGCGGCCCACGTCGTGATGACTCACGCCCATCACGTCGTGAATTTGATCGGGATGATCGCGCGGCTCCGCGTGCTGAGCGTAAAGATCGTTCACCGCGTTTTGAAACAAAAACTCCTGAAGTCGGTGCGGATGAAAAACCCTTACGTCCGCCCCGTCCTCATCGCAATGAAGTGCAGAAGAAAATCTGGCGCGCGGATGATGTACAAGAACGCATGACCACGCGATCAACGCCGAAAGCGCCGCGTCGGGGATTTGATCCCAAACAGGCGCGCGCTGAGAATGCTGAACGCACGCATCAACGCGCGGGGCGCATTCAATCACGCGGCGGTAAAAGTGTGATGGTTGAAAAGCTCGCGCCCCGAACACGCACCGAGTCAGGGCGCACGGATCGCTCACCACAAGGCAAGGGCGCGCCGCGTTCAAAGGGTCCGCGTCCGCCACGCACGCGTTAACCCCATGCGCATCGTTGCGGGTCGCTTCAAGGGACGAGTGCTTGTCACACCTTCGGGAATGGCGACACGACCGACATCGGATCGGTTGCGCGAAACACTCTTTAATGTGTTGGCGCATGCCTATGATGATCGAATCTCGGACGCGCGCGTGCTTGATCTTTTTGCGGGCTCTGGGGCGCTCGGATTGGAAGCGCTTTCACGCGGGGCGGTCTTCGCACAATTTGTCGAAGAGGCAGCTACGGCTCGCGGTGCGATCAAAGATAATATTGATGCGCTCGGTGTCGCCGGTATCACCAAAGTCTATCGTCGTGATGCGACCCATCTCGGACCGTTACCGCCCGATGAAGCGTTCTCACTTGTCTTTTGCGATCCACCCTATGGCAAAGGGTTGGCGGCCCGTGCCCTTGAAAGCGCGCTCAAAGGGGGATGGTTGGCGCGTGGTGCCTTGATTATTGTCGAAGAAAAAACAGGTGCGGCCGATATTTTGCCCGAGGGTATAAAACATCTTGAAACGCGAAATTACGGTGAAACGAGTTTGACCTTTGCGGAAGGCCCCTGACGCAGTTTCTTCTCGAAGGGTCTCATTCGCGATAGTCATACATAGATCGGTCCGTCATTCTTGATCGTGCTTATTTTAAGGAGAGCCCCATGTCTGATTCAATCGCAATGGCAGAAGGTCAGAAACATCTGACGGGTGGGTGTTTGTGTGGTCATGTGAAGTTTCGCGTTGAGGGTCCTATGCGTGAGGTTGTTGCGTGCCATTGCTCGCAATGCCGTAAGCAGACCGGAAATTTTTTCGCATCTTCAAATGCGAAAAGCGCTGATGTGAGTTTTGTCGAAACAAAGGGCCTTAAATGGTTCAAGTCATCGGAGGAAGCCGAGCGCGGCTTTTGTCAGGATTGCGGCAGTGCGCTCTTCTGGCGACGCTTTGACAGCGATACGATTTCGATCACGGCTGGATCGCTCAATGGTAAAACGGGTCTTCGGATTTGCGAACATATCTATGTTGCCGATAAACCTGATTGGTATGAAATCACCGACGGCATCAAACAATATCCGATCTGGCGATGAATGAAGTGCGTAAGCGCTGAAAGTTATGGGTTTGGAATAGAGTATTATGGCGCTTCTTCTCGGAATCGACACCGGTGGCACTTATACGGACGCAGTTCTGTTTGACGACAAACAGAGTCAGGTCATTGCGAAAGCGAAGTCGCTGACGACGCGGCATGATCTTGCGATCGGCATTTCAGGCGCGGTGACGCGCGTGATTGATGCCGCGCAGATTGATGCGGCCACGATTGAACTTGTTTCACTTTCGACAACACTGGCCACCAATGCGCTTGTTGAAGGTCAGCAACGCCGCATTGGCCTTGTGATGATCGGATTTTCTGAAAGTGACATTCAGCGCCAAGGCCTTGCTTCAGCGCTTGGTAATGATCCGATGGTCCGCATTGCGGGCGGGCATAATGTGACAGGCGATGAAGCGGCTTCCCTTGATCTTGCAGCGCTTGATACTTGGCTCGAAGGTGCAGGCAAGACCGTGACGGGTTATGCGGTTGCAGGATATTTCTCTACCCGTAATCCGCAACATGAAATTCGTGTCCGTGATCATATTCGCTCGCGGACGCATTTACCTGTGACATGCAGCCATGAACTCACAAGCCAGCTTGATGGCCCGCGTCGTGCACTGACCTGTGTTCTAAATGCGCGCCTCATTCCGTTGATTGACGGATTGATTGGCGCGACGGCGCGTTTTCTTGATGACCGGAATATCAAAGCGCCGGTGATGGTGGTACGCGGCGATGGTGCATTGATTGCAGCCGATGTCGCTCGTGAACGGCCGATTGAAACCATTCTCTCAGGCCCTGCCGCAACGCTTGTGGGCGCTGCGTTTTTAACGGGTTCACAAGATGCGCTCGTTTCCGATATTGGCGGCACAACAACTGATATTGCGGTCATGAAAAATGGCGCACCGCGTCTTGATCCGCTTGGCGCGCGTGTTGGTCCCTATCAAACCATGGTGCAAGCTGTCGCCATGCGTACAATCGGATTGGGCGGTGACAGCGAAGTGCGCCTGCATGAAGAAGGCATGCGCGTGACGCTTGAACTCGGCCCGCGCCGTGCGATGCCTGTAAGTCTTCTTGCGCTTGAGCATCGCGATATGGTGCATGCCGCACTTGAAAAACAATTGCGCGCCGAAGTCGCTCGTCCGTCGGATGCGCGTTTCGTGGTGCCGATGCCCGTGACGGACGCCGCGCGGGCGGGGCTTTCATCTGCAGAAGCGGCATTGCTTGATAAAATTGGCAATCGTCCGAAAGCGGTTGAAGATGTTGCTGAGACGCGCACAGAAAGCGGTACACTTAATCGTCTTATCATCAATGGCCTTGTGTTAATGTCATCACTCACGCCATCCGATGCGGCGCATGTGCTGGGCCTTCATTCCGGTTGGGATGGTGATGCGGCGCGCCAAGCTGCGACGCTCATGGCGCGCCGTCGTGGTGCGAAGGGCGAGGTGCTTTTTGAAACACCCGAAGCGGTGGCCGAGGCGATCATCGCGCGTCTCGTGCGCCGCTCGGGCGAAGCGCTGATGGATGTTGCCTTACATGAAGATGGCTTCACGCTTGATCACCCAAGCCGTCACCCTTTGATGATTGCCGCGTTAGAGAAGAAGACGGGCGTTTCATCGATCCGCTTTGATTTCAATCTGCCGATCGTTGGCGTTGGTGCCTCCGCTCCAACCTATTATCCGATGGTCGGCGATCTCCTCGAATCCGAAGTCGTTTTGCCGGAACATTCCGATGTCGCAAATGCGCTTGGTGCTGTCGTCGGCCATGTCCGGATCACGGGCGAAAGCGTGATTCTCTCACCCGGTCCCGGTCGCTTCCGCGTCCATGGGCCAAGCGATCAGCATGATTTCACGGATCTTGAAGCCGCGGCCGAAGCCGCGATTTCTGGTCTCAAAGCCGATCTCGCGATACGGGCGGAAGCGGCAGGAGCGGACGACATCGACATTACGGTTGACCGCAAAGATGTCTCGGCTTTCACCGACGGACAGGAAATTTTCGTCGAAAGTCGGATTATTGCGGTGGCCACAGGTCGCCCGCGGCTCGCCCATTCCTGAAAACTCTGTCTGATCCATCCGCCAAAGGGCCAAGTGGCGGCTCTAGGGTAAAATATGGCAATGTCTAGCTGAGTTAAGGGGGCGACGCATGCCGCGAAAAAGTGGGAACCGGTTTTTCGAAACAGGCATGCGTCAGTAAAGAGATAAATTTTATGGCGTTGCATCTAGACGATCCGGCGGTGACTGATCTCGCCCACTGGCGAAAGCTTGCGGAAGCGGTGCTGAAAGGCGCGGACTTCGACGAGACCCTCACCTCGAAAACCTTGGACGGTATTCGTATCGAGCCACTCTATGCGAAAGCAGAGGGCCGCGCGCCCATCGCTGGTCGTCCGACGGGTTCGCCATGGACAATCATGCAACGCATCGACGATGCGGATCCTGTGCGTGCGAACAAGCAAGTACTCACCGATTTAGAGAATGGCGCGAATGGTCTGACGCTTGTCTTTAAAGATTCGATTGGTGCGCATGGCTTTGGCATCGACGCAAAAGCCGAACTCGTCGCCGACATTCTGAAGGGTGTATATCTCGATGCCGGTATCGACATCGCGCTTGATTGCAGCCCGCGCGGGCGTAACGACGCGCATGCCTTTGCTGATGCCTGCAAAGCGCTCGGCTTTCCGCCAAACACGGTGCGCGTTCGCTTTGGCTTGAACCCCGTCGGCACCGGTGCGTGCATCGGCGCGCTGCATGGTGATGGCGCGCAAGTGGCGAAGAATGTCTCCGCCGCTGTGAATGATCTCATTGCCCAAGGATTCAAAGGCCCGTTCATCGCTGCTGATGGCCGTGGCATGCATGCAGCGGGCGGATCGGAGGCGCAGGAACTCGGCTTCGTGCTTGCTTCGGCGCTTTTCTATCTGCGCGGACTTGAAGTGTCCGGAATCGCACTTGATGACGCGCGGTCTATGATCGAATTTCGTCTCGCAAGTGACAGCGACCAGTTTATCTCAATCGCCAAGCATCGCGCTTTGCGCAAACTCTGGGCAAGCATCGAGACGCAATGCGGCCTCACGCCGAAGCCGATTTTCATCACATCCGAAACTGCATCTCGGATGCTCACAATGCGTGACGCATGGGTGAATCTGCTGCGCATCGGTATGGGATGTTTCGCAGCAGCCATCGGCGGCGCGAATGCGGTTTCTGTTTTGCCCTTCACATCGGCGATTGGCTTGGCCGATCCTTTCGCGCGGCGCTTGGCGCGCAACACGCAATTGGTGCTTGCGCAAGAATCGCATCTTGCAAGTGTTGCCGACCCTGCTGC
>VFQS010003134.1_pt1 | contig 12815 bp, 9 predicted proteins | sample 3512361 | NCBI WGS metagenome assembly VFQS01 (sample SAMN10412375, study PRJNA504923) | tailings metagenome | isolation source: Relicate 1 Philex TSF3 active mining | place: Philippines
GAGCCTGGGTGTCGATGCTTAGCTCAACAGGATCAATCACTGGCAGCAGTGCCACGGGCGAAAGACAGTCGCATCGCCTGCAAGCAGGCCCTGATGCACCATGGCGGCTTCTTCAGGGCTATTTCCGATTGTACCGCCCTTCCACCTATCTGTGCGCCTTCCTCACCCTGCTGAACGACCGGCTGAGCGAAACGCTGATCTTTCCGCTGCTGCCGTTCCTGCTGGCCAGCTTCACCAGTGACGGCCGCACCCTGGGGCTGCTCACCGGCAGCTACGCGGTGGCCCAGTTCCTGGTGACACCGCTGATCGGCGCGCTGAGCGACCGCTATGGCCGCAAACCGGTGATCGCCATCTGCGTGGCCGGCTCGGTGCTGGGCCTGGCGCTGTTCTCGGCCACCATCGCCCTTCCCTGGGCCAGCCAGTGGCCGGCCGCCAAGGCCACCGGCCTGCCCCTGGCGCTGCTGTTCGCCGCCCGGCTGATCGACGGCCTCAGCGGCGGCACCGCCGCCACCGCCGGCGCCGTGCTCGCCGACATCTCACCGCCGGAGAAGCGGGCCAAGGCGTTCGGGCTGATCGGCGTGGCCTTCGGGCTGGGCTTCATCCTCGGCCCGGCGCTCGGCGGCCTGCTCGGCCGGCTGAACGTGAACCTGCCATTGCTGGTGGCGGTGGCGATCGCCGCCACCAACCTGATCCTGGTGCTGCTGCTGCTGCCCGAAACCCATCCGATCGACGCGCGCATCCCGCTACCGCGCAAGCGGGAGCTGCAGCCCTTCACCCAGCTCTCGCGGGTGTTCCGCAACCCTCAGATCCGGCGGCTGTGCGCCGCCTTCTTTCTCTTCTTCCTGGGCTTCAACGGCTTCACCGCCGTGCTGGTGCTCTATTTCAAGCAGGCCTTCAACTGGGGGCCGGGCCTGGCCGGCGCCGCCTTTCTGATCGTGGGCGTGGTGGCCACCGTGGTGCAGGGGGGCCTGATCGGTCCGCTGGTGAAGCGCTTCGGCGAATGGCGCCTCACCCTGGCGGGCCTGGGCTTCGTGATCACCGGCTGCCTGCTGGTCCCCCTGGCCCGGCAGGGCAACGCCCAGCCGGTGGTGTTCACGGCCGTGGCGGTGCTGGCCCTGGGCACCGGCCTGGTCACCCCCTGCCTGCGGGCGCTGGTGTCACGCCGGCTCGATGATTCCGGCCAGGGTGCGGCGCTGGGCAGCCTGCAGGGGCTGCAGAGCCTGGGCAGCTTCCTCGGTCCGCCGCTGGCCGGTCTGGCGTATGAAACCCTCGGCCGCACCAGCCCCTTCTGGCTGGGGGCCAGCCTGCTGGCGGGCGTGGCCTTGCTGGTGGCCGGCGGCCTCGGTGGTCAAGCGCGCGCAACACACAGCACACCCTGATGCCATTGCTACGGTCGCTCCGAGGAAGCGGCCGTGTCGTGTCTCTGGGCGGCCGCGCTGGCGCCATGGCCGAAGCGATCGCACAGCCGGTGGTGGCACCGGAGCATTACATCAACCGCGAGCTGAGCTGGATCGCGTTCAACTACCGCGTGCTCGCGCAGGCGCTGGATGAGCGCACGCCGCTGCTGGAGCAGGCCAAGTTCAGCGCGATCTTCAGCAACAACCTCGATGAGTTCTTCATGGTGAGGGTGGCCTCACTGAAGAGCCAGATCGAAGCCGGCGTGGCCAAGCTCAGCGACGACGGCCGCACCCCGCTCGAACAGCTCGTGGCGATCCAGAGTCGGCTGCGGCCGCTGCTGGAGCTGCAGCAACAGCACTACCGCCATTCGCTCAAGAACAACCTGGCGGAATACGGCGTGCATCTGAGCGATTACGCCAGCCTCAACGCCAGGCAGCGGCAGTGGGTGGATCACTACTTCCAGATCGCCGTATTCCCGGTGCTCACCCCCCTGGCGGTGGATCCAGCCCACCCGTTCCCGTTCGTGAGCAACCTCAGCCTCAACGTGGCGGCCCTGGTGCGCGACCCCGACAGCGGCCAGCAGCAGTTCGCGCGGGTGAAGGTGCCGCAGAAGATCCTGCCGCGCTTCGTGCAGATCCCCACCGACCTGAGCGGCAAGAGCCCCGAGCCGGTGGCCACCGCCGTGCCGCTGGAGCAGGTGGTGGCCTTCAATCTCGGCCTGCTGTTCCCCGGCATGCACGTGGAGGGCCACTACTTCTTCCGCGTGACCCGCGACGCCGACCTGGAACTGCGGGATCTGGAGGCCGATGACCTGATGGAGGCCCTGGAGGAGGGGCTGCGCAAGCGGCGCCGCGGCGGCGAGGTGGTGCGGCTGGAGGTGGCCGACGAGATGCCGGAAGCGGTGGTGCAGGTGCTGATGGAGGGCATGGATGTGGCGCCGGAAGACGTCTACCGGATCAACGGCCCCCTCGGCCTCGACGACCTGATGGGGCTGATGGCGCTGCCGCTGCCCCAGCTCAAGGACAAAGCGTTCAAGGGCCGCACCCACCCCGGCCTGGCCCGCGCCCAGAGGAGCCAGCTGGAAGACGGCTCGATCAAGGCCGAGGAATTCGAGAGCATCTTCTCGGTGCTGCGCCGCGGTGATGTGCTGCTGCAGCACCCCTACGACCTGTTCGCCACCTCGGTGGAGGAGTTCCTCAACCAGGCCGCCGACGACCCCTCGGTGCTGGCGATCAAGATGACCCTCTACCGCACCTCCAAGGATTCACCGGTGGTGGCGGCGTTGATCCGGGCGGCGGAGAACGGCAAACAAGTGATGGCCCTGGTGGAGCTCAAGGCCCGCTTCGATGAAGACAACAACATCCAGTGGGCCAAGCAGCTGGAGCGCTCCGGGGTGCATGTGGTGTACGGCGTGATCGGCCTGAAAACCCACACCAAGATCCTGCTGGTGGTGCGCCGCGAAAAGGAGCGGCTCAACACCTACATGCATCTGGGTACGGGCAACTACAACTCCAAAACCTCCGGCCTCTACACCGATTTCGGCCTGCTCACCTCACGGCCGGAGTTCGGGGCCGACCTCGTGGAGTTGTTCAACTACCTCACCGGTTTCTCCAAACAGCAGAGCTTCCGCAAACTGCTGGTGGCGCCGGTCACCCTGCGCAAACGGATGGAAGAGCTGATCTGCCGTGAGATCAACCACGCCCGCGAGGGTCGTGGCGGTCACATCCGGGCCAAGATGAATGCCCTGGTGGATCCGGCGATCATCGCCCTGCTCTACGAGGCGTCGCAGGCCGGGGTGCGCATCGATCTGGTGGTGCGCGGCATGTGCAGCCTGCGACCCGGGCTGGAGGGCGTGAGCGAGACCATTCAGGTGGTGAGCGTGATCGGCCGCTTCCTGGAACACTCCCGCATGTTCTGGTTCGCCAACGGCGGTGAGCCGGAGGCGTACATCGGCAGCGCCGACTGGATGCCGCGCAACCTGGATCGCCGCGTGGAGGCCGTCGCCCCGGTGGAGGATCCACGCCTGCGGGAGCAGCTGGAACAGGTGCTCAGCCTGTATCTCAACGATGCCAGCGCCTGGCACATGGCCAGCGACGGCGACTTCCACCAGCAGCACCTGGAGGGCGAGGAGCAACTGGCCCAGCGGGAACTGATGGGCCGCTGGCGGGGTGGGCTGCGCGATCGGACCCCGTAGCCATCAACACAGTCAACCGGGCGGATCTTCAGCTCGGTTTAACCATCACACCAGTGCAGCCGCACAACTGCTGCACAACCACCGCATTCTGCGGCAGGGCTATTCCAGGAAGTTTTCCGATTTGACACCTTTCTGTTCCATCGGCAGTGCTACCGTCCGCGCAAATTCCTAACAACCGGAGGCGGGGTGATGGGGACACCTCTGCGATCCGCCGGATCGGCTGCGTCTGAAGGCCGATCCAGGCGGCTCAGCGCCGACTCAATCGGCTGGTATCTCAGCACCATCGGCCGGGTGCCGCTGCTCACGCCCGCCGAGGAAATCGAACTGGCCCACCATGTGCAGATCGCCAAACGACTGCTGGCGCTGCCCGCTGATCAGCTCACAGCGCAGAACCGTCGCCAGGTCCGCATGGGCCAGCGCGCCCGTGACCGGATGATGGCCGCCAACCTGCGCCTGGTGGTGAGTGTAGCCAAGAAATACCAGAACCAGGGCCTGGAACTGCTGGATCTGGTGCAGGAAGGGGCGATCGGGCTGGAGCGCGCCGTCGACAAGTTCGACCCTGCCATGGGCTACAAGTTCTCCACCTATGCCTATTGGTGGATTCGCCAGGGAATGACGCGGGCGATCGATAACAGCGCCCGCACGATCCGTCTGCCGATTCATGTGAGCGAGAAGCTCTCCAGGATGCGCCGCATCAGCCGGGAGCTCTCCCACCGCCTGGGCCGTCAGCCCAACCGCCTGGAGCTCGCCCACGCCATGGGCATGGCGCCGGAAGAGCTGGACGACCTGGTGTCCCAGAGCGCTCCCTGCGCCTCCCTCGATGCGCACGCCCGCGGCGAGGAGGATCGCAGCACCCTGGGCGAGCTGATCGCGGATCCGGCCGGCAACGAGCACCTCGACGCGATGGACCGCCATCTGCAGAAGGAGCACCTGGGAAGTTGGCTGTCACAGCTGAATGAACGCGAGCAGAAGATCCTGCGGCTGCGCTTCGGGCTGGAGGGCAGCGAGCCGCTCACCCTCGCGGAGATCGGCCGCCGGATCAACGTGTCACGCGAGCGGGTGCGGCAGCTGGAATCCAGGGCCCTGATGAAGCTGCGGCTGCTCAGCACCAGGGAGCAGGCGGCCTGATGCCGATGGAGCGGCAGTGGTTGGGGGTGGCTGCCGTGGCCGTCTGGCTCGGCCTGCTGGCGGCAGCCGCCCTGGCGGTGCGCCGGCGCTGGAACGGGCAGCGCGAATGGAGCCGCAAGCTGGTGCATATCGGCACCGGCGCGGTGGTGCCGATCGCCTGGGTGTTCGGCATCAGCCAGGCCATTGCCGTGCCGGCAGCCGGGACGATCACCGTGCTGGCCGCCCTGAACCACCGGATCCGAGTGCTGCCCGCGATCGAAGACGTCGACCGCCACAGCTACGGCACGATCGCCTATGGCGCCTCGATCACCGCGCTGCTGTGGCTCTACTGGCCCCAGCAGCCGGCAGCCGTGGCCGCCGGCGTGCTGGTGATGGCCGTCGGCGATGGACTGGCCGGGTTGCTGGGCCCGCTGGTGCCCTCGTTCAGCTGGAGCGTCTGGCAGCAGCGCAAATCGGTGGTGGGCACCGGCGCCATGGCCATCGCCAGCCTGCTGGTGCTGCTCAGCCTGCGGGCCGTGGCGCTCGCCCAGGGCACGCCGGCCCCCGCGGCCGAGGCGTTGCTGGCGATCACGGCGTTGGCGGTGCTGCTGGAGCAGGGCGCCGTGATCGGCCTCGACAACTTCACCGTGCCGGTGGCCGTGGGCTGGCTGTGGAGCGCCCTGGCCCGCTGACGCACAGCTGAACTCACACCCGCAGCATCGCCTCGCAGCGCAGCTCCCAGTCCTGCGCCGTGCCGATGCCGGCCACCACCCGCCAGTCGGCCGGCTCCTCGCGCAACCGCAGCTGCCACTGGTGGATCGCCTCAGCCCGCTCCATCCACACATCCACCACCGTGCGCTGGATCAGCTCCAGCTCCCAGCAACGCTGCCGGGCCACATCCAGGGTCCAGGCGAGCAGATCATCGAGCTGGAAGCGGCGGAAACCGGCAAATGCCGGGCCGATGATCTCGGCGGAACTCTGCTCGAGATAGAAGGTCTGCAGCGGATCAGAGAGGCCGCAGAACTGCAACAACACGCCCATGACACCCCCGTGAGTGACGTGCCTGAACGCTATTCACAAGCCCCAGATAATCTGTTCACCAGGAACAGTTCGTTGCAGTTGCAGCAAATTGGCACTCACACTTCACGAGTGCCAATTACATTCAGGCCAACGCCTCAGGCCAACGCCAGGCTCGGGGCGGCCTGGGCGTCACGCACCGCCCCTGCCAGTTCGTGGAGCAGATCGGCCGTGGTGGCCAGATCGATGCAGGCATCGGTGACGCTCTGGCCGTAGGTGAGCTGGCCCAGATCGGCGGGGATCTTCTGGTTGCCGGCCACCAGATGGCTCTCCAGCATCACGCCCATCACATGGGGGGAGCCGCCGCGCACCTGGTCGGCCACCTGCTGCAGCACCTCGCCCTGGCGGCGGTAGTCCTTGTTGGAGTTGCCGTGGCTGCAATCCACCATCACCCGGCAGGGCAGCCCATCGCTCGCCAGAGCCGCCGCCACCTCCTCGATCGCTTGCGGGTGGTAATTGGTGCCGCGCTTGCCGCCCCGCAGCACCACATGGCCGTCGGGGTTGCCGGTGGTGGTCACGATCGAGGCGTAGCCGTCCTGGTTGATGCCCAGGAAATGGTGGGGGCGGGCCGCCGCCTGCATGGCGTGGATGGCAGTGGACACGCTGCCGTCGGTGCCGTTCTTGAAGCCGATCGGCATTGACAGGCCGGAGGCCATCTCGCGGTGGGTCTGGCTTTCGGTGGTGCGGGCGCCGATGGCGGTCCAGCTGATCAGATCGGCGATGTACTGCGGCACAATCGGATCCAGCAGCTCCGTGGCCGCCGGCAGACCCATCTCCGCCACGTGCAGCAGCAGGTCGCGGGCCAGCCGCAGGCCGGTGTTGATGTCGTAGCTGCCGTCGAGATGGGGGTCGTTGATCAGACCCTTCCAGCCCACGGTGGTGCGGGGCTTCTCGAAGTACACACGCATCACCACCTCCAGCTCGCCGGCATGGCGCCGGCGCAGCTGGGCGATCTCGGCGGCGTACTCCTTGGCGGCGGCCACGTCGTGCACCGAGCAGGGCCCCACGATCACGAGCATGCGCGGATCGCGGCCGTGCAGGATCGCCTGGATGCGCTCGCGGGTCTGCTGCACGGTGGCGGCGGAGCGCTCACTCAGCGGCAGATCCCGGTGCAGCACCGACGGCGGCACCAGGGGCCGGGTTTCCACCACGTGGAGGTCGGAGGTGGTGAACATGGGCGGGCCTGGGGCGATCTGGGCCAATGGCCAAGCCTAGAAGGCCCAGATCGCCATGGCTCCACCCTGGCGCGTGAGGAGCAGCAGCAGCTCCAGGCCGATCACGCCGATCAGGGTGGCGTAGATCCAGCGGCTGGCCTGCTCCCCCAGGGCCACCTTCGAGCCGATCAGGGCGCCCACCATGCCCGCCAGCGAGAGGGGCACCGCCCAGCCCCAGTCCACCTGCAGCCGCGCGGCGAACACCACCAGCGCCACCAGGCAGCCCGCAGCCCGCAGCACGATCTTCACGTGGTTGGCGCGGGCGAGGTCCTGGCGGCCGAACCAGGCCAGCGCCAGCAGGGTCATGGTGCCGGAGCCCAGGGAGATGAAGCCGGTCCAGAAGCCGATCGCCAGCATCACCAGGTGCAGCAGCGGCGTCAGCTGCAACTGCTCGCCCAGCCCCTCCGCGCCCTGCAGCCAGCGCTGAGGCCGCGCCAGCAGCAGCACCAGCACGATCAGCAGCGAGACCACCACCGCCAGCAGCGCCCCAGCCGGATCCAGGCCACTGCCCACCAGCGCACCGGCCAGCGCACCGAGCACGATCGCCGGCACCAATGGCAGGGCCGTGCCCCAGGGGATCACACCGGCCTGGTGGAACCGCAGCGTGGCCGTGAGCGTGGAGATCGCCGCCGAGAGCCGGTTGGTGCCATTGGCCAGCTCCGCTGGTAGCCCCAGCTCGATCATCGCGGGCACCACCACCACGCCGCCGCTGGCGGACACAGTGTTGATGAAGCCGCCCACCCCACCGGCCAGCACCAACCCCACCAGTTGATCGGGATCAGGCAGGGGGGGCAAGGCCACGGAACGCACTCGGCACGGCTTGCCGGTTCTGCAGCTCTGGTCACCAACGGGGTGACAGGCGGCACAGAACAATGGTGCAACGACCGTAGTGCAAACGGAATGGCCGCTGCCCCTGTGTCCGCCGACTCCTTCCTCGCCAGCTACCGCTCCGCGGCGGCGGAGCGCGAGGCCCAGGGCGTGCCGGCCCTGCCCCTGAGCGCCGAGCAGACCGCAGCCCTCACCGAACTGCTGGCCCAGCCGCCCGCCGGCGAGGAGGCCTTCCTGCTGCACCTGCTCTCCGAGCGCATCCCGCCTGGGGTGGATGAGGCGGCCTACGTGAAGGCCAGCTGGCTGAGCGCCGTGGCCAAGGGGGCTGTGAGCAGCCCGCTGGTGAGCGCGGTGGAGGCCGTGCGGCTGCTGGCCACCATGATCGGCGGCTACAACGTGGGCGCGTTGATCGAGCTGCTCTCCAGCAGCGATGCCGCCATTGCCGAGGCCGCCGCCGAGGGCCTCAGCCGCACCCTGCTCGTCTACGACGCCTACAACGACGTGCTGGAGCTGGCGGACACCAACGCCTGCGCCCGGCGCGTGATCGACAGCTGGGCCAACGCCGAGTGGTTCACCGCCAAGCCCGAACTCCCGGCCGAGATCACCGTGACGGTGTTCAAGGTGGAGGGCGAAACCAACACCGACGATCTGTCGCCGGCCACCCACGCCACCACCCGGCCCGACATCCCCCTGCACGCCATGGCGATGCTGGAAACCCGCATGCCGGGCGGCCTGGAGCTGATCACCGAGCTGAAGCAAAAAGGCCACCCCGTGGCCTATGTGGGCGATGTGGTGGGCACCGGCAGCTCGCGCAAATCGGCGATCAACTCGGTGCTGTGGCACACCGGCACCGACATCCCGCATGTGCCCAACAAGCGCAGCGGCGGCGTGATCCTCGGCGGCAAGATCGCCCCGATCTTCTTCAACACCGCCGAAGACTCCGGCGCCCTGCCGATCGAGTGCGATGTGACCGCCCTGGGCAGCGGCGATGTGATCACAATCCGCCCCTACGCCGGCACGATCGAGCGCGCCGCCGGTGAACCGGGCGCCGGCACGATCGTGGCCCGCTTCGAGCTCAAGCCGAGCACGATCACCGATGAAGTACGCGCCGGCGGCCGCATTCCGCTGCTGATCGGCCGCTCCTTGACAGACAAGGTGCGCGCCCAGCTGGGCCTGAGCGCCAGCGAGCTGTTCATCCGCCCCAGCGCACCGGCCGACACCGGCAAGGGCTACACCCTCGCCCAGAAGATGGTGGGCAAGGCCTGCGGCCTGCCCGGCGTGCGCCCCGGCACCAGCTGCGAGCCGCTGATGACCACCGTGGGCTCCCAGGACACCACCGGGCCGATGACCCGCGACGAGATGAAGGAGCTGGCCTGCCTGGGCTTCTCCGCCGATCTGGTGATGCAGAGCTTCTGCCACACCGCCGCCTATCCCAAGCCCGTCGACCTGAAGACCCACGCCGAGTTGCCCGATTTCATGAGCAGCCGCGGCGGCGTGGCCCTGCGCCCCGGCGACGGCATCATCCACAGCTGGCTGAACCGCATGCTGCTGCCCGACACGGTGGGCACCGGCGGCGACAGCCACACCCGCTTCCCGCTGGGCATCTCCTTCCCGGCCGGTTCGGGTCTGGTGGCCTTCGCCGCCGCCATCGGCGCCATGCCGCTCGACATGCCCGAGTCGGTGCTGGTGCGCTTCAGCGGCAAGCTCCAACCCGGCGTGACGCTGCGCGATGTGGTGAACGCCATTCCCTATGTGGCCATCCAGCAGGGCCTGCTCACCGTGGCCAAGGAGGGCAAGAAGAACATCTTCAACGGCCGGATCATGGAGATCGAGGGCCTGCCCGATCTGAAGCTGGAGCAGGCGTTCGAGCTCACCGATGCCACCGCCGAGCGCTCCTGCGCCGGCAGCACGATCAAGCTCTCGGTGGACACCGTGAGCGAATACCTGCGCAGCAACGTGGCGCTGCTCAAGAACATGATCGCCCGCGGCTACAGCGATGCCCGCACCCTGGCTCGCCGCATCAAGGCGATGGAAGCCTGGCTCGAGAACCCGGTGCTGATGGAAGCGGACGCCGACGCCGAGTACGCCGCCGTGATCGAGATCAACCTCGATGAGATCACCGAACCGATCCTGGCCTGCCCCAACGACCCCGACAACGTGAAAACGCTCTCGGAAGTAGCCGGCGATCGCATCGATGAGGTGTTCATCGGCTCCTGCATGACCAACATCGGCCACTACCGCGCCGCCGCCACGGTGCTGGAAGGCCAGGGCGAAAACACCGCCCGCCTCTGGGTGTGCCCGCCCACCCGCATGGATGAGGAGATGCTCAAGCAGGAGGGCTACTACGCCATCTTCGAGAAGGCCGGCTCCCGCATGGAGATGCCCGGCTGCTCGCTCTGCATGGGCAACCAGGCCCGGGTGGAGGACAACACCACCGTGTTCTCCACCAGCACCCGCAACTTCAACAACCGCCTCGGCAACGGCGCCCAGGTGTATCTGGGCAGCGCCGAGCTGGCCGCCGTGTGCGCCCAACTGGGCCGCATCCCCTCCAAGGAGGACTACCTGGCGATCGCCGCCGAGAAGATCGATCCCTACGGCGAGGAGCTCTACCGCTACCTCAACTTCGACCAGATCGAGGGCTTCGAGGATGCCGGTCGGGTGGTGAGCGCCGAGGAGGAGGCGAAGGTGCTGGCGGAGGTGTGATCAACCGTCGGCCGCGGCGGCCTCCATCCGACCGCGAGCCGCCTCCCGCGTGCCCATCGCCGGGAGCAGCCGTCCTGCACGGCCCAGGCCAAAGGGCGGCATGCCGCTGTAGATCGTCTCGTAGTTGCCGGCCTTGATGCGATAGGTCTCATGCCAGATGCCGACATCGCCGCGACTGGCCCCGACCCGGCGGTTGAAGGCAGTCCAGGCCGGCCAGTGGCGCTGGTCACTGCGGCGGGCGTAAGCCTCCAGCTGCTCGAAGGAGCGCCAGTACTGCACCACAGTCAGTCCGAACTGATGGTGTCCGAGGAAGCCGGAGTCGGGCTCGGCCTGCAGTTCCTTGAGCATCATCGGCATGCCGAAGAACACTGGCAACCACTTGTGCAGCTTCCAGGGCCTGTTGATCCGCATGCCGATCAGGAACACGACGAAGTCCCCGTCGAGTACTGCAGTCATGCGTTCGGGAATGATGGGGGCCATCGGAGCAGCGATCACCCCCGCATGCTGCCGTCTGCGTGGAGATCCGCCCACTCGGACGCGGGATGGGGGCGCCAGGCACGGACCCAGATGACACGCTGGAGGCGACCCTCACGAAGCCACCGCTCCTGAACCAGGAAACCTTGCTGTTTGATCCCGCCGTGCCCGCAGCAGGGGCGCTGCGGACGGTGCTGGCCTTCCCCAGCAGCTACTCGGTGGGGATCACGAGCCTGGGCTACCAGGTGGTGTGGGCCACCCTGGCCCGGCGCCAGGATGTGGATGTGCGCCGCCTGTTCACCGACCGCAGTGATCCAGCCCATGGCGGCGATCGAGGCCGGGGAGGACAGCTGGATCTCTTCGGCCTCTCACTCAGCTGGGAGCTGGATGGGCCGGTGCTGCTGGATCTGCTGGAGCAGCAGCGCATCCCGATCTGGGCCGAGGCGCGCGGCGACAGCGACCCGATCGTGTTCGGCGGCGGGCCGGTGCTCACCGCCAACCCCGAACCGCTGGCACCGTTCTTCGATGCGGTGTTGCTGGGCGACGGCGAACTCCTGCTGCCGGCCTTCATCGATGCCCTGCAGGACTGCCGCAGCGCCCCCCGGCAGGAACGGCTACGGCGGCTGGCCCAGGTGCCGGGCGTGTATGTGCCGGTGCTCTATGCGCCTCGCTACTCCGCCAATGGCGAACTGCTGGCGGTGGAGCCAACCGAACCCGGCATCCCGGCCACCATCGCCAAGCAGACCTGGCGCGGCAACACCCTCAGCCACTCCACGGTGATCACCCCGGAGGCGGCCTGGCCCTCGATTCACATGGTGGAGGTGGTGCGCAGCTGTCCGGAGCTGTGCCGCTTCTGCCTGGCCAGCTACCTCACCCTGCCGTTCCGCACCCCCTCGCTCGACGACGGGCTGATTCCCGCGGTGGAGAAGGGGCTGGCTGCCACGCAGCGGCTGGGGCTGCTGGGGGCCTCGGTGACCCAGCACCCGCAATTCAGCGACCTGCTGCAGTGGCTCGATGGCGACCGCTTCGACGGCACCCGGGTGAGCGTGAGCTCGGTGCGGGCCGCCACCGTGACGCCGGAGCTGGGGCGGATCCTGGCCAAGCGTGGCAGCAAGTCGCTCACGATCGCGATCGAAAGCGGCAGCGAACGCATACGGGAGGTGGTGAACAAGAAGCTCACCACCGACGAGATCTTTGCCGCAGCCCGCTACGCCAAGGAGGGCGGCCTCACAGGCCTCAAGCTCTACGGGATGGTGGGCCTGCCCACAGAAGACGAGGCCGATGTGGAGGCCACCGCCCAGCTGCTGCTCGACCTGAAGAAAGCCACGCCGGGCCTGCGCCTGAGCCTGGGGGTGAGCACCTTCGTGCCCAAGGCCCACACGCCGTTCCAGTGGGAGGGCGTGCGCCAGGAAGCGGAGAAGCGACTGAAGCTGCTGGCCAAACGGCTCAAGCCCAGGGGCATCGAGCTGCGGCCCGAGAGCTACGGCTGGAGCGTGATCCAGGCCCTGCTCTCCCGCAGCGACCGGCGCCTGGCCCCGGTGATCGCCGCCGCCCGCGGCAGCCACGAGAGCCTGGGCGGCTGGAAAAAGGCCTACCGCGCCGCGGACACGCCGCTACCGCCGTGGGAGGAGGTGATCCACACCAGCTGGAGCAGCGAGCGCGTGCTGCCGTGGCAGCACCTGGAAGGGCCGCTGCCCCAGACAACCCTCCAGCAACACGCAGCAGAAGCGCGGCGCAAAGCCTAGGTTTGGCCCATCGAGGAGGAGCACAAGATGCAAGCAGCCAACCGCTTTTCCTCCTGGGAACTGGATTCAGCAGTA
>VFQS010003135.1_pt1 | contig 12808 bp, 7 predicted proteins | sample 3512361 | NCBI WGS metagenome assembly VFQS01 (sample SAMN10412375, study PRJNA504923) | tailings metagenome | isolation source: Relicate 1 Philex TSF3 active mining | place: Philippines
GGGAATATAATTTCAAATGTAAATCCTGCAAATATTAGAGTGCTTGAAAAAGGAAAATATGTTTGGGAGGATATAAATGAAGAACAAATTGAAAAATTAAAATCTATGAAGAGTGATAAGCTTAATAAATTAAAAAATAATCCATATCGTATATATGCTGTTATAACTGACAAGTATAAGGATAAAAAAGAGATACATAAGAACTTAAAGATAGTTGAGATAAACGAGAAGAAAAGTTACGGGGGAACAAGTTGTTCTACAACTCCGTATGACCTTTCTACTATTATAGGTATATATTATGGGTTAATTAAGAAAGCAAGAGAACTTGGGGCAGAATTACCTTCAATTGGAAATAAAACTTATACTTTAAAAGATATTAAAAAACTTAAAAATTTTGAGGCTGTAGAGAAGTATATTTTTAATAATAAATATATAAATGAATTGCGAGGTTATATAATAGACACAGATTTATTAAAGGCTTTTATAAATAGATTATCAAGTGATAAGGAGAAGAAGAAGGTTAAAAAATATATTACAAAAGAGAACCTTGATGACGACGATATAATGAATATATTAAAAACAGTAACAGACAAGAGTGAATTAATCACTCTTTATGCTGATATGACACAAGATGAATTTATAGGTAATATTAAACAACAAGTGGAAAAAGAAATTAATTCTTTAAGTCAAGAAGTAATAAATACTTTAGGAAATCTTTTGGATAAAAAGACAACCCCTGAAATTTGTGGTTCAATGAAAGATTGGTTTATCAATAATGATTTGTTCATCAACGAAGCAGATTTAAATGAAATTTAAATTTTTATAATTATATACTTATATACAATGTCTAAAAAGGATAGAAGCGCAAATACAAACTACAGTTATACTTATAGGTGGATGTATAGACCTCCGCAACATTATATTGACAAAAGTCCTTTTAATGTAAGAAACTCTACAGAGGAAAAAATATGTAGAAGTGGTATAGTTTTTATTAATAAAAATAAGGATGTAGAAAAGGTTAAATTTTTAGTTGTAAGAGGAAAAGAATCAGGTATTTGGAGTTTTCCTAAAGGTAGAAAACAAGATGATGAAATAGATGAAGTATGCGCTATAAGAGAGGTCTTTGAAGAAACAGGAATTAAAATTGAAAACTTAGAAAATAATCGTAAGTTTAAGGTGGGAAGGAATACGTATTTTATAATTGAAGTTGATGATTTAAATATGTATAATGAGTTTAATATAACCGATACTTTTGAGGTTGATTTAGTTGAATGGAAGAGTGTGAGTGAACTTAGAAATTTAGATTGTAATAAAGATATAAGAGCAGTGTTATCATACCCTGAAAGAAAAATGGCTTGTCACCAATTATTATTTTAAAATTTATAGTTAAAGTTAAACTGTAAATTTTATTTTGGCTGCCGCTATAAACTGTTTTGAAGACGTTGAGCGAGTTCTCTGTCTTCACGTTCTTGTTCTTCTCTCATTTGATTTCTATAAAGTTCTTGAGACTCTAAGTTTGAAGTATGAAGGTGATATATATTTCTTGGATTATCAGACATATTTTCTTCTTCAGGATAAAGAAGTCTATGTACTTTTAAAGGAGCTGTTCTTCCAAGTCTCAAAGCTCTTCCTAAGACTTGTGTTTCAATATTTTCAGAGCTCATTTTATGGTATAAAATAACATCAGTTGTTTCAGGGAGGTCAATACCACTTCCATCATTTCTACTATTTAAGAATAATACTTTAATTTTTCCCTCTTTGAATAACCTGATATACTTTTGTTTAGCATCACTAGTTCCTTTTACCTCGGCAAAAGTGATGTTGTATTCAGTTAGTTTTGACTTAATAAACTCAAATGTAGGGTTAAATTCACTAAATAAAATAAACTTACCATCAGGGTTAGAAAGTATGATATTTTTTGCAGCCTCTAACTTTGTTAATTTAGGTTCTTCCTCTTTTTTCTCCTCTTGTTTATGAGTTGATGATATAGCCATATTCTTCATATCAAGTTTATCCCTACAGAAAGGGCATTTTTGAGTTGTATTATATAAACTTTTTACACAATTACTACACATAACACTGTTACAGCAGAAGGTTATAACAGGTTCTTTATACTCTTCAGAACATAATGGACACTCTTTATCATCCTCTGTATCTCTCTTTACTTTTTGCTTTAAGTTTTCAAGAGAACGTTCAGCATCTTCTAACTTCTTTTTATACTCTTCTATTTTAACCTTACTATTATCGTTATTTATTGTTCTATGATATGATATTTCAGCTTTTATTCCAATAATTTCCTTCTCTTCCTTAGCTATAATAATTTCAAGCAAACTACCACTATCTTTTGTCCCGCCAAGGGCGACTATTGCTCCAGCTATATCATCGGCTGCAATCATTCTTTGAACTTCATTTGAAAGTCTTCCTCCATACATAGTAAAATCACGGTTAAAACACATATATTTAAAATATGAAATTTCAGACTGTTGATAGCTTTGACTTAATTCTTGATCTGTGTTCTTTACCACAACATATTTTTGTTTTATACCGTGCATTAAGCTTGTTATAGCGTTATTATATAATGTTCTGTTTGAAAATCCAGCATCGTCATATGGAAGAGTTGCTGAAATTATCCAATAAAACTTTGCCTTTGTCATAGGTAAAACTCCTGATAGTTGTAACTCGTCAAATATTAACCTAGTAAACCCTATATTTTCAGTTCTATATATATTTGTTAAATAACCTGCAAAGTCCCTATATCTATTATATGTTACTAACATAACATCTAAGTTTTCAATTGCATCTTTATCAAGGGATGCTATATCTGCAGTTTTTATAATTTTTCTATAAGTTAAGTCAGTTTTATCAAGCTCATTTGCCCACTGTTGAAAGATTGCAGAAGAACATACAATTATGTTTAACTTTAAAGGTCTAAAACTCAATTGTTCCTCTGTTATAAAGGAAAAATAATGATTTGAACCCATATCCATAGTCCAAGGATAATAATACTTTTCTTCAAGTGGTTCATTTTTCATCTTACTTCTAGATAACAAGGACACAACAGCAAGAGTTTTACCACTTCCAACTTTATCGTTAAGAATACCCATATTTGTAAAAACTTTTGTCTTACGATTTCCATAGCTATATTCACGCTCTTTTGTACTTTCTTGATATTCCATCTTTAAAACATTGTTCTTTTGGTGTAAATATAATTCACGGTTTCTAAGACCCCAATCATTAAGAGGCTCTTTTACCTCATCAAGTTCTTCTATTTTAAGCTCAACTTTTTTACTCTTTCTAGACTTCATTTTGTATAATTAAAATTATAAAAAATGTTTAAATATCATTTAATTTTTTTTCATATTGTTTAATGCTTCAATAACACATTCTTTTAATGGTCTAACCTTATAGGAAGAACAAAGCTTTTTATTTTCTAATATATTATTACTTCTTTTTGCCTTGAGAAGAGTATCAAGTTTGTCTTCTTCAATTAAGTTATAAGTATGTTTTTCATCTATAATTTCAGAATATAAATCAAGGATTTCTTTATGAGACATACTACCATTTACCATATTATATGTACCTGTAATTTTACGCATAGACATATCTATCATAATAGGGATTAAATCAGGGAGATAGGTCATACTATTTGGATAGCTGCAAATGTTCTCAAATTTTGATATTTTTGCAATAAAGTTTTTTGGAGACCAATCATCAGTGACAGGCATTCTTATTCTTAAATTTAAGGTATTAAAACTAAATAACTTCATTAAAGTGTCAGTATATCCTTTTACCACAGAATATGCACTCCCAAAATAGTCAGGGATATCTTCCTCTGTGTATTTATAACATTCATTTTCACGGGTATTTTCAGAGAAAATACAACCGGTGCCAATATATGAAAAATGAACCCCAAGAGCATCTGATAATTTACAAAGTAATAATGGTGCAAATAAATTATCTTTCACATTCTCATTAACCTTATCTTCTAAATAATCAATATTAGGGATATTTCCACCGGAAGTTCTTCCAATACAACAAAAAACTCTGTCAGCTTTTACAATCTCAGTTTTCAATATATTTATATTTTCAGGGGATATACGGGTTTCACTACATATAAAGTTATAAGAAGGGTATAATTCCTTCCATTTTTTTAAAAGCATAGTTCCAATCCATCCTTTTGAACCATAAATCAATATATTCATTTTATATTTCATTTTTTTCTTCTTTAAATATAAAATGAATGATAAATTCTCAAAAGTCATACAACTAATTCTTATTATAGCCATAGTTGAAACTTTATCTTTGATATGTTTAAAAGAGGGTGAAATTAACAGTAAACATCATTTTATTTTATGTGGGTTTTTAGGGTATATTATAGTCACATATGTTCTTTGTAAAACTCTCACTTTTGAAGGTATAGGTCAGGTTAATTTAGTATGGAACTGTATGACAATATTTACAGCTTTTGCCGCAGGTCATTTACTCTTTAATGAAAAGGTTAATAAATATACCTTTTATGCTATAATTTTTGCAGTTATAGCAATATATTTAGCCCAATTATCTAGCGATTATAATGAAAATAATTAAACCTTAAAGAAAAGAGAGTATCTAATAAATGAAAAATATTCTCGTTACAGGTGGTTGTGGGTTTATTGGAAGTAATTTCATAAACTATATGTTAGATACCTATAAAGACATTACAATTGTTAATGTTGATAAATTAGACTATTGTTCGGACATAAATAACGTTTATCATAAAGAAAGGTATAAGTTAGTTGCATCGGATATAAATAACACATATAATATAAAAAACATTTTAGAGAATCACTCTATAGACAGTGTAGTTCATTTTGCAGCACAGTCTCACGTAGATAATTCATTTGGTAATAGTATTCAGTTTACAAGAGACAATGTTCTGGGGACACATACCCTTTTAGAATGTTGTAGGGTTTATGGTAAAATTGAAAAATTCGTGCATATTTCAACCGATGAAGTTTACGGAGAAGTTGATGGGAACCATCAAGGTTGTAATGAAAGAAGTTTATTAAATCCAACAAATCCATATGCAGCTACAAAAGCAGCTGCGGAATTTCTTGTAAGAAGTTATTATCATTCTTTTAAGTTGCCAGTTGTTATAACACGTGGAAATAATGTATATGGACCAAGACAATTCCCAGAGAAATTAATCCCTAAATTTATTAGTAATCTTTTAATAGGAAAACAATGTCCTATTCACGGTGAGGGTAAAACAAGACGTAATTTTATATATGTTGATGATGTAAGTAGAGCAGTTGACACAATCTTAAGAAAGGGAGAAATTAATGAGATTTATAACATAGGAAGCGATGATGAATATAGCGTCATGGATATATTAAAAATATTAATAGAAAAAATGGGTATTGATAGCACAGTAGAAGAAATGGCAGAGTTTGTGGAAGATAGAGCCTTTAACGATTTTAGATATTGTATAGATAGTTCAAAGCTTGAAATGTTAGGATGGAATAAAACAATTACATTTGAAGAAGGAATACAAAAAACAATTTTATGGTATAAACAAAAGTCATAAATTAAGTTTAGGTAAAAACTTAATTTATTATTTTTTCCTTTGTTTATAATAAATATGTCGTATAATAACTTAAATAATTTTACCCCTTTTGGTTTCAGGGATTCATTAAGTTTAGTTACTTCTAAAGTTCAAGAAATTCAGGTTGGTTATATGCATCCTTATACTATTGGTGTAACAGGAACAAACGTAACCTATACCGCTCAAGAAATTCTTTCAAAGTCTATTATAAGATACTTTACAGGTGCTTCTACAAATGATACTTTACCAACCTCAACTGATATTATTAATCTCGTATCTCAAAATTCATATATAGGTTTTACCCCTGGAATGTATTTTGATGTTTACTTTAAAAATGCATCTACTGGAACCCTTAATATTCTTCCTGGTTCTGGTATAATAAGCGATCCTGTTTCTATAGCAAGTAATGGGTTGTCTTATGTGCGTTTAACACTTGTTGATAGTTCAACTATAAATGCGACTGTTATTACTTCATATTTAAATACAGGGTCAACCATAGTTATAGGAGGAGGTTCTGGAACTCAAGGTCCTCAAGGATTAATAGGATTTCAAGGTATTCAAGGATATCAAGGCCTTCAAGGACCTCAGGGTTTGATTGGGTTACAAGGAACTCAAGGTTATCAAGGCTTACAGGGTAATCAAGGGTTGATGGGATTACAAGGATATCAAGGCCTTCAAGGTCCTCAAGGAAATTTAGGGTTACAAGGTCTTCAAGGCTTTCAAGGTATAGCTGGAACTACAGGAACTGATGGTTCTCAAGGTTTTCAAGGTTTAATAGGTTCTACCGGCGATATTGGTCCTCAAGGTGTAAAAGGTGATGTAGGACAAGGTTTTGTTGTCTTTGCAACTACACCTTCTTATACAGGTTTAAATACAATTATTGCAACAGGAGGTAATGTTGGTGAATTTGTTCTTGTTACAGGAGGAGATTTATTTGTTTATTCAGGTACAGGAGCAGGTTCAACAGGTCCAGGAAACTCATATACATATGCTGGAGACCTTACAGATGAAACTAAACTTGTTGGATTACAGGGTAATCAAGGTTCTATTGGGTTACAAGGAGTTCAGGGTTTACAAGGATTACAAGGACCTATTGGAGTTCAAGGATATCAAGGATTACAAGGACCTATTGGTTTACAAGGTTTACAGGGATTTCAAGGATATCAGGGTCTTCAAGGTTTAATTGGATTACAAGGACTTCAAGGGTTTCAAGGATATCAAGGATTACAAGGTTTAGCTGGAACTACAGGAACTGATGGTACTCAAGGTCTTAGAGGTTTACAAGGGTTAGCAGGAAGTACTGGAAGTATTGGTTTACAAGGTAATCAAGGTCTACAAGGGTTAGCAGGAAGTTCTGGAAGTATCGGTTTACAAGGATTACAAGGTTTAATTGGATTACAAGGAGTTCAAGGTAATCAAGGTTTAATTGGGTTACAAGGCCTTCAAGGTTTTCAGGGATTACAAGGTTTAGCAGGAACTACTGGTTCTCAAGGTAATCAAGGTTTAATTGGTTTACAGGGTTTTCAAGGATTACAAGGTTTAGCAGGAACTACTGGTTCTCAAGGTAATCAAGGTTTAATTGGTTTACAGGGTTTTCAAGGATTACAAGGTTTAGCAGGAACTACTGGTTCTCAAGGTAATCAAGGTTTAATTGGTTTACAAGGATTTCAAGGATTTCAAGGATTTCAAGGATTAGCCGGAGTTACTGGAGCTCAAGGTTTAATTGGTTTACAAGGTTTAGTTGGTCTTCAAGGTTTAGTTGGTCTTCAAGGTTTTGAAGGTGTTCAAGGTGTTGAAGGTGTTCAGGGTTTTGAAGGTGTTCAAGGTGTTGAAGGTGTTCAAGGTGTTGAAGGTGTTCAGGGTTATCAAGGTATAAAAGGTGATACAGGAGAGGGATTTAAAATATTTGCAACTACACCTTCTTATACAGGTTTAAATACTATTATTGCAACAGGAGGTAATGTAGGTGAATTTGTCCTTGTTACTGGAGGAGATTTATTTGTTTATTCAGGAACAGGAGCAGGTGCAACAGGTCCTGGTAATTCGTATACATATGCTGGTGATATTACAGATGAGAGTAAGCTTATTGGTTTACAAGGTACTCAAGGAGCTCAGGGTCTTCAAGGCTTTCAGGGTTTACAAGGATATCAGGGATATCAAGGTTTTCAAGGGTTACAAGGTTTAGCAGGAGCTACTGGGTTACAAGGAAGTCAAGGGTTACAGGGTAATCAGGGTTTACAAGGATTTCAAGGATTAGCTGGAGTTACTGGAGCTCAAGGTAATCAGGGTTTACAAGGTTTACAAGGAAGTCAAGGATTACAAGGTTTAGCAGGAGCGACTGGGTTACAAGGAAGTCAAGGATTACAAGGTTTAGCTGGAGTTACTGGAGCTCAAGGTTTAATTGGTTTACAAGGTAATCAAGGTTTAATGGGAGCTACTGGAAGTATGGGTCTTCAAGGAAATCAGGGTAATCAAGGTCTTCAAGGATTAATAGGAGCTACTGGAAGTATAGGTCCTCAAGGTTTACAGGGACCTCAGGGTTTAATTGGTTTACAAGGTATTCAAGGATATCAAGGCCTTCAAGGACCTCAAGGATTAATAGGTTTACAAGGATTTCAAGGATATCAAGGTTTACAAGGTAATCAGGGTTTAATTGGTTTACAAGGTTTACAAGGGTATCAAGGTTTAATTGGTTTACAAGGTACTCAAGGTTATCAAGGCTTAAAAGGTGAAACTGGAAGTATTGGTTCTCAAGGTAATCAAGGTCTCCAAGGATTAATAGGTCTTCAAGGAAATCAAGGGTATCAAGGTTTAAAAGGTGATGTAGGGCAAGGTTTTGTTGTCTTTGCTACTACTCCTTCTTATACAGGTTTAAATACAATTATAGCAACAGGAGGTAATGTAGGTGAATTTGTTCTCGTTACAGGTGGTGACTTGTTTGTTTATTCAGGAACAGGAGCAGGCTCAACAGGTCCTGGTAATTCATATACATATGCAGGTGATGTTACAGATGAGAGTAAACTTGTTGGATTACAAGGTACTCAAGGATTACAAGGTTTACAAGGACTAATGGGATTACAAGGGTTTCAAGGATATCAGGGTCTTCAAGGTTTAATAGGAGCTACAGGAAGTATTGGACCTCAAGGTTTTCAAGGATTACAAGGTTTAAGAGGAGCTACAGGAAGTATTGGTTTTCAAGGTTTACAAGGTCTTCAAGGTTATCAGGGATATCAAGGTTTAATTGGTTTACAAGGATTTCAAGGATTCCAGGGATATCAGGGTTTACAAGGTTTAATTGGGTTACAAGGATTTCAAGGTCTTCAAGGTAATCAAGGTTTACAAGGTTTAATCGGTGTTACAGGTACTATTGGTCTTCAAGGTTTACAAGGTCTTCAAGGTTTAATTGGTATTACAGGTAGTATTGGTCCTCAAGGTAATCAGGGTAATCAAGGTTTACAAGGAGATATTGGTTTACAAGGTAATCAAGGTAATGCAGGTCCTACAGGTCCTGTATTAGTTGGAAGTTTTATAACTACAGGTCAACTTGATATGTATTTTACAAATGATGGAACAAATTTAAATCGTAGTTATACAGGGACAAATCTTGGTGCTATAACAGGATATACATATACAGCTTTAGGAACAAGTATTCAATTAAGTTATACAACAGGAGCTCCAACTCCAAGGTGTGTTATAGTTAAAAGTGTTAACGTTACAAATGGTTCAGCAACTGCTAATTATTATTCCTTGGTTGAAATTATAGGTGTTGGTGGTACTCAAATACAAATTCAATGGCTCTCTAACTCAATTAATATATTAAACATTACAAACTCAATTTTAGGTATAGGTGGAAGTGGTATTACCTCTGCAAATACAACATTTTTCCCAGTTGGAGTACCAGTGTTAGCTTCAACTATATTCATAAGTTATTAAGGGTGAAAAGTTAATAAAATATTATTTTATATTGTTTAGAATATAAAATAAGATGTCTCGTCCAAATCCTCCATTAAATTTGGCTTTATATACAACAAGTGCTTTATCAAGTCCGTTAAGTCCTATAAATGGACAAACCGTTTTGAGAGTTACTTGCGGTATTGTTAATACTTCGGTTTCTCCGGTAAATTATTTATATCCAGACCCAACTTATATTAAGGTTGGTATGTGGATAGCAAATGTTGCGTATGGTGTCTGCTTTGAGATTATAAATATTGTATCTCAAAATTCAACCTCTATTGTTATGGATGTTTTAGATGTTGATAATTATTCTGGTGCTGACGGTATTGGAGGTTTAGACCCTAACACTCAAGGTATAAATACTTCATTAGATACTATTGTATTTGAACTTGCTGATGATGGTCTTCCTGTACTAATGGAAATAGACCAGTCTCTTACAAACCAAATAAGTAATAATTTTATTACAGACTTAATTAACCGTTTTAGAAGTAGAAACTATTTTACATCCTATATTAGAGCTTATCAAGCTTCAAATACTTTTTCTCAAGGAAATTTTTTAACTATTACTTCAACCGGTAGTTATATGTTATCAACTTCTGCTACAAGTACAGTCTATAATACAATAGGTGTTGTTACAAGTACAGGAATACCTGATACTGATTGGTTTACATATCGTCCATTCGGCCAGTATCTTAGAGCGTCAAGAATAATACCATCTTTAACAGGACCTTCAAGCGGTATTGGTAAAATTTATTATTTAAATTCATCTGGAGGTTTAACTACAACAGCTCCTGTTTCTAATCCATATCCAGTATATCTTCAAGTTTCAACCGGAGGTGATGCTATTCTATTAAAAGGACAATACGGATTACAACCTTCATCTTCTACTGGCGGAGGAGGTGCTAATCTTGAACCTATGTTTACAGTTGATTTTAATACTGGTTTAATATCTGTAGCTTCATCTACTGGAGGTGATTCACAGTTTATATTTGATACTAATAATAAACAACTTCAATTAGCAACTGGAAGCAGTATTACATCGATTAACCCTCAAGATACTGTATTTATAGATGCAAGTTTGAACGTTTATAACAGTCTTACTGTTGATACACTTACAGGTATAAGTTCTTTTGTTTGTTATACTGGTGGAGAACTTGTCCCTACAGTTGAAATCGACCCTTGTAATAATAAAGTCATAATGATGACTGGAAGTTCCATCACTTCTATAAATCAAAGTGATGCGGTCTTTATAGATGCAAGTTTGAATGTTTATAATAGTCTTACAGTTGATACCCTTACAGGTATAAGTTCTTTTGTTTGTTATACTGGTGGAGAACTTGTCCCTACAGTTGAAATCGACCCTTGTAATAATAAAGTCATAATGATGACTGGAAGTTCCATCACTTCTATAAATCAAAGTGATGCGGTCTTTATAGATGCAAGTTTGAATGTTTATAACAGTCTTACAGTAGATACCCTTACAGGTATAACTTCCTTTGTTTGTTATTCAGGAGGAAATTTAGTCCCAACTATTGAGATTGACCCTTGTAATAATGAAATTATAATGATGACTGGAAGTACTATTAGATCAAGTAATCCTACTGATACTATATTTATTGACGGTAATTTTAATGCTGGAAACTTACTTACAGTAGACCAAGTTATAGGTAATATTGCAGTTAACTATTATACTGGTGGAAATATGATACAAAATACAAAGTTAGATGTATACGGTAATATTACCGCAACAGGAACAGCAAATATAAGTTCAATAGGAACTAATAATTTAATTATAAATAATTTTGGAAGTACAGGGGTAATAGCATCTCCAGTAACTATAAATTCAAATAGAGGCAGATTTGGATTTAGTAATTGGGCTTCTACTGGAGCAACAACAATCTTAGTAAATAATAACAGAGTATCCTCAACAAGTAGTGTATTTGTTAATATATCAAATTATTATACTTCAACAATCTTTCCAACCATTTTGTGCGTTTTACCATCTAACGGAAGCTTTAATATTTTATTTTCAAATAATAATGGTATTAACGGTATAAGATTTGATATTGATTTTTTTATAGTAAATTAATGCAAGAATTATTATTAAATTATTTTCTTACTTTAATAATAAATGTCAGGTATTCGTTTCATTTCAGCATCTACAGGTGCAGGTTCAAGAGTAGGTATCGGTTTATCCTCAGTTGTTGGTCCTACTGGTCCAACTGGTCCTTCTGGTAATGTTGGTCTTCAAGGTTTACAAGGAAACCAAGGTCTTATCGGATTTCAAGGTTTACAAGGATTAAGAGGTTCTACTGGTGCTCAAGGATTTCAAGGTTCGCAAGGACCTCAAGGTCTTATCGGATTTCAAGGTTCACAAGGTTTAGCTGGAACTACAGGAGCTAATGGTTTTCAAGGTTCACAAGGTTTAGCTGGACCTACAGGTGCTAATGGTTCTCAAGGATTTCAAGGATTTCAAGGATTCCAAGGATTTCAAGGTATAAAAGGTGATACTGGAGAGGCTTTTAAAGTTTTTGCAACTACACCTTCTTATACAGGATTAAATACAATTATTGCAACAGGAGGTAATGTAGGTGAATTTGTCCTTGTTACAGGAGGTGATTTATTTATATATTCAGGAACAGGTGCAGGTTCAACTGGTCCTGATAACTCATATACATATGCCGGTGATATTACAGATGAAACTAAACTTGTTGGTATGCAAGGCAATCAAGGGTTTCAGGGCCTTCAAGGATTCCAAGGCTTTCAAGGTTTACAGGGCCTTCAAGGTAATCAAGGATTCCAAGGCTTTCAGGGATTTCAAGGCTTCCAAGGTAATCAAGGTTTAATTGGTCCTACTGGAGCACAATTTACAGGACCTTTTAATGATATTGTAATAACAGGAAGATTGATAATGGAAACAGGAGCTTTTGTTGAAGGTGATTTAATTTTATCAACAGGTTCTTATATTGGAAGTTCAGATGATACTATTTTTACTGATGCTTCACTTAATGTTGCAAATATCTTTGTTGTTAATGCCTTTAATGGAGATGTAACTTCAACAGGAACATTAAAAGGAGCTACAGGTGTATTTAATACTTTAAATATATCTACTGCAACTATATCTAATTTAACTGTCACAAGTAGTATATCTATACCAACAGGGTCATTTGTTGGATTTCAAGGTAATCAGGGTTTAATTGGTCTTCAAGGTAATCAGGGTTTAATTGGTCTTCAAGGTAATCAGGGTTTAATTGGTCTTCAAGGTAATCA
>VFQS010003137.1_pt1 | contig 12804 bp, 20 predicted proteins | sample 3512361 | NCBI WGS metagenome assembly VFQS01 (sample SAMN10412375, study PRJNA504923) | tailings metagenome | isolation source: Relicate 1 Philex TSF3 active mining | place: Philippines
CCCCAAAACCCCAAAACCCCTTTTAATTTGACGATGATTAATAATATTTTCTAAATATATATATATTTAAAAAAAAAGAGAGAGAATATAGAATTTGAACTTTTCTTATCGAAGAATATAGGGACTAAGCAATGGTGATTATATTATATCTTCGTTCAATAGCGGAGTGCAAGGAAAGCTGCGACTCCTGCATTGATCCAATAGTCTTCTTCCTCCTTCGAAGGAAGTTCAAGCATCATAACAAAGTTGGTGGAGTGACCAGTAGTTGATAGAGTACCGGCTCTGCTCAACACCTTATAAACAGGGCAGTTATAAATTCCCTCATTGGGCTTCTTTCTATTTTTCTTGGGTAAGAACCAAAGCATGGGCAACTCAGTGTAGAGCTGTTTGGGCTTTGACTCATCGAGATAATGAGTAGTACTGTTCCATCTGGCTCCCTCAAGATAGAGACCATACGTGTAGCAGCCATCTTCTGGCTTTTCCGTGACCTCATTATAAGAAATTTCATCATAGATCTTCACGTCAAAGTCAAGCTCATCGATAGCAATAACGTGCTTTCTTGCATAATTCTGCAGGCAACCTGTGAAGAAGGCCTGAGGGAAGAAGAGACCACTAAGCCAGAACACAGTAGGAGTGCCGCCCTCAATCCACTTCTTCAAGAAGCTTATTCTATCATTCAAGTCCTAAGTCCAAGATGCTAGAGGTTTTAGAGAAAGGAAACCAACATTGGGAGCCCATCTAGCTGGGACTTAATTGTTGAAAAGAGATGTGGCCATCTTGTCGAGATCCTCGCTCATTACGACCTCACCCTTGACTGCTTTTTGTACGTTGACTAGCATATCAGCCATAATTACGAGAAGTTTGTTGTATCTAATAACTTCTTGTGTGAGGACAGTATTCATTGATTCAGTGTACTCAGTAGGGAATTTTTCAGTTACCATATCATAATCAAATGGAAGAGGAGTCTTTGAAGCTAATTCTTGTGAAATCTCCATTATAATTTGATCTCTAGTTTTTCCACCTGCTGAAGATGATTTAGGCTGGATAGAGATAATACTCTCCAAAATTTGAATAGTCATCGACTAATTGTTAGTTATCTCAGCATTTTCGTGCAATCCAAACACTTCAGGTTTAGGGTTGAGAGGGAGCTGTCTGATGTAAGTCATATAATCCTCTTGAGAATTAGCAACTACTGAATAGTAGAGACCAGACTTGGAAAACTTGTAGTTGTCCTGAACTATGCCCTCATTTATATATCTCTTGAGAATAGACTTAATAAGTCTAACGTCCTTGTCGTCCGTTACACGACCTCCGTAGTTAATTTCAGATCCGAGATAGTTAAGCACCTTGTATGGAATATATTCATAATCATCTAAGAATAACTTCAATTGTTTTTGGCAGACATCAAAGTCCTCAAAAGTGAAGGCATAAGGAATGTTCCATCCAATTGGACCAAACTTTCTTCTATCTTACACAATAGCATGGAAAAAGGCAAATCCAAGAAGAAGCATCTTGTATTCTCTTGGTTTGTTGCAATCATTTAAAAGTTTGTTGTCCAGAACATCATATGTACGAAGAAGGTTGGAACGAAGACCTTGAGGAGGCTCAAGAGTCATTTTAACTGAATTTTGCAGTGTAGAAACTGGGAAAGCCTCGCTGGGCATACTTGTTAACCAGAGTCTAAATTCTTAGTGATTGGTTCTTGTGAAGCTCTCAACAATAGCCTCAAGTCGAGGCATCCAAGAAAGAGACAAGTGGCAATTCTAAAGAAGAACCCAGTTGCCCTTAACCTTTGCTTCATCAATAAGTTTTTCTGCCTTTTTACCCTGACCTTAACCAAGTGAGATCATTTCAGTCTTTGACCACATTCCTTCCTCTTCGGCAAATGTCTTGAAATCTTTAACTGGATCAGTACCTGCACTTAGCACGAAAATCAAAGGACTGATGTTTGATGAATCCTTGTAACAAGGCTGGATTTTGAATGTAGGTGGATCAACAAACTGCTTACCAATTTTTTCAATAACATAATTTTGGATTGCTTGGCAAATCTTGTCAGCTCTAATGGATTTTAGGACAATCATCTTTTGGAAAGAGTTGAGTTTTTCATTCCATTCTCCTGGAAGTGGCTCTTCATGAGCTTCAGGAGCGTCAAAGATTTTCTTGAACTTCTTGCTAAACTCCATGAAATAAGCGTCAATTCCAGCAAATGCAGGAAGCTTGGCCATGCAGTACAACTGTCTGTACACTTGGTTCCACTCCAAATCATCGAGCCAGTCTGTAGGATTGGGCAAAACTTCGATGGTTCCACTTGGGCCAGCAAGTAAATATCTCCACTCATCCATGTCAATCTTGTTGTCTCCGAATAAGATCTTAGTTGTGAGCAGGAAAGAGAAGAGAAGCTTGTCCTTCTCAAAGAGTGATCTGCAAACATTCTGGTAGAGTGAATATGTGAAGTAGCTGTTTAAGATCTCAATTCTCTCAGTAACATCGTTGGAAGGGTTTGAATTTTGAACTGAACCACCGAACAAGTTCTAGAACCACTGCAGTGAGTATTGATACATTGGATCAATCAGTGCTAGATCGAAGATGCAGAAGAATAACAGGGATGCTCTATAAGCGACTGGTCTAAAGCTCTCTCTAGTTGAATCAATTTCCTTCTCAGTGATTTCAGATTCTTTCATTCTGATACCAATCTGTTCGGATGTCTTCTTTGACTCTGCGAGAATATCAATAAGTTTATCTGTCTCTAAAAGTTAAGCAACAGTGTTTCCGTCAAGCTCCATTAGAATCATATCTTCAATATCTCTAAGCTGTTTGGCAGATTGAGCATTCTATTCGACAATCTAATTCTTCTTTTCTTGAAGATCAGGCATCTCGAGCTGCACAAGCTAATTGAGCATCTGCTCCTCGAGACCTGCAGGAGTGATAGCGAAGTTCAAAATTGTCACTTTCACTGATGTCTCAGGAGAGTAGTGAGGGTTCGGAAGAGTAGTTGTCAAGAAGAACTTGAATGACTCGTTATAAGAGATCGTCTTATCACCTATCTTTATCACATATCCACTTCCTTGTTTGACCTTTTGCTGTAATAAAATAGGCTCGAGAGCAGGGTCAAGCTCTTCACCAATATTTTCGAGAAGGACCCATTTACCGAACTGAATTGCGAGCTCAAGGTTTCTAAGGAGATTGCCCTCAGATGGTTTGAATATATCAAGGCCAGTCTCAATTGTCTTGCCCAAATTCTTGATGAACTTGTTTGCTTGAGTCTGGGGATCAATCATAAGAGGCCATCTTCTTGACTTGAAAAGAATGATACCATTTTCTACTGAGAGGTTATCATTAGGGAGGCCTGCAACTGACCAAATTCTAATGATCACATCATCTCCCAAAACCTGCCTCATTGAAATGTTATTTGTTGACTTAAGGCCAATCTTTTTGATTGCCTTTCTCCATTCATCTTCAAGTTCAGCTCTGAATTGAGAGGTGAATGGTCCAGCATATGAAACCATGCCTGCAGCGACGAGGCAGTCTCCAACGAGTAGCTGAATCTTCTCTCCAAGGGTCTTGACGGTGTCAGTCCATCTGACTTTTTCGCCCTCGAGTCCACCGATCATCTTCTCAGCTCTAATAAGCTTCTTATTGCAGTCATCAATATCAGCAGCGAGTTCCTTCTCTTGCTTGATCAATGCATCCATCTCGTTTTAGAGTTTCTCGAGCTTTGCGTTAATTGCTCGCACCTTTGCTTGTTTCTCAGCCAAAGCAGACTGCACAATTGCAAGTTTTGCTCCCATTTCAGCAGCAATAGCTCTTTTGGGGTTCACAATTTTGAGCACTTCATGATAAGTGATCATAGCCAAGATCCAAACTCTCACGGCCACCAGAGCACCAGAGGCACTCTTGATCTTGGCTTCAGAGAGCTCTTCCTTTTCCATCATTGGCTTTATCTTTGCAATAAGAGAATCAGGTATGTGGTCCTTGTCGTAACCAATCATATCATTCAAGAACTTCTTAGGCTCTGATAGCAACTTCTGCTTTGACATTTCGAACCAACCCTCAGGATCAAATTAAATCTTCTTGGGATCGTTTGGCTTCTTAGGCTTCTCACCTGTAAGTAGCAAGAAGCACACAACTTGGAAGCAAGCCACAATAGAAGGACCTGGAGTATTCACAGCCTTCAGCTCATAGAAATCGTTAACGTTAATTTCTCTGACTTTCTTGACGGCATTTTCGAGGGCAGGGATAGCAACAGCGAGATCTGCATCAGCGTCACCCTTGATCTTGCTGACTTCAGCTTCCTGTGCAGCAGCTTCAATTTCTTCAGCACTCACGATGACTTTAATTTCATTGGCCTCAACTGACTCCTTCTCAATAACGAGTTTGGTGTTTGCGACTTCGATCTGTGTCTTCTGCAATTCAGGTCCCTTTTTCTCTAGCATTTCTCTAAGGTTTGCGACTTCAATAGCTGCCTCATAAAGCACTTCGAGGCCTCTTTCGAGTCTTCTTTTGGCATCACCGAAGAACTTCTTTCTTTCAGACAATACACTCTTGTATGTATTGAGCAACTCAAGGTAAGATGTGGGGGTGACGTAATTTCTTCTCCTTAGTTCATCCAAGAACTTCTTAGACTTGTGCTCGACACTCTGATGCATGATTTTGAACATGTCAACACAAAGATCTTCATCTGAGCCCAAATTCATGTCGCCATCAGCGATTATACCTTTTGCGACATTCATTAGTGCCTCCTCGGGCCACTCTGTGAACCAATCAATTGTGCAGCAGTTTACCAAAGAAGGGAACATTCTCAATCTAGTTCTGAAAACATCACCTAGAGGAGAGAATGCAAGTACGATATGGATATTCTGCTTTACTCTACTCAAATAGCAAGAGAACATATTCATCTTGTTCAGAGGGATATTCTTTCTAATACATTCTCCTTTTCCAACCATGTAAATACCTTCAAAGTCCTCATTCTTGTAAAGACCTGCGACATCGCCAGAATTAAGGATGTTGTTGATATCCTCTACCATTTGTTCATTGATGATCTGAGTATCGCAGAACAAGAATGTAGTGGGTTTTCCCTCAACTCCAGCTTACATTAGGCAAGTTTTAAGGTTATCTCTCCAGTTGGTCATCGAATATCCCTTGACCACTTCAATTTGGAAGCACTTTTAGTTGCTCATGTAGGATGAGAGTTTGGCGAGACTCTGACGGCCAGAACCTCCCACTCCCAATAGGAAGGCATTACCCTGAGGGGCTCTAAGGATTCTGCAGATTCTTGACACATGGTCACAAGCGTCCAAGAAGAGAATCAGCTTCATGGGGTTCTTTTGGCCTGAATTAAAATCATCAAGATATCCCTCGACCTTCTTGACAAGGTCCTTCAAGTCTTGTATCCAGATGTAAGGCTTGGAATCACCATCAATGCCGTTAATGTAGTCACCGAAAATGATTCTTTCAGTAACATAGATCTAGTCACGGGTGAGCTTGAAAGTATTAAGAGCCTCATCATTAAGGAGCCCATCGAGTGTGTCTCTGTCCTCCTGCGAGATCATACGATCGCCAAAGACTCTTTTATTTTCGTGGACCCACATTCTGATTAGCTCGACTACTTGTGTAGTTGATTTCTGCTGGGCTGAGCAGAGACCCTGGAAGATCTTTGACATATCTCTCAAGTTGAAGGTGTAGTGAGACTTTGAAGGAGTAGGCTTCAGGTTTGCTGCCACTGCTGCATACACTCTCTGTGTAGCCTCCACTACATTATCAAGAGACTTAGCAATAGGTTCTGAAAAACTAGCGAGGAAAGCATTAACAATCTTTGAGAAAATCTATGTGATGCTGTCTTTTCCGAGATTTGTGTAAGTGATGATATTGAAATGTCTTTCAAGTCTCTTGGTCAAGGCACTTCTTCCACCGCCTGGAGGTCCCATTGCGCAAATCAGAATGATGTCCTCAATCTTCATAAAAGGCTTTTCTTTGGACTTAAGATCGTACCATCCTTGATGATCCATCCACTGTCTTAGTAGTTCGATAGGTGGCTGTGCGCCATATTCCTCCTTTTTGGGCATGTTGAGATCGTCGACAAAAATGACGAATCTCTTGCCGGGTGGGGGACCGAACACACCCTTTCTTCTCTTATCAAACTTCTCGTCTAGAGCAAATTGAGTTTGGTTTGCTGAGGTTTGAGCTGAGAAAGTCAAAGGAATCGTCTGGTAGTCTTCGCTCAACTCAGCAGAAAGAAGCTGATTAATGTTCACAGTCTTACCAGTACCAGTGGGTCCTGGTGAAAGAACGTGCTTCTTGTTCATCACAAGGATTCTCTTAAGATATTTCATTCTGATAGAGTCTAGAGTAGGTACCACGATTTCACCATAGCCCATTCTGTTGTCAACAGAGTAAGAGGGGACAGTGTTGATCCAGTAAATCCACTCTTTCTTCTCCTTGTTGAAGCAGTAATCATACACGAGGCCCTCAGCAGGAATCTTATACTTGCTGTCTTTTCCCATTAGCTCCCTCATTTTATTGCTGAATCTCTCTCTACCTTCAAGGTTTGTGGTGGCACCAATAGACCAAATGAAAGCAAATTAGAAGAGAGCCTCCAACATATTCTCCATGTCTTCAATTTCTTCGGGCGTCACCTTCTTGATCTCAGTGTCGAAGTAATCTGCGAAGTAGCAGTCGAGGATTCTCATGAGACTCTGGCAGATATTATTATTAACTGTTTGCACTGGCTCAACACAGTTTTTCCTCATGAAATGGATGCCGGCCTCTAAATATTTCTTGAACTGATTCTCCAAGTGGGGAACGAAAGTCTTCTTTGCTTTGAACCCAGGAGGAATTGTGTTTATCCAAGATTTGATTAATGGGTCGAGTCCAAGGGCACCAGGCTCCATGTAAACCATACCACATCTTGAGACAGTAGCGGGTGAGGCCACGGCAAGATCTTCAACCTCGAACATCATTGTCATTCTATCGGTAAGAGGGATGATTTAGCCAGAGTTAAGGCAAAGCTTCTTATTGTCATCAAGCACTGTGTTCATGTTTTCGATCCAAATAGCATCGACAGGGCCGTCGAACATGATCCACTGCTTGTCTCTAGTCTCGTCCTTGACACATTCTTACATGATCTTAGCGAGTACTCCATCGACCCACTCTGATGTTTGCTTGTCGACATCTCCGTAAAGTTGTGACATGAGGATTGACTTAGGGTTAAGAATGTGATAGTGGACAATTGCGAATTTATCGACACCGTTAAGCTGAGTCATAGCGTGAGCGAGAGTCTTATAGTTTGAGGACTTTCCACCACCAGTCGGACCGACAAGCATAAGACCATGGCGCACCTGAATAGTATCGTATAGCTGGATGATCTTATCGATGAAGGGCTGAGTCGCCTAAAGATTCTTAACCTGCGACGATTTCTTGATCATCTCAAGCAGTGAACCGTAGTCAATGTTAGGTTTCGACACTCCAGGGAAGAGATCCGAGATAATGTTCTCAAAAAGTGGTAAATCGTCCTTCAAAAACTTAGGTACATTGACATCTCTTAAGGCTCTTAGAAGTAATTGATCTTCATTCATGTCGGGATCAGCTCTCTTAAGCAGACCAGCTGCGTTAATGACAGATGTGACTGCTCTCATTCCATAATCGTAATGGTCCTGAGAAGACAGCTGCTCTGAAGCCAGCTTGAAAGTCGTAACCATCTTTTTGGCTAGAATGAGTGCTTTGGTGTAACCGAAAGAATAGAGTCTGATCTGTCCGATCAGAGAGTAGTCTGGCACCATCATTGCCACTGGTCTGAACAAGGCCTTCAAGTTATCGGGGAGTTCTGATCTGCCAGCGTAACCTGGATTCATCGTGATGAAAACGCAGAAAGTCTGCTTCATCTTAATTAGACTCTCCTCGAACATAAGTTCAGTTTCCAATCTTCCCTTAGCTCCAAACAAGATTAGTAGCTACTGAGCGATCACAGACAGTACTTCAATGTTGATTCTGTTGAACTCATCAAAACAAGCCCATGCACCGGCTGCAGAGAGACCCTTGAAGAATTTACCAAGCATTATGTAGTCCATGCTGTCAGAGCAATTAAACACGACACACTGCATTGCGAGTGCCTTTGCGAGATCCTTAGTTGACTCTGTCTTTCCTGTACCTGCAGGACCAGCAGGCGCTCCTCCTAAGTTGAGCTTAAGCGCACCCATAAGTGTCATATAGCACTTATCGGTAAGAGGTGTAATCACAAGTCTGAGTGTGTTACCAAGATACTCATAACCATAGGGGAAATCAGTCTGAATACATTTAACTCTGCAATTGTCATTTTCCCAATAGTATCTGAGTTGAGAGATCCACTCAAATGCATTAATATCATCAATTCTAGAAGCTCTGAGGTTATCGATAACATCCTTTGCGTGCACATCAATAACGATAAGGGCACCGAGAGTTGTGCTCTAGAGGCTAGTGAGCTTTCTTCTCACAAGTTGCACAGTTTATAAAAGCTGCTCATCAAGCTTCTTGAAATACTTGTCAAGGCCATCGACTCCTTCCTTCTTAATTGCGTCTTCGACTTCGGTCGTCCAATGAACTTGAGAACCATTAAGGACACATTGACCTGGGTGAACGAGGATCCATTCGTTTCTGTTCTTGACAAGATAATCTTCAACGGAGTAGAGAAGAACTGCTCTAACACTCTTGAACATCATTCTCTCAATTTCACCCATCCAGAACTCAACACCTTTTTCTCTAGGATCAACAATATCAGCAAATTGAATCTTTTCTCTTTCTCCAGAGTACATAGCAATGATGGTCTTATCTGGTTTGAATTCAAGATCAGCCATATTTTCAAAGACTTTTCTCAAATGAGGTCTTACATTCTCGACTTCTTTGGTCTGAGACAGGATTTCAAGGAGCTCGTCATTAGACAAGAAATAGAATCTAGCAAAGACTGATCGCTTAGACTCAAGATACTCTCTAAGACCTCTCTGGACCAAGTCTAGGTTTTTGTTGGCATCCTGGAATTTTTCAAGCAATCCCTCTCTGGTACAAGATTTTAAAATGTTAGGGGTAGCTTTGGTACCATTAATGACTTCTCGCCAATTCTTGTCAACATTTTTGAACTTTTTATTTTCAGAAGGTAGTTATTTCATGATATCGGGAGAATCAAAGATTGGCTGTAAATACATCCACTATCCTTGACACTTGATCCACTCGTCTATACATTCAGAAACTCTTAAAAGTGAAGCGTTCCATTCTTCAATTTCAGCTTCGAAAGGTTTTTTGAACGGAGAAAACTGCATAGTTTGTGTGAGAACGATGTGTTCATCGAGCATGGCCATGGCATCATCAAAGCCAGCTACTGAGTATGTACCAGTATTTTTGAAGGGTTTAAGCTTAAAATCAACTCCTTCCCAATCTTTCTTCATCTTAAACATACTTGTTTCGATGTTGAATTCCTTGCCTGCTTTTTCTCCAATGTCACAGCAAATTTCAACGTGCTTGAGCAAATCCATCTCAATGCAGTTGTTGAAGGTAAATCCTTCAAATGGTTTGACCTCAAATCCTACCTTATCCGAGATAACTTGCCAATGTCTCTCTTTCATTCCTTCAGTCCTTAGAGCTAAAGCAAGAGGTACAAAAGGCTTGAACTCATCAATATCTTGCTTGGTTTGATCTGCAATCTTCATGATGCCTGGCATTTCTTTATCTCTGAAGAATCTGATAACTTGTGCCATTGTCTTATTGGCAGCATCAACAGTCTCTTCAAGCTTAGCGGCATCAAGTTCCTCGAAGGGATCATGAAGCCAGGACTTGTGTGAGGTCTTCCAGTTATCTAGAGTTGTCCAAAGGTTAAAGAAGGGTTGGAATTTCTTTGCTTCTTCAGTAATCTTGGAATAATCAGTTGGATCCTGTCCAGTCAACATTTATCTGTTGTTGAATGTCTTCGCCTATTCTTAAGCCTGAGTGATCTTAGTTTAAATAGATTTTGCAATTTAGGATACCTCTTCGTATTGAGAGATATCTTGGTACTTTTAAAATTGAGTGACTTGATCAATTATTTCATTGATAGTCTTCTCAAATTCTTCCATGTTTCCAACCATCTGATTCAAGTATTTGTCTTGGAGAACCTGCAAAATATTGAGTTGCTTCTCAATCTTAGAGGCAGTTTCTTTAGGAGCTCCGAAAACCTCCCACTTCTTGTCGAAGTCAGCATCATTAGGGAATTTGTAATTAAAATGATTCAGGATCTCGTAGACGCCGAGAGTTTCCTTGATATCTTTTTGGAGCTTTTCAATTTCATTGGGAACACTGGCCATGTAATCTTTCAGAGCAGTAAGTTCCTCGATATCTTTAGGATGAGATTCGATCTTAGCAGTGATTTTCTCGAAGTTAGCAAGGAGCTCATTGCCGGCCATTTTGGCTCTCTTAGCAATTAGGTCAATTTCATCCTTGGCAATCTTAAGATGCTTATCGACGAGCTTGTTCCTAATCTCTTTGCAGCTAACTCTGAACATTGAGACGATGATCTCGTCGGGAATTTCTCCCTTAAGTCTTTCAGCCTCCTTTTGATGGAAGATAACATCTTTTCTGAGGAAGTCAATTTCAGGGGGGTTTTCATCATCATCAAGCTTCTTGATGACTGCAGCCGGGTCAATCTTGTATTCCTTGTCATACTTGGCGTAGGTCTTGATGTACTGATTGAGTGGCTCGACCGCCTCATCGAACCTGTGAGTTAGAGTGTGATACAAGTCATAAATCCAAGCATTCTCATCCGGAAGAGCTCTCTTATCCTTGGGATCAGGGTCTTCAGGCTTGTAGAGGGGACGGACAGTGGCCTTGAGATAGGATTTCACATTAGACTTGAACAAGTGAGGAAGTAACTTCTGCTCTGGTGAAGGAATGTCCTTCAGATTGTTGATTCCCTTGTCGAAGATAGTTTGAATCACCTGACTAATTTCAGCTGGAGTGCTGCTGAATCTGGGCTCATTGGTTACTGAATCAGTTGTGAGCTCAATCTAGAACAAAGGGAAGGGGATCTTCAACTGATCATTCGCTTCCTTTTCTTCCTTTGTGAAAAACTCATTGTCAACATTGTTTGAGTCAATTATCTTGACAGATTTAGGAAGGAATTTCAGAATTTCCTCGACAAACTGGTTGACTGATCTCTTGGTAATGGCTAAGAGGGTATCCTGCATCATCATCTTGACTTGTGTAAGGAACTTTTTCAGCTTTCCAGCTTCATAAGCTTCCTTGTTAGTCTCATTGAGGTTGTACCAAGACTTAGGAGCACCAGGTTGTTCTCTAAAGTTATCTTGGATGGCAGTTTTTATGGCCTCACCCCACTGATTCTTAAGTTGAGTGGTAGTGGAGGTGATGGAACCATTCTGAGAGCCTTCAAAGTCTCTAACAGTCATAGTGTGAGTAATGCTGGTGTTGTAGATGCTTCTAAGGCCAGCATCATTGCACTGCTTCCTAATGATCTACATCGCCTTGATAACTTCATCCTTGTTGAGCATAGTGTTGAAGCAGAACTGAGAGAACTGCTCGGGGAAGTTATGGGGAGGGATGTTGATCAGGCCATAGTAGGGCTTCTCCTTGGCTGGAGGGTTGGGAGGAAGGGTCAGGTTGTTCATGATGAGATCGTTGTTCTTGTCTCTCATGTGCTTATCGAAAATGATTTTGTTCATGCTCTTCGCAAAATCGAAGTTAACCTCAGATAAGAGAGTGGTTGTGTCAGAGGATGATTTTCCTCTTAGAGCTTTTGTGTTTTGGGTCAAACTGAGGACTCTGTTGACTTACTCATTGTCGACTTCAGGGATTTGGTGAGTTGGCATGTTCTCGATGTAGTAGTTGTATCTTATCATTGAATCAGCATAGATTCTAGACATGTAAGCCTTTTTGAATCTTTTGGCAAATATTCTGGGATCTTCTTCATCGAAAAGAAGGTAAATTCTATAAAGGCGGCATTTCTCCTTGGTGTTTTCCCAGTAACCCTCGTATCTCTCGCTCTTAAGGTACTTCTGGACTCTGCAGCGTCTCCAGTAGCAAAGACCATCTTTGTCCTTCCAGAGGCCTTAAGCACCAACACTCTGGGTGACGGGATCGATGTTCTTTGCTCGCTTAAGCCAGTCCGCGGGTCTTTTGGCATCAAACTCCTTGTCATCGTATGCCTCAAGAGGGAGCCAGCCTCCCTCAGCTTTCTGGGGGTTTCTGAACTCTACGCCCTATTTAAATATAATAAAATTTGAATTAATAAGAACCTGAAAGACCGAACAACTGTAACTTCGTTGTCTCTGTTATGAGAGCTTACCTCGTTGAGCAGTAAATCTTCGATGTTGTACTTTGAGAAATCAGTAGATTCTTCACTCATATGTGACTTGCTCTTGTTCATAACCTATTGAAAGTTGAGATATTAAGTATTGATTACTCTCTTTGGTGATTAGTATTCAGGTTCCTTGAGTTGAGGTGGGGCCTGAGGTCCATGTGGATTGAATCTTGGGACGGCGGATGCTGGCAGTTATTTCTGCAACACCAAACCTTTATCAAAATGTTACTTGTGTGACAACTCTTACCTCCTTTTGCTTGATTGGGGTCTTTAACAGGTGACTGACCACCTGCGATTGACTTTTTCTGTATGCTCATGGGACTGTGATGTTCCTTGGGAATACTTTCTTAACTTATATATTTAAAAGTAATAAAAAGCTTCTCCCAATATAATAAATAAAATAAACGATCGTTACTAGTATTTATTATATTTAACAGTCATCTCCCCCGCTCCCTTTCATTCATCAAATGACTAGGGGTTTTGGGGTTTTGGGG